>Ga0307412_10000016_pt1 | contig 312878 bp, 284 predicted proteins | sample DK1Cmetagenome_3_FD_203823 | JGI IMG/M metagenome (GOLD analysis project Ga0307412, IMG submission 203823) | Maize rhizosphere microbial communities from greenhouse at UC Davis, California, United States - DK15-C-1 | ecosystem: Host-associated > Plants > Roots > Rhizosphere > Soil | place... | reverse complement strand
CGGGTCACATCCACCGCAAGGGCCGCATCGGCGTCGTGTCGCGTTCGGGCACGCTGACGTATGAAGCAGTCGGCCAGTTGACGGCGATCGGCCTCGGCCAGTCGTCGGCAGTCGGTATCGGCGGCGATCCGATCAACGGTCTGAAGCACATCGACGTGATGAAGATGTTCAACGACGATCCGGATACGGACGCCGTCATCATGATCGGCGAGATCGGCGGTCCGGACGAAGCGAACGCGGCTGAGTGGATCAAGGGCAACATGAAAAAGCCGGTGGTCGGCTTCATCGCCGGCGTCACGGCGCCTCCGGGCAAGCGCATGGGCCACGCCGGCGCGCTGATCTCGGGCGGTGCGGATACGGCCGAAGCGAAGCTGGAAATCATGGACGCCTGCGGCATCAAGGTCACGAAGAACCCGTCGGAAATGGCGCGTCTTCTGAAGGCAATGCTGTAAATCGAAACTGGCGCCCAGTTCGAGCGCCTTTTTTGATACGCTTACGAGATCCTTTCGTAGCGTGCGTTCTCAAAAGCGGGGGAGTTAAACACTCCTCCGCTTTTTTATTGGCCGCGCGTCCGCTTCCTTCTTATTCTTTTGCTCATGCTCGAGTTCCTCGCCACGCTCCATTGGGGCGCAGTCATTCAGATCATCGTCATCGACATTCTGCTCGGTGGCGACAATGCCGTCGTGATCGCGCTGGCCTGCCGCAACCTGCCGCCCGCGCAGCGCACGAAGGGCGTGCTGTGGGGCACTGCGGGCGCGATCCTGCTGCGCGTGGTACTGATCGCGTTCGCGGTCGCGCTGCTCGACGTGCCGCTGCTGAAGTTCGCGGGTGGGCTGTTGCTGCTGTGGATCGGCGTCCGGCTGATGGCGCCGGCGCACGACGCGCACGAAAACGTGAAGCCCGCCGATAAGCTCATCTCGGCGATCAAGACGATCATCGTCGCCGATGCCGTGATGAGTCTCGACAACGTGATCGCTATTGCGGGCGCCGCCGAGGCCGCTGACCCGGAGCATCGCCTCGCGCTGGTGATCTTCGGACTCGTGGTGAGTATCCCGTTGATCGTATGGGGCAGCCAGATCGTGCTGAAACTGCTGGACCGGTTCCCGATCGTCATCACGCTCGGCGCCGCGTTGCTCGGCTGGATCGCGGGCGGGCTCATCATCAACGATCCGGCCGGCGACCGTTGGCCGGTCCTCGACACGCCGCTCGCCGAATACGGCATGAGCATCGCAGGCGCGCTGTTCGTCGTGATCCTGGGTTATGTGATCAAGCGCCGCAACGCGAAATCCGCGGCGGCCTGAAGGAACGCCAAGCATCACACCTGCGTGCGTTCCAGGTTCAACGTTAGCCATTCGGCTGACTGTCCGAGACGAGCGTCGCTCGCTACGATCAAAGCGCCTGTTCCCGATTCGTGGAGCAGGCGCTTTTCGTTTCAGGAGCCTGCCGATGATCGTCACCTTGCCTTATTCCCCTTATTCGCAATCCACGCTGGCGCACTCGCGATTCGCGCGAGCGCGCTGGTCCGCAACACTCGCGCGAGCGTGCCGCCGCGTCGGCTCGCGCCTCGGTCTCGGCTTCACGCTGATCGAACTGATGATCGTGCTGGCGATCGTCGGCGTGATCGCGGCCTATGCGATTCCCGCGTATCAGGACTACCTCGCACGCAGCCGCGTGGGCGAGGGACTGTCGCTCGCGTCGTCGGCGCGTCTTGCCGTGTCGGAAAACGCGGCGAGCGGCAACGCGTTCGGTGGCGGCTACGCGTCGCCGCCCGCGACGCGCAACGTCGAGTCCGTTCATGTCGACGACGACAGCGGGCAGATCACCGTCGCCTTCACGACGCGCGTGGCGCCGGCCGGTTCCAACACGATCACGCTCGTGCCGTCGGTGCCCGACAACATCGATGCGCCCACCGCGCGTGTCTCGTTGGCGAAGGGCGCGGTGCAGGCGGGCGCGCTCGCGTGGGAATGCTTTGCCGGCGGCAAGACCGCGTCGTCGTTGCCGGCGCCGGGCGCAGGTCCGATGCCCGCGCAGGCGCCGACCTTGCCCTCACACCTCTCACCTCCCGAGTGCCGCGCGTAATGCAACACGCGTGATGCGACACGCGCGACGCATGCACGCACGGATAGCTAGCCATTCAAACGTAAATCGCTGATTTTCGGGATATTTCGGCCCAGCCGGCGCACAGCGCAAGGATTTTTTTGTATAGTGCGCCGGTTGCTGACGCCCACCCGCTTACTCGATGCCCACACCTTTCGCGCGCTACCTTTCTCTCATTCTGTTGGCTCTCGCGTTGGTGCTGCCTTATGCAGTCGTCAACCATACCTATCCGATTCCGACGTTCTACGCTGAATTCACAGCCCTCGCTTTGTACCTGCTGATGGGCGCCGGCGTGGTCTTGCTGGTCGCGGGTTCGCAGCCGCGCATCGGCTTTGCGTCGCCCGTGGTGGCGCTCGTGCCGCTGCTGTTCGGGCTGTTGCTGGTCGCGCAGTCGGTGCTGCTGCCGGTCTCGCAACCGTCGATGAACTGGCTCGGCGGCGGCTTTCTGTTGGCTGCATTCATGGCGACACACGCGGGCTACGGCTTCGCGCGCGCGAAGCTCAGCGAGACCGCGTTGCGCTGGGCGGCTTGCGCGCTGGTCGTCGGCGGGCTGTTTGCAGTGTTCTGCCAGGTCATCCAGCTCTTTCACCTGGAGACGCGCGTGTCGCCGCTCGTGGTCGCGTATAACGTGACGGTCGAGCGCCGGCCGTTCGGCAACATGGCGCAGGCGAACCACCTCGCCACGTATATCGCGTTCGCGATGGCCGGCGCGCTGTTCCTCGTGCAGACGCGCCGGATCGCCGTCCCGATCTGGGCTCTCGTCTCCACCATCTTTGCAGTGGGGCTCGCGTTGACGGTGTCGCGCGGCCCGTGGCTGCAAATGGGTGTGATCGTCGTGGCCGGTTTCTGGATGGCGTTCGCGCAGACCCGCGCCGAACCGCAGTTGCGCCGCAGTCATCGGCAATGGCTGATTCCCATTGCGCTCGCTGTGCTGTTCTTCGTCGTGAATGCGCTGATTCGCTGGGCCAACGTGCGCTATCACCTCGAACTCGGGCAGTCGGCGGCGGATCGTTTCAAGGACGCCGGCCAGATCGCGCCGCGGCTCGCGCTGTGGAAATACGGCTGGACGATGTTCCGCACGCATCCGTTGCTGGGCGTCGGCTGGGGCGAGTTTCCGAGCTATCAGTATCAGTACGCGAAGACGCTCGGCGGCGTCGAGATCGCCAATAACTCACACGACGTTTTCATCGATCTGCTCGCGAAAACCGGCCTGATCGGTCTTGCGATCGTGCTGTTCGGCCTCGTCACGTGGCTGGTGCGTGTGGTGCGCGCACCGCAGAGCGCCGGGCGCGTATTCGGCATTGCGCTGATCGGCGTGCTCGTCATGCATGCGCTCGTCGAATATCCGCAGCAGTACATGTTCTTCCTGCTGCCGGCCATGTTCGTGTTCGGCCTGCTCGAGACGCGTCCGTTGCGGCTCGTGCCTGCGCGTCTGTCGTTTGGCGTATTCGCGGCGATCGTGTTCGGCGGCATTGCCGCGCTTTATCCGGTGTACCGCGATTACGCGCGCGCCGAGGTGCTGTACTACGGCTCGCGTCCGGCCGAGCAATATCGCGCGGACCCGTCGTTCCTTTTCCGGGCGTGGGGCGGGTACGGCATGGCAACGCTGTTGCCGATGAACTCGATGGACCTTCAGCACAAGCTCGCGATGCATCGTCAGGCGATGGCGCTGTTGCCCGGCGAAACCGTGCTGCGTCGTTATGCGGTGCTACAGGCGTTGAGCGGAGACACGGCCGCGGCATTCGATACCGTCGAGCGACTGAAAATCTTCGCGGAGGAACTGAAAGACTGGCCGTCGCAGTTGAGCTATCTGTATCAACTCTGCGATGAACAGAAGACGCTTGCCGGCTTCAAGGCGGAACTCGTCAAGCGTTACGGTCTGCCGTCGGGCGATGTCGAGCAGGAAGACGACGAGGAGTGAGGCGGGTCTTGGGTGGAAGTATCGGAGGAGGAGCGTGATCGCGAGCGTCGCCTTACGCCGCCACCCAATCCCCCGACTTCCCACCATGCTTCTCCATCACCCTCACATCGGTGATCGTCATCCCGCGATCCACCGCCTTGCACATGTCGTACACCGTCAGCAGCCCGACCTGCACGGCGGTGAGCGCTTCCATCTCGACCCCGGTTCTGCCTAGCGTTTCCACCTGCGCGGTGCAATGCACGGCGGGCGTCTTGTCGTCCAGTTCGAAGTCCACCTTCACGCGTGTCAGCGCGAGCGGATGACACAGCGGAATCAGATCCGCCGTGCGCTTTGCGCCTTGAATCGCGGCGATACGCGCAACGCCGATCACGTCGCCCTTTTTTGCGTTGCCGTCGCGGATCAGCGCGAAGGTTTCGGGCAGCATGCGGATCGAGCCGCGCGCGATGGCGATGCGCTTCGTCTCCTGCTTGCCGCCGACGTCCACCATATGCGCGTCGCCGGCAGCGTCGAAATGAGTGAGTTCAGGCATGGTTGGCTCCTTCAGAGGGCGCCTATCATAGCAGTGCGGTGCGCCCGTCCGGCCCTGCGCCGGCCTGCCGGATGAGTGCGTCGACTGATTACAATTGCGCCATGCCCGCTATCTTAGTCGCGCGATGATCCGAGCGGCGGGCGTCGCTTTCGACTCCGTCATACGAACTCGCAATGCGTCTGAAACGGTCTCTTGCTGCGTTGCTCTGTGTTGCGCTGGCCGCGCCGCCTGGCGCGTTCGCGCAGACACGCGCGGCGTCCGGCGCTGCGCCGATGCAGTCCGCTGAGCCGCCGCTCGTCAGCGGGCCGGTCGAGTCATACGCCGATCCGATCGTGCCGCCCGACATCGCGCAAGGCGTATTCGGCGTGTACGGCGGCGCGCAAAGCCGCTTCTCCGGCAACTCGGGCGCGAACCGCGGTAGCAACGGTGGTGGCACCGGCGGCTGGCGTGCGCCGATCGTCGCGCAGCAATTGCCCGACCTCGGCAGCGGCGGCGCGGGGACGCTCACGCCACAAGCCGAGCGCAAGCTAGGCGAACGCGTGATGCGCGACTTGCGGCGCGACCCCGACTATCTCGACGACTGGCTGGTGCGCGACTATCTGAATTCGGTCGCCGCGAAACTCGCCGCAGCGGCGAACGCGCTGTATATCGGCGGCTATCGGCCGGACTTCGATCTGTTCGCCGTGCGCGACGCGCAGATCAACGCGTTTTCGCTGCCCGGCGGTTTCATCGGCGTGAACACGGGGCTGATCGTCGCGACGCAAACCGAATCCGAACTCGCGTCCGTACTCGGTCACGAGATGGGCCATGTCCTGCAACGCCATATCTCGCGGATGATCACCACGGGCGAGCGCAGCGGCTACGCGGCGCTCGCGGGCATGCTGTTCGGCGTTCTCGCGGGCGTGCTTGCGCATAGCGGCGACCTGGGCAGCGCGATTGCGATTGGCGGTCAGGCTTACGCCGTGGACAACCAGTTGCGCTTTTCGCGCTCCGCCGAACACGAGGCGGACCGCGTCGGCTTTTTGCTGCTCGCCGGCGCGGGCTACGATCCGTACGCGATGACGGCGTTCTTCGCCCGTCTCGACCGTGCGGCGATGAGCGATACCGGCATTCCGGCCTACGCGCGCACGCACCCGCTGACCGGCGAGCGGATCGCCGACATGGAAGACCGCGCGCGGCGTGCGCCATACCGGCAACCGCATCAGGTGGCCGAGTACGGTTTCGTGCGCGCGCGGGCGCGCTTGCTGCAGGACCGCTCGCGCAGCGAATACGCCGACGAGATTTCGCGCATGCGCTCCGAAATCGAAGACCGCACGGCGCTGAACGTCGCGGCGAACTGGTATGGCATCGCGTATGGCCAGATGCTGCTCGAGCGTTACGACGACGCGGCTTCGTCGCTGGCGTCGTCGCGTGCGGTGTTTTCGGCTGGGGCACAGGCGGACGGCGACGCCGCGCGCACTTCCCCAAGTCTCGACGTGCTCGCCGCCGACATCGCGCGGCGTGCCGGCCGCGACGAAGACGCGGTGCGTCTTGCCGATCTCGCGCAAAAGCGCTGGCCGCAATCGAACGCCGCCATCGACATGCACATTCGCACCTTGCTGAGCTTGCGGCGATTCGCCGAGGCGCAGGCGCTGGCGCAGAAGGAGACGCGCGCGCAGCCGGATCAGCCGGCGTGGTGGTTGTATCTGGCGCAGGCGAGCGCGGGGACGGGCGATGCGCTCACGCGTCATCGCGCGCTTGCCGAGAAATTCGCGCTGGAAGGCGCGTGGCCGTCCGCGATCCGCCAATTAAAGGACGCGCGCGATATGAAGACGATCGGCTATTACGATCTGGCTACCGTCGACGCGAGGCTGCACGAGATGGAGAACCGCTACAAGGAAGAGCGGCTGGATGAGAAGGGTTAGGCGCGAAGTTCATGAACCCGCTCCTCTGAAGCATGCAAGCTGCGCGACGAGATGCCGAACCTCAAACCATCGCAGCCGGACTCGCCACAAACCCAAAGCGCGACGCAACTTCTTCGCTCCGTATCGGCTGAAGCGGCAACGTGACGCCGCCGTTCCAGTGGAACTCGCCGCTCAGGGAGTCGTCGGCGAGCGTCGCGTGGTCCGCGAAAACTTCGAGATCGTGATCGTGCAGAACGGCGATGCGCGGCGGCGCTGAGGGATTGCCAGGATCGGAAGCACCAGCGAACAGAATCCCGCCCTCATCGTCGGCAAACACGGCCGACGGTTCGAAACCATTGCCCACCTGATCTTTCAGCGCGAGCGCGCCGTCCGCCTCGACCGACAAACGCACGACCCACGGCGTATAGCCCAGCTCGACATACACGCGCTGCGGTCCGTTCTGAAAGAACCACTGCCCGCGTTCGTCGCGCTCGTAATTGCGATTGATGAAGCCGAGCAGCGCTTCGTGACGGATCGGCGTGCCGGGTGATCCGCTCGCCTGCGCGGCTTCGTCGCGCATGCGCCACTGGCCGCGCCGGTCGAGCATGAGCCAGCCGGTGCAAGCCGGTACGTTCGGCCACTTGGCCAACGCCTGTTTGACGATGTCATCCATGATCGACGTGCTGCTCCAGATAGCCGAACACGCGCCGCGACAACCAGTCGATCCGGCCAGGAAACGGTCCGGTCATGAAGCCGGCGTGACCGCCATGCCTCGGCTGATCGAGCTCCACCGCCGCCGACACCTCATGCCGCGACGGCAGCGCCTCGGCGGGCAGGAACGGATCGTTGCGCGCGTTCAGGACGAGCGTGGGCACCTGAATGTGCGGCAGCAACGGCCGCGTGGTGGCCACGCTCCAGTACTCGTCGGTATCGCGAAAGCCGTGCAGCGGTGCGGTCACGACGTTGTCGAACTCGTACATCGTACGGCTCGCGAGCATCGCGCCGCGGTCGAACAGGCCGGGAAACTGTACGAGCTTCTGGTCGGCCTTCTGCTTGAGCGTCTTGAGGAAGCTGCGCGTGTAGATCATGCCGAAGCCTTGCGACAACGCGCGGCCCCCGGCGTGCACGTCGATGGGCGTCGAGATCGCAGCGGCGGCGTGGACGACCGACGCCGCATCTTCGCGCCGCTCGCCGAGCCAGCGCAACAGCACATTGCCGCCGAGCGACACGCCCGCGGCGACGAGCGGCCCGCGATGCGCGGCGCGCAGGCGTCGCAAAATCCAGTCGACTTCGTTGCTGTCGGCCAGATGATAGAAGCGCGGCAAGCGGTTCAGCGCGCCGCTGCAACTGCGAAAGTGCGGCACCACGCCGTGCCAGCCATATTCGCGTGCGGCCGCCATCAACGACGATGCGTAATGCGAGGCGGAGCTGCCTTCCAGGCCGTGGAACAGGACGAGCAACGGCGCTTCGGCTGAGGGACTCTGACTAAGCGCCGCGTCTGCTGTCATGACCGAGGCTGGCGCGTTGTCGTGCCGAACCCAGTCGACGTCGATGAAATCGCCGTCAGGCGTGTCCCAGCGCTCGCGGCGAAACGACACGGCCGGGCGGCGCGCGAACAGCGACGGCACGATGGTTTGAACGTGCTTGTTCGGCAACCAGAGCGGCGCACGATAGAGCAGGTCTTTGGCGACCTCGACGGTGGCTTCGATTGTGGCTTCGACAGCCGCCGCGGCGCGAGCCGCGTCATCGGGAGCGGGGCGCTCTTGTGGCGTCCCCCACGGGGACTTGCTGCGGGGCGTGCTCATGCCGGCTTCGAAGCGAGAGTGTGGCGGCGCGGAGCGCGCGTCAGTGAAGCGACCCTTGGCCGTGCCGCATCTTGGTCGCGAACTGGCTGGCTGCTTCATTGGGCATCGGGCTCGCGTGAATGTGCGCGATGCGCCATTCGCCGCGTTCATGGACCATCACGTAGGTGGTGAAGACCATCGCCGGCGTGGCTTTCGGATCGACCGGACGATGCGCTTCCGCGATCGCATAAACGACCGTGCCGAGACTGTCGTAGACGCGAATGTCGAGCGGCTCGATCGAGACCGGCGCGGTTTCCAGCTGGATCTGCAAGCCCGTGCGGATGCTTTCGAGGCCGTGCAGATGCGAGCCGTCGGCGCAAATGCAGCTCACGAACTCCTCATCGATCCACAGGCCCATCAGGCTGTCGATATTGACCTCGGCGACGGCCTGGTAATAGGCGTTGAGGGTATCGGCGGCGGCTTCGAAGATATGGGCAAAACGTGGCATGGCTCGTCAGTCTCTTGTGCGCGGCGCGCGGTTGCAAGGCAGCGGTCAGCGGGACAGTCCGGTGCGCCGGACATTCGCACCCGAGCGCCAGAATGCCCGCGCCGCAAGGCGCGAACATGACGCGACGCGCTCAGGGGCGTGCGGTGTTGCGTGCAAGTGTCAGCCGGCTCAGCGGTGCGCGAGCAACATGCCGCGCAAATCGCCGAAAACCTGCTCGGCGCTCAACTGCTTCAGGCAGTTCAGATGACCCAGCGGACACTCGCGCTGAAAACAGGGGCTGCATTCGAGATGAAGCCATTGTACCTTCGCAAGCTCCGACAAGGGCGGCGTGTGCCGCGGATCGGTCGAGCCGTAGACGGCCACGAGCGGCCGGCGCAGCGCGGCCGCGACGTGCATCAACCCGGAATCGTTGGTGACGACTGCGTTGGCCCGCGAGATCAGCGCGCACGCTTCGCCGAGCGCCGTCTGGCCGCACAGATTGCGCACGTTCGGCGCTTTTTCGGCGATGGCCTGCGCAAGCGGCGCATCTTTCGGCGAACCGAGCGCGACGATCTGCGTGTACGGGAACGACTGGCCGACCATTTGCGCGAGCGCCGCGAAGTGCTCCGGCGGCCAGCGCTTGGCCGGGCCGTATTCCGCGCCGGGGCAGAACACGAGCAACGGCACCCGCGTGTCGAGATTGAAGCGCGCCGATACGCGCGCCGCCTCGTTCAGATCGGCGTCGAGCCGCGGCATCGGCAGGTCGTCGGGAATCTTCGCGCCGGGCGCGTAGGCGAGAGCGGCGTAATGGCCGACCATCGGCGGACGCTCGTCCTTGCGCGGATTCGCGTGGCGCACGTTCAACAGGCCGATGCGGCTTTCTCCGGTATAGCCGATGCGCAGCCGGATGCCGGCCATCCACGGAATCAGCGCGGATTTCAGCGAGTTCGGCAGCACATAGGCCGCGTCGTAGCCGACGTCGCGCAAGTCGCTCGCGAGCTGCCAGCGACGCAGCATCTGCAGCTTGCCGTGCGCGAGATCGGTCGCGTAGACGTCGCGGATTTCCGGCATGCGTTCGAGCACGGGCGCGACCCACGAGGGCGCGACCGCGTCGATCGCCATGCGGGGATGCAGTTTCACGAGGCGCGCAAAAAGCGGCTGCGCCATCAATGCGTCACCGATCCAGTTCGGTGCGATAACCAACGCGCGACGCATCAGAGTGGGTGTCCGGTGTCGAAACGAAGCGCCGCGCGCGATGCGCGTGGCGCTTCGTTTAAATGAAAGTAAAGGGAAAAGGCCGTCGGCCGCAGGCACGCCGCAACGGCGCGCCCGCAATCAGTCGACAGCCGATGACGCAGACGAACGGCGCTCAGGTGTGAGGTTCAGTGACCCTTGATCACTTCGCCGTCGCGCAGCTTGTAACGCGTGCTGCAATAAGGGCAGCGCGCCTCGCCGTGCGAGACGTCGATAAAGACGCGCGGGTGCGCACTCCAGCGCGGCATGGCCGGATTCGGGCAGTACGCCGGGAGGTCTTTTGCCGTGAGTTCGACCAGCGGCATTTCCTTGATATCGCTCATGAGACTTTCTCGTTGTATGCAGGGTGCGCGCGGTGCAATGCGCGTTAAATCTTGGTCAGCCAGTGCGCGTACTTGTCGCTCTTGCCGTTGACGATGTCGAAGAAGCCCGACTGCAGCTTCTCCGTGATCGGGCCGCGGGCGCCCGCGCCGATGGTGCGGTTATCCAGTTCGCGGATCGGCGTGACTTCCGCGGCGGTGCCGGTGAAGAACGCTTCGTCGCAGGTGTAGACCTCGTCGCGCGTGATGCGCTTTTCGATCACCTGGATGCCCGCGTCGCGCGCGAGCGTGATGACCGTGTCGCGCGTGATGCCGTCGAGGCACGACGACAGGTCCGGCGTGTACAGCTTGCCGTTGTTCACGAGGAAGAAGTTCTCGCCCGAGCCTTCCGACACGTAGCCGTCCACGTCGAGCAGCAGCGCTTCGTCGTAACCGTCGGCGACGGCTTCCTGGTTCGCGAGGATCGAGTTCACGTACCAGCCCGACGCCTTCGCGCGGACCATCGACACGTTCACGTGATGACGCGTGAACGACGACGTCTTCACGCGGATGCCCTTGGCAAGCCCGTCTTCACCGAGGTAAGCGCCCCACGGCCACGCCGCGATCGCGACATGAATGGTATTGCCCTTGGCCGACACGCCGAGCTTTTCCGAGCCGACCCAGATGATCGGGCGCAGATAGCACGACTCGAGCTTGTTTTCGCGGACCACTTCGCGCTGCGCGGCGGCGAGCGTTTCATGGTCGAACGGCACGTCCATCTGAAAGATCTTGGCCGAGTTCAGAAGACGCTTGGTGTGTTCCTGCAGACGGAAAATCGCGGTGCCGCCGTCTGCCGTCTTATAGGCGCGCACGCCTTCGAAAACGCCCATGCCGTAATGCAGCGTGTGGGTCAGCACATGGATCTTGGCATCGCGCCAGTCGATCAGCTTGCCATCCATCCAGATCTTGCCGTCGCGGTCGGCCATTGACATACGGTTCTCCAGCAGGTGCGTGTTGGTGTGGAACCCCAAGCCCGTCGACTCGCGCGGGCGCCCGAAGCGCGGGAAAGCCGGGACGCGCCCGAAATTTCCGATGGGGTGCAGCGAAGAGCGTTATTTTAGCGTCTTTTGCACACGAAACGGGCATTTGGACGCAGGTCGGGCGCTATAATTCGGCGCACGCATAATTCACATCCGGCCGCGCCAGCGGGTGCTTCACGACCTGGCGCCGATTTCGCTCCATTTCCTCATCGCGGCCTTCGGCGCCCGCGCTTTTCGCCTCATGCTCGCTCGCCTGTCAGATACCGATCGCCGCGCTTTCCTCGAGGGCGCGCGCGCCTATTCGCCCACGCTCATGGCGATCTGCTCGTGGGGGCTCGTCACCGGCATCGCGATGAGCAAGTCCGTGCTCACGCTGCCGCAGGCGCTCGCCATGTCGCTGCTGTGTTACGCCGGTTCGTCGCAACTCGCCGTGCTGCCGCTCCTCGCCGCCAAGCTGCCCATGTGGACGGTGCTGCTCACGGCCGCGATGGTGAATACGCGTTTCGTGATCTTCAGCGTCGGCCTTGCCCCGCATTTTTCCTATCTGTCGATGTGGCGGCGCATCGCGCTCGGCTACTTCAACGGCGATGTGATCTATCTGCTGTTCCTCAAGAAGAACTTCCCGACCGGCTACGTGCCCGGCAAGGAGGCGTACTTCTGGGGCATGGCGGTGTCCAGCTGGCTGTCGTGGCAGGTGGCGTCGATAGCGGGCATTCTGCTGGCGAGCCTGATTCCGGATAACTGGGGACTCGCGCTCGCGGGCACGCTGGCGCTGCTGCCCATCATGGTCGCGGCGATCGCCACGCGTTCCACGCTGGTGGCGGTGTGCATCGCGGGCATCGTGTCGTTGCTCGCTTTCGATTTGCCGTATCGCCTCGGGCTGCCGCTTGCGGTCATCGCGGCGATTCTCGCGGGCAGCGCGGCCGATCTGATGGCCGAGCGCGCCGACTTGCGCCGCGTTCGCAACAGCGCGGGAGATTCGCGATGACGTCCGTGGAAGTGTGGCTCGCCATTCTCGGCATGACCGTCGTCACCGCGGTGACACGCGCGATGTTTCTAATCGGCGGCGAACGCACGGTTTTGCCGGCGCGCGTGCAGCGCATGCTGCGCTACGCACCCGCCGCGGCGCTCGCCGCCGTCGTACTGCCGGACGTGCTCGGCACGCCCGACGGCCTGTCGTTCGCGCCGTCGAACCATGAGTTCTATGCGGCGCTCGCCGGCCTCGGCTGGTTTTTGTGGCGGCGCACCATGCTTGGTACGATCGTCGTCGGAATGATCGTGTTCACGGTCTTGCGCCTCTTGATGTAGTTTCAGGCGTTGCGATGTTGCATTGCGGCATGCGCCGCGCGGCATTCGAATACGGGAGATTCGCCCGCGGGCGGGTCAGAAGGCTGTGCGGATCAGTTAAAATGCCCCTTTCCGGGATGACCGCGCCAACGCCTGGCGCCCGCGCCGCGGCGTTCGCACCGGCCTCCCGCTTCGTGGGGGCCGCCGTGCCGACGCGCCGCAGTTGCTGCGCCGAAAGCCGTGTGCGCCGTCCGCCATCGCCTTCCATCAACTCGCACACAAACGCCCATGAACAAGGTACTGCGTCTCTCCGATCTGATCGCCGAAGGCAAGCTGTCCGGCAAACGAGTGTTCATCCGCGCCGATCTCAACGTGCCGCAGGACGATCAGGGCAACATCACCGAAGACACCCGCATCCGCGCCTCGGTGCCGGCGGTCAAGGCAGCGCTCGACGCGGGCGCCGCGGTGATGGTCACGTCGCACCTGGGCCGTCCGACCGAAGGCGATTTCAAGCCGGAAGACTCGCTCGCGCCGGTCGCGAAGCGTTTTGCCGAACTGCTCGGCCGCGACGTGCCGCTGGTGGCGAACTGGGTCGAAAACGGCGTGAACGTCGCGCCGGGCCAGGTCGTGCTGCTGGAAAACTGCCGCGTCAACAAGGGCGAAAAGAAGGATTCCGACGAGCTCGCGCAGAAAATGGCGAAGCTCTGCGACATCTACGTAAACGACGCGTTCGGCACCGCGCACCGCGCCGAAGCGACCACGCACGGCATCGCCAAATATGCGCCGGTGGCTTGCGCCGGTCCGCTGCTGGCCGCCGAACTCGAAGCGCTCGGCCAGGCGCTGGGCGCGCCGAAGCGCCCGCTGGTCGCGATCGTCGCGGGCTCCAAGGTTTCGACCAAGCTGACCATTCTGAAGTCGCTCGCCGAGAAGGTGGATCAGCTGATCGTCGGCGGCGGCATTGCGAACACGTTCATGCTGGCCGCGGGCCTGAAGATCGGCAAATCGCTGGCCGAAGCCGATCTGGTGAGCGAAGCCAAAGCCATTATCGACGCAGCGAAGGCGCGCGGCGCATCGGTGCCGATTCCGACCGACGTGGTCACGGCCAAGGAGTTCTCGCCGACCGCCAAGGCCGAAATCAAAGCCGTCGCGGACGTCGAAGACGACGACATGATCCTCGACATCGGACCGGACACCGCGAAGGCGCTCGCCGCGCAACTCGAAAAGGCCGGCACCATCGTGTGGAACGGGCCGGTCGGCGTGTTCGAGTTCGACCAGTTCGGCAACGGCACCAAGACGCTGGCCGACGCGATCGCGAGGTCGTCGGCATTCTCGATTGCGGGCGGCGGCGATACGCTCGCTGCGATCGCCAAGTACGGCATCCACGACAAGGTCAGCTATATCTCGACGGGCGGCGGCGCTTTCCTCGAGTTCCTCGAAGGCAAGAAGCTGCCGGCGGTCGAAGTTCTGGAATCGCGGGCTTAACGTGGCGGCGCGCTCCCCAACGGCGAAGTCTGCGAAAGCGAACGGTCAGCGCGGCAAGCCGCGCGACACCGCGGCAGCAACGGCGGGGGAGCGTACAGCGCGCCCCGACGCCGCGACGGCGGCCAAGGAGTCCGAGCTTGCCGGCACGGTTGCCGCCGCGCTGGCCACCGCACTCGAAGCTGCTGCCGGCGAAGCCACGCCGGCGGTCAGCGAATCGGAGCAATCCGTCGCACCCACATCTCCACCCGCGCCCCCCGCGCCGGTGTCGAATACCGCTTCACCCCATAAAGCGACGCTGGTTTCAACCGGCGCGCAGCCCCTGGCTGCATCTTTCGGTGCGCAGCCTCCGCATCCGACTCGCAGCGCTCTTTCCAGCGATCCTATCCAGACGAGGAGACTCATGCATCGCGCCACCAAGATTGTCGCTACCATCGGACCGGCTTCCAGCACGCCGGAGATCCTGCTGCAAATGATTCAGGCAGGCGCCGACGTGGTGCGGCTCAATTTCTCGCATGGCACCGCGGACGACCACCGCCAGCGCGCCGAATTCGTGCGCGAGGCGGCTCGCCAGGCGGGCCGCGAGGTCGCCATCATGGCGGACCTGCAAGGCCCGAAGATCCGGGTCGGCAAATTCGAAAACGGCAAGGTCACGCTCGTCTCCGGCGAGCCGTTCATCCTCGACGCCGACTGCGAGCTCGGCAACCAGGAACGCGCGGGTCTCGACTACAAGGACCTGCCGCGCGACCTGAAGCCGGGCGACGTGCTGCTGCTCAACGACGGCCTGATCGTGCTGAACGTTCAGCGCGTGCTCGGAAACGAGATCCACACGATCGTGAAGATCGGCGGCGACCTGTCGAACAACAAGGGCATCAACCGCCAGGGCGGCGGCCTGACAGCGCCCGCGCTGACCGCCAAGGACATGGAAGACATCCGCACGGCCATGTCGCTCGGCGTCGATTTCGTCGCGGTGTCGTTCCCGAAGAACGCGACCGATATGGAAATGGCGCGGCAGCTCGCGAACATCGCCGGCGCGCCGTATGGCATCAAGCCGAAGATGATCGCCAAGATCGAGCGCGCGGAAGCCATTCCGGCGCTGCAAGGCATTCTGGACGCATCGGACGGCATCATGGTCGCGCGCGGCGATCTCGCCGTGGAAGTGGGGAATGCCGCAGTCCCCGCGCTGCAAAAGCGCATGATTCGGATGGCGCGCGAATCGAACAAGTTCGTGATTACCGCGACGCAGATGATGGAGTCGATGATCTACGCGCCGGTGCCGACGCGCGCCGAAGTGTCGGACGTCGCGAACGCAGTGCTCGACGGCACGGACGCGGTGATGCTGTCGGCGGAATCGGCGGCGGGCAAGTATCCGGTGCAGACCATCGAGACAATGGCCGCGATTTGCGTGGAAGCCGAGAAGTCGGAGCAGTCGGAACTGGACAAGGATTTCCTCGACCGCACGTTCACGCGCATCGACCAGTCCATCGCGATGGGCGCGCTGTTCACGGCGTTCCATCTGGGCGCGAAGGCGATTGTCGCGTTGACCGAATCCGGCTCGACCGCGCTGTGGATGTCGCGTCACTGGACGCACGTGCCGATTTTCGCGCTCACGCCGCGCGTCGGCAGCGAGCGGGCCATGGCGCTGTACCGCAACGTGACTTCGCTGCATCTGGACACGAACACCGACCGCGACACGGCGTTGCAACAGGCGTTGGAGACGGTCGTCGGCAAGGGTTATGCGTCGCGCGGCGACATGGTCGTGCTGACCGTCGGCGAGCCGATGGGCCAGGCCGGCGGCACCAATACGCTGAAGATCGTGCGCGTCGGCGAGCCGTATTGACCGGCGGTACTGGCCGACTGGCGCAGGCTTGATCGAGCGAAGCAGGCTGGCCGACAGGTATGCGGCTTGCTTCGCTTTCTGATCGCCCAAAAGATGCCGGCGGCAAAAGAATTCGTTTCAATCTAAGGAGTACAGCATGCCTCTCGTATCAATGCGTCAACTGCTGGACCACGCCGCTGAAAACGGCTACGGCCTTCCGGCATTCAACGTGAACAACCTGGAGCAGGTGCAGGCGATCATGGCGGCGGCCGACAAGGTCAACGCTCCGGTCATCATGCAGGCATCGGCCGGCGCGCGTAAGTACGCGGGCGAAGCGTTCCTGCGCCATCTGATCGAAGCAGCGGTCGAGTCCTATCCGCACATTCCCGTCGTGATGCATCAGGACCACGGCCAGTCGCCGGCGGTCTGCATGGCGGCGATCCGCAGCGGCTTCACCAGCGTGATGATGGACGGCTCGCTGGAAGCCGACGGCAAAACCGTCGCTTCGTACGAGTACAACGTCGAAGTGTCGCGCAAGGTGGTGGAAGCGGCGCACTCGATCGGCGTGACGGTCGAAGCCGAACTCGGTGTGCTGGGCTCGCTGGAAACCATGAAGGGCGACAAGGAAGACGGCCACGGCGCGGAAGGCACGATGACCCGCGAGCAATTGCTGACCGACCCGGAGCAGGCCGCCGACTTCGTCAAGCTCACGCAATGCGACGCGCTGGCCATCGCCATCGGCACCTCGCACGGCGCGTACAAGTTCAGCAAGAAGCCGACGGGCGATATTCTGTCGATCCAGCGCATCAAGGAAATTCACCAGCGCATTCCGAACACGCACCTGGTGATGCACGGTTCGTCGTCGGTGCCGCAGGAACTGCTGGCCGAGATCCGCGAATTCGGCGGCGACATGAAGGAAACCTACGGCGTGCCCGTCGAGGAAATCCAGGAAGGCATCAAGCACGGCGTGCGCAAGGTCAATATCGACACCGACCTGCGTCTCGCGATCACCGGCGCGATTCGCCGCTACATGGCGACCAATCCGGGCAAGTTCGATCCGCGCGATTATCTGAAGCCGGCGCGCGAAGCCGCGATGAAGATTTGTATCGAGCGCTACACGCAATTCGGCTGCGAAGGCCAGGCCGGCAAGATCAAGCCGGTTTCGCTTGATAAAATCGCGGAGAAGTACAAGTCGGGCGAACTCGCGCAAGTCGTCCGCTAAGCTCCCGTTAAGCTCGCGGTTGCGTCATTTTTTGCTGTGCGCCTGGCCGTTTGGCCAGGTTGTCGTCAGATCGCCGTTCCCGCATCATCCGGGGAACGGCGTTTCCCTTTTGTTCCGCTCACACTTTTTGCCTCACTTTTAGCGAACCACGACGATGTCTACCCTTTACGAATCCACGCTCCGCTCGCTGCCGCTGCTCGGCCGCGGTAAAGTCCGCGACAACTATGCGGTGGGCAACGACCAGTTGCTGATCGTCACGACCGACCGTCTGTCGGCGTTCGACGTCATCATGGGCGAGCCGATTCCGAACAAGGGTCGCGTGCTCAACGAAATGGCCAACTTCTGGTTCGAGAAGCTCAAGCACGTCGTGCCGAATCACCTGACGGGCGTGGCGCCCGAGTCGGTCGTGGCGGCTGACGAAGTCGAGCAGGTCAAGGGCCGCGCGGTGGTCGTCAAGCGCCTGGAGCCGATTCTCGTCGAAGCCGTGGTGCGCGGTTATCTGGCCGGCAGCGGCTGGAAGGACTACCAGGCCACCGGTTCGGTGTGCGGCGTGGAATTGCCGCCGGGCCTGCAAAACGCGCAGAAGCTGCCTGAGCCGATTTTCACGCCGGCAGCGAAGGCCGAAATGGGGCATCACGACGAAAACATCACCTACAACGAGATGGAACGCCGCATCGGCACCGAACTGTCGGCCACGATCCGCGACATCTCGATCCGGCTGTACAAGGAAGCCGCTGACTATGCGGCGACGCGCGGCATCATCATCGCGGATACGAAGTTCGAGTTCGGTCTGGACAACCACGGCAAGCTGTACCTGATGGACGAGGCGCTCACCGCCGATTCGTCGCGCTTCTGGCCGGCCGACCAGTATCAGGTTGGCACGAATCCGCCGTCGTTCGACAAGCAGTTCGTGCGCGACTGGCTTGAAACGCAAGACTGGGCGAAAGAGCCGCCCGCGCCGAAGCTGCCGGACGACGTGGTCCAGAAGACGGGCGAAAAATACCAGGAAGCGCTCGAACGTCTGACCGGGCACAAGCTCGCCTGACCGCTTCCGACCCGCCAACCCGTAGCAGCGAAGCCGCAAGAGGAAAGCCGCAAGATGAGTGAAGCACAGACCGCCCATACGCATGGCGCGCCGGTTGTCGGCGTGCTGATGGGCTCCAGCTCCGACTGGGAAGTGATGAAGAACGCCGTCGCGATTCTGCAGGAATTCGGCGTGCCGTACGAAGCGAAGGTCGTCTCCGCGCACCGCATGCCGGACGAAATGTTCGCCTATGCTGAAAGCGCGCGCGAGCGCGGCATCCGCGCGATCATCGCGGGTGCGGGCGGCGCGGCGCATCTGCCGGGCATGCTGGCCGCCAAGACCACGGTGCCGGTGCTCGGCGTGCCGGTGGCGAGCAAGTACCTGAAGGGCGTCGACTCGTTGCATTCGATCGTGCAGATGCCCAAGGGCGTGCCTGTCGCGACCTTTGCGATCGGCGAGGCGGGCGCGGCGAATGCAGCGCTCTTCGCCGTGTCGATCCTGAGCGGCACGAGCGCGGAATACGCGGAGAAGCTGGCGGCGTTCCGCGTGCGCCAGAACCAGGCGGCTCACGCGATGGTGCTGCCGGCGCTGTGAGCGCCAACTGACCAGCGACTGCTACACGACGTCCCCTGTCCGACCTACCCGCCGGGCGCTTGCCACTGCTGAACCGCATGCACGCCCGGCCGCGACCGACCACCAAGATGAACCCAGACAACACACCGGTTTCACCGATTCTGCCAGGCGCATGGCTTGGCATGGTCGGTGGCGGCCAGCTCGGCCGCATGTTCTGCTTTGCCGCACAGGCCATGGGCTACCGCGTCGCCGTGCTCGATCCGGACGAAAACAGCCCGGCAGGCTCGGTCGCCGACCGCCATCTGCGCGCGGCTTACGACGACGAAGCGTCGTTGACCGAACTCGCGCGGCTGTGCGCGGCGGTCTCCACTGAATTCGAGAACGTCCCGGCCGCAAGCCTCGACTTCCTCGCGAAGACCACGTTCGTCAGCCCCGCCGGCCGCTGCGTGGCCGTCGCACAGGACCGCATCGCCGAGAAGCGCTTTATCGCGTCGTCGGGCGTGGCGGTCGCGCCGCATGTCGTGATCGAATCATCGGACGCGCTCGCCGCAATGGACGATGCACAGCTCGACGCCGTGCTGCCCGGCATCGTCAAAACGGCGCGCATGGGCTACGACGGCAAAGGCCAGATCCGCGTGCGCAATGCCGAGGAAGTGCGCGAGGCGCACGCGTCGCTCGGCGGCGTGCCGTGCGTGCTCGAAAAGCGTTTGCCGCTCAAGTTCGAAGTCTCCGCATTGATAGCGCGCGGCTCGAGCGGCACGTCGGCCGTCTATCCGCTCGCGCAGAACACGCACCGCGACGGCGTGCTGTCGCACACCATCGTGCCGGCGCCGGACGCGAGCGCGACGCTTGTCCAGCAGGCGCAACAGGCCGCGCTGCAAATCGCCGACAAGCTCGGCTATGTCGGCGTGCTGTGCGTCGAATTCTTCATTCTCGAAGACGGTTCGCTGGTGGCCAACGAAATGGCGCCGCGTCCGCACAACTCGGGGCACTACACCGTCGACGCCTGCGCGACCAGCCAGTTCGAACAGCAAGTGCGCGCGATGACCGGCATGCCGCTCGGCGACACGCGTCAGCATTCGCCGGCCGTCATGCTGAACATTCTCGGCGACGTGTGGTTCCCAAGCGGGCCTAAGGGCGCGTCGGTCACGCCGCCCTGGCACGAGGTGGCGGCGATGCCGGCCGCCCGCCTGCATCTGTACGGCAAGGAAGAAGCGCGTTGCGGCCGCAAGATGGGCCACGTGAACTTCACTGCCGCGACGCTCGAAGAAGCGCGCACGGCGGCACGCGATTGCGCGCGCCTTCTGCATATCCCCACGAGCTGACGCGCGCGCCATGCCCGATCCACAGACACCCGGCCAGGCCGGCCATTCCGACCAATCCGGCGAAGGCGCCGCGAACGCGCTGCCTGTCAGCGCCGCGCAGATCGAGCATGCGGCGGCGCTGCTCGACGCGGGCGGTCTCGTCGCGTTTCCGACGGAGACGGTCTATGGCCTCGGCGGCGACGCGGAAAATCCCGACGCCGTCGCGCGCATCTACGCGGCAAAGGGCCGGCCGGCCAATCATCCGGTGATCGTGCATCTCGCGCCGCAGGGCGATCCGAACTATTGGGTCGAGCACTTGCCGCAAGAGGCGCAGCGTCTGATCGACGCCTTCTGGCCGGGGCCGCTCACGCTGATTCTGAAGCGCGCGGCGCGCATCCCGGCGGCCGTCAGCGGCGGGCAGGATTCCGTTGGCTTGCGCTGTCCGTCGCATCCTGTGGCGCAGGCGCTGCTCGAAGCGTTCAGCTCGTTGCGCGCCGGGCACGGCGGCGTGGCGGCGCCGTCGGCGAATCGTTTTGGGCATGTGAGCCCGACCACCGCGCAGCATGTGCGCGACGAGTTCGGCAGTGCGATTCATGTGCTCGACGGCGGCGCGTCCGACGTCGGCATCGAGTCGACCATTGTGGATTTGTCGCGCGGATTCCCCGCGTTGCTGAGGCCGGGCCGGGTCACGCCGCAAGACATCGCCGATGTGCTCGGCGAAGCGCCGCGCCTGCCCGATGGTTCCGACGCCACCGCGCCACGTGCTTCCGGCACGCTGAAGGCGCATTACGCGCCGCGCACGCCGCTCGCATTGCTGCCGTTCAATGCGCTCGAGCCGTTGCTCGCCGCGCGCGCAGCCGGCGAGCGCGTTGCGCTCGTCGCGCGGGCATCGCGAGCGGGGCATTGGGCCGACGCCGAGGGCGTGCACTTCATCGCCGCGCCGGAAGATCCGCATGTCTATGCACGCGAGCTGTACGGCTTGCTGCGCGCGCTGGATCGCGCGAACGTCGCGCGTATTCTGATTGAGAAGCTGCCTGATACGATCGAATGGATCGCCGTGAACGATCGGCTCGGCCGCGCCGCGGCCGCGTTCGAGGCGCAAGGGCACTGAGTTTTGCTTTGCTGTCGCTTCGCAAGCGCTTGATCGAAGCCGCAATAAACACGCAATAAAAAAACGCCTGGCTACTCAATCGACAGAATCGATAAGCCAGGCGTTGCTCAATCCTTCCTTCGCGGAAAGCGACCGCGCGCCGCGCGGCCGAACTCCACTCACTCCACTTACTTACCCAGTCCCGTCGCCGCGATCTGCTGCTGAACGTACTGCGCGAACAGCGCGTGCATGTGCGAGCTCGGGTGAACCGTGTCCGCGAACATGTAGGTCTGATCCGCGCCGGCCACCGTGTACGTCTGCGGCGAGCAGAACAGCGAAGAGCCGAACTGCGCGCCGTACTGCTCCGGCGTCAACCCGTTCGTCGCGCTCGGATTGGCGCGGGCGTAAGCGGTTGCGTTGGTCTGCATCGCGGTGAGGTTGCAGGCCGTGCCGGTGTTCGACACCGTGAAGCCGAGCGCCTTGTAGTTCGGCAACTGCTGATCCTGCCAGGTGAACGCATCGACCACGATCACCTTGCCCGTTCCGAGCAGACCGAGCGCCGTGAGGTTCTGCACGAACAGATAGTTATACGCCGCGGAGATTCCCGACAGCAGCGCGGCCGAGCCCGGCGTGCTCGCGTTGGCCGCGACGCCGAGCGGCGTATTGCCGATGTCCGGCACCGTCGACACCACGACGTGGGTCGCGCCCGCGTTGACGATGGTCTTGACTTGCGCGGCGAGCTGGCTGGCAGCCTGAGCAACCTGGGGATTGGACAATTGCTGCAGATAGCCGACGATGAACGCAACCTGGCCCGCCTGCGTATTCGGCAGCTTGCCTGCCTGCACGAGCAACGGGAACTGCGTCTGCAGCGCGGCGCCGAGCGCCGTGAGATTCGCGGTGTTTTCGGCGAACTGGAAGATGTCGTTCGCGCCGCCGTTCACGAGCACGAGCTGGTTCGCATTGAAGCTCGTATGGGCGCTCAGGTAGTTCTGCACCTGACCCACGATAGGCACGGTCGTGGCCGCCATATTGTTCGGCGCCCAGCCTTTGCCTTGAGCATTGACGACGTCCGAGCCGCCCTGGGCGTAACCGAAGCCGCCTGCCGCGGCGAGCGGCTTACCGAAGCCGCCGAGGTAGGCGGGCTTCAACGTGTCGCCGTAATACTCGGCGACTTTTTGCGTCCACACTTCGCCGGGGTTGGTCGTGAAGCGGCCGCCGCCGAAGCTTCCCTGGATGACCGGCGCATACGTGCCGACGTCCGACAGGCTGTCGCCGAACGAGACGACCTGCAATTTGACGCCGCCTGCCGGCGTGCTGCTGCTGGCGTTGTTGTTGTCATCGCCGCCACCGCCGCAAGCGGCGAGCAGCGCAAACGCGGCGCTGGCTACGGCAATTTGCGTGACGCGCAACCAATCCTGTTTCCTCGATGCTGTTTGCTTCATGTTGGCTACATCTCCTCGTATGTTTGGCCCTTGCGCCATGTATTGCAGGCCGCGTCCGCCGCGTCGGCGGCGTGACGACAGCTTACAGAATCTTCCAGGGTCTGCGTCGTGCTGATAACGCGGCCTTGTTGTTGTTTTCGTTGTCGTTGAGCGTTGTGTGGGCCGTTGAAGCAGCCATGCGCCGCGCATGATAATCGGCGGCCCACGCGGGCGGCGCGAACAGCGCGCGCAGCTTGTCGGGCACACTGCGCGCGCTCGCGAAGTCGCGCGCCATCGACGCCCATTCGTGAAACGTCGCCCTCAGCGGGTTGTACGTATGAAGCGGCTCGACGATGCCGTAGACCGGCGGCTCGCGCAGGTCTTCGTCGACGTAACTGCCGAACAGCCGGTCCCAGATCACCAGCACGCCGGCATAGTTGCGATCGATATAGCGGTCGTTGCGCGCGTGATGCACGCGATGAATCGACGGCGTGTTGAACACGTATTCGATCCACGCAAACTTGCCGCCGATCTTGCCGATCGCCTGCGTATGCACGAAAAACTGGAAGCCGAGATTGATCAGCACGATCGCCACGATCTGCTTCGGCGGAAAGCCGAGCACGGCAAGCGGAATCCAGAAGAGCCACATGCCCGCAACCGGATACATGAGGCTCTGCCGGAACGCGGTCGAAAAATTCATCCGCTCCGACGAGTGATGTACGACATGCGCGGCCCACAACCAGCGCACGCGATGACTGCAACGGTGAAACACGTAGTAGAGCAGATCCTGCGCGACGAACAGCAGCGCAAACGAGAGCCAGCCCGCTTGCCAGATGTGGACGCGGTAGTGATCGTAGAAGAACGCATAGACGGGGAGAATCGCGAGCCACGCGAGCTTGTCGGCGGCTTGCTGCATGAGCGCGAGCGCCGCATTGCAGAGCGTGTCGCGCCAGCTATAGAGCCGTGCGCCGGGGCGCGTTCGCCGCAGGTGCCACGCCTCCCAGCCGATACATGCGAGAAAGACTGGCGCCATGGCGAGCAGCAGCAATTCGGCATCGAATTGCATGGTGTCTTCCTCCGTGGTCCCTTGCCGCCGCGTGACATGCCGCGGTGTTCTGTCGTGGGTTGTTGTTATGGTTCGGGCGTGACATGCGGCCCGAACACTGCCCGACAGCGTACACGGTTACGCGCGTGGCGCGCGCGGCCTTCGCTAGAAGGAATCCTCAATGGGCGCCGCGCGTGCGCGGGTTTTTCCTGGGCTTGCCGCGCGGTGCCGCGCTCGCCGGTTCGGCGGCGGGCGCGGAGATTTTGCTGAAGCCCGTGGCCGGTCCTTGATAAACCCATTCGAGCAGCGCGTCGTGCGCCGCGCGCGCGGCTTCCGAATGCGGATCGTTGATGAAGCTCACCACGACATAGCTGTTGCCGTCCGCGGATGCGACATAGCCCGCGATCGCGCGCACGTCGCGCAAGGTGCCGGTCTTGATCTGCGCGTTGCCGCCCGCGCCCTGGTTGGTCAGGCGGTTGCGCATCGTGCCGTCGACACCCGCAATCGGCAGCGACTGCACGAACACCTGCGCCACCGGACTTGCGTTCGCCCGTTGCAGCAAATCGGCGAGCGAGAGCGCCGTGATGTGCTCGTCACGCGAGAGGCCCGAGCCGTTGTCGAGCGTCAGATATTCCATGTCGATGCTGTCGCGCCGCAGGAAGGCCTCGATCGCGCGGGCCGATTTGGCGGTCGTGGCGGGCGGCTTTTCTTCAGCCGCGCCGATCGACAGGAACAGGTTGCGCGCCATCGTGTTGTTGCTGAACTTGTTGATGTCGCGCACGACGTCCGACAGTATCGGCCCCTGATGCGTGGCGACGAGCTTCGCGCCGACGGGGACCGCCCCTTCGCGTGTCGTGCCGCTGAACGTGCCGCCGGTTTGCTGCCACAGCGCAAGGAAGCCGCCCGCGAAGAACGCCGAATGATCGAGCACCGCGACGTTGATCGTGCGCGGGCCGCAGCGCACCGAATAGTCGCCGGCGAACGACGCGACGACCGTGCCGTTCGGCGTCGGCGTGACGGTGGGCGAGACGGAAGCCGCTTCGCCGCGGCACGGGCCGTTGACCGCGCGCATCTGATTGTCGATCTGCAACTGCGCGAGGGCGGGCAGGACGTCGATTGCGACGGTGCCGTCCGGCGAAGGCGTCAGCGTGAACGACAGCGACTTGAACGCGTACAGCAGCGGATCGGGACCGACGTTGTACGGCGCGTTGGCGTCGTCGTCGAAGGCGGGCAGGTCGCGCGTCGACGGATCGAAGTAGCGCTTGTCGAGCACGAGCGCGCCGTCGATGCCGCGAATCCCGGCCTTGTGGATCTTCTCCACGAGGTCGATCAGTTCCTCGGGCACGAGCTTCGGGTCGCCCGTGCCCTGAATGTACAGATTGCCGTGCAGCACGCCGTTGGCGTCGAGCGTGCCGTCGCTATAGGCGCTCGTGCGCCAGCGGTAGTCGGGGCCGAGAATGGACAGGCCGGCGTAAGTGGTGACCAGCTTCATCGTCGATGCCGGCATCATCGGCTTGCCGGCGTTCAACGCGACGATCGGCGTGCGGTCGCCGACTTTCTCGACGACCACGCTGATCGACGACAACGGTACGTGCGCGCGCTGCAAGCCGATCATGACGGACTGCGGCAACACGGTGCTGACGTTCACGCTCGGATGCGTGGCCTTGACGCGCGCCTCGGCGGCGAGCGGCAACGATGCGGAGCCGACGAGCGCCGCGCAGACGAACAGCCACGCCGCGTTCGCGCGCGTCACAACGCGGCGTGGCGGTATTGAAGGCGGCGTCGAAACCGAAGCGTCAGCCGAACAGGCGATGAAAGCGATGAAAGCGGAACTCAGGCGCGAACGCAGCGCCGCGTAATGAAAACGGCGTGCGACGGAAGAGATGAAAGCGTGCGTCATGAACGGGCGAGAAAGCAAAATGTCAGGGCGTTGTGCGACGCAAAGCGCCCATTGTAGTGACATGCGTGCAGCCTGCGGCGAAAAATGCGTCGTCGGGCGCGCAGTGCGAAGCGGGCGCTAGAATGCGGCATCATCGAATGTTGAGGAATGTGACCATGCGCATCTTGCTAGTCGAAGACGACCGGATGATTGCCGAAGGCGTGCGCAAGGCGCTGCGCGGCGAAGGCTTCGCGGTCGACTGGGTGGAAGACGGCGAAGCGGCGCTCAGCGCGGCGTCGAGCCAGCCCTACGATCTCGTGCTGCTCGACCTCGGCCTGCCCAAGCGCGACGGTCTCGACGTGTTGCGCACGCTGCGTGCGCGCGGCCACGCGTTGCCGGTGCTGATCGTCACCGCGCGCGATGCGGTGGCCGACCGCGTGAAGGGCCTCGACGCCGGCGCAGACGATTACCTCGTCAAGCCGTTCGATCTCGACGAACTCGGCGCGCGCATGCGGGCGCTGATTCGCCGCCAGTCGGGACGCAGCGATTCGACCATCCGCCACGGCAATCTGACGCTCGATCCCGCGTCGCATCAGGTCACGCTCGACGGCGCGCCGGTCGCGTTGTCGGCGCGCGAATTTGCCTTGCTCGAAGCGCTGCTCGCGCGGCCAGGCGCGGTGCTGTCGAAGAGCCAGCTCGAGGAAAAAATGTACGGCTGGGGCGAGGAGATCGGCAGCAATACGGTCGAGGTCTACATTCACGCGCTGCGCAAGAAACTCGGCGCGGAGCTGATCCGCAACGTGCGCGGCCTCGGCTACATGATCGCGAAGGAAGCCTGAGCCGATGCGATCCATCCGCCGTCAATTGCTGGTCTGGCTGCTTGCGCTCGTGCTGCTCGGCGTCGGCATCGCGGGCTGGCTGATCTATCGCCAGGCGCTTGCCGAAGCCAACGAACTGTTCGATTACCAGCTGGAGCAGATCGCGGCGGCGTTGCCCGCCGAACCGTTCTCGCAAGTGCTCGGCTCGCGCGATACCGGCGACGAAGGCATCGTGCTGCAAATCTGGAACCGCAACGGCGTGCTGATGTACTACTCGCGTCCGCGTGCGCCGCTCGCGCCGCGCGCCGAACTCGGCTTCTCGACCGAGCACACGGAACGCGGCGAGTGGCGCGTGTATGGCGCGATCGTCGGCGATAACGTCGTGCAGCTGGCGCAGCCGCTCTCGGTGCGCAACCGCCTTGCCGCCGACGTCGCGTTGCGCACGCTGTGGCCGCTGATCGTGCTGTTGCCGGTGCTCGGGCTCGCGGTGTGGGTCATCATCGGACGCGGGCTGCGTCCTTTGCGGCGCGTGACGAGCGCGCTCGACACGCGGCATCCCGAGGCGCTCGATCCGTTGCCCGATCAACGTCTGCCGCTCGAAGTGCAGCCGCTCGTTCGCGCGCTCAACGGGTTGTTGCAGCGGCTCGCCACCGCGCTCGATATCCAGAAGGCTTTCGTCGCCGATGCGGCGCACGAACTGCGCACGCCGCTCGCCGCCGTGCAGATTCAGGCGCAACTGGTGTCGCGTGCAAAAGACGACGCCGCGCGCGGCGAAGCGCTCGCCGATCTTCAAGCCGGCGTGACGCGCGCCACGCGCCTCGCCGAGCAACTGCTCGCGCTCGCGCGCTCGGAGCCGGACGGCCTTGCCGCGACCGATGCAATCGACTTGCGCGCGCTCCTCTCGGACTGCGTGCTCGCGTATGCGCCCCTTGCGCAGGATCGCGGCGTCGATCTCGGCATCGAGGCGAGCGAGTCGGCCACGGTGATCGGCGACCCCGAATCGCTGCGCGTGATGTTCAACAATCTCGTGGACAACGCAACCAAGTACACGCCGCGAGGCGGGCGCGTCGACGTGAGCCTGCATGTGGAAGGCGGGCATCCGGTCGTGCGTATCGCCGACAGCGGACCGGGCATCGAGCCGGCAGAACGCGAGCGCGTGTTCAACCGTTTCTACCGCGCGGGCGCCGGCGAAAATCGCGTGCGTACCGACGTGGCCGGCAGCGGATTGGGCCTCGCGATCGTGCGGCGCATCGCGACCCAGCATCAGGCGGCGATATCGCTCGACGAATCGCCGGCGGGTGGGCTCCAGGTCACAGTGCGCTTCTAGGCGACAAGGTTTCAACTTCCTTTCTAAAGAAAAGCCCCTGAAACAAGGGCTAAACTAGTCGAACGCGATCTGTCGCTGCTTAAGTCTCCTTTAAGCGATAACGCTTACGCTTCCTGACATCCAAGTTTCTTTCTCCAGTCAGGAGCACACAATGAACGCGAAAACCTTGTCCCGCAGCGCCGTCGCGGCTGCTGTCGCCGTAGCGCTTTCCGCCGGCTATGTGGCGGGCCATCGCGACGTGCCGGCGCCGCAGGTCATCACGCCGGCGCAAGCCGCGATGATGCCCGCCGAAGCCGCTGCGAAAACCGGCATTCCCGATTTCTCCGGTCTCGTCGAAACCTACGGGCCGGCCGTCGTCAACATCAGCGCGAAGCATGTCGTGAAGCGCGCGGCGCTGCGCGGCAACGGTGGCAATGGCGGCAACCAGTTGCCGATCGATCCGAGCGACCCGTTTTATCAGTTCTACAAGCACTTCTTCGGCGGCATGCCGGGCATGCAAGGCGGCGACGGCGGCGATGTGCCCGATCAGCCGAGCGCGAGCCTCGGCTCGGGCTTCATCGTCAGCAGCGACGGTTATATTCTGACCAACGCGCATGTGGTGGACGGCGCCAACGTCGTCACTGTGAAGCTCACCGACAAGCGCGAATTCAAGGCCAAGGTGGTCGGCGCCGACAAGCAGTCCGACGTGGCCGTGCTGAAGATCGATGCGGGCAATCTGCCCACGGTCAAGATCGGCGATCCGCGTCAGAGCAAGGTCGGGCAGTGGGTCGTCGCCATCGGCTCGCCGTATGGTTTCGACAATACGGTGACCTCGGGCATCATCAGCGCGAAGTCGCGTTCGCTGCCGAACGAAAACTACACGCCGTTTATCCAGACCGACGTGCCGGTGAATCCGGGCAATTCGGGCGGGCCGCTCTTTAATCTGCAGGGCGAAGTGATCGGCATCAATTCGATGATCTACTCGCAGACGGGCGGCTTCCAGGGGCTTTCGTTCGCAATCCCGATCAACGAGGCGATCAAGGTTAAGGACGACATCGTCAAGACCGGTCACGTGAGCCGTGGACGCCTCGGCGTCGCGGTGCAGGGCATGAACCAGACGCTGGCGAACTCGTTCGGCATGCAGAAGCCGCAAGGCGCGCTCGTCAGTTCCGTCGATCCGGGCGGCCCCGCCGCAAAGGCCGGCTTGCAGCCGGGCGACGTGATTCTCTCGGTGAACGGCGAGCCGGTGACGGATTCGTCGGCGCTGCCCTCGCAGATCGCCGGTCTCGCGCCTGGCAGCACGGCCGCGGTTCAAGTGTGGCGCGACAAGGGCACGAAGGATCTGAAGGTGACGATCGGCTCGTTGTCCGACAGCAAGGTCGCTTCCGACAAGGCCGATCAGCCGACGCAGTTGCAAGGGCGTCTGGGCGTCGCCGTGCGTCCGCTGACGCCGGAAGAAAAGAGCAGCGCTGCGATCTCGCACGGGCTCTTGGTGCAGCAGTCGGGCGGCGCGGCGGAAAGCGCGGGCATCCAGCCGGGCGACGTGATTCTCGCGGTCAACGGCCGGCCCGTCGCGAGCGTCGATCAGTTGAAGCAGATGGTTGCGGGCGCAGGCAATAGCATCGCGCTGCTGATCCAGCGCGACAACGCGCAGATCTTCGTGCCGGTGGACCTCGGCTGATCGACGGCGCAGGCCGAGTTCCGATCTGACGTATCGCATGAAGTAAGGCTTGCCGGTCTGTTTGCAGTTACTGCACACAGACCGGCATTTTTGTTTTCAGGGCTGAAGCCGCGAGGCGGCGCTTTGCGGCAGGGGGCGTGCACGGCGGCGGTTTGCCGGCCCGGCGAGCGGCCGCGTGGCACGCGGGTTGCGTCCATCCTTGATCCGGCCTCATCGACGGGTGCCGGACGAAGGATGTCAATAAGGAGCAAACCGATGAAAAACCAACGCACTCAGCGAAAGATCGTAGCCGCCGCGGCCAGCGTGGCGCTCACTCTCGGTCTGGTGGGCGGCGCGTACGCGCAGCAGGCGAGCGACGTAACCGGTGGCACCACCACCGACCAGACGAGCGCAGGCAACGTCAACGGCGGAGGTCTGCCGCAAATCCAGCAGCAAGGCGACGTGTCGTTCGTCTCGGGCGGCGTCGGTCTCGACGAGTCGAAGGCGCTGCAGCAGGCGCAAAGCCAGTGGCCGCTGTCGCTGCGCTTCACGGGGCCAGGCTCGGACTTTCTCGCCGACGTCCATGTGCGGATCGTCGACGCGCATAACGGCGAGGTGTTGAGCACGACGTCGCGCGGTCCGTACATGCTCGTGAAGCTGCGGCCCGGCCGCTACACGGTGCATGCGGCCTACAAGGACCGCGACCAGTCGAAGGCCCTGACGGTCCCGGCGAAGGGCACGGCGAAAGCGGCGTTCTACTGGAACACCCAGTAAACCCGAGGCTGACGGGGTATCCGCATGGACGCCGCGCAATCGTGAGAACTTTGACAGATAATGAAGCCACGGGCCTGTCCCGTGGCTTTGCTGTTTGCACGACCGCACACTTTCACGGAGCCGAGACATGAGCGATGCCTTGACACCCCACGGAAGCCGGGACAAGTCCGCCGGCGGACATGCCATCGCGATCACCGGCAACGATCACCGCGTCCGCGTGATCCACGGCGGCGTGACGATGGCCGACACGCACGCCGCGCTGACACTCAGCGAGACCGGCCTGCCCGACGTGTTCTACTTTCCGCGCGAAGACGTGAACATGGCGCGGCTCGAGCGCTCGACGCACACCACGCACTGCCCGTTCAAGGGCGACGCGTCGTACTTTCATCTGCGCACCGAAGACGGCCTGATCGAAAACGCCGTATGGAGTTACGAGACGCCGTTCGAGCAGGCGGGCCGAATCAAGGGCTATCTCGCGTTTTACTCATCGCGCGTCGACCGCATCGATCAGACGTCCTGATCGGCTGTCGCGCGTTCGTCGGGAGGCTGGGATGGAACTGAACGACGCGTTGCGGATTCCACTTGCGCCGTCCGATGTCTGGGACGCGTTGCAAGACCTCGCGCTCCTGCGCGCCAGCCTCGATAACTGCGAGTCGTTCACGCGCTTTGCGCACGGCGAATACGCGCTGACCATGACGGTTCCGCTCGGGCCGCTGCGCGCGCGTTACGAAGTTCGCGCGCACGTCGCCGGCCAGGATTCGGGCCCCGCCGATGCGGAACGCCGCACCATCAACTTCAAGGCGCGCGCCGACGGTGTCGGGTCGCTGCGCGGACAGATCGAAGTGCGGCTGCGCGCGGAAGAGGGCGCGGCGGGCGGTCGCGAGCGCGGCACGCGGATCGACTACACGATCTGGGCGACGTCGTCGGGACCGCTCGCGCAATTGCCCACGCGTCAACTCGAAAACGCGCTGCGTCAACTCGCCGACGATTTCTTCGCCGAATTCAGCGCGGTCGTGTGCGCGAAGCACGGCCAGGGTCCGAATCGCGCGCGCGGTTCGGCGGCGCGTCGCCAGCATGTGTTTTTGCGGCCGATCACGTTGGGCGGCATCGCGCGGCGCACTCGCGGTGAAGACGGCGGCGCGCTCGGCGGACGGGCGGCGAGCGTATCGCACAGCGTCTCGCATCACGAACCGACGCCGCATGCCGTGCCGAACTGGGCGTGGGCGGCGATGATTTTTCTTGTCGCGTTGTTGTTGTATGTCGCGCGGTGGATTAGTGAGCGGTGAGGGCGAATTGCGCCGCGCTGACGTTGGCGTGTGACGCGCAACCCATGACGACGACTGTCGCGCCGGCGCGACTACGAAATCGCGGTGCGTGCCTACGAAAGGACGTCGTTCCGGGCCGCGCTTGGTCTTGTCGCGCGCTCGTTGCCGGGCGGGGGTTGCTTTCTCGCTGAGCGCCTGATACGTCGCGAGCTTCGCCCATCGCGCCACTCGCATCGGCTACACAGCGTCACGCACCGCGAAACTCCCTTCGCCACGCCGACGGCGACCTGCGAAACGCGTCCGCGAAATGCTGGCGCAGCGATGCCGCCGACCCAAACCCGGCCATGCCCGCGATCGCCTCCACCGACTCATCCGTGCTCTCGAGCAACTGCTGCGCGCGCCCGAGCCGCTGCGCGAGCAGCCATGCGCCGACAGTCGTGCCCGTGGCGAGCCTGAAGCGCCGCGTGAAAGTGCGGCGGCTCATCAGCGTGCGCGCCGCGAGGCTGTCGAGCGTATGCGGCGCGTCGAGATTGCCGCGCACCCAGTCGAGCAGGCCCGACAGCCGGTCTTCGCGGATGTTCGGCGGCACTGGCTGCTGAATGTATTGCGCCTGCCCGCCTTGCCGATGCGGCGACACCACCAGCCGGCGCGCGACGAAGTTCGCCACTTCCGCGCCGCACATCTTGCGCAGCACATGCAGGCAGCAATCGAGTCCCGCCGCCGTTCCTGCCGATGTCAGCACGTTGCCGTCGTCAACATACAGCACGTCGCGGTCGAGCCTCACGCGCGGGTAGCGGCGCGCGAAGTCGTCGGCCCACGCCCAGTGCGTCGACGCCGGGCGCTCGTCGAGAATGCCGGCCGCGGCCAGCACGAACGCGCCGAGGCATAGTCCGACGAGTTGCGCGCCGCGCGCATGGGCCGCGCGCAGCGCGTCGAGCAAGGCCGCGGGCGGCGGCTCGTCGGGATCGCGCCAGCTCGGCACGATGATCGTGTGGGCTTCGGCCAGCGCTTCGAGGCCATGCGTGACGGCGATCGAGAAACCCGCGGTCGTCGTCAGCGGGCCGGTTTCGGCCGCGCACACGCGAAAATCGAAATGCGGCACGGCGCCGCTGCGGTCCTCGCCAAAAACCACGCACGGCACCGCGAGGTGAAATGGACTGATGCGGTCGAAGGCGATCACCGCGACGATGTGCGCGTGCTGTGGATCGGACGAAGCGGCCAGCGCAGCCGATGCGGCGGATGCAGCCATGAGTCGGGCACCTGGTGGAATGACAACGTCGGTGGGAAAAGCAATGGCCCGATTCTAGCGAAGATTGTCAAACGGGCCGCTGTTGTCGAAGGCGCGGTGGAGGAACAATGCGTCATCGCCGCTGCCGTTGCGGCTTGCAGCCCGGTCTTCCGCGCTCGCAGCAACGGCGGCGCGCGACCTCGATCAACATCCACAGGAGTCTTGCCATGACCAGCCCGCGCCGCGCGCTCATCGTCATCGACGTGCAGAACGAATACGTGAGCGGCGATCTGCCGATCGAATTTCCGGAGGTGCAAAGCTCGCTCGCCAACATCGGCCGCGCGATGGATGCGGCGCGCGCGGCCGGCGTGCCGGTCGTCGTCGTGCAGAATTTCGCGCCGGGCGGCTCGCCGATCTTCGCGCGCGGCAGCGACGGCGCGGAACTGCACCCGGTGGTCGCCTCGCGCGAGCACGATCACTACGTGGAAAAGTCGCTGCCGAGCGCCTTCACCGGCACGGATCTCGCCGAGTGGCTGACCGCGCGTCAGATCGACACGCTGACGGTCGCCGGCTACATGACGCACAACTGCGATGCGTCGACGATCAACCACGCGGTCCACGCCGGGCTCACGGTCGAGTTTCTGCACGATGCAACGGGCTCGGTCCCATACGAAAACAGCGCGGGCTTTGCGAGCGCAGAGGACATCCACCGGGTATTTTGCGTGGTGTTGCAGTCGCGCTTCGCGGCGGTCGCGAGCACGGACGAATGGCTTGCCGCGGTGAAAAGCGGCGTGCCGCTGGAACGCGGCAATATCTATGCGTCGAATCAGAAAGCGCGCAGCAGGAACCGCTGACAGCAGAGCCACGGACGCGGCTGAAAAGCCGCGACGAGCCCGAGCCGCCGACAGCCTTACGCCAACTTGCGCAGCGCCGGGCTCATGCGCAGCGCATCGAAGATGCCTTCGACCATGCGCTCGCCGAGCGCGGCGAAATCGGTCGCATCGGGCAGGAACAGCATGTCGCGCAACGATCCGCCGACAAACGCATGCACCATCGCCGCGGCCAGCTTCGTGTCGAGGTCCGCGGGCAATTGCCCCTTCGAGATCGCATTGCGCAAGCCGCCTTCGATCTTGACCAGCGCCTCGCGCATGTTGGTCTGATAGCGGACCATCACCGGTCCCATTTCCTCGACCAGCTCGCACTTCAGAAACAGAATGTCGAACACGCGGCGGCGGCGCGGATCGTTCGCGGTGTCGCGCACGCACACAATACAGATTTCCATCAGACGGCCGAGCGGATCGGGCTCGTTGGGGTCCAGCGACGCGGCCTTGAGTTCGTCGAGCGGCAGCAGCACCCGGTCGAACATCTCCGTGAACAGGTCGCTCTTGTGCGAGAAATGCCAATAGATGGCGCCGCGCGTGACGCCGGCCGCCTGCGCGATGTCCGCGAGCGACGTGCGCGATACGCCTTTTTCGAAAAACACTCTTTCTGCCGCGTCGAGAATGCTATTGCGCGTCTCCAGCGCTTCTTCCTTGGTTCGTCGCACCATGGTTATATGACCTGCCCTGATTGTGGGGTTTTCCCGAGCTTTTTTAAGTACGCCCGGTGACAATCCGTCTGCTCTTGAGTGTTTGCCGAAGCATTCTTGCCGGTCCCCGCCCTGCACGAGAAGCAACGCACTTTTACATTCATTCTTGAATGTATATATAATAGCACCCCACGATCGGATAGCCCAAGCCGTGACGACCAGTTAATATCCGTCACTGTTGCCTTTCAAAACGCTCTTTGCGTCGCGCCCGAACGGGCGGCGCCGTGCGGCATTTCCCGGTTTGGCGCATATCGCCCAGGTGCCTCGTAACTTCGGTACGTCTTCACGGGCTTCCGGTCGAGCGTCGCAAGACGCATGTGTGCGCTGCTGTCCCCGGGGTAGGGATGCGCGCACTTTTTCATTCTCAGTCATAGACAGAGGTCGCTCCATGCGCGTCGAACGGGTTCCATTCCGCTTAATCAGTGCCGCGACGGCTGCCATATTGCTGGCAGCATGCGGACCAAAACAATCTGCCCCGCCGCAACAGACGCCCGAAGTTGGCGTCGTCACCGTCCAGCCGACTACCGTACCTGTCGTCACCGAATTGCCCGGCCGCACCAGCGCCTTCCTGGTCGCGCAAGTGCGCGCGCGGGTCGACGGCATCGTGCTGCGCCGTGAGTTCACGGAAGGCGGTCAGGTCAAGGCGGGTCAACGTCTGTACAAGATCGATCCGGCGCCTTATATCGCCGCGCTGAATAACGCGAAGGCCTCGCTCGCCAAGGCGCAGGCCAACCTTGCGTCGACCACGGCGCAGGCCAGCCGCTTCAAAGTGCTGGTCGCCGCCAACGCGGTCAGCAAGCAGGACTACGACAACGCGGTGGCCGCGCAAGGCCAGGCCGCGGCCGACGTCGCCGCCGGCAAGGCCGCGGTCGAGACGGCGCAGATCAACCTCGGCTATACGGACGTCACCTCGCCGGTGACGGGCCAGGTCGGTGTATCGCAAGTCACGCCGGGCGCGTATGTGCAGGCGAGCGCCGCGACGTTGCTGGCCACCGTCCAGCAGCTCGACCCGGTCTACGTCGACCTGACGCAATCGAGCCTCGACGGTCTGAAGCTGCGCCGGGAAATTCAGGAAGGGCGTCTCAAGACGAACGGACCTGACGCAGCGAAGGTCTCGCTGATTCTCGAAGACGGCCGCACCTATTCGGAAAAGGGCAAGCTGCAGTTCACCGACGTCACGGTCGACCAGAGCACCGGTTCGGTCACCGTCCGCGCGATCTTCCAGAACAAGGACAAGGTGCTGCTGCCGGGCATGTTCGTGCGCGCGAAGATCGAGGAAGGCGTGAACGAGAACGCGCTCGTCGTGCCGCAGGTCGGTATCACGCATGACCAGAAGGGTCAGCCGACCGCGCTCGTCGTCGGCGAAGACAACAAGGTCGCGCTGCGTCAGCTTGTCACGTCGGGTACGTACGGTTCGAACTGGGTGGTCGAGAACGGGCTGAAGCCGGGCGACCGCGTGATCGTGCAGGGCACCGACAAGGCGAAGCCCGGCATGCAGGTCAAAGCCGTTGCCGCACAACTTCCCGCCTCGCCAGCCTCGGGCGCAGCCGCCCAGGGCGCGCCGGCCGCCAGCGGCGCTGCGCAGACGGCTCAACCCGCTTCCGCAGCATCGGGCGCGTAATAACAGGGAGCCCGCCACATGGCAAAGTTCTTTATTGATCGCCCGATTTTTGCATGGGTGATCGCCATCATCCTGATGCTCGCGGGCATTGCGTCGGTGTTTACATTGCCGATCGCGCAATACCCGACCATCGCACCGCCGGCTGTGCAGATCAGCGCAACCTATCCGGGCGCGTCGGCGAAGACGGTCGAAAACACCGTCACGCAGGTGATCGAGCAGTCGATGAGTGGTCTCGACCACTTGCTGTATCTGTCGTCCACTTCGGACGACTCGGGTACGGCAACCATCACGCTGACGTTCGCGGCCGGCACCAATCCTGACATCGCGCAGGTGCAGGTGCAGAACAAGCTGCAGCTCGCCACGCCGCTGTTGCCACAAGCCGTGCAGCAGCTCGGCACGAAGGTCACGAAGTCGAGCAGCAGTTTCTTGCTGGTCATGGCGTTCGTGTCCGAAGACGGCAGCATGAACAAGTACGACCTCGCGAACTACGTGGCGTCGAACGTGCAGGACCCGGTCAGCCGTATCGACGGCGTGGGCACGGTCACGCTGTTCGGCTCGCAGTACGCGATGCGCATCTGGCTCGACGCGAACAAGCTCACCAACTTCGGCCTCACGCCGGTGGATGTGCAGAGCGCGTTGCAGGCGCAGAACGTTCAGGTCGCGGGCGGCTCGCTCGGCGGCACGCCGTCGGTGCCGGGGCAGGTGTTGCAGGCGACCATCACGGAAGCCACGCTGCTTAATACGCCGGAACAGTTCAGCAACATTCTGCTGAAGGTGAATCCGGACGGCTCGCAAGTCCGCATCAAGGACGTGGGGCGTGTTGAGCTGGGCGGCGAGAACTACAACTTCGACACGAAGTACAACGGTCAGCCGACCGCGGGCTTCGGTATTCAGCTCGCCACGGGCGCGAATGCGCTGGCTACCGCGAAGGCGGTGCGCGCGAAGGTCGACGAGTTGTCGAAGTACTTCCCGCACGGTCTCGTCGTGAAGTACCCGTACGACACCACACCGTTCGTGCGTCTGTCGATCGAGGAAGTGGTCAAGACGCTGCTCGAAGGTATCGTGCTGGTGTTCCTGGTGATGTACCTGTTCCTGCAGAACCTGCGCGCCACGTTGATCCCGACGATCGCCGTGCCGGTGGTGCTGCTGGGCACGTTCGCGGTCATGAGCGTGGTGGGCTTCTCCATCAATACGCTGTCGATGTTCGGTCTCGTGCTGGCCATTGGCCTCCTGGTGGACGACGCGATCGTGGTGGTGGAAAACGTCGAGCGGGTGATGGCGGAAGAGGGCTTATCGCCTCGCGACGCGACCCGCAAGGCGATGGACCAGATTACCGGCGCGCTCGTCGGCGTGGCGCTCGTGCTGTCGGCGGTGTTCGTGCCGGTGGCGTTCTCGGGCGGCTCGGTCGGCGCGATTTACCGGCAGTTCTCGCTGACGATCGTGGCGGCGATGGTGCTGTCCGTGCTGGTCGCGCTGATTCTCACGCCGGCCTTGTGCGCGACGATTCTCAAGCCGATTCCGCAAGGTCATCACGAAGAGAAGAAGGGCTTCTTCGGCTGGTTCAACCGCACCTTCAACAAGAGCCGCGACAAGTATCACTCGGGCGTGCACCACGTGATCAAGCGCTCGGGCCGCTGGCTCATCATCTATATGGTGGTGATCTTCGCGGTCGGTCTGCTGTTCGTGAAATTGCCGAAGTCGTTCCTGCCTGACGAAGACCAGGGCACGATGTTCGTGCTCGTGCAAACGCCGTCCGGCTCGACGCAGGAAACCACGGCGCGCGCGTTGAAGGACGTGTCGGACTACCTGCTCAACGGCGAGAAGGCGATTGTCGAATCGACCTTCACGGTGAACGGCTTCAGCTTCGCGGGCCGCGGTCAGAACGCGGGTCTCGTGTTCGTGCGGATGAAGGACTACGCGCAGCGTCAGCATGCGGACGAAAAGGTGCAGGCGCTGGTGGGCCGTCTTTTCATGCACTTCGGCAGCTATAAGGGCGCGCTGGTGTATCCGGTGAATCCGCCGTCGATTCCGGAACTCGGCACGGCCGCGGGCTTCGACTTTGAGCTGCAGGACCGCGCGGGTGTCGGTCACGCCAAGCTGATGGAAGCGCGCAACATGCTGCTCGGCATGGCCGCGCAAGATCCGACGCTGGCTCAGGTTCGTCCGAACGGGTTGAACGATACGCCGCAGTTCAAGGTGAATATCGACCACGAAAAGGCGGCGGCGCTCGGCGTGTCGTTGTCGGCGATCGACCAGACGTTCTCGATCGCGTGGGCGTCGCAGTACGTCAACAACTTCCTCGATACCGACGGCCGGATCAAGAAGGTCTACATGCAGGGCGATGCCCAGTTCCGCATGAAGCCCGAAGACCTGAACGCCTGGTACGTGCGCAACACGGGCGGCGGCATGGTGCCGTTCTCGTCGTTCGCAAGCGGGGAGTGGACTTACGGTTCGCCGAAGCTCGAGCGCTACAACGGTATTTCCGCGGTGGAAATCCAGGGCGCGGCGGCGGCGGGCAAGTCGACCGGTCAGGCAATGACCGCGATGGAAGCGCTCGTGGCGAAGCTGCCCGCGGGTATCGGCTACGAGTGGACGGGTCTGTCGCTGCAGGAGCGTCAGTCCGGTTCGCAGGCGCCGATCCTCTACGGCATCTCGATCCTCGTCGTGTTCCTGTGTCTCGCGGCGCTGTATGAAAGCTGGTCGATCCCGTTCTCGGTGATCATGGTGGTGCCGCTCGGCGTGATCGGCGCACTGCTGGCCGCGACGCTGCGCGGGCTCGAAAACGACGTGTTCTTCCAGGTCGGTCTGCTGACCACGGTGGGGCTGTCGGCGAAGAACGCGATTCTGATCGTGGAATTCGCGCGCGAGTTGCAGCAGAGCGAAGGCATGGGCCCGATCGAGGCCGCGCTGGAAGCGGCGCGTCTGCGGCTGCGCCCGATTCTGATGACCTCGCTCGCGTTCATTCTCGGCGTGATGCCGCTCGCGATCAGCAACGGCGCCGGCTCGGCGAGCCAGCACGCAATCGGTACGGGCGTGATCGGCGGCATGTTGACGGCGACCTTCCTCGCGATTTTCATGATCCCGATGTTCTTCGTCGTGATTCGCGCGAAGTTCGGCGGCGAGACGGAAGACCCGGATGTGGCGCTTGCACACTACAACCAGCACCATCCGCATGATCCGGACAGCAATGCCTCGGGCAAGGACGGACATTGAGATGCAAAAACACTCTTTGATTGCAGTAGCGGTCGCGCTGTTCGCCGCTGGTTGCACGATGGCGCCGAAGTACGAGCGCCCCGCCGCGCCGGTGACGAGCAACTTCCCGACCGGCGGCGTGTACGAAACGCAGCCGGGCGCGACTCAACCGGGCCAGTCGGGCGCGCGCAGCGCGAACGGCGTGGCCGCGGCGGACATCGGCTGGCGCGATTTCTTCGTCGATCCGCGCATGCAGCGGCTGATCGACATCGCGCTGAAGAACAACCGCGATTTGCGCGTGTCGGTGCTGAACATGCAGGCGTCGCAGGCGCAGTTCCGCATCGTTCGCGCGGGCCTGTTCCCGACGCTCGACGCCGCGGCTTCGCAAAGCAAATCGCGCACGCCGGAGAATCTGTCGGTGGCCGGCAGGACGATTAGCAACTCGTATTCGGTCGGTCTGAACGCTTCGTGGGAAATCGACTTCTTCGGTCGCATTCAGAGCTTGAAGGATCAGGCGTTGGCGCAGTACCTGGCCACCGCGCAGGCGCGCAAGGCGGCTGAAATCGCGCTGGTTTCGCAGGTCGCGAATCAGTACCTGACGGTGCTCGAACTCGACGATCTGCTGAAAGTCACGCAAGGCACGCTGAAGACCGCCGAGGAGTCGTACCGGATCACGAAGCTGCAGTTCGACAACGGCACGGGCTCGGAACTCGATCTGCGCCAGGCGCAGACCGTGGTCGAGCAAGCGGGCGCGAACCTGCAGGCGCAGGAGCGCTTGCGCGCACAGGCCGAGAATGCGCTCGTGCTGCTGCTCGGCGAGCCGCTGCCGGCTGATCTGCCGCCGGGCCTCACGCTCAGCGACCAGAATCTGCTGACGGACATTCCGGCGGGCTTGCCGTCCGATCTGCTGACGCGTCGTCCGGACATCATGGAGGCCGAGGAGAATCTGCTCGCGGCCAACGCGAATATCGGCGCGGCACGGGCGGCGTTCTTCCCGAGGGTCTCGCTCACGGGCAGCTTCGGCACGCTGAGCCCGACGCTCGGCGGATTGTTCAAGCCGGGTTCGGCCGCGTGGAGTTTTGCGCCGTCCATCACGTTGCCGATTTTCGAAGGCGGCCAGAACAAGGCCAACCTCGACCTCGCCAACATCCAGAAGAACGCGCAAATCGCCACGTACGAAAAAGCGATCCAGACGGCCTTCCGCGAAGTGGCGGACGGGCTCGCCGCGCGGGGCACGTACGATCAGCAGATCCGGTCGCTCGAGCGCAATGCGTTTGCAGAACAGCGCCGGCTGGATCTGTCGACTCTGCGTTATACGAACGGCGTCGATAGTTATCTGTCGGTGCTGACCGCGCAGACCGATCTGTATTCGGCGCAGCAGTCGTTGATCACCGCGCGCATGCAGCGCCTGCAGAACCTGGTCACGCTGTACCAGGCGCTCGGCGGCGGGTGGATCGAGCATAACGGCGATCAGCCGCGTCCGCCCGATGCCCCGGTCGACTACGGCGCGGCCAGCGCGCCGGCGGCGGCTTCCGCTGCTACCGCGGGCTGAGCGTTGCGGTAATCGACGCTTGAAAAGCACAACGCCACGGCATGCCGTGGCGTTGTTTTTTTTATGGCGGTTCTCTGACAGACAGCGGCTCGCCTAGCTAGCGTGGCTTCGCGACTGAGCGGCGCTCAGCGCTTCGCCGCCATAAGCCGCGAAGCCATAAGCCTCGGAGCCATAAACCGCAGAGCCACGAGCCTCAATGCAAATCCGCCGCCCGCAGCATTTCATCGCGCGGCGGCTCCTTGCCGCCGCGTCCGTCGAAATCATGGCCGGCCGCACGGATTTCGCACTGCGCCTTCTTCTCGCTTTTTACGCCGTTAAAAATCAGATTCAGCACGACCGCGGACACCGAAGCCAGCAGAATCCCGCTGTGCAGAAGCGGCGACAGCGCAGCCGGCAGCCTCGCGAAGAAGTGCGGCGACACCACCGGCACGAGCCCGAGGCCGACACTCACCGCGACGATGAACAGGTTGTGGTGATTCTTCACGAAGTCCACGTTCGACAGCACCTTGATGCCGTTGGCCGCGACCATGCCGAACATCACGATGCCCGCGCCGCCGAGCACGAAAGCCGGCACGGAGGCGACCACTTGCGCCATCTTCGGAAAGAGGCCGAGCATGACGAGAATCACGCCGCCCATCGCGCAGACGAAGCGGCTTTTCACGCCCGTCACGCCGATCAAGCCGACGTTCTGCGAGAACGACGTATGCGGAAACGAGTTGAAGATGCCGCCGATCAGCGTGCCGAGTCCATCCACGCGCAGGCCGCGCACCAGCGTTTTCTGATCGACCGGCCGGTCGACCATGTCGCCGACCGCGAGGAACATGCCGGTCGATTCGATGAAGGTGACGAACATCACGGTCACCATCGTCGCGATGGAAAGCGGATTGAAGTGCGGCAGGCCGAAGTGGAACGGCATCACGAAGCCGACCCACGGCGCATGCGTGACACCGTCCATATCGACGCGGCCGAGCGCGAGCGCGATCGCAAAGCCCGCGACGATGCCGAGCAGCACCGAGATGTTGGCGACAAAACCCTTTGCAAACTTGTTGATGAGCAGGATCAGCATCAGCACGATCAGCGACAGGCCGAGGTACACCGGATTGCCGTAGTCGGGATTGCCGACGCCGCCCGCTGCCCAATTGATGCCGACGCCCATCAGCGAGAGGCCGATCACCGAAATCACCACGCCGATCACGACCGGCGGGAAGAAGCGCAGCAGCTTGCCGACGGCCGGCGCGAGCAGAATGCCGATCACGCCAGCGGCGATGGTCGAGCCGAAGATGTCGAGAATGCCGAGCGAGGGGTTCGTGCCGATCGCGACCATCGGGCCGACCGCGGCGAACGTGCAGCCCATGATGACCGGCAGGCGGATGCCGAAGATCCACAAGCCGAGCGTCTGGATCAGGGTGGCTATGCCGCAGGAGAACAGATCGGCGCTGATCAGGAACGCGATCTGGTCTTTCGGCAGCTTGAGCGCCGCGCCGACGATCAGCGGCACGGCGACGGCGCCGGCGTACATTACCAGGACGTGCTGGATGCCGAGGGTGAGCAACTGGCCTGCGGGCAGCCGCTCGTCGCACGGGTGAACCGTGTTCGATTGCATAACGTCTCTCTCCACCGTCTGAGTTTTGGGATGGACTCCAAGGTATCGGGGACGAAAAAGCGCAACAAGACCGCTGGCGCCTATTCCGGCATTCCCGGTCACGATATGGGTAGCGCGGCTTTCACGCTTCAGATCGCGGCGAAGAGCGGTTTCATTGGCGGTCAGCCCCGTGTGGCGGCGCTGCGTGCGCGCTCGCGCCGCGTGCCCGAGCTGCTGCGATATATGTGAGAATCGATGACGTGTATCCGGCCGCGCGCATAGTCGTATTTTGGCGCGGCTCGCCGCGGGGCGGGGTTAACCCGCGATTTGCCGACTTTTCAGCTCGCGGCCACGCGGCCAGGTGGCCACGCAAAGCGCGCGTGCGGCGGGCAATACCAGGCGACTTGCCGCATCTCCAGCGCGCGCTTCTTCGCGCCTCAACCGACCACATTGACCCCTCATGAGTTTTCTCGGCATCGACCTCGGCACCGGTTCCCTCAAAGTCGCAATCCTCGATGAAGACGGTCATGAGCAGGCGGTCGCAAGCGTCGCTTATGCGCTCGAGACGCCGCATGCCGGCTGGGCGGAAACGTCGGTGCAAACATGGTGGCGCGCGCTCACCGAAGCCGCGGCGCGCTTGCCCGAAGCGCTGCGCCGCGAGGTCAAGGCGATCGGCTTGTCGGGGCAGATGCACGGCGTCGTGTTGATCGACGAAACAGGCAATGCCGTGCGGCCCGCGATGCTGTGGCCCGACACGCGCGCGCTTTCCCTGCTCGACGCGTGGCCCGAGCCGCAGCCGAATCCGGTCGCGCCGGGCATGGCCGGTCCGTTGCTGCGCTGGATCGTGCGGCACGAACCGGAGTCGGCGCGCCGCACGCGTTGGGCGCTGCAGCCGAAAGACTGGCTGCGCGTGGCGCTGGGCGGCGCGGTCGCGACCGATCCTTCCGACGCGTGCGCGACCGCGCTCGCCGATCCTGACGGCGCGTGGGACACAGCGCTGCTTGAGCGCCTCGGTATTCCGCATGAATGGTTCGCGCCTGTGGGGCCGTCGTATGCCGCTGCCGGCGTGCTCTCGCCGGATGCTGCGCAGGCGTTGGGACTGCGCGCGGGTATCGTGCTCGCGACAGGCGCCGCCGACACGCCCTGCGCCGCGCTCGGCAGCGGCCTTGCTCGCGACGGCGACGCGCTGCTGACCACCGGCACTGGCGGCCAGATCGTCGTGCTCGCCGAGCATGAGCCTGCCGCGGTCAGAGGCTTGCATCGTTATCGGGCGGCGAGCGATCACTGGTATCGGATGGCCGCGATGCAAAACGTCGGCATCGCGCTGGAACGCGCTCGCGGATGGCTGTCGTATGAATGGGCCGATGCTTATAACGAGGCGTTTGGCGATTGTGTCAGCCTGAGCCCTGAGGGCAACGCGCACGCGAACAACGTCGCGCCTGGTGCACCGCTCACCTTCCTCCCCTACCTCACAGGCGAGCGCACGCCCTGGCTCAACGCATCGGCGCGGGGCGGCTGGCTCGGACTTGCGCTCGATCACACGCGCGGCGCGATGATGCGCGCGGCATTCGAAGGCGTCGCCTTTTCGCTGCGAGCAGGGCTCGATGCGATTCGCGCGAGCGGCGCAACGGTGACGGCGTCGAAGCTCGCAGGAGGCGGTTCCGTCGATGCGCGCTGGCGGCAGTTGCTCGCCGATGCGCTGAACGCCGAACTGCATGCGGTCGATTGCCCGAATGCGGCGCCGCGCGGCGCGGCGATTCTCGGCGGCATCGCGAGCGGTTACTGGCATGTGCACGATCTCGCCGCGCTCGCGCCGGGCGCGACGCACGTGGCGAGCCCGCGAGGCGATCGCGCGCTTGCCGATCGCTATGCGCGTTTTCTCGATCTGTATGGCCGCGTCGAGACATGGTTCGACGCACCGACGCCTTAAGGACAAAGCCGCGATGTCACGTGCTGACAATGCCGTGACGCACTTTGCAATACCATGACGCTTTTCATGCGTTAGCCTGTAGCTCGCGCAGCACGGCATCGACCGTAGCCTTCCCGGACATTCGCGCGCCTTAACGCACTGCCAACGCACTGCCGCACTAGACGGCGCGACGTTCAACGCATTCACCGACTCACAGGAGCATTCACGATGAAGACCAAAGCAGCAATCGCATGGAAAGCCGGCGCACCGTTGACGATCGAGGAAGTCGATCTCGAAGGCCCGCGCGCCGGCGAAGTCCTGATCGAAGTGAAAGCGACCGGCATCTGCCACACCGACTATTACACGCTCTCGGGCGCGGACCCCGAAGGCATCTTCCCGGCGATTCTCGGCCACGAAGGCGCGGGCGTGATCGTCGATACCGGTCCGGGCGTCGGCACGCTGAAGAAGGGCGATCACGTCATTCCGCTTTACACGCCGGAATGCCGTCAGTGCAAGTTCTGTCTGTCGCGCAAGACGAATCTTTGTCAGGCGATCCGCGCGACGCAAGGCAAGGGTTTGATGCCCGATGCGACCTCACGCTTTTCGCTCGACGGCAAGCCTCTGTTTCACTACATGGGCACGTCTACGTTTTCGAACTACATCGTCGTGCCTGAAATCGCGGTCGCGAAGGTGCGTGAAGACGCGCCGTTCGACAAGATCTGCTACATCGGCTGCGGCGTGACGACCGGCGTCGGCGCGGTCGTGTATTCGGCGAAGGTGGAAGCGGGCGCGAACGTCGTCGTGTTCGGCCTCGGCGGCATCGGGCTCAATGTGATTCAGGGCGCCAAAATGGTAGGCGCGGACAAGATCATCGGCGTGGACATCAATCCGGGCCGCGTCGAACTGGCGAAGAAGTTCGGCATGACGCACTTCATCAACCCGAACGACGTCGAGAACGTGGTCGATCACATCGTGCAGCTCACCGATGGCGGCGCGGACTATTCATTCGAGTGCGTCGGCAATGTGAAGCTGATGCGTCAGGCGCTCGAATGCACGCATAAGGGCTGGGGTCAGTCGTTCATCATCGGCGTGGCGGCGGCGGGCGAGGAGATCAGCACGCGTCCGTTCCAGCTCGTCACGGGCCGCGAGTGGAAAGGCTCCGCATTCGGCGGCGCGCGCGGTCGCACGGACGTGCCGAAGATCGTCGACTGGTACATGGAAGGCAAGATCAATATCGACGATCTCATCACGCACCGTCTGCCGCTCGAGCGCATCAACGAAGGCTTCGATCTGATGAAGAAGGGCGAATCGATCCGCTCGGTCGTGCTGTACTAACGCGGCTTATTCAGAGCGCTTGAACAAGGAGCAAGACGATGCTTGAGCTATTGTCGTCGCACGCCTGTCATGGCGGCGAGCAGCGTTTTTACCGCCACGAGTCGCATACCATCGGCCTGCCGATGCGCTTTTCGGTGTACTTGCCGCCGCAGGCGTTGCAAGCGTCGCAGGCAAATGCAAACGCGAAGGTGCCCGCGCTGTTTTATCTCGCAGGCCTCACTTGCACCGAAGAGACCTTCGCGATCAAGGCGGGCGCGCAGCGCTTCGCGGCGCAACACGGCGTGGCGCTTGTCGCGCCGGACACGAGTCCGCGCGGCGCGGGCATTCCGGGCGAGAGCGCGGCGTGGGACTTCGGTGTGGGCGCGGGCTTTTACGTCGATGCGACACAGGAGCCGTGGGCGCGGCACTATCGGATGTACTCGTATGTGCGCGACGAGCTTCGCGAGACGGTGTTGAACGAACTGCCCGTCGACGCTTCGCGGCTCGGCATCTTCGGTCATTCAATGGGCGGCCACGGCGCGCTGATGCTGGCGCTGCGCAATCCGGACATCTATCGCTCGGTGTCGGCGTTCGCGCCGATTGCCGCGCCCACGCGCTGCCCGTGGGGCGAAAAAGCGTTCACCGGCTATCTCGGCGACGACCGCGAGGCGTGGAAGGAGTACGACGCGAGCGAACTCGTGGCGCGCGCATCGAGCAAGTTTGCGGAGGGCATTCTGCTCGATCAGGGACTCGCCGATCAGTTTCTCGCCGAGCAGTTGTACCCGGACGTGTTCGAGGCAGCGTGCCGTGACGCGGGCCAGCCGCTGACGTTGCGCCGTCATGCGGGCTACGACCACGGCTATTACTTCATCTCGACGTTCATCGAGGATCACATCGCGCATCACGCGAAGGTGCTGCTCGGCTGACTTTAGTCGTGCAGGCAGATGGCGGCGCCGTTGCGGGCCGCCATCGCGTGCTTTGCGTTAAAGCGGTTTCAGCGGCGCTTCAGCAGACTCGCGCCATACACGACGGCGGAGAGCGCGGTGATCCAGAAGCTCGTCGGCCAGTCGGTATAGAACGCGAGCGTCACGCCGAGCCAGGCTTGCAACAGCGCGAGGCCGGCGGCCAGCACGAGACCGGCCGAGAGCCGCGTCGTCATGTTTTGCGCGGCGGCGGCGGGCCCGACCATCAGCGTAAAGACCAGCAATACGCCGACAATCTGCGTGCACGCCGCCACCGCGAGCGCGGCTATCGCGAGAAACAGCACGGACACGAGGCGCAACGACACGCCCTTGGCTTCGGCCAGTTCGGGTTGCAACGAAGCGAACAGCAACGGCCGCATGATGGCCGCGAGCGCGACCAGGCTGACGACGCCCAGGCCCGCGAGCACAGCGAGCGTCGATTCGTTCACGCCGAGCACGTTGCCGAACAGCAGCGCGGTGACCTGCGTTGCATAGGCCGTGAAGAAGTGCAGAAACAGCAGGCCGAAGCCGAGCGACAACGACAGAATCACGCCGATGGCCACGTCGCGTCCGGCGAGGCGTTCGCCGAGCGCGCCCATGCCGATGCCCGCGGCCAGCGTGAAGCCGACCATCCCCCAGATCGGCGAGATGCCGATCAGCACCGCGCCGGTCGCGCCGGTGAAGCCGACGTGCGAGAGCGCGTGGCCCGCGAACGTCTGTCCGCGCATCACGAGAAAATAGCCGACCACGCCGGCGAGCACCGCGACGATCCCCGACGCGGCAAACGCGTTCACCATGAAGTCGTATTCAAACATCGTGCTTGTGTCCGTCGCGTGAGTCGTGCTGATGCTGCTCGTGTGAGTGGCCGTGCGAATGGCCGTGCGAATGCGTGTGTCCGCCGTTCTCGTCGTGCTCGTGTTCGTGATCGTGCTTTTCCACTTCGACGCCGCCCGACATCACGAAGATGCGGCCGTTCACGCGCATCACATCGATCGGCGAGCCATAGAGGCGCGACAGCACGGGCCGCGTGATGACTTCGTCGACGGTGCCGAGCGCCGCGACGCCGCTGCCGAGATACAGCACGCGATCGAGCGAGTTCAGCAGCGGATTCAGTTCGTGCGCGGAGAACAGCACGGCAATGCCGAGTTCGCGCTGCACGCGGCGCACCAGTTCGACCACGCTCTTCTGATGATGCGGATCGAGGCTGATCAGCGGTTCATCGAGCAGCAGCAGTTTCGGCGAGCCCAGCAGACATTGCGCGAGCAGCAGGCGCTGACGCTCGCCGCCCGAGAGTTCGGACAGCGGCCGCTCGGCGAGCTTGCGGCCGTCCACGAGTTCAAGCACGCGCTCGACGTCCGCGCGCGTTTTCGCGTCGGCGTGAGGCAGGCCCCAACGGTGACCGTCGGCGGCCATCGCGACGAAATCGCGGCCGCGCACGCGCCGTCCGGCGAGCGCGCTGCGCGTTTGCGGCATATAACCGATCGATGCGTTGCCGCGTTCCACCGGATGCCCCAGCACACGGATCGTTCCGCTTGCCGCCGGCACGAGGCCGAGCACCGCGCGCATCAGCGTGGTCTTGCCCGCACCGTTCGGCCCGAGCACGCCGATGAATTCGCCCTGATTCACGACGAAGCCCGTATCGCGCAGGATCGTGCGGCCGCCGAGTTCGAGCGTGACGTGATCGAGTTCGAGCACGGGTGCGCGGCTTGCCGCGGGCGTGTCGGTGGACGCCGCCGTTGACGCCGTGGTTGACGGATAGGCTGGCGTGCCGCGGCCAGTGACATTCATTGGCTTTTTCCTTTGACGCCGCCAGGCGCTGCGCCCGCATTGCCCGCATTGTCCGCGCCGCCTTTTGCCAAAGCTGCGCCGAGTGCGTCGAGCTGCGACAGCATCCACGTCTGATAGGTGGTGCCCGCGGGTTGCGTTTCGGTGACGCTCACCGTCGGCACCGTGGATTGCTGCGCGAGTTTCAACATGCGTTTGGTCAGGGCCTCGGTTGCCTGGCTGTTATAGATCAGAACACGCACGCGCTTCTCGCGCAGATCGCGTTCGAACGCGACGATGTCCGACGCGCTCGCCTCCGTCTCGTTCATGGCCGCCATCTGGAAGCGCATGTTGCGCATGGCGAGCCCGATGGCGTCCGACATATAGCCGAACACCGGCTCCGTTGCCGTGACCGGCGTGCCCGCATAGCGGCCATGCAGTTCGGCGACCTTGGCCTCGACGGGTTTCAGCGAGTCGAGAAACTTCGCGAGGTTCGCATCGTACGCCGACTTGTGCGCCGGGTCAGCCGCGACGAGCGCCTCGTTCACCGCGCGCGCCACCTTCGGCATGGTCGCAAGGTCGTACCAGAGGTGCGGATTGTCGCCGCTTTTCCTGCCGGTCAACTGCGCCGCAACGATCGTCGTGCGCTTGCCGCTCTGCGCGCTCTTCGAGGCTGCCAGCAATTTTGCCATCCACGGATCGTAGTCGGCGCCGTTGTACACGACAAGGCGCGCATGCTGCAACGCGCGCGCCGTCTTCGCGCTCGCTTCGAACAGATGCGGGTCCTCGTCCGGATTGCTGAGAATGCTCGTCACGTCGACATGATCGCCGCCCAGTTGCTGCACCACGTCGCCGTAGAAATTTTCCGCGGCGACCACCGGGATTTTCGCATCCGCCGCGAACGCTGCATGGCTTAACGCGAACGCGGCTGTGACTGCGGCGACATACTTCGCGAGCGACATCGTGACGAGCTTCTTCATGGTGTGTCCTGCTGCAAGAGGTTGAGTGGATCGCGGACATGACGGCGATGGTTCAGCCGATGTCATGTAGCCGTAAGCACGGGCCGTCCGACGAGGCCGAAATGATATAACGTATCTCGTTTTCGTGTCATCCCGGACTCGACAGAAGCTGGCAAGCCGGCGATGCACTCGTTGCGCGCTGCACCATCGAAATCTGATAGAGCGCCTTGACATGACCCGGTGCGTATCCGATCATTCGATCACAAACAGAGCAATTGATCACGTAATGAGCGTTCGCTCACTGTGCGTCGAAAAGCGAAACGAACCGGAGACAAAGCGTGGCGGCACGACTGCAAGACAAGGTGGCCATTCTGACGGGCGCGGCAAGCGGAATCGGTGAAGCCGTCGCGCGGCGCTACCTGGATGAAGGCGCGCAATGCGTGCTCGTCGACGTCAAGCCGGCGGACAGTTTCGGCCAGGCGCTGCGCGCCTCGCATGGCGAGCGCGTGCTGACCGTCACCGCGGACGTCACGCGCCGCGACGACATCGAGCGCATCGTCTCGAGCACGGTCGAGCGTTTCGGCCACATCGACATTCTCTTCAACAACGCGGCGCTCTTCGATATGCGCCCGATCCTCGACGAATCCTGGGACGTGTTCGATCGCCTCTTCGCGGTCAACGTGAAGGGCATGTTCTTTCTCATGCAAGCCGTCGCGCGGCGGATGGTCGAGCAAGGCCGCGGCGGCAAGATCGTCAATATGTCGTCGCAAGCGGGGCGGCGCGGCGAAGCGCTCGTGTCGCATTACTGCGCGACGAAGGCCGCGGTGCTCAGCTATACGCAATCCGCGGCGCTGGCGCTTGCGCCGCACAAGATCAATGTGAACGGCATCGCGCCAGGTGTTGTCGATACGCCGATGTGGAACGAAGTCGACGCGCTCTTCGCCCGTTATGAAAACCGGCCGCTCGGCGAGAAGAAGCGCCTCGTCGGCGAAGCGGTGCCGCTCGGGCGCATGGGCGTGCCGGAAGATCTGACGGGCGCCGCGCTGTTCCTCGCCTCCGCGGACGCGGACTACATCACCGCGCAAACGCTTAATGTGGACGGCGGTAACTGGATGAGTTGAGGGTTTGCCCGCGCGCTTATCTCTGTCATTCAGCGCCATTTCGTAGAACAAACGCAGCATCACATAACGCACGAGAAAGGAGACAACACACATGAAACCAGCCCTCAAGTCCGCGCTCAAGACGATGAGCGCAGGCGCCGCTGCCTGCTTTGCGCTAAGCGCGTCGGCGGCCACGGTGACGATCGCGACGCTGAACAATCCGGACATGATCGAGCTGAAGAAGCTCTCGCCAGAATTCGAAAAGGCGAATCCGGATATCAAGCTGAACTGGGTGATTCTCGAGGAAAACGTGCTGCGTCAGCGCGCCACTACCGACATCACGACTGGCAGCGGCCAGTTCGACGTGATGACGATCGGCGCCTATGAAACCCCGCAGTGGGGCAAGCGCGGCTGGCTTACGCCGCTCACGAACCTGCCCGCCGACTACGATCTCAACGACGTCGTGAAGACGGCCCGCGACGGACTTTCCTCCGGCGGCCAGTTGTACGCGCTGCCGTTTTACGTCGAAAGCTCGATGACGTATTACCGCAAGGACCTGTTCGCAGCGAAGGGCCTGAAAATGCCCGATCAACCGACCTACGACCAGATCGCGCAATTCGCCGACAAGCTCACCGACAAAGCCAACGGCGTGTACGGCATCTGCTTGCGTGGCAAGGCCGGCTGGGGCGAGAACATGGCCTACGGCACGACGGTCGTGAACACGTTCGGCGGCCGCTGGTTCGACGAAAAGTGGCATGCGCAACTCACGTCGCCGGAATGGAAGAAGGCGATCACGTTCTATGTCGATCTGCTGAAGAAGAACGGCCCGCCCGGAGCGAGCTCGAACGGCTTCAACGAAAACCTCACGCTGATGTCCTCGGGCAAATGCGCGATGTGGATCGACGCGACCGTGGCAGCCGGCATGCTTTACAACAAGCAGCAATCGCAGATCGCGGACAAGGTCGGCTTCGCGGCCGCGCCGGTGGCGGTCACGCCGAAGGGTTCGCACTGGCTGTGGGCGTGGGCGCTGGCGATTCCGAAGTCGTCGAAGCAGGCCGACGCGGCGAAGAAGTTCATCGCGTGGGCGACGTCGAAGCAGTACATCGAACTCGTCGCGAAGGATGAAGGCTGGGCTTCGGTGCCGCCGGGAACGCGTCAATCAACCTATGCGCGTCCGGAATACAAGCAGGCCGCGCCGTTTGGCGACTTCGTGCTGAAGGCGATCGAGACGGCCGATCCGGAACATCCGACGTTAAAGCCCGTGCCGTACACCGGTGTGCAGTTCGTTGGGATTCCTGAGTTCCAGTCCTTCGGCACGGTGGTCGGTCAGAGCATCTCCGGCGCGATTGCCGGTCAGATGACCGTCGACCAGGCGTTGGCGGCAGGGCAGGCCACCGCGGATCGCGCAGTGAAGCAGGCCGGCTACCAGAAGTAATGCCGAAGTCGGTCGCACTTCGCGACTGACTGAAGCAACGGAACTGAACCACGGAACCGAAGCACGGAACCGAAGCACGGAACCGAAGCACGGAACCGAAGCACGGAAACAAGCCCTGTGGCACGCGCCGGCTGACGCCCGTCAGCCGGCTCACGCAGTACAGCGGGCCGTCACGGCCGCACTAAGCCGTCACGCCGTTTTGTCCTCGCATCAAAAGCGACATGGCGATTCATGCGGCTCGTGCCGCCCGCGCATTACCGAACAGGTGGTCAATCATGCGTCCTCTGCGCCTGCCTCTCATGCATGCCCATCCTCAGACAGAAAAAGAACGCGAAGTCCGCAAAGCCAATTCGGCGCGCTGGCTCGTGTCGCCGTCGGTCGCGGTTCTGTTGCTGTGGATGACGATTCCGCTCGCGATGACGATCTGGTTTTCGTTCTCGCGCTACAACCTGCTGAACCCGGACCTGAAGGGTTTCGCCGGCTTCGACAATTATCAGTATCTTGCCAGTGACCCGTCGTTCGGTCCGTCGATTGGTCATACGCTGCAATTGATCGTGGCGGTGCTGGTGATCACGGTGGTGGGTGGCGTGCTAATGGCGATTCTGTTCGATCGCAAGTTCTACGGCCAGGGCGTTGCGCGGCTGCTTGCAATCGCGCCGTTCTTCGTGATGCCGACGGTGAGCGCGCTGATCTGGAAGAACATGATCTTGCATCCCGTGTATGGCCTGATTGCGAGCGGCATGCGCGCAATCGGCCTGCAACCGATCGACTGGTTCGCCGAATATCCGTTGACCGCGGTCATCATGATCGTCGCGTGGCAATGGCTGCCGTTCGCGTTTCTGATTCTGTTCACGGCCATCCAGTCGCTCGATCAGGAGCAGAAAGAAGCGGCGCGCATTGACGGTGCAGGCCCGTTCGCGATGTTCTTCTACATCACGCTGCCGCATCTGAAACGCGCGATTGCCGTGGTCGTGATGATGGAGACGATTTTCCTGCTGTCGATCTTCGCGGAAATCTATACAACGACGGGCGGCGGTCCGGGCACCGCGACCACTAATCTGTCGTACCTGATCTATTCGCTCGGCCTGCAACAGTTCGACGTCGGTCTCGCATCGGCGGGCGGCATTCTCGCTGTCGTGCTGGCCAACATCGTGTCGTTCTTCCTCGTGCGCATGCTCGCGAAGAACCTCAAAGGGGAGTACGAAAAATGAGCCACGTTGCCTCTACTCCGGCGTCGACCACGGCGCCCGTCACCGTGCATGCCAAGTCGCCGTTCGATACGATCCGCCGCGCAATTCCCGGCGTGCTCGCCTGGCTCGTCGCATTGCTGCTGTTTTTCCCGATCTTCTGGATGACGATCACCGCATTCAAGACCGAGCAGCAGGCGTATTCGTCGTCGCTATTTTTCACGCCGACGTTCGACAGCTTTCGCGAAGTGTTTGCGCGCAGCAACTACTTTTCGTTCGCGTGGAATTCGATTCTGATCTCGGTCGGCGTCACCGTGCTGTGCCTGATTCTGGCCGTGCCCGCCGCGTATGCGATGGCCTTTTTCCCGACGCGCCGCACGCAAAAAGTTCTGCTGTGGATGCTGTCGACGAAGATGATGCCGTCCGTCGGCGTGCTCGTGCCGATCTATCTGCTGTGGAAAAACAGCGGCCTGCTCGATACCGTGTCGGGTCTCGTGATCGTCTACACGCTGATCAATCTGCCGATCGCGGTGTGGATGTCGTTCACGTACTTCGCTGAAATTCCGCGCGATATTCTCGAGGCAGGACGCATCGACGGCGCGGCGACGTGGCAGGAAATCGTCTATCTGCTGATGCCGATGGCGCTGCCGGGGCTTGCTTCCACCGCGCTGCTGCTCGTGATTCTTTCGTGGAACGAAGCATTCTGGAGCATCAATCTGTCCAGTTCCAATGCCGCGCCGCTGACTGTGTTCATCGCATCGTATTCGAGTCCGGAAGGGCTCTTCTGGGCCAAGCTGTCCGCGGCTTCGCTGCTTGCCGTGGCGCCGATTCTGATCGTCGGCTGGTTGTCGCAGAAGCAGCTCGTGCGCGGCCTCACGTTCGGGGCGGTCAAATGACGGCAGACACGCGTGCAGCAAATCTCGCGCTGATCTGCGATTGCGACGGTGTGTTGATCGACAGCGAAGCGGTGGCCGCGCGCATGCTCGTGCAGGAACTCGAGGCGCGCTGGCCCGGCGCGAATGTCGAACCGGTCGTGCTGCCGCTGCTCGGTCTACGCATCGAAAGCGTGCTGACGGGCACGGCGATGCAGCTCGGCAAGAGCCTCGGCCTCGACGACATCGACGCGATTCGCCGTTCTGTCGAAGCCGCCGCGATGCAGGCGCCGGCAGTGGAAGGCATCGAGCAGGCGCTCGCGCAAGTGCCGCTCGTGAAGGGCTGCGCGAGCAACAGTTTTCGGCCTTATGTGGAGACGGTTCTGGCTCGCACGGGCCTCGTGCGGTTCTTCGGCGATCGCCTCTTTTGCGCCGACAGCGTCGCCAATCCGAAGCCCGCGCCCGACGTTTATCTCGCGGCGGCGCAGGGTTTGCGGCTCGCGCCGTCGGCGTGCCTCGTGGTGGAAGACAGCGTAACCGGCGTCACGGCCGCAAACGCGGCGGGCATGACGGTGCTTGGCTTTATCGGCGGCGGCCATGCAAGCGATGCGCAGATCGACAAGCTGCATAAAGCCGGCGCGCGTCATGTATTCGACGACATGCAGCAGTTGCCGGAACTCGTCGCGCAATGGACGCTGAGTGCAACGGCTGCGGCGCCTTGAACGCACAAGCAACGCAATAGCACCACACAAGCAACACGCAAGCATTACACGGAGACACATCATGGCAAGCGTAACTCTGCGCAATATCCGGAAGGCTTACGACGACACCGAGGTGATGCGCGACATCAACCTCGACATCGCGGACGGCGAGTTCGTCGTGTTCGTCGGCCCGAGCGGCTGCGGTAAATCGACCCTGATGCGGATGATCGCCGGCCTCGAAGACATCAGCGCCGGCGATCTCACCATCGACGGGACACGCATGAACGATGTGCCGCCCGCAAAGCGCGGCATCGCGATGGTGTTTCAGTCGTACGCGCTGTATCCGCACATGACGCTGTACGACAACATGGCGTTCGGCCTGAAACTCGCGGGCACGAAGAAGCCTGAGATCGACGCGGCCGTGCGCAATGCGGCGAAGATTCTGCATATCGATCACCTGCTCGATCGCAAGCCGAAACAGCTTTCGGGCGGCCAGCGTCAGCGCGTTGCGATTGGCCGCGCGATCACGCGTAAGCCGAAGGTCTTTCTGTTCGACGAACCGCTGTCGAATCTCGACGCCGCTCTGCGCGTGAAGATGCGCCTCGAATTCGCGCGTCTGCATGACGAACTGAAGACCACGATGATCTACGTGACGCACGATCAGGTCGAAGCGATGACGCTTGCGGACAAGATCGTCGTCCTGTCCGCAGGCAATCTCGAACAGGTGGGCAGTCCGACAATGCTGTATCACGCGCCGGCCAATCGTTTTGTCGCGGGCTTTATCGGTTCGCCGAAAATGAATTTCATGGAAGGCGTGGTGCAGTCGGTCACGCACGACGGCGTGACGGTGCGCTATGAAACCGGCGAGACGCAGCGCGTCGCTGTTGAACCGGCTTCGGTGAAGCAGGGCGACAAGGTGACGGTCGGCATTCGTCCCGAGCATCTGCATGTCGGCATGACGGATGACGGCGTGTCGGCCCGCACGATGGCCGTCGAATCGCTCGGCGACGCCGCGTATCTGTATGCGGAGTCGAGCGTGGCGCCGGATGGTTTGATCGCGCGCATTCCGCCGCTCGAACGGCATGCGAAGGGCGAGACGCAGAAGCTCGGCGCGACGCCCGAGCATTGTCATCTGTTCGATAGCGACGGTAAGGCGTTCCAGCGCAAGATCGTCGAAGTGCTGGCGGCCTGAGTTCTACCCGCTAGAAGGGGGCGTGCGCCGCTTCACGCCTCCAGCGCCGCGCGCGCGCACAGCTCATCGGTGACGAGCCCCGACAGCCAGCCGCCCTTGAGCACGGCGATCAGCGCCTCGCGCTTGCGCTTGCCGCCCGCGAAGCCAATGGTGGGCCGCTGCGGCGGCGAGTCGATTGAAATGCTGGTCACGCGCCGGCCTGTGGGCGACTCGACACGCGCGCCGGCGGCATTAATTGGCAGTCCGAGCATTTCCGCCACCGCACCGCCTTGCACCAGCTCTTTTACTTCCGCCGACGTAATAAAGCCGTCTTCGTGCAGCGGGCATTTCGGCCCGATATTGCCGATGCCGACAAACGCGACATCCGCCTCGGCCGACAACGATTCGACGATCCGATACAGCCGGTGATTGCACCACTGTGCACGTTCGGCCTCGCTATCGGCGATCAACGGCGCGGGCAGCAGAAAATGCTTGCCGCCCGTCTTCTCCGAAATGTGCAGCGCGACGTCATAGCGGTTCGAGGAGCCGTCCTGGGCGATCGCTCCGACCATCGATACCAACCGATGCTGCGGACGGTCTAGCTGCGCGATCTGGTCGACCGCGGCTTTGAGCGTCCGGCCGCTGCTGACGGCGACCACCATCGGTTTTTCTTCCGTGAGGTAACGCTCCATCACCTGCGCGCCGGCTACCGCGAGTTTGCGGTCGACTTCCTCGGGCGTGTCGCTGTCGATGGGCACGACTTCGCACATCGACAGGCCATAGCGTTTGGACAATTGGTCCGCAAGCGACAGGCAGTCCGCCAGTTGATGATCGACGCGCACGCGGATCAGGTTCTTTTCCACCGCGAACGCGACGAGCCGCTGCGCAACCGGGCGCGACACCTGGAGCTTCTCGGCGATCTCGTTCTGCGTATTGCCCGCGACGTAGTAAAGCCACGCGGCGCGAGTAGCAAGGTCTAATTTTTCTGTGGACTTGGGCACGGTGACGATCCGCTTGAGGGGCGCCGATGATAGCAGCCGGTTCATGCATGCCGATGCATCACGATGCATGGCGGCACGGCCGGCTGCGGTTTGCGCTGCGTTGCTATGCGCCTGGATGAGCGCCTAGATGAGCCGCTCGCGAGCGGAGTCGAAGAGCGGCCGCACATGACGGTACAGCGCACGATAAGCGTCGAGCCGCGCGCGCAATTCGGCATGACGGCGCGCGTTCGGCGTGAACTCTTTTTCGATCGGCGGTTTGGCGAGCACGATCGCCGGATCGCCGCCCGCTGCGAGCCAGCCGAGGCGCGCCGCGCCGAGCGCCGCGCCCGTCTCGCCGCCGCCGTGCTTGCGCGTCGCGGTGTCGAGCGCGTCGGCGAGCAGTTGCGCCCAGTAGTCGCTGCGCGCGCCGCCGCCTAACAGCGAGAACGCTTTCGCTTCGGTGCCGGCCGCGCGCAGTGCGTCGAGGCCGTCGGTGAGCGCGAGCGTCACACCTTCGAGCACCGCGTAGCCGAGCAACGCGCGATCCGTCGCGTGATTCATGCCGAAGAAAACGCCCTGCGCGTAGGGGTCGTTGTGCGGCGTGCGTTCGCCCGACAGATACGGCAAGAAGAGCGGCGCGGTGTTGAGCGCATCCGCGGGCAGCGCTTCGATTTCGGCGAGCAGCGTGGGTTCGTCGGTCGAGGTCAGCTTGCAGACCCAGCGCAAACAGCTCGCCGCGGAGAGCACCACGCTCATCTGATGCCAGCGGTCGGGAATCGCGTGGCAGAACGCGTGGACAGCGGACGCGGGATTCGGCCGGAAGCTGTCGCCCACCACGCACAACACGCCCGACGTGCCGAGCGACACGAAGCCGTCGCCCGGCTGCGTCGCGCCGATGCCGATGGCACTCGTCGCATTGTCGCCGCCGCCGGCCGCGACGATCACGCCGTCGCTCAAGCCCAGTTCGCGCGCGACCTCGGGCAGCAATGTGCCGGACGGCGCGCTGCCTTCGGCGAGCGCCGGCATCTGCGCGCGCGTCATGTTGCAGGCGGCGAGCAGCGAATCGGACCAGTCGCGTTTCGCGACATCGAGCCACAACGTGCCGGCCGCATCCGATGGATCGGACACCTTGCCGCCGGTGAGTTGCAGACGCAAGTAGTCTTTCGGCAGCAGCACGCAGGCGGTGCGCGCAAAGATGTCCGGTTCGTGACGCGCGACCCACAGCAGCTTCGGCGCGGTGAAACCGGGCATCGCAAGATTGCCGGCCACGCTATGCAAATCGGGCGCGCGCTCCGTGAGCTCGGCGCACTCCTTGTCGCTGCGCATGTCGTTCCACAGGATCGCGGGCCGCAGCACGCGGTTCTCCGCGTCGAGCAGCACCGCGCCGTGCATCTGCCCGGACAGGCCGATGCCGCGAATCTGCGCGAACTCGTCGGGATGCTTCGCGCGCAGTGCGGCGAGCGCGCTTTGCGTGCCCGTCCACCAGTCTTCGGGATTCTGCTCGGCCCAGCGCTGATGCGGGCGCGAAACGGTGAATGGCGAGCCGGCGGTGCCGATCACGCGTCCCGTCGACGCGAGCAGCAGGACTTTCACTTCGGACGTGCCGAGGTCGATGCCGAGATACATGGGCGCGAAACCTTCGTCGTTGGAGATGCGCTACTTTAGCCGCACGCCGCGCGCGGTGCCATGCGCATTAAGCCTGGCACCGCGCGAATCCGGCTGGTGTTTTTGCGGCGCGGCTTACGCCTGACCGCGTTTTGCGAGCCACACGTCGACGCGCGCGAGGGCGCCGGCCAGCGCCGATTCGAGCTCCTGCGTCGCGGCCATGCTGCCCCACAGCAGACGGTCGGCGGCGAACGCCTGCAACGGATCGGGCGCCGCGAAGAAGCCGCGCGCGACGCGCTCGTCCATCACGCCGTCCTGATACGTGTAGGGCAGCGTGCCCGTCTGCCAGCGTTCGAGGAAGCGGAAGAACAGCGCGGGCAGCATCGCGGTGGCCGCGGGCGTGACGCCTCGCTCGAAACATTCGGCGAGCGTCGGCGCGATGAAGCCAGGCAGTTTGGAGAAGCCGTCCGCCGCGACGCGCTGGTTCGTGTCCTGGATATAAGGATTGCCGAAGCGCTCGAGCACGACATCGCGATAGCGTTCGAGATCGAGCGGACTCGGCGAGAGACAGGGGATCACATCCTGCGTCACGTAATCGAACGCGAACTGGCGGATGTCGGCGTCGTGCGTGCCTTCGTGAATGTAGTCGAGACCGACGAGCGTGCCCGCCCACGCAATGCAGCTATGCGTCGCGTTGAGAATGCGGATCTTCGCTTCTTCATAGGGCAGCACGGAGTCGACCAGCTCCGCGCCGACTTTCTCCCACGCGGGACGCCCGGCGATGAAGTGCTCTTCGATCACCCATTGGATAAACGCTTCGCCCATCACCGGGCATGCGTCGTCGACACCGGTTGCGGCCTTCACGCGTTCGCGCACGTCCGGCGTCGGACGCGGCGTGATGCGGTCGACCATCGAACTCGGGCACGCGGTGTTGTCGTCGAACCACTGCGCGAGTTCGTCCGCGCCGCGCAGTTCGAGAAACGCGCTCATGCCCGCATGGAAACGCTCGCCGTTGCGGCGCAGGTTGTCGCACGTTTGCAGCGTGACGGGGCCCGCGCCGGCTTTCATGCGCGCGTCGAGAATGGCCGCCAGCGCGCCGTAGATGGTCGTGTGTCCACCTTTGAGATCGGTTGCGAGATCGGGATTCGCGGTGTCGAGCTGGTCGTGTTCGTCGAGGTAATAGCCGCCTTCGGTGACGGTGAACGCAATGATCTTGCACGCGGGATCGGCGCCCGCTTCGATCAGCGTGTCGAGGCTTTGCGTCCACGGCAGCACGCGCTCGATCGAGCGGATCGTCTCGTAAGCGCGCTCGCCTTGCGGCGTGACGGTCTCGAGCGTATAGACGCCGTCTTGCGCGGCCAGTGCTTCGAGCACCGCATTCATGTCGCTGCGAATATTACCGACGGTGAGCGACCAATGCGGTTCGCCCGGCAGCTTCGCTTCGTTCAATCTATGGAGATACCACGCCTGATGCGCGCGATGAAACGACCCCGCGCCGATATGCAGGATCACCTGTGCGGCCTCGCCGCTGCCTTGCCCGCTGCTCATTGTGCGTCTCCATCTGTCTGGGCTGTTGCGCGGCTTGTCGCGCGCATTTATTGGTCGTTAGAGCATTTGCTCTGTATGTGAGCGAATGATCGTACCCGCTGAAACGAAAGTCAAGGCGGCCACAGGATGTTTTCGTGGCGCGGCGCGGCGGGCCAAGGCTGCAACGCATCACGAATCGCGTCGATACATGCTTCGTGGCGCGCTTCATCGGCTCTTTTGCATTGCATCATTCTTGACCTTCGGCGCGTCGGGACTTACCCGAATGCAAAAAAGTATCGGTACGCGGTTTCATTTTTAGTGGTGGCGCGCGCGTTTCAAGACTACTTTTCGCTATACAAGACGAAGACGAGCGGCATCTCCCTTGAGCCGCTCCATGGAGGCAGACAGTGCAACCCGATCTGGAGATCGTGGCCGTACGCCGCGACGAGTCGTTCAAAGTGTGGTCGCACGGCTATCCGTATCGCACGGTACGCTGGCACTTTCATCCCGAGTACGAGATTCATCTGATCGTGGCGACGACCGGGAAGATGTTCGTCGGCGATCACATCAGCAGCTTCGCGCCCGGCAATCTCGTGTTGATGGGTCCGAACCTGCCGCATAACTGGGTGAGCGATGTGCCCGAAGGCGAGAACATCGCGCAGCGCAATCTCGTCGTGCAGTTCGGCCAGGAGTTCGTGTCGAGTTGTCTTGAGAGCTTTCCCGAGTGGCGTCAGGTGGAGGCGCTCCTTGCGGACTCGCGCCGCGGCGTGTCGTTCGGCGCGCGCACGAGTGCGGCGATTCAGCCGCTTTTTCTCGAACTATTGGGCGCGCGGGGATTGCGCCGCCTCGTGCTCTTCATGTCGATGCTCGAAATCCTTATGAGCGCCGAAGACCGCGAGACGCTCGCGAGTCCCGCGTATCAGGCCGATCCGACGGGCTTCGCGTCGACGCGCATCAACCATGTGCTTTCGTATATCGGCAAGAACCTCGCGAACGATTTGCGCGAATCGGATCTCGCGCAACTGGCCGGCCAAAGTGTGAGTGCGTTTTCGCGTTATTTCCGCCGGCACACGGGCCTGCCGTTCGTGCAGTACGTGAACCGCATGCGCATCAATCTCGCTTGCCAGTTGCTGACCGATAGCGAGCTGAGCGTGACCGACATCTGCTTCAAGGCGGGCTTTAACAACCTGTCGAATTTCAACCGGCAGTTTCTCGCGGTGAAGGGCATGGCGCCTTCGAAGTTTCGCCGCTATCAGCAATTGAACGACGCGAGCCGCGATGCTTCGGAAGAAGCGGCCGCGCGCGGAAGGGGCGTCGACGACGCGCCCGCCATCGTGCTCGCGCCAGGCTTGCCGCGTCCTGCCGCCGCTGCTTATCCGTCAACCTATCCACCGACGTAGCCTCTGCGTATTTCACCGCCGCGCTTTTCTGCAAGGCGCTTTGTTTCACCCGCGTTTCAACACGTATCGCGCTGTCCGCCGACAGCGTGACGGACGTGCTCACTTCAAAAACGGAGACAACCATGACGCAAACCCTCGTGACGCAATCCATCATCCAACAGGCATCGTTGAAGACTTTCGCGAGCCTCGCATTCGGCCTCGCGCTGATCGCCGCGCCTGCCGCGCAGGCCGCACCGCTGAAGATCGGCATGACGTTTCAGGAACTGAACAATCCATATTTCGTGACGATGCAGAAGGCGTTGAACGACGCCGCTGCGTCGACCGGTGCAACGGTGGTCGTCACCGACGCGCATCACGACGTGAGCAAACAGGTGAGCGACGTCGAAGACATGCTGCAAAAGAAGATCGACATTCTGCTCGTGAATCCGACCGATTCGACGGGCATTCAATCGGCGGTGACGTCGGCGAAAAAAGCGGGCGTGGTGGTGGTCGCAGTGGACGCGAACGCGAACGGTCCCGTCGATTCGTTCGTCGGCTCGAAGAACTTCGACGCGGGACAGATAGCCTGCGAGTACCTCGCCAAGTCGATTGGCGGCAGCGGCGAAGTGGCGATTCTCGACGGCATTCCGGTCGTGCCGATTCTCGAACGCGTGCGCGGCTGCAAGGCGGCGCTTGCGAAGGCGCCGGGCGTCAAGCTCGTGGATACGCAGAACGGCAAGCAGGAACGCGCGACCGCACTGTCCGTCACCGAGAACATGATTCAGGCGCATCCGAACCTGAAGGGCATCTTCAGCGTGAACGACGGTGGATCGATGGGCGCGCTCTCCGCAATTGAGTCATCGGGTAAGGACATCAAGCTGACGAGCGTCGACGGCGCACCCGAAGCGATTGCCGCGATTCAAAAGCCGAATTCGAAATTCATCGAGACGTCAGCGCAGTTTCCTGCCGACCAGGTGCGCATTGCACTCGGCATCGCGTATGCGAAGAAGTGGGGCGCCAATGTGCCGAAAGCGATTCCGGTCGACGTGAAGATGATCGACAAGAGCAACGCGAAGGGTTTTAGCTGGTAAGCCCAATGCCCGCCGCGCTGTGTTTGCGGTGGTCGATGTAAACACGGCGGCGGGCAGTGATGGAGCACCCGATGGACACGATATTGAAACTCGAGAACATCAGCAAAAGCTTTCCCGGCGTGAAGGCGCTGCAAGGCATTCACCTGGAGATTGCGCGCGGCGAAATCCACGCGCTGCTCGGCGAAAACGGCGCGGGCAAGTCGACGCTGATGAAGATTCTGTGCGGCATTTATCAGCCGGACGAAGGCGCGATCACGATCGACGGCGAGCCGCGGCACTTTGCGAATTATCACGACGCGGTCGCTGCGGGCGTCGGCATCGTGTTTCAGGAATTCAGCCTGATTCCGTACTTGAATGCAGTGGAGAACATCTTTCTCGGCCGCGAAATGAAGAACGGCCTGGGCCTGCTCGAACGCGGCAAGATGCGGCGCGCGGCGGCCGATATATTCGCGCGGCTCGGCGTGTCGATTGATCTGTCCGTGCCGATTCGTGAACTGTCGGTTGCGCAGCAGCAGTTCGTCGAGATCGGCAAGGCGTTGTCGCTCGAAGCGCGCATTCTTATTCTTGACGAACCGACCGCGACACTCACGCCCGCCGAAGCCGAGCATCTCTTTGCCATCATGCGCGACCTGAAAAAGCAGGGCGTGGCGATGATTTTCATCTCGCATCACCTGGAAGAAATCTTCGAGGTCTGCGACCGCATCACCGTGCTGCGCGACGGTCAGTATGTCGGCATGACCGATGTCGCGCAGTCCGACGTGAGCCGGCTTGTCGAGATGATGGTGGGACGCCGCATCGAAAACAGTTTTCCGCCGAAGCCGCCGCTGTGCTCCGACGCGAAGATCGTGCTGGACGTACAGAAGCTGCAGTTGCATAAAGACAGCCCGGTGCTGCAATTCACGCTGCGCGAAGGCGAGATTCTCGGTTTCGCGGGACTGGTCGGTTCGGGCCGCACCGAGACCGCGCTCGCCGTGATCGGCGCGGACGCGGCCTATGCGAAGGAGATTCGCATCAACGGCGAGGCCGCGAAACTGTCGGACCCGGCGGATGCGTTGCGCGCGGGCGTCGGCATTCTTCCTGAAAGCCGCAAAACGGAAGGGCTGATTACGGACTTCTCGATCAAGCAGAACATCTCGATCAATAACCTCGGCAAATACCGCTCGCTGCGATTTTTTATCGATCAGCGCAGCGAAGCGCGCGCCACCGCCGACATCATGAAACGCGTCGGCGTGAAAGCGCCGACCATGCATACGGAAGTCGCCACGCTGTCGGGCGGCAACCAGCAGAAAGTCGTGATCGCGCGCTGGCTGAACCACCACACCAACATCCTCATCTTCGACGAACCGACGCGCGGCATCGACGTCGGCGCGAAGGCGGAAATCTATCTGCTGATGCGCGAACTCACCGCGCGCGGCTATTCGATCATCATGATTTCGTCGGAACTGCCGGAGATCGTGGGCATGTGCGACCGCGTCGCCGTGTTCCGGCAAGGCCGCATCGAAGCGCTGCTCGAAGGCGATCAGATCGACTCGAACGCCGTGATGACCTATGCAACCGCCGGCACTCGTGGAGCCCTGCATGAACACGCCTAATCCCTCTTCGCCGCCGAAAACGTCGAGCGTCAGCGGCAATACGCCCGGCGCACCCGTGCGCTTCACCTGGGCCGCGTTGAAGCGCTCGACGCTCTTCTATCCGTTCGTCGGTTTGCTCGTGGTTTGCATCGTGATGGTGTTCGCGAGCGACAGCTTTCTCTCCGGCGCGAACATCGAGAACGTGCTGCGCCAGGTGTCGATCAACGCGATCATCGCCGTCGGCATGACGTGCGTGATTCTCACGGGCGGCATCGATCTGTCGGTCGGCTCGGTGATGGCGCTTTCGGGCACGCTCGCCGCGGGACTGATGGTGGCCGGCATGAACGCAGTTGCCGCGTTGGCGGTTGGCGTTGCGGTGGGTCTCGGCTTCGGCGCGGCCAACGGGTTCTTCGTCGCGTTCGCCGGCATGCCGCCGATCATCGTCACGCTCGCGACGATGGGCATCGCGCGCGGCCTCGCGCTGATTTACACCGGCGGCTATCCGATCGACGGCTTGCCCGAGTGGGTCAGCTTCTTCGGCAGCGGCAAGATTCTCGGCATTCAGGCGCCCGTCGTGATCATGGCGGTGATCTATGTGATCGCGTGGGTGCTGCTCGAACGCATGCCGTTTGGCCGCTACGTGTACGCGATTGGCGGCAATGAACAGGCGACGCGTCTGTCGGGCGTGCGCGTCGCGCGCGTGAAGCTGATCGTCTACACGATTGCAGGTTTGACGTCTTCGTTTGCCGCCATCGTGTTGACCGCGCGTTTGATGAGCGGCCAGCCGAATGCGGGCGTGGGCTTCGAACTCGACGCCATCGCGGCCGTCGTGATGGGCGGCACGTCGATCTCCGGCGGACGCGGTTCGATTATCGGCACGTTGATCGGCGCGCTGCTGCTCGGTGTGCTGAACAACGGACTCAACATGGTCGGCGTGAATCCGTATGTGCAGAACGTGATCAAAGGCGGAATCATTCTGCTCGCGATTTACATCAGCCGTGACCGCAGAAAGTAACGCTTTCTTCTCCATTGATTTTCACTTCCGGCAGGACCATGCAATGACGAATGAATTCACTCCATCCGACAAGCAGGACATGACGGCGATTGTCTGCCACGCACCGAAAGACTATCGCGTCGAACAGGTAGCGAAGCCGCGCGCGCGAGCGCATGAACTGGTGATTCGCATCGCCGCATGCGGGATCTGCGCGAGCGATTGCAAATGCCATTCGGGCGCGAAGATGTTCTGGGGCGGGCCGAGTCCGTGGGTTAAAGCGCCGGTGATTCCGGGGCACGAGTTCTTCGGCTTCGTGCAGGAACTCGGCGAAGGCGCGGCAGAACATTTCGGCGTGAAGATCGGCGACCGCGTGATCGCCGAGCAGATCGTGCCTTGCGGCAAGTGCCGTTATTGCAAATCCGGCCAGTACTGGATGTGCGAAGTGCACAACATCTTCGGCTTTCAGCGTGAAGTCGCCGACGGCGGCATGGCCGAGTACATGCGTATTCCGCCGACCGCCATCGTTCACAAGATTCCGGACGGCATTTCACTCGAAGACGCCGCTATCATCGAACCGCTGGCGTGCGCGATTCACACGGTCAATCGCGGCGATGTGCAGTTGGATGACGTCGTCGTGATTGCAGGCGCGGGTCCGCTCGGTTTGATGATGACGCAAGTCGCGCATCTGAAAACGCCGAAGAAACTCGTCGTGATAGATCTGGTGGAAGAGCGCCTCGCACTCGCGCGCGAGTATGGCGCGGACGTGACGATCAACCCGAAACAGGACGACGCGCTCGCGATCATCCATTCGCTCACTGACGGCTACGGCTGCGACGTCTATATTGAAACGACCGGCGCGCCGGTCGGCGTCAATCAGGGCATGGATCTGATCCGCAAGCTCGGGCGCTTCGTCGAGTTCTCCGTGTTCGGCGCGGATACGACACTCGACTGGTCGGTGATCGGCGACCGCAAGGAACTCGATGTACGCGGCGCGCACCTCGGACCGTATTGCTATCCGATTGCAATCGATCTGCTCGCGCGCGGACTCGTGACGTCGAAAGGCATCGTCACACACGGCTTTTCTCTGGAAGAATGGGACGAGGCGATCAAGGTCGCCGATTCGCTGGATTCGATCAAGGTGCTGATGAAGCCGCGCGCGTAAGCGCCGGCATCTACTGAAGCGCAGCGCTACAACAACGGAGACTGTATGGAATACGTCATCGGCGTCGACATCGGCACGCAGAGCACGAAGGCGCTGCTGGTTGATCGGCACGGCGCTATCGTTGCGCAACACGCGTCGAGCTATCAGCCGGATACGCCGAAGCCTCTATGGGCCGAGCAATGGCCGGCGGTGTGGTTCAAGGCGGTCACCGAATGCATTGCCGCGTGCGTGCAGAAGGCGAAACAGGCGGGCGTCGCGGCGGATTCCATCAAGGCCGTGTGCGTGAGCAGCCTGTATGGCGGCTCGGGCATTCCTGTGGACAGCGAGATGCGGCCGCTTTATCCGTGTCTGATATGGATGGACCGGCGCGCAACCGATCAGGTCGAATGGGTGCACCGCAACGTCGACCTCGAGCGGCTGTACGCGATCACCGGCAATGGCGTGGACAGCTACTACGGCTACACGAAGATGCTGTGGCTGCGCGATCACGAGCCCGACGTATGGGCGCAAACGCGTTACTTCCTGCCGCCGAACGCGTATGTGATCTACATGCTGACGGGCGAAGTCGCGGTCGATCGCAGCTCGGCGGGCAACATCGGCGGCATCTACGATATTGCGCAGCGCGACTGGTCCGACGAGGCGCTCGACATGCTCGGCATTCCCGCGACGATGATGCCGGAGCGGCTCGTCGATTCATCGGAAGTGGTCGGCGGCTTGCTGTCGCAATGGAGCGGGCAGCTCGGACTCGCGGCAGGCACGTCGATTGTGGCGGGCGGCGTGGACGCCGCGGTCGCGACATTCGCCGCGGGCGTGAGCCGAGCAGGGCAACATGTCGCGATGATCGGCACGAGCATGTGCTGGGGCTACGTCAATCAGACGGTCGATGCGCGCCACGGATTGATCAGCATGCCTCACGTTTTCAACGGGCAGCGCGACATCTATGTGTTCGGCGGCGCGATTACCGCGGGCGCGTCAGTGACGTGGTATCGCGATCAGTTCTGTCATGCCGAAATGGAAGCCGCGCGCGCGACGCCGCATGGCGATCCCCATCGTCTGCTCGAAGACAATGCATCGAAAGTGCCGGCGGGATCGGATGGCGTGATGTTTTTGCCTTATCTGATGGGCGAACGCAGCCCCGTGTGGGACGCCAAGGCGAGCGGCGCGTTCGTCGGCCTGAGCCTTTTTCATACGCGGGCGCACTTGTATCGCGCGGTGCTCGAGGGCGTGTCGTTTGCGTTGAAGCACAACATCGAGGCCGGACGCCAGGGAGCGCAGTCGTTGGAGGACAAGCTGATCGTGGTCGGCGGCGCCGCGCATTCGGACTTGTGGATGCAGATCATCGCCGACATCACCGGCTATCCGGTCTATACGATCGAGCAGGAAGTGGAGGCGGCGATGGGCGCCGCGTTGCTCGCCGCGCTCGGCGTCGGGCTGATTTCGCGCGAGGCGGCGCAGGGCGGCTGGATCACGCTGATCGAGCGCGCACAACCGGACGCCGCGCGAATGGCGCGTTACGAAGAGCGCTTCGGCATCTATAAAGACCTGTATCCGGCATTGAAGCCGGTCATGCATCGCTTGCAAACATCATGAATGCTACTTTCGATTTTTCCGGCCGCTCGATATTCGTGACGGGCGCCTCGAGTGGAATAGGGCGCGCGACGGTCGAGATGTTGTGCGCGAGCGGTGCCGATGTCGTCGCGGCGGCACGCAATGCGAACGAGCTTGCGCGTCTCGCCGAGGAGACCGGCTGCGAGCCGTTGAAGCTCGACGTCAGCGACGAAGCCGCAATCGACGAAGCGTTTCTATCGCTCGGTGCTTTCGACGGTCTGGTGAATTGCGCGGGCATTGCGTTGCTCGAACGCGCGGTGGAGACAACGGCCGCGAGTTTCGACCGCGTGATGGCGGTGAACGCGCGCGGCGCGGCGCTGGTGGCGAAGCATGTGGCGCGAGGGATGATCGACGCGAAGCGGGCCGGCAGTATCGTGAACGTTTCGAGTCAGGCGGCGCTTGTCGCGCTTGACGATCACCTGAGCTATTCGGCTTCGAAGGCCGCGCTCGATGCGATCACGCGGGCTTTGTGCATCGAGTTGGGACCGTTTGGGATTCGTGTGAATAGTGTGAATCCGACTGTTACGCTGACGCCGATGGCCGTGCAGGCGTGGAGCGATCCTGTCAAGCGCGAGCCTGCACTTAAGGCTATTCCGCTTGGGAGGTTTGCCGAGCCGGTTGAAGTGGCTTCGGTGGTGGCGTTCTTGTTGAGCGATGCGGCTTCTATGGTGAGTGGGGTTTCGCTGGCGGTTGATGGGGGATTTGTGGCGCGGTGACATTTACTGCTGCAGCGCGTGCGGCGCCGCTCGAGACATGACTGTCTTGTCACTAACGAGCGAAGCGGGTTAGACAAAAACTCGCCGCAGCTCGTCCCTACAACACCGTCCTGACATGCCAAAGCTCAGGAAACAAAACCACATCGAGCATCTTGCGCAGATAAGGCGCGCCACTGGTCCCGCCCGTCCCCTGCTTGAAGCCGATAATCCTCTCGACGGTAGTAACGTGCCGGAACCGCCACTGCCGGAAAGCGTCCTCGAGATCGACCAGTTCCTCGGCCATCTCGTACAACTCCCAATGCTGCGAAGGATTGCGATACACCTCTAGCCAGGCCGCTTCGACGGAAGCATCGTGAACCGTGGGCTGCGTCCAGTCGCGCGCGAGCCGCGACGGCGAAATCGCAAAGCCGCGACGCGCAAGCAGCTTCACCACTTCGTCGTAGAACGACGGCGCTTCCAGTGACGCCTTCACCTCCGCAAGCACATCGGCACGATGCGCATGCGGCTTGAGCATCTGCTCGTTCTTGTTGCCGAGCAGAAACTCGATCTGCCGGTACTGATAAGACTGAAACCCCGACGAGCTGCCCAGGTAAGGCCGCATCGCCGTGTATTCGGACGGCGTCATTGTCGCGAGCACGCTCCAGGCCTGCACGAGCTGCTCCATGATCCGCGAGACGCGCGCGAGCATCTTGAACGCCGGCGGCAACTCGTCGCGATGCACGGCGTCGAGCGCGGCGCGCAACTCGTACAGCGCGAGCTTCATCCACAATTCGCTGGTCTGATGCTGAATGATGAACAGCATCTCGTTGTGATCGGGCGACAACGGATGCTGCGCATTCAGCACCGTCCCGAGCGACAGATAATCGCCGTAACTCATCGAGCCGGAGAAGTCGAGCTGCGCGTCGTGCCAGCCATCCTCGGCTGAAGAAGCGTTCGTAGCAGCAGTCGCAGCGTCGGCGGACGCAGCGCTCCCATGACCGAACGGGCAACCTTGCGCGGGCTTTTCTTCGGGCAAGCCCGGCGTTTGCATGTGATCGTTCATCGTGCGCTCCTCAGGTCACGGCGCCGCGCGCGGCAAATTCCGGCGCGCGCCAGGTCTCGCGTGCGAGCACGTCGCGCAAGGTTTCGACGGCGTCCCATACATCCACGAAGCGCGTATAAAGCGGCGTAAAGCCGAAGCGCAGCACATGCGGCTCGCGATAATCGCCGATCACCCCACGCGCGATCAACGCCTGCATCACCTCATAGCCATGCGGATGCTCGAAGCTCGCATGCGAGCCGCGCTGCGAGTGTGCGCGCGGCGTGACGAGCTTCAACGGAAATTCGCTGCAACGCGCTTCGACGAGTTCGATAAAGAGATCGGTCAGCGCCAGCGACTTGCGGCGAATCGCCTGCATGTCGGTCTGCAGAAACACGTCGAGCCCGCATTCGACGAGCGCCATCGACACCATCGGCTGCGTGCCGCACAAATAGCGGCCGACGCCCTGATCCGGCCGATACGTCGGGTTCATCTCGAACGGCGCGGCATGTCCCCACCAGCCGGACAGCGGCTGCGCAAAGTTATTCTGATGGCGCTTCGGCACCCACACGAAGGCAGGCGAGCCCGGACCGCCGTTCAGGTACTTGTACGTGCAGCCGACTGCGTAGTCGGCGCCGACGCCGTTCAGGTCGACCGGCACCGCGCCCGCCGAATGCGCGAGGTCCCACAGCGCGAGCGCGCCCTTGTCGTGAATCAGCTTCGTCAGCGCGGCCATGTCGTGCATGTAGCCGGTGCGGTAGTTCACATGCGTGATCATCGCGATCGCGGTGTCGTCGCCGATTGCTTCGGGCAGCTCCGACGGGTCGTCGACGAGACGCAGTTCATAGCCGCGGTCGAGCTGCTCGATCACGCCCTGCGCGATGTACAGGTCGGACGGAAAATTCGAACGCTCGGACACGATCACGCGCCGCTTCGGGTCGCGCGCGTCGGCGAGCCGCAGTGCGGCGGACAGCACCTTGAAGAGGTTGATCGAAATCGTATCGGTGACGACGACTTCGTCCTCGGCGGCGCCGATCAGCGGCGCGAGTTTATTGCCCAAGCGACGCGGCAGCGCGAACCAGCCCGCCGCGTTCCAGCTGCGGATCAAACCCTCGCCCCATTCGGCGGCGATCACGGTTTGCGCGCGTTGCGCGGCGGCGGCCGGCGGCACGCCGAGCGAATTGCCGTCGAGGTAGATAGTGGTCGACGACAGCGCGAACTGGTCGCGCAGTGTCGCGAGCGGGTCGGCGCTGTCGAGCGCCAAGGCTTCTTCGCGATGATTCATGGTGGTCTCGTTCGTTCGCGTATTGCGGATTGGAAGTCAGTGCGCGTCGGGCAGCGCGCGCAGGACCGCGCGCACGGGGCTCGCGTCGAGCGTGGTCAGCTTGAGCGGCAGCGCGATCAGTTCGTAATCGCCGGGCGCGACGTCGTCGAGCACGATGCCCTCGAGAATCGCCATGCCGTGCGCGCGAATACGGTGATGCGCGTCCATCGTCTTCGATTCCTGCGGGTCGAGCGACGGCGTGTCGATGCCGATCAGCTTCACGCCGTTGGCCGCGAGCAGGTCGATCGTTTCGGGCGCGACGGCGCAGAAGCCGCTGTCCCACGCCGCGGTCGGCGCGTTTCTGTAAGTGCGCAGTAAGACTCGCGGCGGCAACCCGCCCAACGAGTCACGCAGATGTTGTGGCGTGACAACAGGCGACGCGCCGATGCAATGAATCACGCGGCATCGTCCGAGATAGGCGTCGAGCGGCACTTGGCCGATTGCGGCGCCCTCCGCGTCGTAGTGCAGAGGCGCGTCCGTGTGCGCGCCGGTATGCGGCGAGAGCGTCAGCCGCGCGACGTTGACGGGCGAGCCGGCCTCCATCCGCCAGACGCGCTCGATGCCGACGGGCGTGTCGCCTGGCCAGACGGGCGTCGCCGTATCGACGGCGGGGGTGATGTCCCAGAGTGTTTGCATGTCCGCATGGAAGGTGGAGGTCTATACGGAATGATAGGTGGCCAGCCGCGAAATGTGATTGCGAAAAAATCTCCTTCTAAGCCCGGTCTTGGAACATAATTTGAGTTAAATGGGAAAGGGAGACCGAATATGAACGCGATCTCGCTCGACGCCACCGATTGCCGTATCTTGACGGTGCTTCAGCAGGAAGGACGAATCAGCAATCTCGATCTCGCGGAGCGCATCTCGCTGTCGCCGTCGGCGTGTCTGCGGCGCTTGCGTCTACTGGAAGAACAGGGCGTCATCGAGCACTATCGCGCGTGTCTGAACCGCGAAGTGCTGGGCTTCGAGCTGGAGGCGTTCGTTCAGGTGTCGATGCGCAATGAACAGCAGAATTGGCACGAGCGCTTCGCTGAAGCGCTGCGCGACTGGCCGGAAGTGGTCGGCGCTTTTGTCGTGACGGGCGAGACGCACTATCTGCTGCGCGTTCTCGCGCACAACCTCAAGCACTATTCGGATTTTGTGTTGCAGCGTCTCTATAAGGCGCCGGGCGTGCTGGATATTCGTTCGAATATCGTGCTGCAGACCTTGAAGGAAGATTCGGGCGTGCCGGTTTCGCTGGTCACGCGCAACAACACCCACGGCGCGCCGCACAACGATCGCTGAGGCGCCCTCTGCGCGCAGCGCCGGCCTGGCCCTGGCAAGGGCCGTTGCAAGCGCCGCGTGCGCTTACAACGACTTGAGGCCGTGGAACTGGCCGTTCTGGAAAACGAGCGGCGCCATGTCGGCGGCATTCTCGTGCACGCCGCAGCGCTCCACCTCGCCGACGAAAATCACGTGATCGCCTTCTTCGTAACGGCTGCGGTTATGGCATTCGAACCACGCGAGCGCGCCGTCGAGCACCGGCATACCGCTGTCGCCCGCCGCGTGCGATACGCCTTCGAAGCGGTCGCCCTTCACCGTGGCGAAGCGCTTGCATAGATCGAGTTGCGACGCCGCCAGCACGTTGACGACGTAGTGGCTGTTCGCGCGGAACACCGACATCGACGCCGAGCGCGTGGCGAGACTCCACAGCACGAGCGGCGGCTCGAGCGAAACCGAATTGAACGAGCTGGCGGTGATGCCGATCAACTGGCCGGACGGCGCACGCGTCGTGATGACGGTGACGCCCGTAGCGAACTGGCTGAGCGCCTGCCTGAAGGCCGGCTGGTCGAAGTTGGGCGGGCTGGCGTGCTTCATTGCGCGCAAGCCGCCGATGCGTGGCGGCCGGAAGCCGCGCCGAAGCTCTCGCGCGCACGGCGGGAAACAGTTGATTCGAAAGTCATAGTGAAAATCGTCGATTTGCCCCAATTTTAACTGCAATCGCGGTGCACTGACCGCGACGCAACCGGCGCATCGCAAAACCCGCTAAGCTGGAACGCTACCGCCGATGGCATGGGCGTTGCGGCAAAGCGAATGCGGCATCGGCCGATCACGAGTGAGAAGGAGCATGCAGCATGAGTCAGACAGGCGAAGTCGCCACCTTGGGTGGCGGGTGTTTCTGGTGCCTCGAAGCGGTTTATCTGGGCGTCGACGGCGTCAACTCGGTGGAGTCGGGCTATGCGGGCGGCCACACGCAGCGTCCGACCTACGAGCAGGTGTGCGACGGCGCGACGGGGCACGCGGAAGTGGTGAAGGTCGAGTTCGATCCGTCGAAGATCAGCTACGGCGAGATCCTCGAAATCTTCTTCGCGATCCACGATCCCACGCAGTTGAACCGGCAAGGTAACGATGTCGGCCCGCAATACCGCTCGGTCATCTTCACGCATTCCGACGCGCAGCGTGAAGCCGCTTTGCAGGTGATCCGCGAAATCGGCGAGCAGGGCATTCACGACGGCCAGATCGTCACGCAGGTGTTGCCGCTCGACGGCAACTACTGGCCTGCCGAGGCCTATCATCAGAATTATTTCGCGCAGCATCCGGAGCAAGGCTATTGCTCGTTCGTGGTCGCGCCGAAGGTGGCCAAGTTCCGGCAGAAATTTGCGCATCGGATCAAGGCGGGTTGAGGCGGGCCGGCGCGGGTCGGCGCGGGGTCGGCGTTCAGTGCGGCTCGCTGCTGTTCGAGTCGCTGGTCTGAGCGCGGCTCGCGTCGCCCGGCGGATCTGGTAGGCGCGGCTCCTGAGGTTCACTGTGTTGCATCGCTGCGGCATTCACGGCGTCTGCTTGCTGCTGTGAGGGCTCCTGCTCGCGGCGGTGGCCGTGCTCGTGTTCCTCCTGTTCGTGCTCGTGCTCATTCGCGAGCCGCGCATACGCTTCAATGATCTCGCGCGCCAACTCGACGCAACTGAGCGGCGCCGAACCTTCCGCCTTGTTATTCACCGCGATCACCACCGGCTGGCCGGCCAGCGCATAGCGCGCGGCTAGTTCCGCGAGCGACGCACGCGTGGCCGGATCGCGGTCGACGAGCTTATCGAACGGCTCGTATTTCGCCTTCGCCTGCTCGTATTTGAAGCCGCCGTGCAGGCTCCAGCGCACGACCAGCGGACCGGCCGGCTCGCCGTCCAATAGTGCGAGCGCCGCCGCCTGCCGCAGCGGATCGGGCATCCGCGCGTGAATGCCGACGCAGTAGCGCACGCCCGCCGCTTTCAGCGTACGAATGAAACGCGGCGTGAGCAAACTGGCGTCGCGGATTTCGACTGCGTAGCAGGTGCCTTGCGGCAGCGTGGGCAAGGCCGCGAGGAACTCGGCCAGCCGTTCGATGAAAACCGCGGGCTGCGCGAACATCTGGTCGGGCAGCGGCGACAACTGGAACACGAGCGCGCCGGCCTTCGCGCCCAGGCCTTCGAGACACGGCGTCACGAAGTCGTCGATCGCCATTTGCGCGTTCAGAAAACACGGATTCAGCGCCACCGGCTCGCCGCGTTCGGCGCGCACGGTGGCGTCGGTGATCGTCATCGGCGCCTTGACGATGAAGCGGAAATGCTCGGGCACCTGCTGCGCGTAGCGCAGGTATTCGGTGACGGTGAGCGCCTGATAAAACGACCGGTCGATGCTGACCGTCTTCAGCAGCGGATGCGCGCCGTAGGCGGTCAGGCCGTCGCGCGACAGCTTGCTGTTGCTGTATTCGTCGCCGTAGACGATGCCGTTCCAGCCGGGAAACGACCACGTCGATGTGCCGAGGTGCACTTGCGGCGGCAGTTGTGAGGCGAGCGCGAGTACGTCGGGCGAGGGCGGGGCCGCGAGGATTTCGCGAGTGCGGCGTTTTTTGGGGGCGTCGGTGGTGGGGGCCGTTGGTGTGGCCATAGGCGCCGGCTCGGGCGCTGCTTCTTCTTGCCACAGCGACGCGGCGGCGGTTGTAGAGCGGGCGGGTTGGCGGTTTTCGATTTTCGGCGCGTGAGTTACAAAAGGCGCATCGGCTTGCGCGTCCAACGGTGCTTGAGCGCCTGAACGAGCGCGCGACGGTTTCGCGCGGGCTTCGGCTTTCGGCGCTGCGGGCGCCGCTTGCACCGGCATCCCGAACAGATCGAACTGCGCCGCTTCGCCTGGCGCTTCCGCTTCGCTCGACGCCTCGCCTCCGCTCCGCACTCCCACGTCGCTTTGCTCGCCGCGTTCGTCCAGCGCCTCTTCCTCTTCTCTTGTCCCGCTCTGACCCATCGAGATTTTCACTAGTAAGCACCGCGACCGCCCGCGCTAGCACGACGCCGCGGCGCTCACCTCACAGCGGCTTCTCGTACATGTAGCGGCGCGACCACGGCAGGGTTTTCGCACTGCGGCCGGCCCTGCGGCAGACGACCTGATAGATGGAGACGTCGTCGTTTTCGAATGCATACGCGCAGCCGGCCAGGTACACGCGCCAGATGCGGAATTTTTCGTCGTCGACGAGCTTGCGGGCTTCTTCCGCGTGCGTCTCGAAATTTTCCGCCCAGATGTCGAGCGTGTGCGCATAGTGACGGCGCAGGCTTTCCACGTCAACCGCTTCGAGCCCGCCGCGCTGCATCGACTCGAGCGCGAGGCTGATGTGCGGCAGTTCGCCGTCCGGAAACACATAACGGTCGATGAACTCGCCGCCGCCCAGCGCCGTCTCGCCGCTGTCCGCATCGCTCGACGTGATGCCGTGATTCATCGCGATGCCGTCGTCGGCGAGAAGGTCGTGCACTTTCTTGAAGTAGCCCGGCAGGTTCTTGCGGCCCACGTGCTCGAACATGCCGACGCTCGTGATGCGGTCGAATCGTCCTTCGACGTCGCGATAATCCTGCAGACGAATCTCGATCTGATTCTCGAGGCCCGCGGCTTTCACGCGCGCCGTCGCGAGGTCGAACTGGTTTTGCGACAGCGTCACGCCCACGCATTGCGCGCCGAATTTTTGCGCCGCGCGCAGCACGAGCGCGCCCCAGCCGCAGCCGATGTCGAGCAGCCGCTGACCCGGCTGCACCTGAATCTTCGTGAGGATGTGGTCGATCTTCTTGATCTGCGCGGTGGCGAGATCTTCGTCGCCGTTCTCGAAATAGGCGCACGAGTAGACCATGTTCTCGTCGAGCCAGAGCTTGTAGAACTCGTTCGAGACATCGTAGTGATACTGGATGGCCTTTTTATCCGACGCCTTCGAATGCTGGAAATAGCGCCGCACGCGCGCGAGCTTGCCCGCACTATTGACGGTGTTGCGCGCGAGCTGATAACCGACGTTGATGATGTCCGAGAGCTTGCCCTCGATGTCGATCTTGCCCTTGACGTACGCCTCGCCCAGGTTGTCGAGGCTCGGTTCGAGCAGATAAGGCAACGCCGTTGCGCTCTTGACGTGCAGCGTGACCTGCGGCGCGGCGAACCGCCCGAAGTCGTGCTGCTGGCCGTCCCACAGCACGAGACGCGCCGGCAAATCAGCCTTGGTTTTTACTTCTTCCACCCACTGCGCCAGCTTTTTCTCCCAGAACATGCGATTTCTCCGTGTCCGTTGAATTAAAGCGAAGCTTGTGTGGATCGCAGCCCGATGCGGCGCAACTCCCATGCCGCGAGACGCGATCCTTGCGCCGCGCGCTGCTACGTCGGCAACGCGCTGACGACATTGTTAGTGCTGGTTCAGGGCGACAGACGGCAGATTTGCCAGTCGCTGTTTTCGCTCGAACGCGTGTAAAGCAGACGGTCGTGCAAACGCGACGGCCGGCCCTGCCAGAATTCGATTGCTTCGGGCACCAAACGATAACCGCCCCAATGCGGCGGACGCGGCGGTTCGTCGCCGTATTGCAGGCGCATTTCGCGTTCGCGCGTTTCGAGCTGCGAACGGCTTTCAATCACCTGACTTTGATTCGACGCCCATGCGCCGATACGCGAACCGGGCGGACGCGACGCGAAATACGCGTCGCTTTCCGCCGCGCTCGTTTTGACGACGCGCCCCTCGATGCGCACCTGGCGCTCGAGCTCGATCCAGTAGAAGAGCAGGCTCGCGTACGGATTCGCGGCCAGCTCGCGGCCCTTGCGGCTTTCGTAGTTGGTGAAGAACACGAAGCCTCGTTCGTCGACGCCCTTGATCAGCACGATGCGCGCTGAAGGCCGGCCGCGCGAGTCAACGGTGGCGAGCGTCATCGTATTCGGTTCGGGCAGTTTCGCCTCGACGGCCTGCTGAAACCAGACGTCGAATTGCCGGAACGGGTCGCGGTCGACGTCGCCGATGTCCAGAGAACCCAGCGAATAATTTTTTCGAAGTTCGGCGAGTGAGGTCATGTTCTTATGCGCACGCTACAGTCAGCCCAGTATAGCTAAGGCGCCAATTTTTTGCCCGCAGCCAGATCAAGCGCGATGCACCGGTGCCGCGCTTTCGCGGGTTTTCGAACGGCGACTTTCTCACGGTGATTGCCGCGGCAATGCTGATCCATGCGTTCAGGCAAAATACGGACTGCGCGATTCACATGCGCTTTCTGCCTTGCGCTTTCTGCTTTCTTGCCTTCAACGAGTTCCATCATGTCGACCACCGCGCAATCCGGTCTTACTACCAGCCTCGACGGGCATGAAGCCGCCGACCGCGCGCGACGCTTCGGCGGCATTGCGCGTCTGTACGGCGCGCCCGCGCTTGCCGCGTTCGAGAGCGCGCATGTGGCGGTGATCGGTATCGGCGGAGTGGGCTCGTGGGTCGCCGAAGCGTTGGCGCGCAGCGCGGTGGGCACGCTGACGCTGATCGACCTCGACAATGTTGCTGAAAGCAATACGAACCGGCAGATTCATGCGCTCGACGGCAACTACGGAAAACCGAAGGTCGAAGCGATGGCCGAGCGCATCGCCGCGATCAATCCGTCGTGCGATGTGCGTCTCGTGGAAGACTTCGTGGAGCCCGACAATTTCGCGGCGACGCTCGGCGGCGGCTTCGATTATGTGATCGATGCGATCGACAGCGTGCGCACCAAGACCGCGCTGATCGCATGGTGTGTCGAGCGCAAGCAGCCGTTGATCACGATTGGCGGCGCGGGCGGCCAGCTCGATCCCACGCGCATTCGAATCGACGATCTTGCAGCGACGATTCAGGACCCGTTGCTATCCAAAGTGCGCGGACAGTTGCGCAAGCAGCATGGTTTTCAGCGTGGGCCGAAAGCGAAATTCAAGGTGAGCGCCGTGTATTCCGACGAGCCGCTGATCTATCCCGAAGCCGCCGTCTGCGACATCGATGCGGAAGCGGAGCACGTCGCGACATCGCCGGGATATACGGGGCCGGTCGGTCTGAATTGCGCGGGCTTTGGTTCGAGCGTGTGCGTGACGGCGAGCTTTGGCTTCGCCGCGGCCGCGTATGTGTTGCGGGCGCTGGCGAAGCAGGCGGTGTGACCTTTAGTGCGCAGCGGGTGCGCAAGGCACCGGATCTGGTATCTAGTACAGCGCGGCGCTCAGCTTGCGGCGCCATTGCGCGACGAGTTCCGGCTGATGCGCGGCCAGATCGAACACCGAGAGCATCGTCTTGCGGCCGATGTCGTCGCGGAACGTGCGATCGCGCTGCACGATTGCCAGCAGATGCTCGAGCGCGCCCGCATATTTGCGGCGTGCGATCAGCGCGCTCGCGAGATCGAAGCGCGCTTCCAGATCGTCGGGATGGCTCGCGACGCGCGCTTCGAGCGCGTCGGTCGGCGGCAGATCGGCCGCGGCATCCACGGCGTCCAGACGCGTCTTGATCGCGTTGAAGCGCGCGTCGATGCCTTGCGTCGTTTTCGGCGACAGCAAATCGACCTCGTCGCGCGCTTCGTCGATACGGTTGTCATCGAGCAGCATCTCGATGCGGTCGAGGCGCGCTTCGTCGAAGGCCGGGTCGATGGCGAGCGCGGCCTGCAACGCCTCGTAAGCGTCCTCGCGGCGGCCTTCGGCCAAGGCGGCCTGCGCGTCGAGACGCGCGGCGTCCGCGCCTTGCGGCACGAGCCGTTCGATGAATTCGCGCAGTTGCCCTTCAGGCAGCACGCCGACGAACTGATCGACCGGCCGGCCGTCCGCGAATGCCATGACGTGCGGAATGCTGCGCACCTGGAAGTGCGCGGCAAGTTCCTGGTTCTCGTCCACGTTCACCTTGACGAGCTTCCATTTGCCGGCGCCTTCGGCCTCGAGCTTTTCCAGCATCGGGCCGAGCGTTTTGCAGGGGCCGCACCACGGCGCCCAGAAATCGACCAGCACAGGGGCCAGTGTCGACGCCGTGATGACGTCCTTTTCGAATGTGGCCAGAGTGGTGTCCATTACGTCCTCGTCGATAAAACGGTTTGTCTGTTAGCTGGGGCCGAACTGCGCGGATTCAATGCGTGTTGACGCCGCGCCCGCGCCTGAAATCCGCCGTCATTTCCGCCGTCACTTTTTTAGCGGCAGCGGTATCCATTCGGTTTCGCCCGGCACTGTGCCCATTTCCTGATTCGTCCACGCGAGTTTCGCGGCTTCGATCTTCTCACGCGAACTCGCGACGAAATTCCATTCGATAAAGCGTTCGCCGTCGAGCTTTTCGCCGCCGAGCACCATCACGCGCGCGCCGTGCGTGCTCGCGAGCGTGACGGTTTCGTCGAGCGCGAGCACGGCCATCTGACCGACTTCGAGCGGCGTGCCGTCGATCTCGAGATCGCCTTCCACCAGATACACGCCGCGCTCCTCGTGCTCCGGTTCGAGCGCGAACGCGCTGCCCGGCGCGAACTCGCCCGCGACATACAGCGTGCCGGAAAACGTGCTGACGGGCGAACGCTGGCCGAACGCGGTGCCGGCGATCACGCGCAACGTGACGCCGTTGCGCTCGACCACCGGCAGCGTGTCCGCGCTGTGATGCGCGAACGACGGCGCGACCTCTTCGTCGTCGAGCGGCAGCGCGACCCAGGTCTGAATGCCGTGGATGGTCTGGCCGCGCGCGCGGTCTTCGGCGGGCGTGCGCTCGGAATGGACGATGCCGCGTCCGGCCGTCATCCAGTTGACGTCGCCGGGGACGATTTTCTGTTCCGAGCCGAGACTGTCGCGATGCATGATCGCGCCTTCGAACAGAAATGTCACCGTGGCGAGGCCGATATGCGGATGCGGACGCACGTCTAGGCCGACGCCGGGTTCGAGCGTCGCCGGGCCCATGTGATCGAAGAAGATGAACGGTCCGATCAGACGCGCGGCCATTGCAGGCAGCACGCGCCGCACAGTCAGACTGCCGACATCGCGCAGATGCGGTTTGAGAACTGCTTTGATCGAAGAGGACATGGGGCGCTCGGCAAGAAGGGATGAGGAAAATTCTTAATGGATGATTCTACTGCGTTGGCTCAGCCAGCGCCTCCAGCCAGGCTCGGCGTACACACATGTATTTACATCGCGCCGCTGCCCGTCTATAGTGATGTATGTACATTGGATGTACATCATCGTATGAGGAGCGGAACGTGCTGACCAAGGTTTTTCGCAATGGCAATTCGCAGGCCGTGCGCATTCCGGCTGAACTGGCGTTTAGCAGCGTCGACATGGAAGTGGAAATCGAGCGGGTCGGCGACGAACTGCGCATTCGTCCCACGCGCCGCCCGCTCGCCGGCGTACTAAAGAAATTCTCGAAGTTCAGCCCGGATTTCATGGCGGAAGGCCGCGGCGACCACGAGCAGGCTGAGCGCGAGGATCTGTAATGCCGCGCTACATGCTGGACACCAACATGTGCATCTACCTGATGAAGAATCAGCCGGAGCAGGTTGCGAAGCGTTTTGCGGAATGCTTCGTCGGCGACGTCGTGATGTCCGCCATTACTTTCGCCGAGCTGGAGTACGGCGTGGCGGTCTCGGCCAATCGTGCGCGCGAGCGTCGCAACCTTGCGGCGCTTGTCGAAGACATCCTGGTTGCGCCGTTCGACAGCGCGGCGGCGAGTGCCTACGGCCCGATCCATGAAGCCACGCGCGAGCGCAAGAAGGACCAGCTCGACAAGCTGATCGCGGCCCACGCGGTCTCGCTCGACGTCGTGCTCGTCACCAACAATGAGCGCGATTTCACGGCCTATCCCGGCCTGCGTATCGAAAACTGGCTCAATGCCTGAGCGCACGGCGACTGCGCTTTCGGTCCCGTGCGAATTTCCCACGCTCCGCTAAACTGACGGGTTCAACACTTTATTGGAGACCGGCATGTCGCCGAGGGACCTGCTGCTCGCGCTCGTCGTCGTCATTGCGTGGGGCGTCAATTTCGTCGTTATCAAGGTCGGCTTGCATGGCGTGCCGCCGATGCTGCTCGGCGCGCTGCGCTTCACGCTCGCGGCAATACCGGCGGTGTTTTTTGTCAAGCGTCCACAATTGGCATGGCGCTGGTTGCTGGCCTATGGCTTGACGATCTCGCTCGGGCAGTTCGCGTTTCTGTTCTCGGCGATGTACGTCGGCATGCCGGCCGGACTCGCATCGCTCGTGTTGCAGGCGCAGGCGTTTTTCACGCTGATCTTCGCCGCGTTCTTCTTGCATGAGCGTTTTCGCTTGCCGAATGTCGCCGGTTTGCTGATCGCCGCCGCGGGCCTCGCCGTGATCGGCATGCAGGGCGGCCATGCGATGACGCTCGCCGGCTTCCTGCTCACGCTGTGCGCCGCGTGTTCGTGGGCGCTCGGCAACATCGTCACGAAGAAGGTCGGCAAGGTCGACCTCGTCGGCCTCGTGGTGTGGGGCAGTCTGATTCCGCCGCTGCCTTTCTTCGCGCTGTCGTATGCGTTCGAGGGTCCGCAGCGGATCGCGGCGGCGCTTTCCGGCATCAGCGCGATGTCGATTTTCGCGGTCGTCTATCTCGCGTTTATCGCCACGCTGCTCGGCTATGGATTATGGAGCCGTCTGTTGTCGCGCTATCCGGCGAGCCAGGTCGCGCCGTTTTCGCTGCTCGTGCCGATCGTCGGTCTCGCATCGGCGGCGGTCTTTCTCGATGAGCGGCTCTCCACCGCGCAGATCGCCGGTGCGGTGCTGGTGATGGTGGGGCTCGCGGTGAACGTATTCGGCGGCTGGGTCGTGCAGCGCTTGTCGCTGGCGCGTTGAAACGGGTGCACGATCGAAAACGGCCGCATTGCTGCGGCCGTTTTTTTGTTGGAGCGCTGGACGAGAACAACGCGCGAAAGACACATCGTCACGTCATGCGATTCTTTGCCAGCGGCGGATTCGCCGCGAAATAACGCTTGATGCCGGTCATGATCGCATCGGCCATCTTCTCGCGATAGGCGTCGTCGTTCAGGCGCCGCTCCTCGTCGGGATTGCTGATGAACGCCGTTTCCACGAGGATCGACGGAATGTCGGGCGCCTTCAACACCGCGAAGCCCGCCTGTTCGACCGAACCTTTGTGCAGCTTGTTGATCCCGCCGATTTCCTTCAGCACGAAGTTGCCGTAGCGCATGGAGTCGCGAATCTGCGCGGTGGTGGACATGTCGAACAACGCGCGATTCACGGTGGCGTCGGCGGATTTGATGTTGATGCCGCCAATCTGGTCCGACGCGTTCTCCTTGTTCGCCATCCAGCGCGCGGCCGCGCTCGACGCGCCGTGCTCCGACAACGCGAACACCGACGAGCCGCGCGCCTCGGGCGTGGTGAACGCATCGGCGTGAATCGACACGAACAGGTCCGCGCCGACGCGCCGCGCTTTTTGCACGCGCACGTTCAGCGGCACGAAGAAGTCGGCGTCGCGCGTCATCATCGCGCGCATGTTCGGTTGCGCGTCGATCTTCGCGCGCAGTTTCTTCGCGATGTCGAGCGCGACGTGCTTCTCGTAAGTGCCCGAGCCGCCGATCGCGCCGGGGTCTTCGCCGCCGTGTCCCGGATCGATCGCGACGGTCAACAGGCGCACCGTGTTGCTCTTGCCCGACTTCGGCGTGGTGAACGCGTAGGTGTCGTCGCCACTGTCGTCGTTATCCAGACTTTTGGCGCTGTTGGCGCCGCTGCCGCTGCCCTTGTTGCGCGCGATCGCCGTGGGCGGTGTGACGGGAGTGGGCGGCACGCCAGGCGTTGGCGTCGGCGTCTTCGCAATGATCGGCGGCAAACCTGGCGACCCGGACGTAGAGCCGGACGGCGACCCACTGTGCGCCGGCGCATGCGGTGCGCCCGCCGCGGACCCGCTGCCGCCGTTCTGCGCATAGCGCTCGAAGAACGCCTCGCTGTTGTCGGCGGCCGGCGGCGTCGTGCCGGGGCCGCTCAACGTAGCGGGCGGCGCGCTGTTTTCTTCGTTCAGCGTTTGCTGCTTGCGCTCGCTTTGCGCGAGCAGTTCCATCAACGGATCGGGCGCGACGGCCGGATACAGGTCGAACACGAGCCGGTACTTGTACGCGCCGACGGGGGGCAGCGTGAACACCTGCGGCTTCACCGAGCCCTTCAGATCGAACACCATGCGCACGACGTGCGGCTGGAATTGCCCCACACGCACCGATTGAATTTGCGGATCGTTCGGCGTGATCTTCGATACGAGATCCTTCAACGCCTGGTCGAGATCCAGGCCGCTCAGATCGACGACGAGCCGGTCAGGGCCCTGAAGCAACTGCTGCGCGTTTTGCAGAGGCTGATCGGATTCGATGGTGACGCGCGTGTAGTCGCGCGCCGGCCACACGCGCACGCCGAGCACCGAACTCGCCAGCGCGAGACGCGGCGCGACGAGGCCGAGCACGAGCGTGGACGCGCCCGCGCGCAGAATCTGCCGGCGCCGCCAGTTATGCGTCGCGGTGGCCGCCGATTCAATCGAGCGGAACGGTTTGATCAACATCTTTCGAGACATGCCTTTCCTGTTTCGCTGTATGCCTGTGCGACGAGTGTGCGGCCGTCGCCCTCGCCAGCCAGGTCGAGCGAGAAGACGAGATCCGGCACGCCGAGCAGCGCGCCGGCGCGTTGCGGCCATTCGACGAGGCAAACCGCGCCGCTGTCGAAATACTCGCGAAAGCCCGCGTCGGCCCATTCGGCCGGATCGGTGAACCTGTAGAGATCGAAGTGGTAAAGCGCGAGTTCCCCGGTGGGCCGCTCGAGTACATAAGGCTCGACGAGCGTGTACGTGGGACTGCGCACGCGACCGGTGTGACCGAGGCCGCGCAAGGTGGCGCGCACGAGTGTGGTCTTGCCGGCGCCGAGATCGCCGACCAGTTGTACTTGCAGACCGTGGAATGCCTGAGCGTTCGCGTTGCCGTCATGCGCGACGGCGACGCTTTCGATTGCCCGCGCGAAGCGCTCGCCAAATGCGAGCGTGGCGGCTTCGTCCGCGAACGAGAAGACGCGTTCGAGCAGAACTTCGGCGGGCGGCGCGATCGCGCGATCGGGATGGTCAGGCATTCTCGTAAAATGACGTGATGAACCGAAGTCCGGAGTCCCCCGTGTGCCCTGTGTCCAATGCGCCTGCAACTGGCGACGAGGCGCGTGCCGAGCGTCAATTCGATGAAGCGGCGCTGCATGCGCTCGCGCAAAACATCAAAACGTGGGGCCGTGAACTGGGTTTCGGGGCGATCGGCATTAGCGATACCGACCTCTCCGCTGCCGAAGCGCCGCTTGCAGCCTGGCTGGAAGCGGGTTGCCACGGCGAGATGGATTATATGGCCAAACACGGTATGAAACGCGCGCGGCCTGCCGAGCTTGTGGCCGGCACGCTACGTGTGATTACCGCTCGCATCGCCTATTTGCCCGCTGATGTACTGAACGGAAAGCAGCCCGAAAGCGACTCGTCCAAAGGGCCGCTCAATCAGGACTGGCGGGGCGCCGAGCATGCGCGGCTGGCCGATCCTGCTGCTGCCGTCGTGTCGATTTATGCGCGCGGCCGCGACTATCACAAGGTGATGCGTAACCGTCTGCAACATCTGTCAGAGAAAATTCAGGCGGAGATCGGCGCGTTCGGTTATCGCGTGTTTACCGACTCGGCGCCAGTGCTCGAAGTCGAGCTTGCGCAGAAGGCCGGCATCGGCTGGCGCGGCAAACACACGCTGCTTTTGCAACGCGACGCGGGCTCGCTGTTTTTTCTCGGCGAAATCTACGTCGATGTGCCGTTGCCGACGGACGCCGAGACATCGCCCGAAGTCGCGCCCGAAACGCCGGGCTCGCATTGCGGCAGTTGCTCGCGCTGCATCGACGCATGTCCGACAGGAGCGATCGTCGGTCCTTACAAAGTGGATGCGCGTCTGTGTATCTCCTATCTGACGATCGAACTGAAGGGCAGCATTCCTGTGGAGATGCGTCCGCTGATCGGCAACCGCGTGTATGGCTGCGACGATTGTCAGCTCGTGTGTCCGTGGAACAAGTTTGCGCAGGCCGCGCCGGTCGCCGATTTCGACGTGCGTCATGGGCTCGATCGCGCGTCGCTGGTGGAGCTGTTCGGCTGGAGCGCGGACGATTTCGACACGCGCATGCAGGGCAGCGCGATACGGCGCATCGGTTACGAGAGCTGGTTGCGCAACCTTGCGGTCGGGATGGGCAATGCACTGCGTGCATCGCGCGACGCGTTGAGCGCGGAGGCACGCGAGGCGATTGTCGAGGCGCTCAGGCGCCGTGCCGACGATCCTTCGGCGCTCGTGCGCGAGCATGTGCAATGGGCGCTCGAAGCGGCGTAAACTATCGGCAATTCATGGCTTACGTTGTGGTGTGCGAGGAGGCGACATGTTCAACGCAGTGATCGATGCGCCGTTCGGCAAGGTCGGCATTCGCATCGAAGGCGAGGCGGTGCGCGAGATCGTCTATCTGCCGGAGTCGATGCAAAACGTCGCGCCGGACACGCCGTTGGCGCAACGCGCTGTCGAGCAGATCGAGCGGTATTTCGCGGAGCCGTCGGCGAAATTCGACTTGCCGCTCGCGACCGCGGGCACCGCGTTCCGGCGGCGTGTGTGGCAGGCGCTGTGCGAGATTCCGCCCGGCGCGGTCGTCACGTATGGGCAACTGGCAAGGCAGCTCGGCAGCGTGCCGCGCGCGGTCGGGCAGGCGTGCGGCGACAATTGTTTTCCTATCGTGATTCCGTGTCATCGCGTGGTGAGTTCGAGCGGCATCGGCGGATTCGCGCATCATGCCGACGACGGCTTCTTTCGCAACGTCAAGCGCTGGCTGCTCGCGCACGAAGGCATTCCCTACGCATGAGCGATACCCTGGTTGAGGACGCGAGCGCGGACCCAGGCGCAGACGCAAGCGCGGGCTTCGCGCAGTCGCCTTTGTTCGCGGCGAGTTCGGCGTCGATCGACGCATTCTGCGACGCGCTATGGCTCGAACACGGCCTCTCGCGCAACACGCTCGACGCGTATCGCCGCGACCTGCGTCTCTTCAGCGAGTGGCTCGCGCAAACGCGCGGCGCCTCGCTCGACATCGCCAGCGAGGCCGATCTGAACGCGTACAGCGCGGCGCGTCGGAAGGACAAATCGACGTCGGCGAACCGGCGCCTCTCGGTGTTTCGCCGCTATTACGGTTGGGCTGTGCGCGAGCATCGCGCGAAGGTTGATCCGACGCTGCGCATTCGTTCGGCGAAGCAGCCGCCGCGCTTTCCGTCGACGCTCAGCGAAGCGCAAGTCGAGGCGCTGCTCGGCGCGCCCGACATCGACACGCCGTTGGGTCTGCGCGATCGCACCATGCTCGAGCTGATGTACGCGAGCGGCTTGCGCGTCACCGAACTCGTCACGCTAAAGACCGTGGAAGTCGGCCTGAACGAAGGCGTGGTCCGCGTGATGGGCAAGGGTTCGAAAGAGCGCCTGATTCCGTTCGGCGAAGAAGCGCACGGCTGGATCGAACGTTACTTACGCGACGCGCGGCCAGCGCTGCTCGGCGCGCGCGCCGCCGATGCGCTGTTCGTCACCAATCGCGCCGAGGGCATGACGCGCCAGCAGTTCTGGAACATCATCAAGCGGCATGCGGCGGCGGCCGGCGTGCATGCACCGTTGTCGCCGCACACGTTGCGGCACGCGTTCGCGACGCATCTGCTCAATCACGGCGCCGACCTGCGCGTGGTGCAGCTACTGCTCGGCCATACCGACATTTCGACCACGCAAATCTACACGCACGTCGCGCGCGAGCGGCTCAAGTCGCTGCATGCGGTGCATCATCCGCGCGGGTGACGTGCACGCAGCTTCAAAGCAATTCGCGCAGCCGGTGCTTGAGAATTTTTCCCGTCGATGCCGCGGGCAATGCCGCAAGCACCTTCACTTCGGCGGGGCGCTTGTAGGGCGCAAGGCGTTCGGCGCACCACGCGGCAAGCTCAACCGGTGTAACGGTCGCGTGAGCCGCCAGTTCGACGAACGCGATCACTTCCTCGTTGCCCTCGACTGCGCGCCCGATCACCGCCGACTGCACGACTTGCGGATGCGCGTTCAGCACATGCTCGACCTCGGCGGGATAAACATTGAAGCCGGAGCGGATGATCAGGTCCTTGCTGCGTCCGACGATATGCAGCGCGCCATCGGCGTCCTGCCGCGCGAGATCGCCGGTTTTCAGCCAGCCGTCTTCGGTCACTGCGGTGCGCGTTTGCTCCGGGTTGCGGTAGTAGCCGAGCATTACGTTCGGGCCGCGCACCCATAGCTCGCCGATTGCGCCGGGCGCGGCGTCCGCGCCGTCGAGTTCGACAAAGCGCACTTCGACGCCCGGAATCACTTCGCCGACCGAACAGTCCGCGCGCGGCGCATCGAGCATGGTCTGCGAGACAGTCGGACTGCTTTCGGTCATGCCGTAGCCATTATGCAGCGGCAAACCGTACACGCTTTCGACGTGGGCTTTCAGCGCCGCGTCGAGCGGCGAGCCGCCCGAATACACAAAGCGCAGATGCGGCGCGCGCCATTCATGCCCGTGCGTCTGCAAATGCTCGAGCAGTTTGGCGTGCATCGCGGGCACGCCCTGAAAGATCGACACGCGTTCGTCGGTGAGCGCGCGGCGCACGGCTTCGGGCGCGAAGCGCGGCGCGAGCCGCAAGGTCGCGCCGGCGTGCAGACTGCCGAGGCACACCGACGCGAAGCCGTACACATGCGAGATGGGCAGCACGGCATAGACCACGTCGTCGGGACGAACCTGGCGCAGCCGGCTCGACACGGTGGCGATAAAAAGCAGATTGCGATGCGACAGCATCACGCCCTTCGGCGCGCCCGTCGTGCCGGTTGTGTAGATCAGCGCCGCGCATTGGCGCTCGCTCGCGGCTTCTACCGGTTCCGCTTGCGTTTGCGCCGAGTCGTCCGCCACGTAGGACCATGCGCCGATGTCCGGCGTCATGCCCGGCGCTTCACGTGCCTGATGACGCTCTGCATGCTGACTCGCATCGACCGAGCTTTCGACCATATACGCGGTGACGCGCGGCTTCGCGTGCGCGCGGATCGCGTCCAGTTCCGCCGCCGACAGACGCGCGTTCGACACCAGCGCCCACGCGTCGAGCCGCGCCGTGGCGAACAGCAGCACGATCTGCGCGATGCTGTTCTCGGCGACGATCATCACGCGGTCGCCGCCTCGCACGCCCCACTCGCGCAGCAACGCGGAGACCGTGTCCACGGCCTCCATGAGCTGCGCATTGGTGAGACGACGCGCGTCCTCGATCAGCGCGACGTGTTGCGGATCGCGCGCGGCGGCCAGCGCGGGAATATCGGAAATGCGCGCGGGCAGGGCGGCCAGCAGCCCGGGAACGTCGATCGTGGAGCGTAAAGCGGAAGCGGTGGTCAAGTGCGTCTCCTAAGGGCGATTGCGTGACCGGCGTGCATCGCGCCGGAAGATTTTCGAACGATCGTGCCACAATGCCCGAAGCCGCACAATTGGCCATTCGGCAAATAGCCGTTGTGCAAAGTCGCCATTACAATGCGCCGATGAGCAAATCCAGACACGTTTCCGAAACGCCCGCCACGCAGTTTCTGCGTCGGCACGGCGTGGCTTTCGGCGAGCATCCGTACGATTATGTGGAGCATGGCGGCACCGGCGAATCGGCGCGTCAGCTTGGCGTAGACGAGCATCAGGTCGTGAAGACGCTCGTCATGGAGGACGAGCACGCGAAGCCGTTGATCGTCCTCATGCACGGCGACCGCACGGTCAGCACGAAGAACCTCGCGCGGCAGATCGGCGCGAAGCGCGTCGAGCCGTGCAAGCCCGAAGTGGCGAACCGTCATTCCGGCTATCTGATCGGCGGCACGTCGCCGTTCGGCACGCGCAAGCAGATGCCGGTGTACGTCGAGTCCACCATTCTGGAGATGGAGCGCATCTGGCTGAACGGCGGCCGGCGCGGTTTTCTCGTCAGTATCGAGCCGAAAGTGCTGACCGGATTGCTGGGCGCGAGGCCGGTGCAGTGCGCGAGCGTCGATTGACGTTTGCCTGAATGTTTCCGCGGTGCGCGCGTTCGGTAGAATGTGCGCCGCTTCGGTTCGCCGCCGCGTGCTGCGTGCCGGCTTTCGTTCCCTGTTGCGGTTGAGGTATCCAGTTGCAGACCGCCGATCCTTATAAGAGTCACAGATGCAAAACCTGATCGTTGCTGTCGTTGCCTACCTGATCGGTTCGGTGTCGTTCGCCGTGATCGTGAGCGCCGCGATGGGGCTCGACGACCCGCGCTCGTACGGCTCGGGCAATCCCGGCGCGACCAACGTGCTGCGCAGCGGCAGCAAGAAGGCCGCGATTCTCACGTTGATCGGCGACGCCTTCAAGGGCTGGTTGCCCGTGTGGTTCGTCGCGCATTTCGGCGCGCGCTACGGGCTCGACGATACGTCGGTGGCGATTGCGTGCGTCGCCGTGTTTCTCGGCCACCTGTATCCGGTGTTCTTCCGCTTCAAGGGCGGCAAAGGCGTGGCGACGGCCGCCGGCGTGTTGCTCGCGATCAATCCGATTCTCGGCCTCGCCACGCTTCTGACGTGGCTGATCGTGGCGTTCTTCACGCGCTATTCGTCGCTGGCGGCGTTGGCTGCGGCAGTGTTCGCGCCGATCTTCGACGGCTTTCTGTTCGGGCCGCACGTCATCGCGCTGGCGATCGTCGTGATGAGCTCGCTGCTCGTGTGGCGTCATCGCGGCAATATCGGCAAGCTGATGCGCGGCGAGGAAAGCCGTATCGGCGATAAGAAGAAGGCGGCGGCTGCGAGTGCGGTGAGCGGCGAGGATCGTTGAGCGGGTGGCAGTGCGGAGTGCTGCTACGTGCGAAGTGCGCTCTGCGCCCTACGCGCTCCGACTTTCGATGCGCTGCGGCGCTCCCGCTTGTCAATGCAGCGCCGCTGAAACCGGCGCTGCGTCGATGACATAAACGCTCAGTCGCGGAAGTTATTGAAGTCGAGCGGCGTGTCCGTCACGTCCTTGCGCAGCATCGCGATCACGCTTTGCAGGTCGTCGCGTTTTCCCCCGGTGATGCGCACCGCGTCGCCCTGAATGCTCGCCTGAACCTTGATCTTGCTGTCCTTCACGAGGCGCACGATTTTCTTCGACAGATCGCCCGACACGCCCTTCTTGATCTTGATGACCTGCTTGACCTTGTCGCCGCCGATCTTCTCGATCTTGCCGTAGTCGAGGAAGCGCACGTCGACGTTGCGCTTGGCCATTTTGGAGATCAGCACGTCTGTGACCTGGCCGAGCTTGAAGTCGTCGTCGGCGTAGGCGGTGATTTCGTTTTCCTTGTGTTCGACGCGCGCGTCCGACCCCTTGAAGTCGAAGCGGGTTGAGATTTCCTTGTTGGACTGCTCGATCGCGTTCTTGACTTCGATCATGTTCGCTTCGCAGACGACGTCAAACGATGGCATTGCATTCTCCCAATAGTGCGGCGGTGCGCGACGCGGCCGGCGGCTCGTCGCGGGGCACTCGCTATAATCACGGACCAGCGTCATTTTACCGACGCAACCCTCATTTGCCCAAGGCCGCCGCGCGGGCCCGCAGCTCACGGCAGTTTGCCCGCCCCTTAGTTCTCATTCCGATGTCTCAAACCGATTCCGCCGAGTTCATTGCCGGCTATCCGCTGAAGGCGCACAACACCTTTGGTTTCGACGTCCACGCGCAGTGGGCGTGCCGCATCGAGCGTGAAGCGCAGTTGCCGGCCGCGGCGCACGATCCGCGCATTGCTGGTTTGCCGCGGCTCGTGCTCGGCGGCGGCAGCAATGTGGTGCTGACGCGCGACTTCGCGGGACTGGTGCTGCTCGTGGCGCTGCGCGGACGCCGTGTCGTCGGCGAGGACGACGAAGCCGTCTATGTGGAGGCAGCCGCCGGCGAGCCGTGGCACGAGTTCGTCGGATGGACGCTGTCGCAGGGTTTGCCGGGCCTCGAAAACCTCGCATTGATTCCAGGCACGGTGGGCGCCGCGCCGATTCAGAACATCGGCGCGTACGGGCTGGAAATGTGCGAGCGCTTTGCCTGGCTGCGCGCCGTGGAACTGGCTTCCGGCGAGTCGGTCGAGTTCGATGCGCGGGCCTGCGCGTTCGGCTACCGCGACAGCTTTTTCAAGCGGGAAGGGCGCGACCGTTTCGTCATCACGTCGGTTACGTTCCGTTTGCCGAAAGCCTGGCAACCGCGCGCGAACTATGCGGATCTCGCTCGCCAGCTCGCTGCTGACGGCTACCACGCGGACGGCAAGGAGCCGGATGCGCAAGCCATCTTCGACGCGGTCGTCGCCGTGCGGCGCGCCAAACTTCCCGATCCGCTGGAACTCGGCAACGCGGGCAGCTTCTTCAAGAATCCCGTGGTGAACGCCGATCAGTTTGAAGCGCTGAAAAGCCGGGAGCCGGATGTCGTGTCCTACGCGCAGCCGGACGGGCGCGTGAAGCTCGCGGCGGGCTGGCTGATCGACCGATGCGGCTGGAAGGGCCGCTCGATCGGCGCCGCCGCCGTGCACGAGCGCCAGGCGCTGGTGCTGGTGAATCGCGGCGGCGCGAGCGGGGCGGACGTGCTGGCCCTCGCGCGTGCGATCCAGCATGACGTGCTGGAGAGATTCGGCGTCGAGTTGGAGGCGGAGCCGGTTTGCTTGTGAGCGTGCGGGCTAGCGAGTGGAGTGGCCTTGTCGGCGTTTGCAGCGCGCATGAAGAAAGGCGCCGCGAGTTTCCTCGCGGCGCCTTTCTTTTCGTTGCATCTATCGCGCTAGCGGGAAACCCTGTTTAACCGCAAGGTTTCCGCCAAGCCAAGCCACGCCTCGACAACGCTCCGCTTAACCGCGCTGACGGCGCGCGTTCTCCGCGATCCGCATACGCAACGCGTTCAGCTTGATGAAGCCGCCGGCGTCGGCCTGGTTGTAGGCGCCGCCGTCGTCGTCGAAAGTGGCGATGGTCTTGTCGAACAGCGTTTCCTTCGAATCGCGAGCGACGACCGACACGCTGCCCTTGTAGAGCTTCACGCGCACCCAGCCGTTGACCTTCTCCTGCGTGTGGTCGATCAGCACCTGAATCGCGCGGCGCTCCGGGCTCCACCAGTAGCCGTTATAAATCAGCGCGGCGTAGCGAGCCATCAGGTCGTCCTTCAGGTGCGCGACTTCGCGGTCGAGCGTGATCGACTCGATGCCGCGGTGCGCCTTCAGCATGATCGTGCCGCCCGGCGTTTCATAGCAGCCGCGCGACTTCATGCCGACATAGCGGTTTTCCACCAGATCCAGACGGCCGATGCCGTGCTTGCCGCCAAGACTGTTCAGCTCGGTCAGCATTTCGGCCGCCGACAGACGCTTGCCGTTGATCGCGACCGGATCGCCGTGCTCGTATTCGATGTCGACGTACTCGGCCTGATCCGGCGCCTGCTCCGGCGACACGGTCCAGCGCCACATGTCGGCTTCCGCCTCGGCCTTCGGGTCTTCGAGGTGACGGCCTTCGAACGAAATGTGCAGCAGGTTCGCGTCCATCGAGTACGGCGCGCCGCCTTGCTTATGCTTCATTTCAATGGGAATGCCGGCTTTTTCCGCGTACGCGAGCAGCTTTTCGCGCGACAGCAGATCCCATTCGCGCCACGGCGCGATCACCTTGATGCCCGGCTCGAGCGCGTAGTAGCCCAGTTCGAAGCGAACCTGGTCGTTGCCCTTGCCGGTCGCGCCGTGCGACACGGCCTGCGCGCCGGTGGCGCGGGCAATCTCGATCTGACGCTTCGCGATCAGCGGACGCGCGATCGACGTGCCCAGCAGATATTCGCCTTCGTAAATCGTGTTGGCGCGGAACATCGGGAACACGAAGTCGCGCACGAATTCTTCACGCAGGTCTTCGATAAAGATGTTGTCCTGCTTGATGCCCAGTTGCAGTGCCTTCTTGCGCGCCGGTTCCAGCTCTTCGCCCTGGCCGATGTCGGCCGTGAACGTGACGACTTCGGCGTCGTAGTTGTCCTGCAACCACTTCAGGATGACGGAGGTGTCGAGGCCGCCCGAATAGGCGAGCACGACTTTCTTGATATCGCTCATGGTGAACTCGTAGCTGGAGAAAGCGGGAAAACAAGGCGCGCCGGCGGTTCCGGAGCGCGGAAAACAACTATTTTGACACTAAAACGGCGCGCGTCCGCGTTTTTGGCTGTTGCGGCGAATATTGCGGAGCGCTGGTGAGGCTGCTGCGGGCCGAAGCGCGGTGCGCGATACGCGGTCCCGGCGTGGACGGCTTGCGTCGTAGTCAAGGCCGAACGCCGCGCCGCGCTTCGCGCAAATGCCGCGCGGCAATGCGCTCAGTGATTGAGCTTGCCGAGCAGCAGATATTCCATCAGCGCCTTCTGTACGTGCAGACGGTTTTCCGCTTCGTCCCACACGACGCTTTGCGGGCCGTCGATCACTTCCGCGCTCACTTCTTCGCCGCGATGAGCCGGCAGGCAGTGCATGAAGAGCGCGTCGGCGTGCGCGCGCGACATCATTTCCGCGTCGACGCACCAGTCGGCGAAGGCTTTCTTGCGCGCTTCGTTTTCGGCTTCGAAGCCCATGCTGGTCCACACGTCTGTCGTGACGAGATCGGCGCCCGCGCAGGCTTCGTTCGGATCGTCGAATTCCTCGTAGAACGGCGCGCTTTCCGCGGCGACGAAGCCGCGGTCGAGCTTGTAGCCCGGCGGCGTGGAGAGGCGCAGCTTGAAGCCGAGAATCTGCGCGGCTTCGATCCACGTGTAGAGCATGTTGTTCGCGTCGCCGACCCACGCGACCGTCTTGCCGCGAATCGGACCGCGATGCTCGAAATACGTGAAGATGTCGGCCAGCACCTGGCACGGGTGATATTCGTTTGTCAGCCCGTTGATCACCGGCACGCGCGAATTTTCGGCAAAGCGCTGAATGATGTCCTGACCGAACGTGCGGATCATGATGATGTCGACCATGCGCGAGATGACCTGCGCAGCGTCTTCGATAGGTTCGCCGCGGCCGAGCTGCGTGTCGCGCGTGCTCATGAAAACGGCGTGCCCGCCCAACTGGAAAATGCCGGCTTCGAACGACAGGCGCGTGCGCGTCGAATTCTTTTCGAAGATCATGGCGAGCGTGCGGTCGTGCAGCGGATGGTAAGTCTCGTAGTTCTTGAACTTGCGCTTCAGAATTCGCGCGCGCTCCAGCACGTACTCGTAGTCGTCTAGCGAGAAATCCTTGAACTGCAGATAGTGGCGAATTTTCTTGGCGGTCATGAAACAAATACGGCGGTCTCACCCGGCAGGATTGCCGGACGGCGCCGCCGTCGTTTTGTGGTAACTCAATGCAGCATAAAGGATTTCGCCTCATTTGACGAGTCGGCCAAAAGGCCGGGAAAGCGCTTTGAAAGCCGCGCTGCGCTGCCGAAACAAGCTTGTGTGCAGTGCGGAAAAAGGTCCGCTGCGCTATAATCTGCGGGTTATTCATAGGCCCAGCAGGCCCGTGCTTCGTGGTGAGGGCACAGGCGTCGCGTGGCGGCTCGAGCGGTTCGCAAGGCGCCGCCTTTGTGCGGGATGCTTCGTTGATGCGCCGTTTCGAGCTAGGCACACCGCGTGCGTCATACCGCGCACGTCATAGCGGCCAAACCGCTTTGCACGATCCTGCGGCGGCGCTCTCTGGAGCGGTTCACTCGCCGGGCACAGCGTTTCGAAATCCGTTTTGTTGCTTGCTGTCGCCGTCATCCGCTGGGCAGTCACACAGGTATTTCTACATGGCCGAAGCAGCTCCAACCGAATACTTCATTCAGGGCATCACGTCGACGGGAAAAAGATTCCGGCCGAGCGACTGGTCGGAGCGTCTCGCAGGTGTGATGTCATCTTTCGGACCGGGTGCCAGAAAGGGCCCCAACGCCTACATGCAGTACTCGGTGTACGTCCGGCCGACCATGATCGGCGACCTCAAGTGCGTGATTCTCGATTCGCGCCTGCGCGACATCGAACCCATGGCGTTCGACTTCGTCATGAACTTCGCCAAAGACAACGACCTCGTGGTGACGGAAGCGTGCGAGCTGGAACTGGAGCATGCGCCGCCGCCGCAGACGAAGCGGCACATCATCTAGCGCCAGCGAAACCGGCTCGCAGAAAAGCAAAACCCGCCACATCGGCGGGTTTTTTCATGCTGGCGTTGCTGCGCCAATCGGCCATTCTCTTCCGCTACGCGCGCGTGGCAAACAAAAAAGCCCGCCAAAGCGGGCCTTCATGCGCAGCGGAAACAGGAGGTAGCCCGCCGGAGCGGGCCGACCGGAATTACTGGGCTGCGGGAGCCTGCAGACCCTTGATGGCTGCGGCGAGGCGGCTCTTATGGCGAGCTGCCTTGTTCTTGTGAACGATTTTCTTGTCGGCAATGATGTCGATGGTCTTCGACGATGCCTGGAAGATTTCAGCGGCCTTGGCCTTGTCGCCGGCGTCGATTGCCTTGCGCACTGCCTTGATGGCCGTGCGGAACTTCGAGCGCAGTGCCGAGTTGTGCGAGTTTGCCTTGGCGGCCTGGCGGGCGCGCTTGCGTGCTTGTGCGGAGTTAGCCATGACGGTTCCTTATCCTGTTCCTGTTTCCAGTACCTGACCTTCAAGTGGTGAGGCGCTGCTTTTAGATCCGAACTCTTGGAAGCGATTGCCCAAGAGCGCAAAAGTGTCGAAAAACGATCGAACTACGCGAAGGCGGGCCCGTGTTTGCGGCGCCATGTTCCGGCATATCTGAAGGAAGTGGCGGCCCATATTCGTTCACATTCGTGACACCTGGCGCCGACCTCGACCCTCGTCCGGAAGCCGTCCGAGAACTGAGCGAGCTTCGAAACCGGCGATTATAGCAACAAAATCAGGGACGTGGCAACGGGAATGCATGCCGCGCCGCCGGCTCGGGGGAGGCCAGACCCGCCCGCGCGAGTCGGATTGCTGCCCGGCCGCGGTTCACCGCGCCCGAGCGCGGCCCGATTGCACAAGCCCTTGCCGGCCGCCCCCGGCGCGCGCGAAAAAATGCAGCGGAATTCGCTGCCCCAACCGAACGTCTCTAGAGGAAATCGGTCCGAATCGCTTCCTGGCTCGTCGTCCGCCTTTGCGGCACCCTTATAATAAGCGCCCCATGAATCTATTCCGAGCCCTGCTGACGGTCAGCGGTTTCACGCTGTTGTCGCGCGTGACCGGACTGGCCCGCGAAACGCTGATCGCGCGCGCGTTCGGCGCCAGTCAATACACTGACGCGTTCTACGTCGCCTTCCGCATTCCCAACCTGCTGCGCCGCATTTCCGCCGAAGGCGCGTTTTCGCAGGCCTTCGTGCCGATCCTCGCCGAGTTCAAGAACCAGCAAGGACATGACGCCACCAAGGCGCTCGTCGATGCCACCTCGACGGTGCTCGCCTGGGCGCTCGCGGTGCTGTCGCTCGTCGGCGTGCTGGGCGCGTCGGGCGTCGTGTTCGTGGTCGCGTCGGGCCTCGCTCACGAAGGCCAGGCCTACGCGCTCGCGGTCACGATGACGCGCATCATGTTCCCGTACATCATCTTCATTTCGCTGACGTCGCTCGCGTCCGGCGTGCTGAACACGTACAAGAACTTCTCGCTGCCCGCGTTCGCGCCGGTTTTGCTGAACGTGTCGTTCATCGTTGCCGCCGTGTTTTTCGCGCCGCGCATGCACACGCCGGTCTATGCGCTTGCGTGGGCGGTGATCGCGGGCGGGTTGTTGCAGTTCGTCGTGCAACTGCCGGGTCTCAAGAAGATCGACATGGTGCCGCGCATCGGCCTCAATCCGCTGCGCGCGCTCGCGCATCGCGGCGTGAAGCGCGTGCTGTGGAAGATGGTGCCGGCCATGTTCGCCGTCTCCGTCGCGCAGATCAGCCTCATCATCAATACGAATATCGCGTCGCGCATCGGGCCGGGCGCCGTCTCGTGGATCAACTACGCGGACCGGCTGATGGAATTTCCGACCGCGCTGCTCGGCGTCGCGCTAGGCACGATCCTGCTGCCGAGTCTTTCGAAGGCGCACGTCGACGCCGATCCTCACGAATATTCGTCGCTGCTCGACTGGGGTTTGCGCGTCACGTTTTTGCTCGCTGCGCCGAGCGCCGTTGCGCTGTTCTTTTTTGCTGAGCCGTTGACGGCCACGCTGTTTCACTACGGCAAGTTCGACGGCAACGCGGTCGTGATGGTGGCGCGCGCGCTGGCCGCATACGGCGTCGGCCTGATCGGCCTGATTCTGATCAAGATCCTCGCGCCCGGCTTCTACGCGAAGCAGGACATCAAGACGCCGGTGAAGATCGGCATCGGCGTGCTGATTCTTACGCAGTTGAGCAACTACGTGTTCGTGCCGATCTTCGCGCATGCGGGGCTCACGCTGAGCGTCGGGCTCGGCGCTTGCGGCAACGCGCTGTTGCTGTTCCTCGGATTGCGCAAGCGCGGCATCTATACGCCGTCGAGCGGCTGGCTCAAGTTCTTCGCGCAGTTGTTCGGCGCGTGTCTGGTCCTCGCGGGCACCATGCGTTGGCTGTCCATCAGCTTCGACTGGATCGGCATGCATGACCGGCCCATCGACCGCATGGCGCTGCTCGCTGCCTGCCTCGTGCTGTTCGCGGCGCTATATTTCGGTATGCTTTGGCTGATGGGCTTCAAGTACGCGTATTTCAAAAGGCGAGTGAAGTGATGACGATCACGCGGGTTCTCGACTATTTCAGCACGCTCGTCGCCGAAGACGAGAGCTTGCCGCTGACAGAGGCGGCGCTCTCGCTCGCGCAGGACGCTTACCCGGATCTCGATCTGCAAGGCACGCTGGCCGAGATCGACGAACTGGTGGTGCGCCTGCAGCGCCGCATGCCGGATGACGCGGACATCCGCCAGAAGGTCGGCATTCTGAACCGGTTCTTCTTCCGCGAGTTGGGTTTTGCCAGCAATCTGAACGACTATTACGACCCCGACAACAGCCATCTGAACGCGGTGCTCAAACGTCGCCGCGGCATTCCGATTTCGCTCGCGGTGCTGTATCTGGAGATGGCCGAGCAGATCGGCATTCCGGCGCGCGGCGTATCGTTTCCCGGTCATTTCCTGTTGCGTGTCACGACGCCCGACGGCGACGTGATGCTCGATCCGACGAGCGGACATTCGCTGTCGGAATCGGAAATGGTCGACATGCTGGAGCCGTATGTGGCGTCGGCCGGCGAGTCGGTGAGCCGGGCGCTGCGCATGCTGCTGCAGCCGGCCACGCGGCGCGAGATCATCGCGCGTATGTTGCGCAATCTGAAGTCCACGTATTTGCAGACCGAGCGCTGGCAGCGCCTGCTTGCCGTGCAGCAGCGTCTCGTGATCCTGTTGCCCGACAGTATCGACGAGATTCGCGACCGCGGTTTTGCGTATGCGCGTCTGGACTATTTGCGCCCGGCGCTCGAAGACCTCGAGCGTTATCTCGGCGAGTGCCCCGATGCGGAAGACGCAACCGTTGTGGAATCGCAGTTGCAGGAATTGCGTCAGCGCACGCAGCATAACGATCGCGACTAGCGAGCAGCAAAGCCGTCAACGGTCGTTAGGCCGCGCGCTAAAAACAGAACGCCTGCACGGGATTCGCGTGCAGGCGTTTTTCGTTATTGCGGCGGCAAATCGCAACGGCAATTCGCGGCGCGTCGTTACTTCGGCTGCATGCGAATCGCGCCGTCGAGACGAATCACTTCGCCGTTAAGCATCGGATTGTCGAGAATCTGCTTCGCGAGCATCGCGTATTCGATCGGTTTGCCGAGGCGCGGCGGGAACGGCACCATCGCGCCGAGCGCGTCCTGCACTTCCTGCGGCATGCCGAGCAGCATCGGCGTTTCGAAGATGCCGGGCGCGATCGTCATCACGCGGATCGCGTTGCGCGACAGGTCGCGTGCGATAGGCAGCGTCATGCCGACCACGCCGCCTTTGGACGCCGCGTAGGCCGCCTGTCCGATCTGGCCGTCGTAGGCCGCGACCGACGCCGTGTTGATGATCACGCCGCGTTCGCCGTTCGCATTCGGCTCGTTCTTCGACATCGCAGTGGCCGCGAGGCGAATCATGTTGAACGTGCCGATCAGATTGATCGAGATGGTGCGCGCGAACGCGTCGAGCGGATGCGGGCCGTCCTTGCCGACGGTCTTCGCGGCGGGCGCGACGCCCGCGCAATTGATGAGGCCGCGCAGCGTGCCGAGTTTCGTCGCGGCTTCGACGGCTCGCGTCGCATCGTCCTCGCGGCTCACGTCGCATTTGACGAAAACGCCGCCGAGTTCCTTGGCGAGCGCCTCGCCGGCGTCCTGATTCAGGTCGGCGAGCACCACCTTGCCGCCGTTCTCCGCGAGAAGGCGCGCGGTCGCGGCGCCAAGCCCCGATGCGCCGCCGGTGATCAGGAATGCGTTGTCACGAATCTCCATCTCTGCTCCTTTCCTTGATACGGTAAGTAACGTCCAGATCGAATATCTTTTCGATCATGGATGATCCCACATCGCCATCGCCGAGGAGCAAATTAAAACGGCCGTGCTGAAGGCATAAAAAAACCCGCCGGAAAGAGGCGGGTTTTTTGCCAACGCAAGCTGCGGCGTTGAATTACTTCAGCGCGTCGAACACGCGGTCGCGGATTTCCTCGACCGTGCCGAGGCCGGAGATGCGGCGGTATTGCGGCGCCTTCAGCGATGTGGTCGCGTCGCCGTTCTTCGCCCAGCCGTTGTAGTAGTCGATCAACGGCTTGGTCTGCGCTTCGTATACCTGTAAGCGCTTCTTGACGGTTTCTTCCTTGTCGTCCTCGCGCTGGATCAGCGGCTCGCCCGTCACGTCGTCGAGACCTTCCACCTTCGGCGGATTGAACTTGACGTGATATGTGCGGCCCGACGCGGCGTGCGAGCGGCGGCCGCTCATGCGCACGATGATCTCGTCGAACGGCACGTCGATTTCCAGCACGTAGTCGATCGCGACGCCGGCCTGCTTCATCGCCTCCGCTTGCGGAATGGTGCGCGGAAAGCCGTCGAACAGATACCCGTTTGCGCAGTCCGGCTGTTGCAGACGCTCTTTCACCAGGTTGATGATCAGCTCGTCTGTGACGAGTTCGCCTGCGTCCATGAAGCGCTTCGCCTCGAGGCCGAGCGGCGTGCCTGCCTTGACGGCCGCGCGCAACATGTCACCGGTGGAAATTTGCGGGATGCCGAATTTTTCCTTGATGAAGTTTGCCTGAGTGCCCTTACCCGCGCCGGGCGCACCCAAAAGAATCAAACGCATGTGTATCTCCAGATCTATGTGAATTCTTGGTGGCGCTGCGGTCGTCCCACGAGGGGCAAGGGACCCGCGTCGGCTGCCGCTTCGCGTTTCGCGCTGCACGTCGACGACGGCGCTGCTGAAACACGTACGGCGCGACCGGGCAAACCCTGGCTCTCGCTAATCACGGGAGGCGCGCACAAGCGTCCGATTATGCCACGGGTTTTTGCGCTCAAGACCCGAATAAAGCCCGCACGCGCGCGAGGTCCGCGGGCGTGTCCACACCCGGCAACGGCACTTCGGGCGTGACCAGGACGGCGATGCGTTCGCCGTGCCACATCGCGCGCAATTGCTCGAGCGCTTCGACCTGTTCGATCGGCGAGATCGCCAGATCGGGATAGCTGCGCAGGAATTTTGCGCGATACGCATACAGCCCGATATGCCGATGAACCACGGCGGGCGAGGGCGGCACAGGCATCGACGCGACGTTGGGCCAGTGCGGCTGATAGGCGTCGCGTGCCCAGGGAATCGGCGCGCGCGAGAAGTAGAGCGCTACGCCGCGCGCGTCGAGCACGACCTTGACGACGTTGGGATTGAAAATCTCCGCGGCATCGGCGATAGGATGCGCCGCGGTGGCGATCGCGCAATCGCTGCGTGCCGCGAGATGCGACGCGACGCCACGCACGAGAGACGGATCGATCAGCGGTTCATCGCCTTGCACATTGACCACGATCGTCTCGTCGCTCCAGCCGAATTGCGACGCGACTTCGGCGAGACGGTCCGTGCCCGACGGATGATCGGCGCGCGTGAGCACGGCTTCGAAACCATGCTCGCGGGCGGCGTCGAGTACCGACTGAGCGTCCGATGCGATCAACACCTGCTCGGCGCCCGATTCGCGTGCGCGCTCGGCGACCCGCACGACCATCGGCTTGCCGCCGATATCGGCGAGCGGCTTGTTGGGCAGACGGGTCGACGCGAGGCGTGCCGGCACGACGGCAATGAACGGGGGCGTGGCGGAGGCGGTGTGGGTCATCGGAGAGATGAGGAAGTGGGGGGGAAGGGGAGAGGGAGGTGGTGTGGGGTGCGTCAGGGGGTGGGAGCGGGAGCGGGCTAACGAGAGCTGACAATTTTGACGAATCAACGAGGGCCAACAAGCCACGCGATGAGCTGCGAGCCGAGGAGCCAGCCAAGTCCCGAGCCGCAAGCCAACCGGCACAACCGGCCAACGAGCCACCTTGGCAACCGGCACACTAATCTTGCACCAATCGCCGCTTCGTAAACATGGCCAACCACCCGCCGCTAACAGACCCGAAACTGGCTCCGCGCGAAATCCTCACGCCGCGCCAGCCCGACACGCCTCAGGCCACCGACCCCGGATTCAGATCCACAGGCGTGCCTTCGACAGTCTGCCGCGCTTCGTCGACCAGCATGACGGGGATGCCGTCGCGAATCGGATAGGCGAGCTTGTCCGCGTTGCAGATCAGCTCCTGCGCGGAACGGTCGTAGCTGAGCGGGCCCTTGCAGATCGGGCAAACGAGAATTTCAAGCAGGCGAGCGTCCACGGACTTTCTCCACAACTAATGCAATGAGGCGATGATCGAGCGCGGCTTCGACGGGAACAACCCAGATGCGCGCGTCGCGCCAGGACCCCAATTTTACCGCATCCTTTTCCGTTATCAGGATGGCGTCGGCGTCGGCGCCCGTAAAAGGATTGCGCTCGAAAGCGTAGTGATCGGGCAGCGCGCGTGTCTCAGGCGCGAGGCCGGCGGCGCGCAGCGTGGCGAAAAAACGCTCGGGCGCGCCGATGCCGGCGGCCGCCAGCACGCGCTCGCCGCGGAACTGCGCGAGCGGGCGGCGCAACGCCGGGTTATCGAGATGCCACGCGTCGGCCGGTGCAAGCTGAAGCGCGAACGTGTTCGGCCACGGAGGCAGCGTCTTCGCGTAAGGGTCGTTGATCAGCGTGGCGTCGCGCCGACGCGAGAGCGGCTCGCGCAAGGGACCCGCCGGCAGCAGAAAGCCGTTGCCGCCGAGCCGGTGATCGAACACGACCAGCTCGGCGTCGCGCGCGAGCCGGTAGTGCTGAAGGCCGTCGTCGCTGACGATCACGTCGACGTCGCGATGCGCCGCGCACAACGCCTCCGCCGCCGCCACGCGGTCCGGGCACACCCAGACCGGCGCGCCGGTGCGGCGCGAGATCAACAGCGGTTCGTCGCCGCCGACACTGGCCGCCGAGGCGGGCGTAACCGGCGTCGGCGTCTTGACCCGCGCGCCGTAGCCGCGCGACACGACGCCAGGGTTGAAGCCGGCGCCGCGCAACGCTTCGACGAGCGCGATCACGGTCGGCGTCTTGCCGGTGCCGCCGACGGTCACATTGCCGACCACCACCACGGGCACGCCCACGCGCACCGGCTTAATCCAGCCGAGCGAGAATGCCGCGCGGCGCAGCGCGGCGACAGCGCCGAACACGCATGCGAGCGGTGTCAGCGACCACGCAAGCGGTCCGCGGTGCTGCCACTCGCGCCCCACGCGCGCTTCCAAACGATCGAAGATTCCGCTCATCGGCAGGCCGGGCGGACGAGCGGCTCGCCGCTCGCGGGACGGCGCGAGCGCGGCGGCGTGAAGGCGCCAGGGGCAATACGCGGGACAGGCATCAGCGCGATTCTCCGGACGGTCGAAAAACTTAAAAGCAGAAAGGGAAGCATAGGCAGCGCGTGTCAGCAGCGCCCTTCGTCACGCGCACGTTGCGGCGCTTGCGTGCGTGCTTTTCCCTTACTGTCGAACCCGCCACTCTAGCGCGCACGCGTCCCCGGCCGCAAGTCGCGTTGGCTGCGTCCTATGCCTGCCGCGTCGCGTGTTGCGCCTCTTGCAGCCTGTGGATAACTTTGTGGAGAACCCGCCCGCCGCAGCGCCTCAAGGGCCGTTGCAAGCGCCTTGCGTCGGCGATCACCTCAGGAGGTCATCAGTAAATTTCATATAAATCAACGGGATGCTTCGGTTTCCCGTAGTTTGCCGGGCGCGTGGCGGAATTCGCCTTGACGGTCCCGGCATGTGGACACTTTTAACAATTTGCGCGTCGCGCTGGACGCGATTGGCCACTCGGTCTATCGTCTGTCCGGCCAGTCACCACCATCCCTTCGCATGAATTCCGACAGTTCCCTTACCTCGTCGACGATGCCCGGCGGCGAAGTCGTCGTTCCCGTTTCCGCTCTGAATCGCGCGATCGGCAGCATGCTCGAGCGCTCGTTTCCGCTGGTGTGGGTTGCCGGCGAAGTCTCCAATTTCACGCGCGCCGCGAGCGGTCACTGGTACTTTTCGATCAAGGACGCGCAGGCGCAAATGCGCTGCGTGATGTTCCGCGGCCGCGCGCAATACGCCGAGTTCACGCCGAAGGAAGGCGACCGCATCGAAGTGCGGGCGCTCGTCACGATGTACGAGCCGCGCGGCGAACTGCAACTGAACGTCGAGGCAGTGCGGCGCACCGGCCAGGGACGTCTTTACGAAGCGTTTTTGCGGCTCAAGGCACAGCTCGAAGCCGAGGGCCTTTTTGCCGCCGAACGCAAGCGCGCGCTGCCGTCGCATCCGCGCGCAATTGGCATCGTCACGTCGTTGCAGGCCGCGGCGCTGCGCGACGTGCTGACGACGCTGTCGCGTCGCGCGCCGCATATTCCCGTGATCGTCTATCCGGCGCCGGTGCAAGGCGTGGGCGCAAGCGCGAAGCTCGCGGCAATGGTCGATGCGGTCAGCGCGCGGCGCGAGGTCGACGTGTTGATCGTGTGCCGTGGCGGCGGCTCGATTGAAGACCTGTGGGCCTTCAACGAAGAAGTGCTCGCGCGCGCGATTGCGGAGAGCGCGGTTCCGGTCGTGAGCGGCGTGGGGCACGAAACCGATTTCACGATCGCCGATTTCGCCGCCGATGTCCGCGCGCCCACGCCCACAGGCGCCGCCGAACTGGTGAGCCCGCAGCGCGTGCTGTTGCTGCGCGAGCTCGACCATCGCCATGCGACGCTTGCACGCGGCTTCGGCCGGATGATGGAGCGGCGCGCCCAGCAGCTCGACTGGCTCGCGCGCCGGCTTGTGTCGCCCGCCGAGCGTCTCGCGCGGCAACGCACGCATTTGCAGCAACTGAGCGCGCGGCTCGCGTCGGCCGGGGCAAGGCCCGTGCGCGATGCCCGAGCGCGGTTTTCGCTGCTGCAGATGCGTTGGCAGCGCTGGCGTCCGGATCTCGCTGCGCATCAGGCGCGGCTTGGCAATCTCACGCAACGGCTCGACGCCGCATTGCTGCGTCAGCATGAACGTCAGGCCGCGCGCATCGCCACGCTGTCGGCGCGGCTCGAAGTGCTGAGTCCGCAGCGCACGCTCGAGCGCGGCTATGCCGCGGTACTCGATGCACAGACCGGCCGCGCGGTGCGCGCGCCGTCGTCGTTGAAACCGGGACGCCGCCTGACGATGCATCTCGCCGAGGGCACCGCAGACGTCGCCCTCGCCGATGTGCAGCCGCGTCTTGCCGACGGTTTCTGACATCGCGCTGACACGCTGCGCGTGCGTAGTTTTGACTGCGCGAGCTCGCGTTTGCAGAGCAAACGGAAGCACTAATTACGCGGTTTTGCGGGCGATTCGCCGATGCCGGACATAAAGTCCGTTCGTTTGCGGGGTTATTCCAAGTCGCCTACAATCGAGTGCTCTAAAGCGTTATCCGCAGACTCCCCACAACAGATACAGACTGAAGGAAAGCACCATGGAACATACGCTCCCGCCGCTGCCGTTCGCGAAAAACGCACTCGCTCCGCACATGTCGGAAGAGACGCTCGAGTTTCACTACGGCAAGCACCACCAGACCTATGTGACCAACCTGAACAATCTGATCAAGGGCACGGAGTTCGAGAATCTGTCGCTCGAAGAAATCGTGAAGAAGTCGTCGGGCGGCGTGTTCAATAACGCAGCTCAAGTGTGGAACCACACGTTCTTCTGGAACAGCCTGTCGCCGCAAGGTGGCGGTGCACCGACCGGCGCGCTGGCCGACGCGATCAACGCCAAGTGGGGCTCGTTCGACAAGTTCAAGGAAGAGTTCGCGAAGACCGCAATCGGCACGTTCGGCTCGGGCTGGGCATGGCTCGTGAAGAAGGCAGACGGTTCGCTCGACCTCGTGTCGACGAGCAACGCTGCGACGCCGCTGACCACGGACGCCAAAGCGCTGATCACGATCGACGTGTGGGAACACGCGTATTACATCGACTATCGCAACGCGCGTCCGAAGTTTGTCGAAGCTTACTGGAACATCGTCAACTGGGAATTCGCGTCGAAGAACTTCGCGTGATTTTTCGGTGTGTTGCGGCGTTGGGCCGGCTTTGAATCGGCTCTGAATCGGTTCACAACGGCCGCTATGCAAGAAAGAAAAGCCCTCGATGTGAGGGCTTTTCTGCTTTTTGCGCGTCGCCGCGCGAGCATCGTTCATGGGCTTGCACAATCTTTGTCACTGTTCGTAACCGCGCGATAACGCACATCGCGTGGCTCAGGCTTGCGGCGCGGCTTCGCGCACGGGCATAAAACATACGGTAACGATGCGGTAAACATCGCGAGCGTGGATTCGCATAACGTGTGATTTCCAATCCACGCTATTCGCGCCATCATGATTTCACGTCTAACACCGTTGCGCGTCGCGCTGCCTCTCGGGGCCGTCGCGCTCGCGCTATTGGGCGGCTGCGCCGTCGTGCCGCCGAGCGGCCCGTCGGTGGTGGCCATGCCGCGCAGCGGCGAGCCGCTCAGTCAGTTTCAACAGGACGACTACACGTGTCGCGACTATGCGTTCCATTCGTCCGATGCGGCCGGCGCTTCGCAAGGAGCGACCACCAGCAGCGTCAACAGCGCGGCGGTGGGAACGTTGGGCGGCGCCGCCGTCGGCGCATTGCTTGGCGCGGCGGCGGGCAATGCCGGAGCGGGTGCGGCGATCGGAGCGGGCAGCGGTTTGCTGATCGGCGGCGCGGCTGGCGCCAACGGCGCGCAGTACTCGGCGAACAGCTTGCAGGCGCGCTACGACGCAGCCTACGCGCAGTGCATGACGTCGAAGGGCAACACGATCTCGCAGCCGCAAGTGCCGGTCTACGCGCCGCAGCCTGTGTATGCGCCGCAACCGGTTTATGTTGCGCCGCGGCCGCGCTATTACGGACCGCCGCCCGTAATTTACGCGCCTTATCCGTACTACTGATGCTTTCATTCCGATGCTTTGATGCCTGACACGCGATCGCGCGTGCGGTCGCGCCTTGCTTTCGCGTTGCGCCGCCAGCCGCGCGTTTGCCTGGCGGAGAGTGGCGAGACCCTGGCGGCATGGAACTCCGCAAACGGCGTACGGTTAATTGGCCGCGGACGTTGAGTGTGATCAGCCATCAGCCATCGGAAGATGTGCACGGGGCGTCCCTCCGCGGCACGCGACGTGTTCGCATCACGCGCAGCCTTCGTCTTGCGGAACTGAGCGTCGCATCGTTTGAGAGACGAGGCGGACATGCGTATCTCGCGAGGTGGCGGCGACCGGCTATCGGCCGGGCCGTGGGTTCGTGTGTGCACAGTGGCGGCGCTGCTCACTGTTGCGTGGGGGTTTGCTTCATGTGGCGGCGGCTCGGGCGGATCGCCGGGAGCGGCGTCTACATCGTCGGGCGGAGGGGCGAGCGGTGGTGGCTCGGGTGCGGGCAGCAGCGGCTCAGGCTCAGGCGCGGGGAGCGGCGCGGGCGGGGCTGCACCCGCCGGACCCGTATTCGCCACCGACGTGCTGATGCACCACAACGACCTTGCGCGCACCGGCCAGATGCTTGCCGAAACCACGCTGACGCCCGCCAACGTCAACCCATCGAGCTTCGGCAAAGTCGCGTTCCTTGCGGCGGACGGCAAGGTGGATGCCCAGCCGCTCTTTGCGACAGCGTTGTCGATTGGCGGCGCGCCGCACGACGTAGTCTACGTCGCGACCGAACACAATAGCGTCTATGCGTACGACGCCACCAGCTTCGCGCAGTTGTGGCACGCGACGCTAAACGGCAGCGGCGAAACGCCCAGCGACGACCGCGGATGCCCGGACATCACGCCCGAGATTGGCGTGACGTCGACGCCGGTGATCGACCGCTCGCGCGGCCCCAACGGCGCGCTATACGCGGTCTCGATGACGAAAGACAGCGGCGGCGCCTACCATCACCGCCTGCACGCACTCGACCTTGCGACGGGCGCCGAACTGTTCGGCGGTCCCACCGAGATTGCGGCGACTTATCCGGGCGGCGGCGCGGGGAGCGTCAACGGCGTCATTACGTTCAACGCGTCGTTGCACACGGAGCGGGCGGCATTGACGCTCGTTGGCGGCAACATCTATATGGGCTGGACGGCGCACTGCATGTCCGGCGCTTACACCGGCTGGCTCATGGCGTACAACGCCGGCACACTCAAGCAGACCAGCGCGCTCAACATCACGCCGAACGGCAGCCAGGGCTCGATCTGGATGGCCGGCTCCGGCATGGCTTCCGACGGCTCGTCCATCTATGTCGTCGACGGCAACGGCACGTTCGGCACGACGCTCAATGCACAGGGCTTCCCGGTCGACGGCAACTTCGGCAACTCGCTGATGAAACTGTCGGCTGGCCAACTGCAAGTCACCGACTATTTCGCGATGTCCAACGTAGTCGAAGAGGCCAATACGGACAACGACTTCGGTTCTGGAGGCGTGATGTTGCTGCCGGACCAGACGACCGCGGCCGGCGTGGTCAAGCATCTTGCTGTGGCGGCCGGCAAAGACAACCACATCTATGTGGTCGACCGCGATTCAATGGGCAAATTCAGCCCAGCGGCCAATAACATCTGGCAAGAACTCATCGGCACGCTTGCTGGCGGCATCTGGGGTTCGCCGGCTTATTACAAGGGCGTCGTGTACTACGGAGGGCTAAACGACAACCTCAAAGCGTTGCCGATCGCTGGCGCGTTCCTCGCAACGACGGCTTCATCTCGAAGCCCGACGACCTTTGCCTATCCGGGCGCAACGCCGGCGATTTCCGCCAATGGCGCGAGCAACGGCATTGTCTGGGCCGCGGAGAACGGCTCGACTGGCGCCCTGCATGCCTACGACGCGAGCAATCTTGCCAACGAGCTGTACAACAGCAACCAGGTGGGCACGCGCGATCAATGGGGCGCGGGCAACAAGTTCATCACGCCGATGATCGCGCGCGGCAAGGTTTATGTCGGCGCGACCAACGGTGTTGCGGTGTTCGGCTTGCGGTGACACTTGGCTTTGGCCGCTGCCGGGTGCGGAGCAAGGCGCGAACTATTCGGTGTGGTTCGGTGTCGTTCGGTGTCACTCGGTGTCGTTGCCTCCCGTTGTCTTGCGCGGCCGGCGGTTGCGCGACGACGCGGTTTTACGCGCGGCTTTCCTGGCGGGCGCGGGTGTTTCCTCTGCGGTCGGTGAAGGTTCGGTTGCTGGCGATGCGGTGTCTGGAGTGTGCGCGGTGTTCGCCGTGTTCGCCGTGTTCGTGTTGCTTGCCGTGTCGTCCGATCGTGCTGCGGTCTTCCGCGTTTTCTTCGCGGCCGTTTTACGCGGCTCGCGTTGCTTGCGACGCTTGGGCTGCGTTTCGTCGGTCTGGTGCAAGTCGGCATTTTCGGCCGCGCCCGCCTGATCAGAAACATCGCCCGGTTCGTTCGTGAGCGCTTGCGGCAGCTCGGACGTCGCGCGCTTGTTTTCCGCTTCAGGGGCATACATCGCATCGCCTTCAGCCTGGCTCAGGTTGGCTCCGTTTTCTTCGCGTCTGGTGCGTCGGGTGTTGGCGGCTTGCGGCGTCCTTCGTGGCGCCGTTTGGTGGCCGGCTTCCTCTGCGCTTCCCTGTGCCGTCTCGTGCGTGGCTTCGCGGGCGGCTTGCTGGCTTGCGCCTCGCTTCCGATCTCCACGACCCCGACGACGAGACTCGTGTTTGGCGCCTTTTTCCGCTTGCGCCGCGCCAACCGTCTGCGACTCGTCAAGTTGTTCCGCTACCTCTGCGGTGTCGACAGTTTCGCTTCCACGCGCCGCTGCATGCTCGCCCGCCGGTTCGCCCGCGCTTTCTCCGACACCTTCCCCCGCAGCGCCCGAAACCGTGCTCCGATATACGTAAGCCCCTGATTTTTCGTCGCGGCCGAATTCCAGCAGCCCGCGCGCGTGCGCCTCTTCGAGCAGATTGCCGAACGCGCGAAAGCCATAATAGGTTTCGTTGAAATCCGGCTTGCGCCGCTTGATCGCGTTCTTCAATACGGACGCCCAGATTTTCCCGCTGTCGCCCCGCTCGGATGCAAGCGCGTCGAACGTTTGCACCGCAATCTCCACCGCCTTGGTGCGGCGCTTTTCCAGATCTTCCTTGTTGCGGCTTTTCTCTTCGTCCTGCGATACCTTGGCTGTCGGCTGAGCGCTCTTCTGCTGGCGCAAGGACTCCCGTTTGGCGACGGTGCGCTGACTTTCGCGTACCAGGTCGTCGTAAAAAAAGAACTCGTCGCAGTTCGCGATCAGCAGATCAGACGTGGACTGCTGGACGCCGACACCGATCACCTGCTTCGCGTTCTCACGCAATTTCGACACGAGCGGTGAAAAGTCCGAGTCGCCGCTGATGATCACAAACGTATTGACGTGCGACTTCGTGTAGCAGAGGTCGAGCGCGTCCACGACGAGCCGGATGTCCGCCGAATTCTTGCCCGATTGACGCACGTGCGGAATCTCGATCAGCTCGAAATTGGCTTCGTGCATCGCACCTTTGAAGCTCTTGTAGCGATCCCAGTCGCAATACGCCTTTTTCACGACAATGCTGCCCTTGAGCAGCAGACGTTCGAGCACCAGCTTGATATCGAACTTGTCGTACTTCGCGTCCCGCACGCCCAGCGCGACGTTTTCGAAGTCGCAGAATAGCGCCATGCTGACGGTTTCGTTGGATGACGCCATGTAAATCTCCATTGAAGCGCTCGTCGGAGTCGACGAATCGCGACCATGATAGCGATTCCAGCCAACGTGATCAGCTTTTGTCGGGCAGACCAGTGCAAGCGCGGGCAGTTGAACCCGGCACAGTTCAACCGCGCTGCGCTATACGTCATGGTGTCTGTCCGACGCCACCGAAGACGAGTTCAGCGCCGCCCGCGTTTCCAGCACTTCGTCCACGAGGCCATAGGTCTTTGCCGCGGACGCGGACATGAAATTGTCCCGGTCTGTGTCGCGCGCGACTTCCTCGATGCTGCGCCCCGTGCGTTCGGCCATCATTGCATTGAGACGTTCGCGCAGATAGAGCACTTCCTTAGCTTGAATGTCTATGTCCGCTGCCGTGCCCTGGCTGCCGCCCGAAGGCTGGTGAATCATGATGCGCGCGTTGGGCAACGCGTACCGCTTGCCGCGTTGGCCCGCGCACAGCAGGAATGTGCCCATGCTCGCAGCAAAACCTGTGCATAAAGTGGATACCTCCGGCTTGATGAACTGCATGGTGTCGTAAATCGCGAGCCCGTCGTACACCGAGCCGCCGGGCGAATTGATATAAAACGAAATGTCCTTGTCCGGGTTCTCCGACTCCAGAAACAGTAATTGCGCCACAATGAGACTGGCCGATTGCTCGTTCACGGGTCCGACCAGAAACACGATGCGCTCGCGCAGCAGACGCGAGTAGATGTCGTACGCGCGCTCGCCGCGGCCGGACTGCTCGATCACGGTTGGCACGAGGCCAAGGCCGGTAACAGGTGGATAGCTCGATTGCATATTTGCCTCGTCAAAAGTGGGCTGCTGTCCCTATGACGACCCGGCCGTCGGCGGCGTGACATAAATTTTTTTTCGCGCGCCTGTCACGCGGCGGCTCGCCCAATCGTCAAGCTGCAATGGATGTCTTTGCGGCGCGCGGTCGAGGAATCTGGCAGGCGGCGCACGCGCTTTTACCACGCACGATCTGGAGGTCTACGCATGAAAGAACACGAAATCGACAAGGCATCCAGCTTCGGGGCGGTGCGGGCCCGCCTGCTCGCGTTGGCGTACCGCATGCTCGGCAGCCGTGCGGAGGCGGAAGACATCGTGCAAGACGTCTGGCTGAAGTGGCATCTCGCTGATACGCATGAGGTGCAGACGCCGGCCGCGTGGCTCACCACGCTCACCACGCGCACGGCGATCGACCGTCTGAGAAATGTGCAGCGCGAGCGCGAGTCTCAGGCCACCGGCTGGCTGCCGGAGCCGTGGCTCGACGAATTCGCGCCATCGGCTGAAGAACTCGCGCTGCGTGCGGCGGAAATGTCCTATGGCGTGATGCTTTTGCTCGAGCGCCTCAAGCCCGACGAGCGCGCCGCGTTTGTGCTGCATGAAGCGTTCGATTGCGACTACGCGGAGATCGGCAGGATTCTTGAACGTAGCGCGGCCAGTTGCCGGCAGATCGTGCATCGGGCGAGGGCGCGCCTGCAGCGCGCGGGCGCACCGTTGCATCGGGCCGATCCGGAGAGTCACGCGCGGATTGTCGAGCGCTTGCGCAACGCACTTGAGGCGCAGGACAGGACTAGCCTGCTCGAGCTGTTTAGCGATGCGCCGCATGTCGTCAGCGACGAGCCGGTGTGCGGCCCGCCGCTGAATGTGCCGGGCGACTCACCGGCCGTTGTGCGTGCCGCTGCCTCGACAAACTGCTATGCACACGCCGATGCACGCGCGCTTGGTGTGCCGCCGAAGGCGTTCGCCCAGGCACGCACCGGCGCGTCAGACCGCGCATTGGGTGACTGGATGGAGAAGGTGACGTCGCTTGCACGTCAGGCGAGCCACGTGGAACTGGTATCGGTGGAGGGGGCGTTGTCTATCGCGCTGCTTATCGAAGGCGACGTCGTTGCGTTGATCGACATCGCCACGGAGGGCTCTGGCAGCGGCGCGGCGACAGGCATGAAAAACGGGACGACCGGCGGCTTCGACACTGGCTTCGAGAGCGACCTTACAACCGGGCTCGCAACCGGGTTCACCACCGGCGAGGCGCACGGTCATAGGTGGGCCCACGGTCCGCTCAACGGCGCTGCAAGAATCGTTTCGTTGCACGCAGTGACGAGCGCATCGCGATTGCAGGCCGCCAATCGTGTGCTGGGCCGCACTGCGGTCACCGAATTGCTGGCGCGCATTCAGCAGCGCTCGGTCGACTCCGTGGACTCTGTCGACTCAGTTGCGATGGGCCGCGACTTCCCAGTTGATGTCTACGCATAGCACTTGCGTGCCGCCGGGCGTATGCGCGGCGATCGAAGCGGTCACGCACAAATGCGCCTCATTGATCGACAGATAAGGAGGAGTGAGCTGCACGCGCCCAGGCGTACGCATCGCCTGAATGAAGTAAGGCCGGCGCTCCCAGCTTGCACCTTCGGAATGCAATAGCGGACGGAAGCGTTTCGCGCGTTGCGACGCGCGGCCAGGAGGCAGCACGTTGTCGCCGATTTGCCGTCCGGAGCCATCCAGAATGAAGCAGCGTGCTGTCTCGCCGAGCTTAAGCAGCGCGGCCGTCGCGTCAGCGGCTGGCTGCCCGGCAACCAGCTGTGCGGCTGCGGTTTCGAGCGCGCTGACGTACGGTGCGAGCCGCGTCGCCTGCGCGCGTTCACGCGTGGCAACACGCTCGCGCAGCGCGGCGGAGAGCGAGTCCATCAAGCCGGCAGCGGCTTGCGGCTTGACCGGTTCGACGCTCGGCCCAGCGAAGAATGCGCCCTGGACGAAATCGACGTTGCATTCGAGTGCGATCAGCGCATCGCGCTCTGTGGTCAGGCCGCCCATCAGGACCAATTGGCCGGATTCATGCAGCAGGGAGACGAGACCGGGCAGCACGCGTTCAATGTGCGAGTGCTCGCTTGCCTGCGCAAGAATGCAGCGGTCGAGCGTGACGATATCGGGGCGCAGATTCCACACGCGGTCGATGTTCGAGTGCTTGGCGCCGAAGCCATCGAGCGCGATGAGGAAGCCCGACTTGCGCAACGCGTCGATGATCTCGGCGAAACGCGTCGTTTCTCCGCCCGCTTGCTCGGAGACCTCGAGCACTACGCGCTGCGGCGGCAAGCCCAACGCCTTGAGCCCGGCGAGCAGCGCGTCGCCGTAGCTCGTGTCCATCAGCGCGGCCGGATGGAGACTCAGAAAGAGCCATTCGTCATGACTGTCGAATGCATTGAAGTTGCCAAGGTGGAGCGACTCGGCCAGCCGGCCGAGTTCCAGCAAGTCGCCGCGGCGCGCGGCCTGCGTGAACACCTCGTGCGAGGGGACTTGCCGCGCATGCTCGTCGTGCGCGCGCAGCGAGGCGTGATAGCCGATCGCGCGCCGGTGCGACACGGAGAAAACCGGCTGAAATACGCTGAAAACGGTGTAGCCGCCGTAGAGAACGGTGCGCCGGGAGCCCTCGTCGCCGGCCATCGGGCGGGGAGGCTGAAAACCGGGAGGATCGAGTTCGATCATGCTCATCATGTCAGTCGTGTGGGTGGCGGCCGGATTAGGGGCTCAATGCGGAAGCTGCACGCGCAATGCGTAAGTTTACAGGATAGGCGAGCAAGATCTATGCGCATACGAAAGGCTGGCGGGGTGCGCAGTTGGCGCGCGAGCTGCCGAGTGTCGGTCAACGACGCGGGCACCGGCATGATGTATCGCACTTCGCTGGTGCGGGCTGCGCCCCGTTGCGGGTCGAAGTTGGTGGTGCTCATGTTGGGCCTGAATGTGAGCAAGCGACCATCTGCGGCGTGGCATCGGTTGAGCCGCCGCTCGGACGGTGCGGCGCTATGACGGCTTCGCGTAGGCGGCTAGCCCTCAGCCCTGAGACCTCACACATCAACCTTCAACCTTCAACCTTTAACCACGAACCACGAACCACGAACCACGAACCACGAACCACGAACCACGAACCACGAACCCCCAGCCACGAACCCCCAGCCACCAGCCACCAGCCACCAGCCACCAGCCACCAGCCACCAGCCACCAGCCACCAGCCACCAGCCACCAGCCTTCACCCCTCAGCGGCTAGCCTCCACCGTTCCACCTCCAGCCCCCAAGTCATCGAGCCGCCGAGCCATCAAGCCATCAAGCCATCGAGCCATCGAGCCATCGAGCCGCCGAGCCATCAAGCCATCAAGCCATCAAGCCACTTCCGCCCGCATTCCAAGCGCAACCTTCCCACCAGCAAACCCCCACCAACCCCACCCCTCACGTCCGCTCAGAAGGATCAGTTTTCCTGGCCGGCGTCCGGATATCCGGCGACAACTGCGCGAAGATCCACGCCGAACCCGCGGTGATAATCCCCACGCAAAGGAACGTCGCATGAAACGCGGGCAGAGAGTTGGCAGCCGTCACGCGCGGCAAGAGCCCGGTGAAGGTCGCCAGCAGCGCGCCGGCCACGGTGACGCCGAGGCTCATCGACAGCATCTGGACCAGTGAGAACAAACTGTTGCCGCTGCTTGCGCCGCCGGTGCCGAGATCCTTGAGCGTCAGCGTGTTCATCGCGGTGAATTGCATCGAGTTGACGCCGCCAAACAACGCCAGTTGCACGAGCCTCAGCCACAGCGGCTGTCCCGCGTTGGTCAGCGAGAAGCTGGCCATCGTCAGGCCGACGAGAACCGTGTTGACGATCAACACGCGACGATAGCTGTACCTGACGATCAGCTTCGTCACGAGCCGCTTCGACGCCATGCCGGCAGCAGCAACGGGCAGCATCATCATGCCGGCTTCGAATGCGCTGTAGCCGAGACTCACTTGCAGCAGCAGCGGAATCAGATAAGGCATCGCGCCGCTTCCGATCCGCGCGAACAGATTGCCGAGCAGTCCGACACTGAACGTGTGAATCTTGAACAGGTCGAGCGGAAAAATCGGCGCGGGCTCGCGCACCGCGTGCAAGCCATAGGCGACGAAGCAGGCCAGGCCCAGAATCAACAGCACCAGCACCGTTGCGTGTTGAATGCCGAATTCGGTGCGGCCATCGAGTGCAAAAGAAATCGCCACCATGCCGACGACCAGCAGCAAGTAGCCCTTGACGTCGAACCTGCCGACCTCTTCGTTGCGGCTGTCGGGCATGAAGATGAAGGTGGCGATGCATCCGGCGATGCCCACCGGCACGTTGATCAAAAAGATCCAGTGCCACGACGCGATCTTGACGAGCCAGCCGCCCAGCGTCGGGCCGATCAATGGGCCAATCAGTCCGGGAATCGCGACGAACGACAGCGCCGGCAGATAGCGCTCTGCCGGAAAAGTCCGCAGCACGGCGAGCCGTCCGACCGGCAGCAACATCGCGCCGCCCACGCCTTGCACGATCCGGAAGATCACCAACTGGTTCAGCGTGTGAGCGTTCGCGCACAGCAACGAGCCGACCGCGAAAACCAGAATCGCGCTGAAGAACACGCGTCGCGTGCCTAGTTTGTCGGCGAGCCAGCCGGAGACCGGGATCATCACGGCCATCGTCAGCGAATAGGCGATCACGACGGACTGCATGCGCAACGGCAATTCGCCGAGGCTCGTCGCCATCGCCGGGAGGGCGGTGTTGACGATCGTCGAGTCGAGCGTCTGCATGAAAAAGCCGGTGGCGACGAGCCACAGCATGACCGTCAGCGAGCGGGCGGAAGGCGCGCTGGGCGCGACGGTCGAGGGAGCGGGCTGGGTCGGCGGCGTGGACATGAAGTAGCGGCTTGGCGCTCAGAACGGGCAGGAACTCGCTATTCTAGGGAAAAGCCGCGGACGACACAGCGAGGGGTCGGGCCGCAGCACCGCGCGAGACGAGCGTGTTCGCATCTGCTGCGCGGTATCGTTTGGAGAATGCACCGACGCAGCACGGCCGCGGTGCGGAGCCAGGCTCAGACATCCAGCGCGCAAGTCCCAGTCACTCACTTCAACTTCGCCGCCGCCCGAAAAAACGCCTGCGCACGCGGCTCGTTACCGAACGCCGCGTGAATTCGAATCCACGGACTCGGCTCCATACCCGGCCTGAAGTAACTGCCCGGCGCAACCGTCACGCCCAGCGGCGCGCCGCATTCCACCAGCCGCTCGGCATTGTCCACGTGCGGCACGCGCGCCCACAAAAATTTTCCGCCGACGGGCTTCTCGAACACTTCCCAGCCCTCATCCTCGAGTGTCTGGATTGTCGAGCCGAGCGCGTCACGCATACGGCGGCGCAGTCGTTCGAGATACTTACGATATGCGCCGCGCTCGAGCAGCGACGCCGTCACTGTTTCCGCGAAAAGCGAGCCGCCGATGCTCGTCAGCATCTTGATGTCGACGAGATCCTTGATGATCGCGTGACTCGCGACCACGCAGCCGATGCGCAACGACGACGACAGCGTCTTCGACAGTCCGCCGATGTAGATCACATGTTCGAGCTGATCGAGTGTGGCGAGGCGGTCGGTGACGTCGGTCTGAAAGTCGGCGTAGATATCGTCTTCGATGATCGTAAAGCCGTGCTCGCGTGCCAGTTGCAGCAGCCGGAACGCGACCGGCGGCGCGACCGTGGTCCCGGTCGGATTGTGAAACACGGTATTGATGAAGAACAGCTTGGGCCGGTGCTGCTTCAACTGCGCCTGCATGACGTCGAGATCCGGCCCGCTGCGCGTGCGTGGAATGCCGACGAGCCGCACGCCGTGCAGCTTCAGCAGGCCGTAGAGATTGTAGTAGCCGGGGTCTTCGACGAAGATCGTGTCGCCCGCCTTCAGCATGTAGCGCATCAGCAGATCGAACGCCTGACTCGCGCCGTTCGTGATCAGGATCTGCGACGTGTCAGCACGAATCCCGAGTTGCGCGATTCGCGCCTGCAAATGTTCGCGCAAGCTGAGGTTGCCGAGCGGCGTCGCGTAATCGACCATGCTCGCGGGATCGGTGCGCAGCACGTGCCGTATCGCCTGCGCGATGCTGTCCGTATCGCGCCACGGCTCGGGGATAAAGCCGCTGCCGAGCTTCAGCGTTTCGCCGGGATGGTTGAACTGCTGCAGCAGATGGTCGGATTCTTCTTCGGCGCGGCGCGGGTCCGAGGTGCCGTCGCATTGCGCGCCGTCGGGCGGCCGGTCCGCCACATAGAAGCCGGAACCGTGGCGCGAGTCGATGTAACCGAGCGATACCAGCCGGTCGTATGCCTCGATGACCGGAAAGCGGCTCACGCCGTAGTCGGCGGCGAACTGGCGGATCGACGGCAATTTCGAGCCCGGATGCGCGGTCCGTGAGCGAATCCAGGTGCTGACGCCCGCGACGATCTGCTCCGTCAGCGGTACGCCATTGTCTCTATCAAGCTGAATCTCAAGTCGCATGTGCTTTCCTTCCCGGACGGGACGTGCGGTGCGGTTCAGGAGCTCACACACGCCAACTGTTCGGTTTTTCGACTGCACAGTTCCGATGAAACTGTTCGGAACTGTGCATGGGTATCCGATGATCGCACGACAATAATCGATACAACACAAAAGCCCTCTGAAGGAGAACGGCCATGCGTGAAGTGCGGATTTTCGAACTGGAACATGACGAGCCGGTGGCCGCGTGGCGCGTCGCGCGCCCGTCCACTTTCAAGGTGATCTCGGGTGAAATCTGGCTAACGGTCGAAGGCGACCGCGACGACTATTGGCTCGCCACTGGCGAATCGATCGATCTGCCGCGCGGGGCCGTCGCGTGGATCAGCGCGGGAGAGGCGGGTGCGCGCTTCGCGCTCGCCAGCGGCTCGGAGCGTAGTGCGGAACGCGGCCCGGCGAGGCCGACGCGCGGTGCGGCGGTGCCGAGCTGGCTGCCGCGTTGGCTCGGCGCTATGTGAAGGAGCGGAGGGGAGCGTTTTGCGCGACAGTCGTTGCGTGAAGAGAGAAGGAGCCCGCCGGGCCGGCGCGTAGGTGCCCCGCCCGACGACAAGAAACGCTCAACTCTCCCCTACATACCTCGCCCGCGGCCGGATCAAGCCGCCGTCGCGCGCCTGTTCCATCGCATGCGCGATCCACCCGACGACACGCCCCACCGCAAACAACGTGAAAGCGGCGCCCACGGGCAAGCCAAGCACCCGCTCGATAGCCGCGAGCGCAAAGTCGACGGTCGGCTCAGCGCCTGTCGTATCGCGGACCGCCCGCGCCAGCGCCTGCACCTCGCCGAGCGGCGAGCGCGCCGGCGCGCACTCCCGTAACAATTCCAGCAGGAGCCGCGCGCGCGGATCGCCTTGCGGATACAGCGGATGGCCGAAGCCGGACAGCACCGGCCCCTGCGCGCCGTGCTCATCGCGCGATAGACGAGTGGCCAGGTAACGATCGAGATCGGCGGCGCGCGACGCTTCTTCGAACAACGCCGCGATGCGCATGGTCTCGCCGCCGTGACGCGGGCCGGCCAGCGCGGCGAGACCGCCCGCCACCGCGCCGAACAGATGCGTGCCCGTCGACGTAATGCAGCGAACCGTGAACGTCGACGCATTCAGCTCATGGTCCGCGCACGCGACCAGCGCGGCGCGCAGCAGCGCCGCCTGCTGCCGGTTGCGGACCTGCCACGCGGACGCCAACTGTCGATGCAGCGGCGCATTCGAAGGCGCGGCCGAGATCATCGCGGCGGCCAGCAGCCGCATCACGGCGCACGCGTTGTCCAATTGCGCATCGCGCCCGAGCGCCCAGACCCGCGGCATTTGCGCGGCCGCCGCGGGCAGCAGCACGAGCGCGCGATCGAGCGGCGTGCTGTCGCCCCACAGCTTCAGCCACGCGGCCCATTGAGCGGCGCCGAGCGGGACGGGCGGCGCATCGGCGATACGCGCCGCGCTGCACTCCCACAGCAACGCCGCAATATCTTCGAGCGATTCGGTGCGCGCGAGCTCCATCGCATCGCGTCCGCGATACAGCAGGCGACCGTCGGCGACGAGCGTAATCGACGATTCCAGCACCGGTACGCCCCAATCCAGCACTTTCTGCGCGACCTTGCCCGCGCGCTTGCCGTCTTCCTTGCGCCGCGCGAGCCGCCGCACTTCGCGCGCGTCGTAGCGGCGATGCTTGCCTTGTGCATCCGGTGACGAACTCAGCAAGCCGCGGCTCACGTACGCATAAAGCGTGGTCACGCTGATGCCGAGTTCGGCGGCGGCTTCGGTGGCAGTCAAGGAATCGGGAGATGGGGACATGAGGATAGGCCGCACAACAACCAAACAAATCAATATACATTGATTATCACAATCAAGATTGATTCAAACAACCCACGCTCCTAGACTCATCCACATTCCTCGACCCGAATGTGAACGCCATGACCCCCGAACTCGCACTCGATCACATCTGGACGCTCGCAGGCTGCGAGCGAGCCGCGCTTCGCTCGGTTCACTTCACCGGCAGCGAGCCGGCCTTGCCGTCCGTGTTTCGCGTCGGCGCGCTGGCGTGCGCGACCATCGCCGCGACGGGGCTGGCGGCGGCTGAATATCATCGGTTGCGCACGGGGCGCGGGCAGCCCGTGAGCGTGGACATGCGCCGCGCGCTGGCTTCGTTTCGCAGCGAACGTTATCTGCGAATCGACGGTGGTCCGCCGCCCGCGCTGCGCGATCCTGTGACGGGTTTCTATGAGACGCGCGACGGCCGCTGGATTCAATTGCACACGAACTTCGCGCATCATCTGGCGGGCGTATTGAAAGTGCTCGGCTGCGAGAACGACCGCGCGGCGGTTGCATCGGCGATACGTGGATGGGATGGCGCCGCGCTCGACCAGACGCTCGCCGACGCCGGCCTGTGCGCCGCGTTGATTCGCACGCCGCAAGAGTGGACCGCGCTCGATCAGGCAAAGGCAATCGCGCGTCTGCCGCTCTTCGAAATCGAGCGAATCGGCGATGCCCCGCCGGAACTCGCGACGCGGCATGCGTCGCCGTCGGTGAATGCGGGCAGCCGGCCGCTGTCGGGTGTGCGCGTGCTGGACCTGTCGCGCATCATCGCCGGTCCGGTCGGTGGGCGCGCGCTCGCGCAGCATGGCGCCGAAGTGTTGATGATCAACGGCCCGCATCTGCCGAACATTGCGCCGCTCGTCATCGACAACGGCCGCGGCAAGCGCTCGGCCGTGCTCGATCTGCGCGATGCGGCAGGCCGCGAAACGCTGCGCGGCTTGACACGCGATGCCGATGTCTTTCTACAGGCGTATCGCCCCGGCGCACTGGCGGCGCGCGGATTCGGTCCCGACGATGCAGCGCGTCTGCGGCCCGGCATCGTCTACGTGTCGGTGTGCGCGTATGGATACGAAGGGCCGTGGGCGTCGCGGCGCGGGTTCGACAGCCTCGTGCAGTCCGCGAGCGGCATCGCGGCGACGGAGCAGCGCGCGGCGGCATCCGCGGAGCCGAGGCATCTGCCGTGTCAGGCGCTCGATCACGCGACCGGCTATCTCGCCGCGTTCGGCGCGATGGCCGCGTTGGCGCGGCGCGCCACCGAAGGCGGTAGCTGGCATGTGAAGGTGTCGCTCGCGCAGACGGGCCGCTGGCTGCAATCGTTCGGCGAGATTCCCGACGGCTGGCAGGCGCCTGAGCTCACGCTCGACGACGTGCGCGACTGCCTCGAAACCGTGCAGTCCGGGTTTGGCCGCGTGCAGGCCGTGCAGCCTGCCGAGCAGCTCGATGGGACGCCGGCTTTCCTCGCACTGCCACCCGCGCCGATCGGCACGCACGAGGCGAAGTGGGTTTGATGCGTTGATGCGGCCGCATCACGACGGCCGCATCGAAGAAAGCTTGCACGGCAAACCCCACGACCTACTTCCTCAACTCCGCCACAAAATCGTAGTAATCGTTACGGCAATAAGTGTCGGTCAGTTCAATAGCGCGCTGATCCGCCGTATAGCCCACACGAGTGATCAACAGCAGCGCCTCATTCGGCGCGATGCTCATTTGCTGCGCGATTTCCTCGCTCGCATTCACCGCGCGGAAATGCTGCAACGCGCGGACGATGGTCAGCCCGCGGTTCTCCAGGTACGTATAAAGCGAATCGCCGATGGCCTGCGGATCGGGAATCACCGCAGCCGGAAAGGTCGAGTTCTCGACGGCCATCACGATGCCGTCCGCGAGACGCAAGCGCCGCAGACGCGTCACCGCCGCAGCCGGCGACAGCCCGAGCTGGATCACTTCATCGCGATTGGCCGGCAGGATCTCGCGCGACAGCCACTGAGAACTCGGCGTAAAGCCCCGCCGCCGCAGCATTTCGCTGAAGCTCGACAGACGCGACAGCGGATCTTCGTAGCGCGGCGTGATGAAACTGCCGGCGCCCTGCGTGCGTCGAATCAGGCCTTGTTCGACGAGCAACGCGATGGCCTTGCGAGACGTGATTCGCGAAACGCCAAGCGCCTCCGAGAGTACACGCTCCGAAGGCAGCGCTTCGCCCGCGTTCCAGCGATTCTCGTGGATTGCGGCGCCGAGCTTGCGGGCAAGTTGCAGGTAGAGCGGTGTGTCGTTTTCCGGGTCCGGGCGCAGGTCGCGCCAGCGGTCTTCCGAGGCAGAGGTCATGGGGCTTACGCTAGAAGGGCGAGGAGCAATTCTAAGACATCGGCGCGCGACGTTATAGCGGGCTTTTGCCTGGTCATCGGTCGGATCGCGGCGCAGCCGGTAAACTCGTCGATGCGTCGTCGATGCGTCGTCGATACGGATCGAGCAGCAGCGCCGTGCGCCGGGTCTGTGTTTCGCGCCGTCGCATGGTCGGACATTCAGCCATAGTCAGTCACTTCAGGAGCCAGCATGACGAGCGACATCGCAAGCGTGAGCCTGCCCGACGGCGAGCGCATCCCGAAACTCGGGCAGGGCACATGGGAGATGGGCGAGCAGCCGGCGCGCCGCGCGGCTGAGATCGACGCGCTGCGATACGGCGTCGAGCTCGGCATGACGCTGATCGATACCGCCGAAATGTACGGCGACGGCGCAACCGAATCGCTGCTCGGCGAAGCGCTTGCAGGACTGCGCGACCAGGTGTTCCTTGTCAGCAAGGTGTATCCGCATAACGCGAGCCGGCGCGGCGTGATTGCGGCGTGCGAACGCAGCCTCAAACGTCTGAACACGGATCGGCTCGATTTGTATCTGCTGCACTGGCGCGGCTCGGTGCCGCTCGCGGAGACGGTCGCGGCCTTCGAGGCGCTGCGCGAAGCCGGCAAGATCCGCCACTGGGGCGTGAGCAACTTCGATACCGACGACATGGAAGAACTCGTGGCCACGCCCGGCGGCGAGTCGTGCGCGACGAACCAGATTCTGTATAACGTCGCGCGGCGCGGGCCGGAGTTCGACCTGCTGCCCTGGCTCGCCGCGCGCAACATGCCGGCCATGGCCTACAGTCCCGTCGATCACGCGCGTCTGCCGCGCCGCTCGCCGCTCGACGATATTGCGAGCGCGCGCGGCGTCTCGGTGTTCCAGGTGGCGCTTGCGTGGGTATTGCAGCAGCCAGGCGTGTTCGCGATTCCGAAGGCGGGCCGCGTCGAGCACGTGCGCGACAACTATCGTGCGCTCGAGTTGCGGCTCGACGCAGAGGAGCTTGCCGCCATCGACGGCTACTTCAAGCCGCCGCGCGGCAAGCGCGCGCTGGAAATGCTCTGAGCGTCGTGCTCATCGCACGGGCAGTGCGTCGTCAATTGCAACTGTGATGCATGTGCACCGAGCCCAGCACCGCGACTTCGGCGGGCGTGTGCTTGAGCGACTCGTCGTTGACCTGGCCCGCGTCCGTGACGAATTCCTCGACGATCGACGACACCGGCGCATTGCGCAGACACAGCGACACGCGCTGCGTTTCGTTGGCCGGCAAGGACGTGCGTTGACCGAGGAACAACACGCCGTACTGATAGCCGTGGATGATCCCGCGAATCGCGCCGACACACTGGCCCTGCGCGACGTTATCGTTTTTCTGCTTGCAGGTCTGCGCGAGCGAGTACGCGGAGAAGCTGGGATCGACAGGCGGCGCGGCCTGCGACAACGTGGGCGAGAGCGGCTGCGCGGCCGGCGCCGGCTTTTGCGTGCCGGTCTGCGCATGCGCAAGCGAGGCGAGACTCAAAGCGGCGGCCGCGGCAAGGCCGGCGACCGCACGCACCGCGTAGCGGGGGACGTTTCGTTGCATGTTGTGATGCCCTCATATCGAACGTTGAATTGATATGAGGCAATTGCGGCGCTTTGGTTCCAGGCACGCGCGGCTGGCGCATCTATTGCGATGGGTCGCGTCCGGCGTTTTGCGTTAGACAGTTGGCGCGTCGTCGGGAATGTCGTTGACCTCGTCGCGCGGGGCGGCTTGCAGCATGCGCAATTGATCGACGGGAATATGGCAGCGGATCAGGTGCTTGCCTTCGGTAGTTTCCGTGCCGCCGCTTGCGTCCGCAAACGGCGGGTCCTGCTGCTCGCAGATCGCGCCCAGCTTGCGCGGGCAGCGCGTATGAAACACACAACCCGACGGCGGCGATGCGGCGCTCGGCAAATCGCCTGAAAGCCGAATGCGGGTTTTACGCGCGTGGGCATCGAGTGTCGGTACCGACGACAGCAGCGCTTCCGTATAAGGATGCTGCGGTCCGTCGAACACCGCGGCAGCCGGCCCGATTTCGAGCAGCCTGCCGAGATACAACACGGCGATACGATCGGACAGATAGCGCACGACATGCAGATCGTGCGAAATGAACACGTAGCTGACGCCGCGCTCACGCTGCAAGTCGGCGAGCAGATTGAGAATCGCGGCCTGCACGGAGACGTCGAGCGCGGAAGTCGGCTCGTCACACACCACCACGCGCGGCTCGCCCGCGAATGCGCGCGCAATCGCGACGCGCTGCTTGAGTCCGCCGGAAAGCTGGCGCGTGCGCGAGCCGAGATAGCGCTCCGGCAAACGCACGGCGGCGGTCAGCGTGGCAAGCCGTTCGTCGATGGCGGCGCCGCGCAGCTCGCCAAGACGCGACAACGCGCGGCCTATCAGCCGCTTGACCGAATGCGCGCGATTCAACGCCGAGTCGGGATTCTGGAACACGATCTGCAGCGACTTGACCTGCTCGTCGTTGCGTCGCGTGACGCGCGCGGCGAGCGGCGCGCCGTCGAGTTCGAGCACGCTGCCGGCGTCGGGCGTGAGCAGGCCGAGCATCAGCTTCGCAAGCGTCGTCTTGCCGCTGCCCGATTCGCCGACGAGGCCGAGCGTCTCGCCGGCTGCGAGATCGAGCGATACGTTGTCGACCGCGCGCAACCCGCCGCCCGATACATGGAAAGTCTTCGACAGATTTTCGGCCCGCAGCACGAGCGCACGCGGCTCGTTGCCGCTCATCGCGCGATGGTCCGCGGGCAACGCTTGCGCGCTTGCGCGCGGCAACTCGATCGCGCGCTCGTGATAATGGCAACGCGACATCTGATCGCCATGCGCTGCGCTCACGCGATACGGCGGCGGCGCTTCGCGGCGGCAGCGGTCGTCGGCGAGACGGCAACGCTCGGCATAGATGCAGCCTTGCGTGACCGACCCCGGCGACGGCAAGCCGCCCGCAATCGTATCGAGCCGCTCGCTGTCCTTGCTGCGCCCCGCCGTGGGCAGGCAGCGCAACAAGCCCACCGTGTACGGATGACGCGGCCGCGTGAAGACATCTTCGGTCGCGCCTTCCTCGACCAGCTTGCCCGCGTAAAGCACGCCGACGCGCTCACACATGCGTCCGATCACGGCGAGGTTATGGCTGATGAACAGCACGGCCGTGCCCAGCTCCGCGCGCAGTTGCGCGACGAGGTCGAGCACTTCGGCTTCGACCGTGGCGTCGAGCCCCGTGGTCGGTTCGTCGAGAATCAGCAGCGCCGGGTTGGAAGCGAGCGCCATCGCGATCACCACGCGCTGCTGCATGCCGCCCGACAATTGATGAGGATAGCTGGCCATCACCCGCTCGGGCGACGCAATGCGCACCCGTTGCAACATCTCGAGCGAGCGCTGCAATGCTTCTTCGCGCGCGAGACCGGCGGCTTCGAATGCTTCGGACACTTGCCGCGCAACCGTGAGCGACGGATTCAACGCGCGGCCGGGGTCCTGATAGACCATCGAAATCGTATTGGCGCGCAGCGCCCGCAATGCATCGGCGTCGAGCTTGTTCACCTCCGCGCCCGCGATCGCGATCTTGCCCGCCTTCACTTTGCCGTTGCGCGGCAGATAGCGCAGCGCCGCCATCGCGACGGTCGACTTGCCGCAGCCCGATTCGCCGACGAGCCCATACGCCTCGCCGCGCCGCACGCGAAACGACACGTCTTGCAGCACTTCGCGATCGCGTCCGCGCATCCGGTACGTGACCGTCAGGCCGACGACGGTCAGCGCATCCGTGCGATCGCTCTTCGAGACGTCGAAGGCGGGGAACGAGGAGGGCGGCGGTCCGTTCATCGGTCGAGTACACCTTGTACGCCGTCGGCGATCAGATTCACGCCGACCACGAGCGACGCAATCGCGGCGGCCGCGAACACGACGGTCCACCATGCGCCGCCTGCCATCAGCGTGTACGACTCGGAGAGGGCGAGGCCCCAGTCGGCGGATGGCGGCTGAATGCCGAAGCCGAGAAACGACAGCGTGGCCACCGCGAAGATCGCGTAGCCGAGCCGCACGGTCGCCTCGACGATGATGGGCGGCAGCACGTTCGGCAAGATCTCCGCGAACATGATGTACGGCGCGCGTTCGCCGCGCAGTTGGGCGGCGGCCACGTAGTCGAGATGGCGCTCGGCGAACACGGCCGCGCGCACGGTGCGCGCGGTGATCGGCGCGAACGTGATGCCGATCACGAGTATTACCGTGAAGTTCGACGCGCCCACCGCGGCAAGCGCGAGCAACGCGACGATCACGAGCGGCAGCGCGAGAATGGCGTCGATCGCGCGGCCCACCACGTTGTCGACCCAGCCGTCGAAGTAGCCGACCACGAGACCGAGCGCGGTGCCCGTCGCCGTGCCGAGCAGCGTCGCGAGCGGCGCAATCGTGAGAATGTCGCGCGCGCCGACGATCACGCGCGAGAACACGTCGCGTCCCAGTTGATCGGTGCCGAACCAGTGCGTGTGATCAGGCGGCATCAGCGAGTTGAGCGGGTCGGACGCGTAGGGATCGACGGGCACAAACCACGGCCCGGCGATCGCGCAAACAATCCACCATACGACGATGACAAGGCCGACGACGAACGTCGGCGAGCGCAGCAGCACGCGCAACGGGTCGAAGCGCGGCTCGCTGGCGGCGCGCGGCGCGGCCGGTGGAACGATCGTGCTCATTCGGCGCTCCTCACGCGCAAGCGCGGATTGAGCAGCACGTGCAACGCATCCGCGATCAGATTGGCGGCGGTGTACACCACGCCGATGGTCAGTACGCCGGCTTCGAGCATGGGGAAGTCTTTGGCCTTCGCGGCGTTGTAGATCAGCGAGCCGATGCCCGGATAGCGGAATAGCGTCTCAACCACGACGAGGCCGCCGATCATGTAGCCGAGTTGAGTCGCGGCCACGGTGATGGTCGGCAGCAGCGCATTGCGCAGCACATGCCGCCAGATCACGACATGACGCGGCAAGCCCTTCAATATCGCGGTGCGCGTGTAGTCGGCGTCGAGCGCTTCGACGGTGCCGGCGCGCGCCATCCGCGCGATGTAGCCGAAGAACACGAGCACGAGCGGCAGGATCGGCAGGATCAGGTAACGCAACTGTTCGAGCGCGCCGGCATCCGGCGGATACGACGCCTCGATGGGCAGCCAGCGCAGCCACACGCCGAACACGAGAATCAGCACGATCGACGAGACGAACTCGGGCACGACAGTCGCCGACAAGCCCGCGATGCTGATCGTGCGATCGAGCCAGCGTCCCGCGTGCATGGCGGACCACACGCCGCCCGCAATGCCGAGCGGCACGACGACGATGAACGCGAGCAAGCCGAGCTTCGCGGAATGCGCGAGCGCATCGGCGATGAACGGTCCCACCGGCTCGCGATACGCGTACGAAAGCCCCATGTCGCCGCGCAGAAAATGCGTGATCCAGTCGACGTATTGCGTCGTCAGCGGACGGTCGGCGCCGAGTTGATGATTCAGCGCGGCGACCGCGCGCGCGTCGGCGAGCGGACCGAGCACCGCGCGGCCGATGTCGCCGGGCAACAGTTGGCCGCCCGCAAACACGATCATCGACAACAGCCACAGCGTGATCAACGAGAGGCCGACGCGCGTCGCCAGAAAACGCACGACGCGCCCGGCGTTGCCGTTCGGCGCGGAAGCGGAGGGATTTGCAGTGGTCGACATAGTGAACGGCTGACCAGTCAAAGGCGGCGCGCGAGTAAAACGCTCAGACGCTGGGACGCTCAGGCGCTCAGCACCGCGCGGTCGAAATAAAGCTGCGCGAGCGCGGTGAAACGCACGCCGTTCACGCCCTTGCGCATCGCGATCAGTTGATCGTAGAAGAATGGAATGATGATCGGCGTTTCGTCGAGCAACAAGGTCTGAATCTGCCCGGAGATTTTCTTCTGCGAGGCGAGGTCGACAGCCGCGACGAACTGCGCGACCAGTTGATCGTATTGCGGATTCTGAAAGTGCGCGGCATTCCATGTGCCGCCGCTCGTGAGCGGCGCATTCAGGAACACGTTCGGCACGCCGCGATGACCGTAGTCGGTGATGCCGAGCGGCGAGTCGAGCCAGTCCGATTTGCCCGGCGTGCCCGCGCCGTAATACAGCGACTGGCTCTCGACTTTCAGATTGATGCGCACGCCGATCGCCTTCGCCGCGTTCTGCACGACGACCGCGAGATCGGGAATCTCCATGTACTTTTCGGTGGTCAGCGTGACGTCGAAGCCGTTGGGCACGCCCGCTTGCGCGAGCAACTGCTTGGCCTTCGCGACGTCGATCCTGCGCTGCGGCACGCCCGCATCCGACGAAGGAAACACCGGCGCGAACGGACTGTCGTTGCCGAGTTGCGCGCGGCCCTTGAAGAGGCCGCGCACCAGGACGTCGCGATCGAGCGACAACGCGAGCGCCTGGCGCACGCGCTTGTCCTTGAAGAGCGGATTGTCGTTGCGCATATGAATCTGCCGATGCGCGCTCGACTTGACGCCCACTGCCTTGTAGTCGGGATTGTTCAGAATGGCCGCGCCGCCCTGCACGGTGAACGTGCCCATCACGTCGGCCTGATGGCCTTGCAGCGCGAGCAGTTGCGCCTGCTGGTCCGCGTAAAACGAAAACTGTACGCGTTGCGGTAACGCTTTTTCGCCCCAGTAATCGGGATTGCGCACGAACGACGCGCCGACCTTCGCCTGATATTTTTCGAGCTTGAACGGACCGGTGCCGATGAAGCTCTTTTCATAACCGCCCGCGTAATTCGCCGGCAGGATCACTGCGTTGTAATTGTCCGAAGAAACGTAGTAGGGGAAGTTGCCGTTCGGTGCATCGAGGTGGAAAGCGACCGTGTGGTCGTCGACCGCTTTTGCACCGCCTTTCGACAGCACGCCTTTTAATACCGAGAGCGCCGCCGAGCCGCTTGCCGGATCGGCAAGACGGTCGAACGTCGCGACCACGTCTTTCGCGGTGAACGGCTGGCCGTCGTGGAACTTCACGTTCTCGCGCAGCTTGAAGGTCCACACATCGCCCTTGTCGTTCGGTTTCCACGACAACGCGAGCGCCGGCTTCAGAACGAGCTTTTCGCCGTCGTCGTCGATCAGGAATTCGCCGGTCTGGTTCAGCAGCGCGAGGCTCGCCGCGTCCGTCACCGTGAGCGGATCGACGGCGCCGGCAGGCGTCAGATGCGCAACGCGAATCGTCTGATTCGACGGCGTGCCGGGTTTCGCGCTGCCCTGTGCCGATGCGCGCGGCGCGTCGAGCACGCCGCCGCCCACCAGCGACAAGCCGATCACGCTCGCATAGCGCAGCAGTTCGCGGCGCGTGATGCGGCCGGCGCGGAATTCGTCGATGGCGTGATTGCCGTAGGCGTCGGCGGTGCGGCGGGCGAGGTCGAGAGCGGGGAATCGGTCAGCGGGAGTCTTCATCGTTGGAATGTCCAGTCCGTTCGGTTGCCGGTTCTGAGAAGCCGCGCCGGATGCGCGGCAGGTTGACTGCGCATGGGCGCTGTTTCGGCGATGCAAGGCCGTTTCAGTTTAAGCGATTGCTCGCGGATTGGAGCGCTCGCGTCGGCGTGAGATCCGCGATCGGCGGATAAAAAGGGCCGGTGTGTGTCGTGATGACAACGGTTGCGATGGCTTCACGGGGCATCGCGCGGAAGCCGCGCGTCCCTGCTGCGGGCTGCGCGCGTGGACTTCGATTGCCATTGGCGGCGCTATAGCGAACGAACCGGCAACGGAGCTATGAAGAGCTTGAACGCTCGAGCGCTGTTGAACGCTCGAGCGCGGTTCATCAACTCACCGCGCTGCGACGTCCGGCCGCCGCCAGCGATGAAACAGCACAGAGCCGATCCAGCACGCCATGAACGCGGCGACGATTCCGTAGCCGAGCACACCGAACTGCTCGTTGACGCTCGCCGCCGCATCCCACACGCCGCCACTGAGCCCGAGCTTGTCCGACAGCAGTCCCAACGCTTCGACGCCGCCGATCACAATCGCGATGACCGCCGACACGAACGTGATGCTCGCGTTGTAGTAGAGCTTGCGCTTCGGGTCGTCCATCGCCCAGCCGTATGCGTGGACCATCAGCACGTTATCCGTCGAATCGACGAGCGTCATGCCCGCGGTGAAGAGCGCGGGGAACACGAGGATCGAATACAGCGGCAAGCCCTTGCCGGCTTCGGACGCGGCGATCGCGAGCAGACCGATCTCGGTGGCGGTGTCGAAGCCGAGGCCGAACAGCACGCCGACAGGGTACATATGCCAGCTTTTCGTCACGAGCCGGAACAGCGGCCGCAGCGCGCGCGATAGAAGGCCGCCGGGTGCGCCTGCATCGGCACGATCGAACGCGATCACAGCGGCTTCGCCGTCGCGCTGCACATGACGATAGCGGCGCCATACATCGCGCAGAATCACGAGATTCACAGCCGCGAGCACGAGCAGAAACGTCGCCGAAACCAGCGTGCCGATCGTGCCGCCCACGGCCTTGAACGTCTCGAAGCGGCCGTGCAGCGAATGCGCGGTCCACGCAATGCCGAGCGTCGCCAGGATCACGATGGTCGAATGTCCCAGCGAAAACGCGAGACCCACGCCAAGCGGGCGCTTGCCGGTCTGCATCAGCTTGCGTGTGACGGCGTCGATGGCGGCGATGTGGTCCGCGTCGACCGCATGGCGCAGACCGAATCCATACGCGAGCAAGGCCGTGCCGACGAGCAGCGGATAGTGGCGGAACGCGATCAACGCCCACGCCCAGGCGGCGAGGTTGGCGGCGATCAGAACGGCGTACAGCGTGAGAAGGCGAGGGCGCAGCGAAGCGGTCGGCGTCATGAGTCGCGTGAGAGTGGATTAGTGATCGTGCGGATGTTTGTGAATCGGATCGACCCAGTACACCGTTTCGGGCTGCTCGACGGCGTCGATGTTCAGATTGACCACGACCGCTTCGTTGTCGCTGCGCACGAGCACGCATTCGAGCGGATCGTCGGTGCTCGCATTGATCTCCTGATGCGGCACATACGGCGGCACGAAGATGAAGTCGCCGGGGCCCGCTTCGGCGGTGAACTCGAGATGCTCGCCCCAGCGCATGCGCGCCTGGCCGCGCACTACGTAGATCACGCTTTCGAGCGCGCCGTGATGATGCGCGCCGGTCTTCGCATTCGGATGAATCGTCACGGTGCCGGCCCAGATTTTCTGTGCACCGACGCGTGCCGCATTGATCGCGGCGGCGCGATTCATGCCGGGCGTCTGCGCCGTGTTGGTGTCGAGCTGATCGCCCCTGATGACCTTGACGCCATGCTCGCGCCAATCGACAGGCGCCGGCTGCGGCGCGTCTTTCTCGTCGTTGTAATGCGGATGTTCGTGATCCTGGCTCATCGCGTGTCTCCTCGTGGCTTGGGAGGCGGGGCGAACTTCGCGGCCCCGTCCGGCATTTTTACACGTTAAAAAAGCTGCGCGTCGCGTGAGTGCGCTCACGAGCTTATTCGATCGACGAAAAAAAGCCCGTCCACGAGGGACGGGCTTCGCCTGCTTTGCCTTGCAGAACCCAGGCTTTTGTCACCGGCGCACAGGCTTACTTGTGCTTCGCGTTGATGACGGCTTCCGCGACGTTGTTCGGCGTTTCAGCATAGTGCTTGAACTCCATCGTGTAGGTCGCGCGGCCTTGCGTCGCCGAACGCAGCGACGTCGAATAGCCGAACATTTCCGCCAGCGGCACTTCCGCGCGCACGAGCTTGCCGCCGCCGCCCGCGATGTCTTCCATGCCTTGCACCATTCCGCGACGGCTCGACAGATCGCCCATCACGTTGCCCATGAAGTCTTCGGGCGTTTCGACTTCGACGGCCATCATCGGTTCGAGCAGCACGGGCTTGGCCTTGCGCATGGCTTCCTTGAACGCCATCGAGCCGGCCATGCGGAACGCGTTTTCATTCGAGTCCACGTCGTGGTACGAGCCGAAGGTCAGCGTCACCTTGACGTCGACCACCGGATAGCCCGCAAGCACGCCGGCCTTCAGCGTTTCCTGGATGCCCTTGTCGACGGCCGGAATGTATTCGCGCGGAATCACGCCGCCCTTGATCGCGTCGACGAATTCGTAGCCCTTGCCCTGCGGCGCGGGCTCGAGCGTGATGACCGCGTGGCCGTACTGGCCGCGGCCGCCCGACTGCTTGACGAACTTGCCTTCGACGTCCTCGACCTTGTTGCGCACCGTCTCGCGATAAGCAACCTGCGGCTTGCCCACAGTCGCCTCGACACCGAACTCGCGCTTCATCCGGTCGACGAGAATTTCCAGGTGCAGCTCGCCCATGCCGGAGATGATTGTCTGGCCGGATTCCTCGTCCGTTTGCACGCGGAACGACGGGTCTTCCTGCGCGAGACGATTGAGCGCGATGCCCATCTTTTCCTGGTCGACCTTGGTCTTCGGCTCCACAGCCTGCGAGATCACCGGCTCCGGGAAGATCATCTTTTCGAGGATGATCACGTTGTTCGGATCGCACAGCGTGTCGCCGGTTGTCGCTTCCTTCAGGCCGACCGCCGCGGCGATGTCGCCTGCGTAGACTTCCTTGATTTCCTTGCGCTCGTTCGCGTGCATCTGCAGGATGCGGCCGAGGCGCTCCTTCTTTTCCTTGATCGCGTTGTAGACCGTGTCGCCCGAATTCACGACGCCCGAGTACACGCGGAAGAAAATCAGCTGGCCGACGAACGGGTCGGTCATGATCTTGAAGGCGAGCGCCGAGAACGGATCGGTGTCGTTCGGATGACGCTCGATTTCGTTGTCGTGTTCGTCGTGACCGGTGATGGCGGGCACGTCGACCGGCGACGGCAGGTAGTCGATCACCGCGTCGAGCATGGCCTGCACGCCCTTGTTCTTGAACGCGCTGCCGCACAGCATCGGCACGATTTCATTGGCGATGCAGCGTGTGCGGATGCCGTGCTTGATTTCGTCTTCGGTCAGCGTGTCGCCGCCCAGATATTTTTCCAGCAGTTCCTCGCTCGCTTCGGCGGCGGCTTCGACCATCTTGTCGTGCCACTCCTTAGCCGTTGCCGCGAGTTCCGCGGGGATATCGCGGTACTCGAACTTGATGCCCTGGTTCTCTTCGTCCCAGAAGATCGCCTTCATCTTGACGAGATCGACCACGCCTTGGAAGTGCTCTTCCGCGCCGATCGGAATCTGGATGGGCACGGCGATACCTTTCAGGCGGTCGCCGATCTGACGCTGCACGCGGAAAAAGTCCGCGCCGACGCGGTCCATCTTGTTGACGAACGCGATGCGCGGCACCTTGTACTTGTTCGCCTGACGCCAGACGGTTTCCGATTGCGGCTGCACGCCGCCGACCGAGTCGTAGACCATGCAGGCGCCGTCGAGCACGCGCATGGAGCGCTCGACTTCGATCGTGAAGTCGACGTGCCCCGGCGTGTCGATGATGTTGATCCGATGCTCGGGATAGTTGCCGGCCATGCCCTTCCAGAAGGCGGTGGTGGCCGCCGACGTGATCGTGATGCCGCGCTCCTGCTCCTGTTCCATCCAGTCCATCGTCGCCGCACCGTCGTGAACCTCGCCGATCTTGTGGGTCACGCCGGTGTAGAACAGGATGCGTTCAGTGGTGGTGGTTTTGCCGGCATCGATGTGAGCGCTGATGCCGATATTCCGGTAGCGCTCGATGGGAGTCTTGCGGGGCACGTGAACCTCCTTGGAATAGCGCGCCTGAAACGCTTGCCGGGCGGCAGTCTGTGCCGCCCGAACCGCGGGAGTGCTGCGTTGCTAAGACTACTAGGATAGCGCGTCGGCCCGTCTTTTGCAGGAATCTTGCCAGGTGTGGCTGTGGCGTGGCTGGCGGTGTGGCTGGCGGCGCGCGGAGCGTAAAAACGACAAAAGCCGATGCCTTATGAACAGGCACCGGCTTTGCGGTGAGCGAGGCGACGCTGCGCGTGGTTTTACTGCGCCGCCGGAAGCCCCTGAATCTTCATGCCAGGCTTGATCCCTTTCGACGTGAACCAGCCCTTGCTCATCTCGAGCGCGTACACGCCGTTGTTCTTCGGGCAGTGGTTATTCGTCGTCTCGGCCTGCATTTCGTCGATGTCGGTCACGGTGCCGTCCGCGCGAATGAACGCGATCGACAACGGAATCAGCGTGTTTTTCATCCAGAAGCAATGCACGGCGTTTTCATTGAAGACGAACAGCATGCCTTCGTTGGGCGCGAGGCTCGTGCGGTACATCAGGCCCTGCTCGCGGTCGGCGTCGTTCGCGGCGACGGCCGCGTCGATCACGAACATGCCCGCGGTCAGCTTCGCGCGCGGAAATTCGCCTGGCTGTTTTGCGCCAGAGGGCATTTGCTGCGCGTGAGCAGGCAGTGCATTCAGAGCCGAAAACGACAGGGCCGCGAACGGCAGGATCGCGGCAACGGCGAGACGTGCCATGAAAGGTGTCATGAAGCGCGCCATCAACGAGCGCAGGGGAAATCGCACGGCGTGACTCCTTGCTGAGATTAACCGGGGAATGTTACGCGAGCGCGTCAAAAACAAAAAGGCAGATCGCCTTGCGGTGATCTGCCTTTCAACGCCGTAAGAACGGCAATGAAGCGAGTTCTTGACTGCGTTTTTTACGACAAACTTACTCCGAAGCTGCCGAAGCGGCTGCTGCAGCAGCTGCCTTCTTGTGCGACTTCTTGTGAGCGTGCTTCGTGGTCTTCTTTGCCGACGAAGCTGCTGCTGCCGGAGCTGCCGAAGCTGCTGCCGGTGCCGAAGCTTGTGCGAATGCTGCCGTTGCGAAAAGGCCAGCGACCAGAGCGGCGATCAGTTTGTTCATTTTGAAAATCCTCAGCTTGAGTTAATTAACCAAATGACCCGGTTATGTTTGAGTCATGTCGGTAAACGTGCCATCCACCTTTCGGTTGACAGCGCATCGAACAAATTTTCGACGCGTCTGCCGAGCGCTCAGACTGCCCGCACGGACCGCACAAGCGGCTTGTACAAAGGCTCTTAAGGCTGAATGCCGGACAGCTTCGGGCGGCATCTGCGTCGAATAACGCGTGAGCTTGCGCACCGGTTGACGTCAATTTTGCGGAAAATTTCAGCACGCGACATTGAGTTGAACCAGGCTTCGAGCCGTGCATGCGCGAGCCGCTGTTTCACGGCTTTTTCATTAGCTGGTTTCACGCGCGATTTTGTTCGCGCATACAACGAGTTAGCGAATCAGGCGACGCCTTCCCAAGGCGCGTTGTGCGGCAACTCGACGCTCTCGCCCGGTTGCAGGCCGAGCGAAAAAATATCCAGCGCGCCCATGCCGACGCGCACGAGACGCAGCGTCGGAAAGCCGACCGCGGCCGTCATGCGGCGCACCTGGCGGTTCTTGCCTTCGGTGATGGACAACTCGATCCATGTCGTCGGAATCGCGGCGCGATAGCGAATGGGCGGCGTGCGCGTCCATAGCGTGTCGCCTGGCTCGACGTACTCGGCGCGACACGGCTTCGTCACGTAATCGCCGAGATCGACGCCGCGCGCGAGCTTCTTCAGCGCGGCCGAATCCACCGCGCCTTCCACTTGCGCCCAATAGCGCTTGACGAGCTTGTGACGCGGCTCGGCGATGCGCGCTTGCAGCGCGCCGTCGTCGGTGAGAAGCAGCAGGCCCTCGCTGTCCGAATCGAGACGGCCCGCCGGATACACGCCCGGCACCTTGACCCAGTCGGCGAGCGACGCGCGCGTTTCGTGCGCGGAAAACTGGCAGATGGTGCCGAACGGCTTGTTCAGAGCGATGAGGCGCATAGGAAGGTGATGATGTCGTGCGGCGCCCGCCGCAGCAGCATGAGGCGCGACGCGGGGCCGCAGGAGCGATGCCTGTGGCGAATGGCGGGATAATAATGCATAGGGCGCGGCGGGGCGGCTGCGCTCATCGACGAGATGGACAAGACAACAGACGGACGCCGTGCTTTATCCCAGTCTGCATGTTGGAAAACCCCGAGCCGCGGCGGCCTCGATGCCGCGGCCGTGTGGGCTAGAATAACGGCCAGGCCGCGTGCGCGCGTCCGGCATTGCGCGTAGCGAGGAGCATCGTCTTGGCAGTCTCCCATCAGCTTGCAGCACAGCCTTCACTGGAGTCCGATCATGCCGTATCAGCACATCAAGGTTCCGACCGGTGGTGACAAGATCACCGTCAATGCGGATTTCTCGCTCAACGTTTCGGATCAGCCGATCATTCCGTATATCGAAGGCGACGGCACCGGCCTCGACATCACGCCGGTCATGATCAAGGTCGTGGACGCAGCGGTCGAGAAGGCTTACGCGGGCAAGAAGAAAATCCACTGGATGGAGATCTACGCGGGCGAGAAATCGACGCGAGTGTACGGGCCGGACGTGTGGCTGCCTGAAGAAACGCTACAGGTGCTGAAGGAATATGTGGTGTCGATCAAGGGACCGCTCACCACGCCCGTCGGCGGCGGCATCCGTTCGCTGAACGTCGCGCTGCGTCAGGAACTCGATTTGTACGTATGCCTGCGTCCGGTGCAGTATTTCAAGGGCGTGCCATCGCCGGTGCGTGAGCCGGAAAAGACCAACATGGTGATCTTCCGCGAGAACTCCGAAGATATCTACGCGGGCATCGAATGGCCGGCCGAGTCCGAGCAGGCAAAGAAGGTCATCAAGTTCCTGCAGGAAGAGATGGGCGTGAAGAAGATCCGCTTCCCGGATACGTCGGGCATCGGCATCAAGCCGGTCTCGCGCGAGGGCACGGAGCGTCTCGTGCGCAAGGCGATCCAGTATGCGATCGACAATGACCGCCGCTCGGTCACGCTCGTGCACAAGGGCAACATCATGAAGTACACGGAAGGCGCGTTCCGTGACTATGGTTATGCGCTCGCGCAGAAGGAGTTCAACGCGGAGCTGATCGACGGCGGTCCGTGGATGAAGGTCAAGAATCCGAAGACGGGCGGCGACATCGTCGTCAAGGATGTGATCGCCGACGCTTTCCTGCAGCAGATTCTGTTGCGCCCCGCCGAATACGACGTGATCGCCACGCTCAATCTGAACGGCGACTACGTGTCTGACGCGCTGGCCGCGCAAGTGGGCGGCATCGGCATCGCGCCGGGCGCGAACATGTCGGATTCGGTCGCGATGTTCGAGGCCACTCACGGTACGGCGCCCAAGTACGCGGGCAAAGACTACGTGAATCCGGGCTCGGAAATTCTCTCGGCGGAAATGATGCTGCGCCATCTCGGCTGGCTCGAGGCGGCGGATCTGATTATCAAGTCGATGGAAACGTCGATTCTGCAAAAGCGCGTCACGTACGACTTCGCGCGTTTGATGGAAGGCGCGACGCAGGTGTCATGTTCGGGGTTCGGGCAGGTGATGATCGAGAATATGTAGTCTGGCTTTGGGGACGCGCGGCAACGTCCCGTCAGGTCGATAAAAACCCAGCTAATGCGAACGATTAGCTGGGTTTTTTATTTCATGTTCGTTTGCGCGGCGCGCCAACACGGATTATTAGTGCGGCTCGAATTGTCTTGTTCTTCGCGACGGCTTTATCGGCGGCATTGACACGGGCACAGTGCGAGGCTCGGGCTGCGCACAGTGCGCGGCCGTCAACCACAGGAATATCACACGTGCCAAAAGGTTATTTGATCGCACACGTCAACATCACCGACGCAAACGCTTACGCCATCTATTCAAAAGCCGCAGGCGAAGCGATAGCGAGCTTCGCCGCGAAACACGTCGCGCCAAAGGTCATCGCAGTTTCCGGCCGACACGAACATGTGGAGGGCGAGACGCACACGAAGCACATGGTTATCGAATTCGATTCGTTCGCTGACGCGAAGGCGTTCTATGAGAGCCCGGAATATCAGGCGGCGAAAGTTTTGCGCGCAGGGGCGGCGAGCGGGAATTTTGTTTTGGTGGAGGGAACGGCTTAGGTAGTGTGTTGAGCAGCGCTTTAACCAACAACGGAAAGGCGAGGTCGATTGAAAAATAAACTCCGGAAAGTGAATTAACACTTCTTAAGCTCTCGCACATCCCGACTCGTTCGTTTTGTCGCTTGCCGATGATAAAGTTCAGACGAAACAGAACTGAGAGAGGGCCACTTGGGACGCAGCATTATTTGCGAAGGCGACACAACGTCGCACGGCGGCAGAGTGCTTGAAGGAAACCCGACAGCAACGGTGGAAGGCAAGCCCATTTCGGGCGTCGGCCATATGGTTGCGTGTCCGCAATGCAAGGGCACATTTCCGATCTTGCCCGACGTGCTCGGCCGTCGTTATCCGCACGCAATCGACGGTCGAAATACGGCTGTCGAAGGTATGCGCACTGCATGCGGCGCGACGCTGATCGCGTCGCAGTCGAGTTCCGCTCTTAGCGACGACGGGCAAGGGCAGGCGCATACCGGCGCAGCGCTCGCGGCGGCTACTGCGTTGCCGCTGTCTCCGAGTCCGACGCTCTGCCTCGAATGCCTGAAAGCCGCGGCAGAAAGTGGCGCAACGATGGTGATGCGGGGGTAAGCCGTGCCGTCGACGATCGACACTTATTTCGCACAGCGCCAGGCGCAGGCGACGTTGCCGCTGCGGCTGTATGCGCTCATCGACGCGCTGCTTTATGCGGCCACGGCAGCGAGTGGTGATGACGAGTCAGTGGAACGGCCCGCATCCGCTATTGCGTTATTCGACGGCACACCCGACGCATCATTGGCCGACGCCGGACCGTGGTTGATCGATGTCGAGCAGGCAACCGGCGACGTTCGACAGTCACTCTTCGCGATGGGCGCAGGAGCTCAGGGCGTTTCATGGCTCGTCAGCGCCTATCCCTTTGCTTCGCTTGCCGACGAGTTGCGAGCGCGTTTAGACGCGCGCATGCCCGACGGTCGCACCGCGCTGCTGCGCTTTTACGATGCTCGCTTGATGAGCGAGATCGCAGACCTGCTGTCGTTCACGCAGCGCATCGAATTTTTTGTGCCGACGCTCGACTGGCTGATCGAGGTCAACGGCGAACTGACGAGAGTGCACCCGCATGCTTGAGCTGACGACGGAACAGGTTGCGGCGCTGGCCGAAATTGATGCGAAGGGATTTGTCGATGGCGTGCGGGCGGATTTGTGCAAAGACGATCCGAAGCTCGCGGACGACGCGACGCTTTCGTCGCGGCTTTGGCGCGCGTTCAAGGCGGCGCGCGAACCTGGCATCGAGCGTGACGAGAATCTCGTCGCGTTTCTTCGCATCGAGGCGTATGCGCCGGGCTTTTACGAACAGCCCGCAATACGCGCGTGGTTGACGCGTCCGGGCCGCTCGGCGGACGAACGGTTTCACGACTATGTGCGCGTCGTGCGCTGGAAGATCGAACATCCTGAATTTCAGGGAGGACTAAGCAATGGCGGGTCTGGCAATACCGTTAATCGAGGGAGCAGCGACGGCGCTCGGTCCGGTCTTGGCGCGCGTTGGCGCAGCTTTATTGGGCGGGGCGGCGGTAGCGGGAACGGCTAGCATGTCGGGCGATACGACGAAGGAAGACAGCAAGGCCGCGCCGGCTGCGCGGACGCTGCCGCGGACTGAGGAAAGTTGCAAGAAGTGTCCGCCGGAGGGGGGATCGAAGGTTCGCCGCAACCACGGGGTCAACTGGAATTCCTACCAGTATCAAGCGCGAATCACGGGCTTTGCGTTTGACGTCGAGGAATGCCGATGGAGCGACGAGTGGCAATGGCTCGGCATTGACTTCGACGGGTTTCAGGCGGGAGCGTGCATGCTTCAAGAAGCAAAGGGCAAGTACGATCAGTTTCTTGATGGGTCAATCCCGAAGGCCGAAAAGTGGTTCGAAGGTTTCAGGACGATGGAAGACCAGATCGTTGAGCAGGGCACCGTGGTGCGCATGAGTCCGCCTGCACGCATGACGTGGTACTTTCAAACGCCGCTCACGTACAAAAAGATGGCCCCGCTGCTCACGCGCGTGGGCGTTCCAGCTGTCTACCAACCGTGATCCGACAATGGAAATAAATGCACTCTTTCGGGACGCTTCACTGCCGTCCCATGATTTTCGGGAAATGTTGACTCGTGAATCGCGGCTCGTCGCTGCGCTGTTCGCGAAACAGCCGCTGATGGCACATGCCAACTGGCGACTGACAGCCGACTCGCTGGAGGAGGCTCGCCTCTATCCAGCCTTTGACGAAAACGGAGAGCCTTCTACCTCAGCACTCGCCGTGCTGACGACGCGAGCCGGCGGTAAAAAGCGTGGCGTATCGCATGCCGCGATCTGGAATGACGCATGCGATGACGACAGCGCCGTGATTTCATGTCAAGTATCGGATGCAAAGGTGCTGCCCGATCGGGCGACGCTTGATATCGATACGGCGCTGGCCCCAGAATCGGCGGACGACATGGCTCGTGTAGTTCAGGCGATCGTCGCCACATTCGAACCGCTTGTCGTGGAAGTAACGCCGAAAGAATATTTCGAGCGACGCGTATTCGACGACAAACCCGGCGTCGGCTGGATGCTGTACCTGCCAAAAGTCATCACAGTGCAGCAAGTGCCGGAAGCTCGCGCGTTGATTCCCGTGCCCGCGTCCGGCCGCGAGCAAACCGGCACGATCATCGTCAGCGTCACAGACGCGGTCTTCTCCGTCGACAATCCCGAGCACGTCGAAGTCGCAAACCGCATCGAAATTCGCTTGGTCGATCTGGATTTGCTTCCGGCTTACGCCGATATTTGAGCGATGGCACACGTCGGTACGAGGATGGAAATCAACGTTGAGTTTCGCGATGCGACTCTCGCGCCGACCGACTTTGAGATCGCGCTGTCCCGGCTCGGCCGGATCGCGGGCGCAATCGCGCTGCGCGGCGGAATAGCGAAAAGCGAATGGCATCTGAAAGGCTACACGGCGAAAGAGGCTAAGCTGTACCCGGCTTTCGATGGCGACGCACCATCTGCGGCAGCGCTTGCCGTCATCAGAGAGGAATTCCGAGGTGTCACGGATGTGACTTCCGTCGGGATCTGGGCGCACCGGGAAGGAACGGAAATCGGCGGCAGTATGAGGTGTCAGATTTTGCCGCAGGGCGAATCGAGCTCCGTTGAAGTGTCGCTGACGAATCGAGCAGAGATTACAAATGGCGAGCTGATCAACTACGACGACTTCGTATATTACGTCAGCCTCATCGCGACGGAATTCGATCCAATCATTGCTGAAATCTGGCCGCCTGAATATTTCGAAAAACGCATATTCGACGACAAACCCGGCGTCGGCTGGATGTTGTACCTGCCAAAAGTCATCACAGTGCAGCAAGTGCCGGAAGCTCGCGCGTTGATTGCCGTGCCCGCGGCCGGCCGCGAGCAAACCGGCACGATCATCGTCAGCGTCACCGACGCGGTATTCTCTGCGGACAACCCTGAGCACGTCGAAGTCGCAAACCGCATCGAAATCCGCTTGGTCGATCAGGATTTATTACCCGCCTACGCGGACATCTAAGCGCGCGGTGCCAGACCCGCACGCACCGCCACCACACGCAGTTCGCACCCTCTAGAAAACCCGGCCACACCCAATCAGCCGGGTTTTCCCACGCCTAACGATCGCTGATTGCACCCACACCGCCACAGCCCCAACTTTATCGAGACGCACAACGCGCCGCCTCGGTTAAGTTACGGCGCGGCGGACGACAGCCGCCTCCCGCATGCAATCAGATAACGATCAGAACATGAACCCAGCTCACATCGCCGCAAACGTCTACGTCGCCACGCCGAGCTACGGCGCCGTCGTTACCACGGGCTACGCACTCGGACTGCTCGACCTCTACGACATGTCGTCGACACACGGTTTCGGCATTCGCGTGAACTTCAACAGTTTCGACAGCCTCATCACACGCGCGCGCAATACGATGGTCGCCGAATTCCTCGCGGACGACCGCTTTACTCACCTGATGTGGATCGATAGCGACATCGGTTTCAGGGGCGAAGATGTCGTGCGTCTCTTGCGCGTCGATCGACCCGTCGCGGCAGGCGTTTATCCGTTGAAGAACGACGGCTGGCCGGCAACCGGACTCACGCATGCGATGCCGGCCGGTTCGACCAAAGCGGACTTCCGCGCGCTCTACGCGACCTATCCGGCTGTCGCGCGCACCGACTCGCTCGAGCCGGACGCCGACGGTTTCCTCGACGCGCGCTACGCGCCGACCGGTTTCATGCTGATCCGCCGCGAGGTGTTTGTCGCGCTGATCGCGCGTTATCCGGAATTGCGGTGCCGCTCGCCGTTCGTCGGCCGCCCGGAACTCGACGAGGGCAAGACCGCCGACTTTCTTTATGCGTTTTTCGATACCGGAATCGATCCAGAGACGCGGGTCTACCTGTCGGAGGACTACTGGTTTTGTCACCTGGTCGAGAGCATCGGCATCACGCCCGTCATCGATACGCGCTCGAACCTCAGCCACCAGGGCATTGCGACTTACGAAGGCGACCTTTCTCGAAGCCTCGAACTTCAGCGCTCGATGACACACGCCGCCGTGCAATAGCAATAAACAATAGCCAGCGCAACAATTTGCCCGTTATTTGGGACATCGGCGATTCGCCGCGGACGGTAAATCGCCGCACCGAAAACGCACGCAAAAAAAGAAGCGAAAAAATAATCGCCCAAAAAGAAACCCGGCGCGAAGCCGGGTTTCAAAAGGACGGGTATCGAACAAGTATCAGGCGGGTGCCTGGATGTTCGATGCCTGTTTGCCCTTCGGGCCTTGCACGACCTCGAAGGTCACCTTTTGGCCTTCCTTGAGGGTCTTGAACCCATTCATCTGGATGGCCGAGAAGTGTGCAAACAGATCCTCGCCGCCTTCATCCGGCGTGATGAATCCGAAACCTTTTGCGTCATTGAACCATTTGACCGTACCAGTTGCCATTCCAACTTCCCCTGTAACTCATGTCACTACCACGAGCCCTCGAAAAGCTCGACGGCCGCGTGATGCAGCCGCTCCCTCCTCACAAGCTCACCATCGGCATTTTTTCGAAATTTGGCGCAGTGAAAAAAGTGCCAGCTTGATTGTTGAGGCTCTTTATTCGAGTGTCAAGAAAATTTTGAGATGCCCTGACACACGTTGCAAACAGGCGGTTTCCAGGGTTTTTCCCGCTTTCGTTATGTGCGGTTGCGCAAGCGGGCTGTCTTGAAAAGTCGCATAATCGTCTCACATGGTGTTCTGCGGGTCGCTCGCCGCCGGTTGCGCGAGTGGGCGGCGGTCAGCCAGCTCCGGCAGGTTGTGCGATACTCGATCCGACTGCGGCGCAGCACGGCCGCAACGCATGATCTGGACTGGAGCCGGCCCCGCAATCGGCTCGTCGAATGGCGCACGCAGGCGGTAATTTTCGCCGTGCGGTAGCGAACGGGCTCACTGGCCGGCTGGCCGGGTTTTGACAGGATTGCGGGCCTGTCCTAGTTGTTTAGAATGGGTGTATGGCGATTATCCCGGACAAGCAGGACGGCACCGTACTGGAGCGGCAGGAGAAAAAGCTCAAGCCGCCATCCATGTACAAGGTGGTGCTGCTGAATGACGACTTCACGCCAATGGAATTTGTCGTGATGATCGTGCAGGAATATTTCAATAAAGATCGTGAAACCGCAACGCAGGTGATGTTGAAGGTGCATCGCGAGGGCAGGGGAGTTTGTGGGGTCTATACGCGGGACATCGCGTCGACCAAAGTCGAGCAAGTCGTTACCCACGCACGGCAGGCCGGGCATCCGCTGCAGTGTGTGATGGAGGAAGCATGATTGCCCAGGAACTGGAAGTCAGCCTGCACATGGCGTTCATGGAAGCACGCCAGGCGCGGCACGAGTTCATAACGGTCGAACATCTCTTACTGGCGCTGTTGGACAATCCGACAGCGGCAGAGGTGTTGCGTGCATGCGCGGCCAATATCGAGGATCTGCGCCAGAACCTGCGCAACTTCATTCATGACAACACGCCGACCGTGCCTGGCACGGACGACGTCGACACGCAGCCCACGCTGGGTTTCCAGCGTGTGATACAGCGCGCGATCATGCATGTGCAGTCCACCTCGAATGGCAAGAAGGAAGTGACCGGCGCGAACGTGCTGGTCGCGATCTTCGGCGAGAAGGACTCGCACGCGGTGTATTACCTGCAACAGCAGGGCGTGACGCGTCTGGACGTGGTCAATTTCATCTCGCACGGCATCGCCAAGACGAGCAGTTCGGACGCCGCGAAAGCGAGCGACGCGAATGCCGAGTCCGACGAAGCCGCCGCGCAGAAAGAAACGCCGCTCGCCCAGTTCACGCAGAACCTGAACCAGATGGCGAAAGACGGCCGTATCGATCCGCTGATCGGGCGCGAGTCGGAAGTCGAGCGCGTGGTGCAGGTGCTGTGCCGTCGCCGCAAGAATAATCCGCTGCTGGTGGGCGAGGCGGGCGTCGGCAAGACGGCGATCGCCGAAGGGCTCGCCTGGCGCATTACGCGCGGCGAAGTGCCGGATATTCTGGCCGACGCACAGGTGTATTCGCTCGACATGGGCGCGCTGCTCGCGGGCACCAAGTATCGCGGCGACTTCGAACAGCGTCTCAAGACGGTCCTGAAGGAACTGAAGGAACGTCCCCACGCGATTCTGTTCATCGACGAGATTCATACGCTGATCGGCGCGGGCGCCGCGTCGGGCGGCACGCTGGACGCGTCGAATCTGCTGAAGCCGGCGCTCTCGTCGGGCACGCTCAAGTGCATCGGCGCGACGACGTTCACGGAGTATCGCGGCATCTTCGAAAAGGACGCGGCATTGTCGCGCCGTTTCCAGAAGGTGGACGTGACGGAACCTTCGGTCGAACAAACCGTGGCGATTTTGCGCGGCCTGAAGTCGCGTTTCGAAGAGCATCACGGCGTGAAGTATTCGTCGGGCGCGCTGTCGGCGGCGGCTGAGTTGTCGGCACGCTTCATCACAGATCGTCATCTGCCGGACAAGGCCATCGACGTGATCGACGAAGCGGGCGCGGCGCAACGCATCCTGCCGAAGTCGAAGCAGAAGAAGACCATCGGCAAGAACGAGATCGAGGAAATCATCTCGAAGATCGCCCGCGTCCCGCCGCAAAGCGTGTCGCAGGACGACCGCAGCAAGCTGCAAACGCTGGATCGCGATTTGAAGAGCGTGGTGTTCGGGCAAGACCCGGCTATCGACGCGCTTTCCGCCGCGATCAAGATGGCGCGCGCGGGCCTGGGCAAGCTGGACAAGCCGATCGGCGCGTTCCTGTTCTCCGGTCCCACGGGCGTCGGCAAGACCGAAGTGGCGAAGCAGCTCGCGTTCACGCTCGGCATCGAGCTGATCCGCTTCGACATGTCGGAGTATATGGAGCGTCACGCGGTGAGCCGGTTGATCGGCGCGCCTCCGGGCTATGTCGGTTTCGACCAGGGCGGCCTCCTGACCGAGGCTGTCACCAAGAAGCCGCACTGCGTGCTGCTGCTCGACGAAATCGAGAAGGCGCATCCGGACATCTACAACGTGCTGCTGCAGGTGATGGACCACGGCACGCTGACGGATAACAACGGCCGCAAGGCGGATTTCCGCAACGTCATCATCATCATGACGACGAACGCGGGCGCCGAGGCAATGGGCAAGTCGGTGATCGGCTTCACGAACCGCCGCGAAACCGGCGATGAGATGGTCGACATCAAGCGCATGTTCACGCCGGAGTTCCGTAACCGTCTGGACGCGACCATCAGCTTCCGTGCGCTGGATGAAGAGATCATCATGCGTGTGGTCGACAAGTTCCTGATGCAACTGGAAGATCAGTTGCACGAGAAGAAGGTCGACGCGCTCTTCACCGACGCGCTGCGCAAGCATCTCGCCAAGCACGGTTTCGATCCGTTGATGGGCGCGCGGCCAATGCAGCGTCTGATCCAGGACACGATCCGTCGCGCGCTGGCCGACGAGCTGCTGTTCGGCAAGCTGATGAACGGCGGCCGCGTGTCGGTCGACGTCGATGCGGAAGACAAGGTGCAGTTGACCTTCGACGAGCATCCGGCGCCGCGCAATCCGAATCCGGAAGCGGTGGAAGTCGAGTAAGCGTTAGCGAGTAAGCGTACTGCCTACTCGCCAAACAAAAAACGGCGTGGACCTCAGGGTCCACGCCGTTTTTCTTTGTGCTCAGCAAATCTGGATCAATGCTTGCCGGTGCTGCCGAATCCACCCGCACCGCGCTCGCTTTGCTCGAACTCGTCGACGATATTGAACTGCGCCTGCACGACCGGCACGATCACGAGTTGCGCGAGACGCTCCATCGGATTCAGCACGAACGTTGTCTCGCCGCGGTTCCACGTCGAGATCATCAGTTCGCCTTGATAATCCGAATCGATCAGGCCGACCAGATTGCCGAGCACGATGCCGTGCTTATGACCGAGACCCGAGCGCGGCAGAATCAGCGCCGCATAGCCGGGATCGCCGACGTGAATCGCGAGCCCCGTCGGCACTAATGCGGTTTGACCCGGTTCGAGCGTCAACGGCTCTTTGAGGCACGCGCGCAAATCGAGGCCCGCGCTGCCGGTGGTCGCGTACGCGGGAAGCTGATCGCGCATGCGCGCATCGAGAATCTTCAAGTCGAGTTTCATGCAGGTTTTTCGAGAGTTTAAGGAGTTGAAGCCGGGCGCCCGAGTTCGAACGCGTCGGCAAGAAGTTCATAGGAACGCAGACGCGCGCGATAGCTGCCTGCGACGGTGAGCACGATCAGTTCGTCGGCCTGGAATTGTTCCTGCAATGCACGGAGCCGCTCGGTCACGACTTCGGGCGTGCCGACGATGCTGCGCGGTTTTTCGCGATCGATCACCAGTTGCTCGCGCTCGCCGTACTCCTGCGCGATGCCTTGTTCGACGGTCGGAATCGGCTCATTCAGGCCATAAGCCATTTGCACGCGACGCAGATCGACGGCCTTTTCCAGATCCGCTGCTTCCTGTTTCGTGTCGGCGCAAATCACGAAGACGGCGGCGGCCAGATACGGTTGCTGTGTTTCCTGACTCGCCTCAAAGCGCTCGCGATACGCGCGCGCAACCTGATGTCCGAAATGCGCGTTGATGAAATGCGCGAACGCGAAGCGGATGCCCAACTGCGCGGCGAGCAGGCCGCCGAATTCGCTGGAGCCGAGCATCCATAGTTGCGGGCGCGTCGGCACTTGCGGTTGCAACAGCACGCCTTGCGCGATGTGGTGGGCGGGCAGCGTGCCGTGCATCAGTCCCACCAGATCGGCCACTTGCTGCGAGAAGAATTCGCCGCGGTTGTAGTCGCCGGCAGCGACCGCCTGCGCGGTGCGCATGTCGCCGCCGGGCGCGCGTCCCACGCCGAGATCGATGCGGTTCGGGAACAGCGCCTCGAGCATCATGAATTGCTCGGCGACCTTGAACGGGCTGTAGTACGGCAGCATGATGCCGCCGGAGCCGAGCCGGATGCGTCGCGTGACGCTGCCAAGACGCGCCAGCATCACTTCGGGACATGGGTTCGACACGCCGCGCAAGCCGTGATGTTCGGCGCACCAGTAGCGCGTGTAGCCGAGGTCGTCGGCAAGTTGCGCGAGTTCGACAGTGGCGGCGATAGCGTCCGCCACCGAGTGCCCTGAGATGACGGGCGTTTGATCGAGCACGGAAAGTAGCGTCATGTCGGTGTGCTCCAGATGCTTCGGTTCGCTTCGCTTTGTGGTGTCTCGGCGGCGCGCGGCAAGTTCAGCGAATCAGGCTTGTGTCGGGCAGACGCTTCGCGATTTCCGCGATCAACGCGCGCGCGAGCGTCTGCTTGTCGGCGCGCGGCAGCCGGGTCACACCGGCGGCTTCGAACAGGATCACTTCGTTGTCGTCCATGCCGAACGTGAGCGGCCCGAGATTGCCGATTAGCAGCGGCACATTCTTGCGCACACGTTTCTCTTCGCCATGCACTTCGAGATCGCCGCTTTCCGCAGCGAAGCCGACGGCGAACGGCGGATGCGGCAGATTGGCCACCGCGGCCAGAATGTCCGGATTCTCGACGAACGAAAACGTGGGCAGCGCGCGGTCGGCGGCTTTCTTGATCTTGTGTTCGCTCGCGTGATCGACGCGCCAGTCGGCGACCGCGGCCACGCCGATGAAGATGTCCGCGTCCGCTACCGAACGCATCACCGCATCGTGCATCTGCTGGGCGGTCTGCACGTCCTCGCGGAACACGCCCCACGGTGTGTCGAGCGCGACCGGACCCGCGACGAGATGCACGTCGGCGCCGGCCTGCTGCGCGGCGCGCGCGAGCGCAAAACCCATCTTGCCGCTCGAGCGATTCGTGATGCCGCGAACCGGATCGAGCGGTTCGAACGTCGGGCCGGCTGTCAGCAGCACGCGTCGACCGGACAGAATCTTCGGCGAGAAAAACGATGCGATCGCTTCGTAAGTTGCCGCGGCTTCGAGCATGCGGCCGTCGCCGATTTCGCCGCACGCCTGCGGTCCCGAATCGGGGCCGAGCACTTCGACGCCGTCCGCGCGCAATTGCGCGACATTGCGCTGCGTCGCCGGGTTCCGCCACATCTGCCGGTTCATCGCGGGCACGACGAGCAACGGACAATCGCGCGCGACGCACAACGTGGCGAGCAGATCGTCGGCCATGCCGTGCGCGAGTTTCGCGAGGAAGTCAGTGGAGGCGGGCGCGATCACGATCGCGTCGGCTTCGCGCGACAGATCGATATGCGCCATGTTGTTCGCGATGCGCGCGTCCCACTGGCTCGTGTAGACGGGACGGCCTGAGAGCGCCTGCATCGTGACGGGCGTGATGAACTGCGTGGCCGCTTCGGTCATCACGATCTGGACGGTCGCGCCGGCCTTGGTCAGAAGACGCGTGAGTTCGGCGATCTTGTAGCAGGCAATGCCGCCCGTCATGCCGAGGACGAGGTGTTTTCCTGCGAGTTCTGCGGTTGCCAACGAAAGCCTCCGACAAAGCGTGGTGACCGAGCGCGGCGCGCTTGCACCGTTGCCGGCCTTCAAAGCGGATTTCTAACGCGCCGCCGTCGAAGCGCGAAAAACCACTTCCGGCGGCCCGCGCCTTGCAACGATCCGCCCGTTAGCGCGACCCGCGTACGCGCCGCAACTCGTCGATGACGAGCAGCACCGCGCCGACCGTGATCGCGCTGTCGGCGAGATTGAACGCCGGCCAGTGCCACGCGCGCACGTGGAAGTCCAGGAAGTCGATCACGTGGCCGTACGCGAGCCGGTCAATCACGTTGCCGAGCGCGCCGCCGAGAATCAGCGCCAGCGCCGTGCAGAACATTTTTTGCCCGCCGTGGCGCTTGAGCAGGTAGCAGATCACCAGCGCGGCGATCACGCCGAGCGCGGTGAAAGCCCAACGCTGCCAGCCGCCCGCCATCGCGAGAAAGCTGAAGGCGGCGCCGCGGTTGTACACGAGGATCAGGTTGAAGAACGACGTGACCTCATGCGCGACGCCGTAGGCAAACACCTTCTGCACCGCGATTTTCGTCAGCTGATCGAACAGGATCACGATCAGCGCGACGCCCAGCCAGGGCGCCAGCGAACTATTGCCGGCGGATGCTTTCGATGTGGATTTCGCCATGGTTCTCGCCATTATGCCGCGCTCCTCGCCTCGCCGGTGCCGAACAGATTGCTGATGCAGCGGCCGCACAGCGTGGGGTGTTCGGCGTTCGCGCCGACATCCGCGCGGTAGTGCCAGCAGCGCTCGCACTTCAGATACTTCGACGTGATCACTTCGACGCCTTCTTCCGCTTCGCTCGCGACCTTCACGACCGTTGCCGCCGATGTGATCAGCACGAACTTGAGGTCGTCGCCGAGGCTCGTCAGCGCGTCGTAACGCGCGCCACTCGCGCGGATTTCCACTTCCGCCTGCAACGACGAGCCGATCAGGTTAGCGACGCGCGCTTCTTCCAGCGCCTTCGTCACGTCGCCGCGCGCGGCGCGCAGCAGCGTCCATTTGTCGAGCAGCGCGCCCGCATCGGGCACGGCCGGGAACGCGTGATACGTCTCGGTGAAGATGGTTTCGCTGTTCGGCTGGAACACCTTCCACGCTTCTTCGGCGGTGAACGAGAGGAACGGCGCCATCAGACGCAGCAAACCTTGCGCGATGTGATACAGCGCGGTTTGAGCCGAGCGGCGCGCGACCGAATCAGCAGCCGTGGTGTAGAGGCGATCCTTCAGCACGTCCAGATAGAAACCGCCGAGGTCTTCCGAGCAGAACGTCTGCAGCTTGGCGACCACCGGGTGGAACTCGTACTTGTCGTAGTGCGAGAGGATATCGTTTTGCAGATTCGCCGACAGCGCCACCGCGTAACGGTCGATCTCGAGCCAGTCTTCCACCGGGCGCGCGTTCTTCTCGTAGTCGAAGTCCGACAGATTCGCGAGCAGGAAGCGCAGCGTGTTGCGGATACGGCGATAGCCTTCCGTCACGCGCTTGAGGATTTCCTCGGAGATCGCGAGCTCGCCGGAGTAATCGGTCGACGCGATCCACAAGCGGATGATTTCCGCGCCGAGGCGGTTCGCCACCTCATGCGGATCGATGCCGTTGCCAAGCGACTTGCTCATCTTGCGGCCTTCGCCGTCGACGGTAAAGCCGTGCGTCAGAAGCGCGTTATACGGCGGACGGCCGTCGAGCATGGAAGCCGTCAACAGCGACGAATGGAACCAGCCGCGATGCTGATCCGAGCCTTCCAGATACAGGTCGGCCGGGAATTGCAGTTCGTCCTTGTGCGAGCCGCGCAGCACGTGCCAATGCGTCGTGCCGGAATCGAACCACACGTCGAGCGTGTCGCGGTTCTTTTCGTACAGATTCGCGTCGTCGCCGAGCAGTTCGCGCGGATCGAGCGTTTGCCAAGCCTCGATGCCGGCCTGCTCGACGCGCTTCGCGACTTCCTCGAGCAACTCGAGCGTGCGCGGATGCAACTCGCCCGTTTCCTTGTGGACGAAGAACGCCATCGGCACGCCCCATTGGCGCTGACGCGACAGCGTCCAGTCGGGACGATTCGCGATCATGCTGAAGAGCCGCTGCTTGCCCCACGACGGATAAAACGCCGTGTTTTCGATGCCTTCGAGCGCGGTTTCGCGCAGCGTCTTGTCGCTGTCGTTCGGCTTCACGTCCATGCCGGCGAACCATTGCGACGTCGCGCGATAGATGATCGGCGTCTTGTGGCGCCAGCAGTGCATGTAGCTGTGCGTGTACTTTTCCGTGCGCAAAAGCGAACCGGCGCTTTGCAGCGCTTCGACGATCTGCGGATTCGCCGCCCAGATCGACAGGCCGCCGAAGAGCGCGAGCGATTCGATGTAACGGCCGTCGCCCATCACCGGATTGATGATGTCGGAATCGGCCATGCCGTGCGCCTTGCACGACACGAAGTCTTCCACGCCATACGCCGGCGACGAGTGCACGACGCCCGTGCCGGTTTCCGTCGTCACGTAGTCGCCGAGATAAACCGGCGACGTGCGCTTGTAGCTCGGATGTGCGGACGCGAGCGGATGGTTAAAGCGCAAGTTGACGAGCTTCGCTCCCGGCGTGGTCGCGATCACCGAGCCTTCCAGACCATACGCCTTCAGGCATGCTTCGACGCGTTCCTCGGCGAGAATCAACAGGCCGCGCGGCGTATCGACGAGCGCGTAGACGATTCCCGGATGCAGGTTCAACGCCTGGTTCGCGGGAATGGTCCACGGCGTCGTGGTCCAGATCACGATGCCGCCTTCGTTGCGCGGCAGCGCGTTCAGGCCGAACGCCTGCGCGGTCTTCTCCGGCTCGGCGAAGGCGAACAGCACGTCGATGGTCGGATCGGTCTTGTCCTTGTACTCGACTTCCGCCTCAGCGAGCGCCGAGCCGCAGTCGAAACACCAGTTGACCGGCTTCAGCCCGCGGAACACGTAGCCTTTTTCCAGGATCTTCGCGAGCGCGCGGATTTCGCCGGCTTCATTCGTGAAGTTCATGGTCTTGTAGGGGTTGTCCCACTCACCGAGCACGCCCAGACGCCGGAAGCCGAGCTTCTGCTTCTCGATCTGCTCGGTCGCGTACGCGCGCGCTTTCTGCATGACTTCCGCGGCGGGCAGCGACTTGCCGAACTGTTTTTCGATCTGGATTTCGATCGGCATGCCGTGGCAGTCCCAGCCCGGCACGTAGACCGCGTCGAAGCCCGCCATGTTGCGCGCCTTGACGATCATGTCCTTGAGGATCTTGTTCACCGCGTGGCCGAGGTGGATGTCGCCGTTCGCGTACGGCGGGCCGTCGTGCAGGATGAACTTCTTGCGACCCTTGCTGGCTGCGCGGATCTTCTCGTAGACCTTGCGCTCCTGCCATTCCTTGACCCATTGCGGCTCGCGCTTGGGCAAGTCGCCGCGCATCGGGAACGGCGTGTCGAGCAGGTTCACGGGGTAGCGTGATTGCGGTTTCGAATCGGCTTTCTTGTTGCTCATGATGTGGTCGCGGTGAATTCTTTATAAGCGCAGCGGGGCGCGGGTTGCGCACGGTGCGCGAGAGGGTTGGGCGCGGCGGCAGGCATGTCGCGCAATGCGCGGATGTCCTTCGATACGCGCAGCGGCGGTCCATGCGGCAGGTGAACGCGCGCAGGGACCGCGGCGGCTATCTAATTCGATCGGTGGCCGACGTGGCGAAACCGGTTGAGCGGCTGCCCGGCGTGCCCGCGCCGACGGCCGCGAACCACGCGCGCGCGTTGGCGACGTCGCGTGCAATCGCGGCGGTGAGCGTTTCGAGGTCGACGTACTTTTCCTCGTCGCGCAGCTTCTTCAGGAATTCGACGCGCACGAGCTTGCCGTAAGCGTCGCCGTGCCAGTCGAGCAGGTGCACTTCGAGCAGCACGCGGCCGGAATCGTCGACGGTGGGACGCAGGCCCAGACTCGCGACGCCAGGCAGCGGTTCGTCGGTCACGCCATGCACGCGCACGACGAAAATGCCCGCGAGCGCCGGACGCTTGTGCGCGATCGGCAGATTGAGCGTGGGAAAGCCGAGATCGCGGCCGAGCTTCATGCCGTGCACGACGTGGCCGCTGATCAGATAGTCGCGGCCGAGCGCGGCGCGCGCCGCGTCGAGATCGCCGGCCACCAATGCCGCGCGCACGCCCGAGCTGGAGATGCGCGCACCGGACGGATCGGCGACCGTGGCCATTTGCTCGACTTCGAAACCGTAATGCTGCCCTGCCGCCTTCAGCGACGTGAAGTCGCCCGCGCGCTTCGCGCCATAGCGGAAGTCGTCGCCGATCATCACCCAGCGCGCGTGCAGCCCATTCACGATGATCCGTTCGACGAACGCGTCCGGCGACTGGCTCGCGAACGTGTGATTGAAGTGCTCGACGACCACGCGGTCCACGCCATTGGTGCGCAGCGCTTCGAGCTTGTCGCGCAGCATCGCGATGCGCGGCGGCGCGCCGGCCGGGTTGAAGAATTCGCGCGGGTGCGGCTCGAAGGTCATCACGCAGACGGGCAGGCCGCGCGCGTCGGCCGCTGCGCGCACGTGCGCGAGCAAAGCCTGATGGCCGCGGTGGACACCGTCGAAGTTGCCGATGGTCAGTGCGCACGGCGCACGGCTTTCAGCGTTGGGAAGACCGCGGAAGACTCTCACGATAGCGCGTCGGGGTAGGGCGGGCGGGGTGCCGCAAAACAAACGATTATAAACGCTCGGCGCAACGGACGGCGGCGCCTCGCGGTTTGGGTGTCCCCGAATGATAAAATCCGCGCATGAAAAAACTCGTCATCCTGATTTCAGGGCGGGGAAGCAACATGGAAGCCATTGTCCGCGCGTGTGCGGACGAAGGGTGGGCCGCGCAGGTGGCCGCTGTGATTGCCAACCGTCCTGACGCCGCAGGCCTTGCGTTCGCGGCGTCGCACGGCATTGCGACGGCGGTGGTCGATCACCGCCAGTTTCCCGACCGCGAGCGCTTCGATGCGGCGCTGGCCGAACAAATCGATAGTTTCTCGCCGGATCTCGTCGCGCTCGCCGGCTTTATGCGCGTGCTGACGGACGGTTTCGTCGACCGTTATGCGGGGCGCATGCTGAACGTGCACCCGTCGCTGCTGCCGAGCTTTCCTGGACTCAAGACACATCAGCAGGCGCTCGACGCCGGCGTGCGACTGCACGGCGCGTCGGTGCATTTCGTGACGTCGCAGCTCGATCACGGGCCGATCGTCGTGCAGTCGGCGGTGCCCGTCGTGGCCGGCGACACGCCCGCGACGCTCGCCGAGCGCGTGCTCGCGACCGAACACATCATTTATCCACGCGCGGTGCGCTGGTTCGTCGAAGGGCGTCTTGCTCTTGACGGCCTGCGTGTCACGCTTACGCCGCCGGAGCCGCAATGGCTCTTTGCCGGTCACACCGCCGGAGAGGGCGCATGAGATTGCATGGTTTTTTGATTGGACAAACTGAGACTTTGCTGGCTGAAGTCCTAAGACTGAACGGTCCCGCCGACGCCACCACGAGCCGCTTTTTCCGCGCGCATCCGAAGTTGGGGCATGGCGAGCGCGGCGTGATCGCCGAGGCGGTTTTCGCAGTACTGCGCCGGCGCATGGAATTCGCGCATCTGGCCGAAAGCGGCGCCGGCAGCCCGGCGCGCCGCATGGCTTTGCTCGGTCTGATGCAGACGGCGGGCCGCTCGGCGCTCAAGCCGTTCGTGTCGGACTCAGAATCCAGGTGGCTGGAACACGTCGCGATGATCGACCCGGAAAGCCTGCCGCTGCGGATTCGCCTGAATCTGCCGGACTGGATCTATCAGGCGCTGGCCAAGCGTTTTGAAGCCGCGGAACTCGCGCAACTGGCCGCCGCGCTCAACTACCCGGCGCCTCTGGACCTGCGCGCGAACCCGATCAAGGCGAGCCGCGACGACGTGCTGAACGCGCTGTCGAAGGCCGGCATTGAAGCCGGCGCCACGCCGTTCGCGCCGTTCGGCGTGCGGGTGGTCGGCAAGCCGCCGCTCACCAAGCTCGACGCGTTCCAGCAAGGCTGGCTCGAAGTCCAGGACGAGGGCAGCCAGTTGCTGTGCTCGCTCGTCGCGCCCAAGCGCGGCGAAATGATCGTCGACTTCTGCGCGGGCGCGGGCGGCAAGACGCTCGCGCTCGGCGCGGCGATGCGCTCGACTGGGCGTCTCTACGCATTCGACATCTCCGAGCGGCGTCTCGCCAAGCTCAAGCCGCGGCTTGCGCGCAGCGGCTTGTCGAACGTGAATCCGGTGCTGATCGACAGCGAGCACGACGCCAAGATCAAGCGGCTCGCCGGCAAGATCGACCGCGTGCTGGTGGATGCGCCGTGCAGCGGCTTGGGCACACTGCGCCGCAATCCCGATCTGAAGTGGCGTCAGTCGCCGGAATCGGTCGCGGAGCTTGCGCCCAAGCAGGCGTCGATTCTCGCGAGCGCGGCGCGGCTCGTGAAGAAGGGCGGGCGTCTCGTGTACGCGACGTGCTCGATCCTCGAAGCGGAAAACGAAGCGGTCGTGCAGCAGTTCCTCGCGGATCACCCGGACTTCGCGCTCGTCCCGGCGCGTGAAGTGCTGGCCGAGCAGCGCATCGACCTTGAAATGGGCGATTACCTGTCGCTCTGGCCGCATCGCCACGCGACCGACGGCTTCTTCGCCGCCGTGCTCGAACGTCAGAGCTGAGGCCCGACGGGCTGTCCGCCGGCTCGCCGATCGGTTGTTCGATCGAGGCGAGCCGGTCATTCCCGCAACACCATGCAAAACCGACTCTTTTCGCACCTTTTCGGCGATCTCACGCGCGACTTCGGCCAGCCGGTCATGCTGTGGCAAATCGGCTTGCTGCTTACGACGCTCGCGCTCGCGTGGCTGCTCGCGCGCGTGCTGCGCCGGGCGCTCGATTTGCGCCGGCAGACGCGCTACCAGACGCTGCGCTTCGGCGCCGAAAGCCTGAACCGCGCGTTTTTCCCGCTGATCGGCGCGGTGCTGGTGTGGCTCGCGCGCGCGATCGCGGGCCAGTTCATCCACACTGCGCTGCTCGATCTCGCGTTGGTGCCGCTTTTCGGCATCGGCTTGATTTACATCGTGTTTTTCTTCGCGCGACGCGTCTTTAGCCACGACGGCGAGACGCATCCGTGGCTTTTCGTCGTCGAAAAAATCGTCTCGCTGGTCGTCTGGGTCGCCATGGTGCTGACCGTGATGGGCATTCAGGACGACGTGATCGAGTGGATGGCGAGCGTTCACTTTCGCATCGCCAATGCGCATATGACGCTGCTTTCGCTCGTCACCGGCCTGCTGTGGGTGGGCGTGACGATGATCGTCGCGATGTGGCTCGGCTCGGCGTTCGAAGACCGGCTGATGCGCGCCACCACGCTCGACGCCAATCTGAAAGTGGTGGTGGCGCGCGTCGGCCGTGCGGCTTTCGTGCTGGCGGCCGTGCTGATCAGCCTGTCGCTCGTGGGCATCGACATCACCGTGCTCGGCGTGTTCGGCGGCGCGCTCGGCGTGGGGCTCGGTTTCGGGCTGCAGAAGATCGCGAGCAACTATGTGTCGGGCTTCATCATCCTGATCGACCGGTCGTTGCGGATCGGCGACACGATCAACGTGAGCGGCCTGCAAGGCATGGTCACGCAGATCCGCACGCGTTACACGGTCGTGCGTGGCCTCGACGGCATCGAGACGCTGATTCCAAACGAGAAGCTGATCACCGACGTCGTGCAGAACCAGTCGTCGTATCTGACGCGCGGCTATGCGAAGGCGGCGGTGCAGATCGCCTACACGGCCGACGTCGAACAGGCGATGGCGCTGCTCGCGCAAGCCGCCGCCGGCGTGCCGCGCGTCCTCGCGGACCCGGCGCCCACGCCTTACCTGACGAGTTTCGGCGCTGACGGCATCAACCTCGAACTGGGTTTCTGGATCGCCGACGCCGCAACCGGCACCTCGGCCGTGCGCTCGGCGGTCAATCGCAACATCTGGCAGCTTTTCTCCGCGCACGGCATTTCGATTCCTTTCGCGCAACGCGAAGTGCGGATCGTCGGCAACGTCGGACACATTGCAAATGTCTCCGGTGTCGCACCGCAGCCGGTAACTATGACCGCGCCTGCCGCCAATCAGGCAGACAACGCGCTCTGACGGGCACTTCTGGGTCTGCGGTGAGTCAAAATGGGCTCATTGCAGACTATCGCTCGTTGATGCCGCACAAAAAATCCCTATTTGTTACAAACACTTGGAACGCTTCCAGTAGAATGTCGTCCAATCCCGCTGTATGCTTTCACTTTCTTGACACGCGCAGTCCGCGGGTGTCTCGTGTCTCTCGTTCCACAGGTAAATTGCCTTGTTGAATTCCTTGCTCGATTTCCTTGCCCACGGCCTGCTGCGCTTCTCCTGGTGGCAACTTGTGCTGTACACCCTCGCGGTCACGCACGTCACGATCATCGGCGTGACGGTTTATCTGCACCGCTGCCAGGCGCACCGCGCGCTCGAATTGCACCCTGTCGTCAGTCATTTTTTCCGGTTCTGGCTGTGGATGACCACGGGCATGCTGACCGGTCAATGGGCGGCTATCCACCGTAAACACCACGCGAAGTGCGAGACCGAAGAAGATCCGCACAGCCCGCAAACGCGCGGCATCTGGAAGGTGCTGCTCGAAGGCGCGGAACTGTATCGCACCGAAGCGAAAAACGAAGAAACGATGCGCAAGTTCAGTCACGGCACGCCGAACGACTGGATGGAGCGCAACGTCTACACGAAGTACCCGATTCTCGGCGTGAGCCTGATGATGGTGCTGAACGTCGCGCTGTTCGGCGTCGTCGGCCTGACCATCTGGGCTGTGCAAATGGTGTGGATCCCGTTCTGGGCGGCCGGCGTCGTCAACGGTCTCGCGCACTTCTGGGGCTACCGCAACTTCAACTCGTCGGACGCCAGCACGAACATTTTCCCGTGGGGCATCATCATCGGCGGTGAGGAGCTGCATAACAACCACCACACGTATGCGACGTCGGCCAAGCTGTCGAACAAGTGGTATGAGTTCGACATCGGCTGGATGTATATCCGCATCATGTCGGCCTTCCGTCTTGCGAAGGTGAAGAAGATCGCGCCCACGCCGCGTCTGACCACCGGCAAGCTGGTGCTCGACCAGGACACGTTGCAGGCCGTGCTGGCAAACCGTTACGAAGTGATGGCGCGTTACGGCAAGGCGCTCAAGCGTGCGTATCGTCAGGAGCTCGCGCATCTGAAGGAAGTCGGCGCACGCGAGAAGTATCAGCTCATGCGCGGCGCGCGCAACTGGTTCCATAAGGAAGAAGCGGGGCTCGACGAGCCGCAGAAACGTCTGCTGCCGCAAATCTTCGCGAACAGCCAGAAACTGAAGACGTACATCGACATGCGCAACGAACTCGCGGCAATGTGGGAGCGCTCGAACGCGTCGCGCGACCAGTTGCTGGTTCAGTTGCAGGACTGGTGTCATCGCGCTGAGGCGAGCGGCATCAAAGCGCTGCAGGATTTTGCAATGCGACTGCGCCGTTATGCTTGATCGCGAAATCCATTAAAATTTCGTTACGTCACAAAACCCCGCGTTGGCGGGGTTTTGCTTTTTGGGCCGCGGAAAATGCAGCATGACGCAGTGCGCAGGCCGCGGCGGCAGAGCGAGGGCAGAGGAGATCATGGATCAGCAGGCGATCAGGACCGTCGAATACGACCGGCCGCAGGCGCAGGGCACGTCCTGCGGGATCGGACAGGCGTGGGCGAAGGTGCCCGACATGCCGTCGGCAGAACAAAAAGTGGCGCTGAAGGAGCGCATCCGTGCATTGCTCAAGCGCGAGAAAGCAGTGCTCGTGGCCCACTATTATGTCGATGCCGAATTGCAGGAGCTTGCCGACGAAACCGGCGGCTGCGTCGCCGATTCGCTGGAAATGGCGCGCTTCGGGCGTGACCATGAGGCGCAAACGCTGGTGGTGGCCGGCGTGCGTTTCATGGGCGAGACCGCGAAGATTCTGAGCCCCGACAAGCGCATTCTGATGCCGGACCTCGACGCTACCTGCTCGCTCGATCTCGGCTGCCCGGTGGATGAATTCTCTGCTTTCTGCGACGCCCACCCGGATCGCACGGTCGTGGTCTATGCGAACACCAGTGCCGCGGTGAAGGCTCGCGCCGACTGGATGGTGACTTCATCGATCGGACTGGAGATCGTTGCCGACCTGCACGCGCGCGGCGAAAAAATCATCTGGGCGCCGGACCGGCACCTGGGCGGTTATATCCAGAACAAGACCGGCGCGGACATGCTCATGTGGCAGGGCTCGTGTCTCGTGCACGACGAATTCAAGGGCATCGAACTGGATTTGCTGCGCGCCGAATATCCCGGCGCGAAAGTGCTCGTGCATCCCGAGTCGCCGGCCAACGTCGTGGCGCTTGCCGATGTCGTCGGTTCCACGACTCAGTTGATCGACGCCGCGCAGAAGCTCGATGCGACGCATTTCATCGTCGCGACGGACCTCGGCATCCTGCACAAGATGCAACTCGCTGCGCCCGGCAAGACGCTGATTGCCGCGCCCACGGCCGGCAACAGCGCGACCTGCAAGAGCTGCGCGCACTGTCCGTGGATGGCCATGAACGGCCTCGCGAATCTGGCCGACGTGCTCGAGCGCGGCCACAACGAGATTTTCGTCGACCGTGCTATTGGCGAACGGGCTCGTCTGCCGATCGACCGCATGCTGGACTTCGCCGCGCGTCACAAGAAGCGCGTGCAGGCGAGCGGCGATCTGGCGCGCGACGCGCAGTTGTATTCGAACGTAGGAGCCGCCTGATGAACGCGGTAGCGCAAAGTTCGGTAGAGGCCGGTTCCGCCGCGTATAGCCAGGCGGAAGCCGTGTCGCCGCTCTTCGCCGAGATCCGCGCGCAGTACGGCGCCGCGTTCGACGCCGCGCTGGCACGCAACGTCGCGGACGCGCTCGCGGAAGACATCGGCACTGGCGATCAGACTGGCCGCCTCGTTCCCGCCGACGAAGTGCGCGACGCGCGCGTCATCGTCCGCGAGGATGCGGTGTTGTGCGGCGTGCCCTGGTTCAACGCCGTCTTGCGCCAGGTCGATCCGCGGATCGAGGCGCAGTGGCGTTATCGCGAAGGCGACCGCATGACGGCGGACACGCCGGTGTGCGAACTGCGCGGGCCGGTGCGCGCGCTGCTTACCGCCGAGCGCAACGCGCTCAACTTTCTGCAGTTGCTGTCCGGCGTGGCGAGCGCGACGCGCCGGTACGTCGACGCAATCGCGCATACGCGCACGCGCATTCTCGACACGCGCAAGACTTTGCCAGGCTTGCGGCTCGCGCAAAAGTACGCGGTGCGTGTGGGCGGCGGCGCGAATCAACGGCTCGCGTTGTACGACGGCATCCTGATCAAGGAAAACCACATTGCCGCCGCCGGCGGAGTGGGCGCGGCCATGAACGCAGCGCTTGCGCTCAACGCGGGCGTCCCGATTCAGATCGAGGTCGAAACGCTCGAACAGTTGGAAACGGCATTGGCGCATCGCGCGCAGTCCATTCTGCTCGACAACTTTTCCTTCGATGCAATGCGCGACGCGGTGCGCATCACCGCCGGGCGCGCGGTGCTGGAAGTGTCCGGCGGCGTCAACTTCGAGACGGTGCGGACGATTGCGGAGACAGGCGTCGACCGCGTGTCGATCGGCGCCCTGACGAAAGACGTGCGAGCGACCGATTACTCGCTGCGAATCGTCTGACGCGGTTTCCAGAAATTAGGCTTCGTGAGACATGAAACGCCATCGCCGGCATGAAAGCCGGCGATGGCGTTTCCGTTTGCATCACACGTTGCGGTTGCGCACGTATTCCGGCGAGAGCACGGTCGGCAGCGCTTTGGGCAAAGTCGCCGGCCAGTCGCGGCTGAAATGCAGGCCGCGGCTTTCGCGCCGCGAGCGCGCGCCGTCGACGATTAGCGAAGCCACGTCCACCAGATTGCGCAACTCCAGCAGGTCGCGGCTCACCTTGAAGTTTGCGTAATACTCGTGAATCTCGTCGCGCAAGAGGGCGAGCCGGTGGCGCGCTCGCGCAAGCCGTTTGTCCGTGCGCACAATGCCCACGTAATTCCACATGAGCCGGCGAAGCTCGTCCCAATTGTGGGCGACCACCACTTCTTCGTCCGGATCGGACACGCGGCTTTCGTCCCAGTCCGGCAACGGCGCATGAACCGCGCCGCTAAAGCCTTCTTCTTCGATGGCGCGCGCAGCCGAGCGGCCGATCACCAGACACTCGAGCAGCGAATTGCTGGCCAGACGGTTTGCGCCGTGCAGCCCCGTGCAAGAGGTCTCGCCGACTGCATAGAGGCCCGCGAGATCGGTGCGGCCCGCCAGATCGGTGACGACGCCGCCGCACGTATAGTGCGCCGCCGGCACGACCGGAATGGGTTCCTTCGTGATGTCGATGCCGAATTCCAGGCAGCGCGCGAGGATCGTCGGAAAATGCTCGTGCAGGAAATCGGCCGGCTGATGGCTGATGTCCAGATACACACAATCGATGCCGCGCTTCTTGATCTCGAAGTCGATCGCGCGCGCGACGATGTCGCGCGGCGCGAGTTCGGCGCGCTCGTCGTGGTTCGGCATGAAACGCGTGCCGTCCGGCAGCTTCAGCACGCCGCCTTCGCCGCGCACGGCTTCCGAAATCAGAAACGACTTGGCGTACGGATGGAACAGGCAGGTCGGATGGAACTGAATGAACTCCATGTTCGAGACGCGGCAGCCCGCGCGCCATGCCATCGCGATGCCGTCGCCCGTCGCCGTGTCCGGATTCGTGGTGTACAGGTAGACCTTGCCGGCGCCGCCGGTGGCGAGCACCGTGTGCGGCGCCTCGATGGTGACGGTGCGGCCGGTTTGCACATCGAGCGCATAGAGGCCATGACAACGGCGTCCCGGCAATCCCAGCCGGTCGGAGGTGATCAGGTCGATCGCGCAGTGATCTTCGAGCAACGTGATGTTCGGATGCCGCCGCACACGCTCGCTGAGCGTGGTGACAACCGCATGGCCCGTGGCGTCGGCCGCATGAATAATCCGCCGGTGGCTATGGCCGCCCTCGCGAGTCAGGTGGAAGCCGAGCTCGGCCGCGTCGTCTTTCGTGAACGGCACGCCCTGGTCAATCAGCCATTCAATCGCGGCACGCCCGTGTTCGACGATGAACCGCGTCGCCGCTTCGTCGCACAGGCCGCCGCCGGCAATCAGCGTGTCGCGCACGTGATTGTCGATGCTGTCCGCGGAATCCAGCACGGCGGCGATGCCGCCTTGCGCCCAATCACTCGCGCCTTCAGTCATCGACCGCTTGGCGATCACCGCAACCCGCCGCGTTTCTGCGAGATTGAGCGCGACGCTCAGCCCCGCGAGACCGCTACCGACAATCGCCACATCGAATTCCATTGCTTGCATCTCCGTCTTTTCGTTTTGCTGTGCAAACGCGTCAATCACGCGCTGCTAAAACGAGAAAGGATACGCGCCGCGACGGTTGAGGGAAAGCTAGCCGGACGGCATAAGACTTCACGACCGCGCACATCAAGGTCAAACGACGGTTTTGACGACCCAAAAACAAAAAAGCCCCGCACGAATGCGAGGCTTTTTGCACATGTCTTTGCCTTCGTCAAAAGGCAGGAGCCAAGACTTACTTGATCTTGGTTTCCTTGTAGTCAACGTGCTTACGGACGACCGGATCAAACTTCTTGATCAGCATCTTTTCCGGCATGTTGCGTTTGTTCTTCGTAGTCGTGTAGAAGTGACCCGTGCCTGCGGTCGATTCCAGCTTGATCTTGTCGCGTGCGCCTTTCGCCATGATTTACTCCTTAGGCTTCACCGCGTGCGCGCAGATCTGCGAGCACAGCGTCGATACCGTTCTTGTCGATCAGGCGCAGGCCGGCGTTCGAAATACGCAGACGCACCCAACGGTTTTCGCTTTCCACCCAAATACGGCGGCTTTGCAGGTTCGGCAGGAACCGGCGCTTGGTTTTGTTGTTCGCGTGGGAAACGTTGTTGCCGCTCATCGGCGCTTTCCCAGTTACTTGGCATACGCGTGCCATGAGAGCACTCCTAATACGCTAATTCTGAGTTCGAACGCCGTGAAAGTTTCCCGAAAAGAGTCGCGCTGAAATCAGGCACGTATCCTTTCCGGAACGCCTTGGTGGCTTCGGAACAGGGGGTTGGAAATAGGCAAACCGGAATTCTAGCAGGAAAAAAGCCGCAAAATCAAACCTTATTTGCGGTGGCGAGACACGGCGCGGCGCCTTTTCGCGTCCCGTTCACGCTTTTTTCATGTCGCCTAAAGAGCGCCGAAAGACCCGTCAAGGTGCCGGTCGCACTGCGTCACGGCCACCCGGCGCGGGCGAACGAGTATACGCTGTCCGCGCCGATCACGAGATGATCGACGAGTTGCACGTCGATCAGCGCCAGCGCTTCACGCAGTGTGCGCGTCAGACTGCAGTCGCTGGCGCTCGGCTGCACCGCGCCCGACGGATGATTGTGCGCGACGATCAGGCTCGCCGCATTGAGCGCCAGCGCCCGCCGCACGATCTCGCGCGGATACACCGCCATGCGCGTGAGCGTGCCGCGCGCGCTTTCCTCGCTGCGAATCAGCCGATGCCGCGCGTCCAGGAACAGCGACACGAACACTTCCTGCGGACGGCCGCCGATCAGAAGCCGCAGGTAATCTTCCACGGCCTCGGGCGAATTCATCAGCGAACGCCGGCGCATCTTGTCGACCAGCGAACGGCGCGCCATTTCCATGATCGCGAGCAACTGCGCTTTTTTCGCGGGCCCGATGCCGCGCAGGCCGTCGAAATCCGCGTAAGTCGCATCGAGCATGGCCCGCAGCGAGCCGAAGCGGTCGAGCAGTTCGCGCGCCACGCTGAACACGTCGTGGCCGGGCAGGCCCGAGCCGAGCACGAGCACGATCATCTCCGTGTCCGACAGCACGGCGGGGCCCTGATCGATGAGCCGTTCGCGCGGCATATCGTGTTTGGGCCATTTGCGCCCGCGGCGCGGATTGGGCGCATCGGCAGGGCGGGCGACGGGCGGCGAACGAGCGAAATCCAACATTGGATCGCCGATTGTGGACGCATAATCAGACATATAGAGACAATTCCTCCGCTTAGGGTTGAAGCTTCGTGCGTGCGATGGACGCAAGCCGAGGCCAGCCATGTGGCTTACAATAGACGCTTTGCGCACGGCACGCCGACGGTGTGCCGCACGCGTCGGCTGCGCCCGCGGCGCACGCGTGAGAGCGCGCTTCGACTGAGCGAGCACTGCATGAGCATCATCGACATTTCCGAAGTGAAGCCCGGTTCACACGTGACGCTTCACTACCGGCTTTCCCTTGCCGATGGCGCCGAAGTCATCAATACCTTCAACGACAAGCCCGCCACGCTGCTGCTCGGCGCCGGTCAGCTCGCGCCGCCGCTGGAAGACATTTTGCTGGGTTTGAAGGTCGGGCACCATTCGACCTTTCGGCTAGATCCTGGCGTCGCCTTCGGTCCGCGCAATCCCGAGTTGATCCAGCGCGTGTCGCTGGCCACGCTGCGCGAAAACAGCATGATCGGTGAGGATTTTTCTCCGGGCGACCTGGTCGAATTCAACGCGCCGGGTGGCGGCCGCTACGCCGGCGTTCTGAAAGAAGTGAGCGAAACGTCGGCCCTGTTCGATTTCAACCACCCGCTTGCCGGCCAGGCGCTGGCGTTCGAAGTGAAAATCATCGGGATTTTGTAAACATGACCATCGCGGATACGACCCTTGCCGAAACCGAGATCCTGCTGGCGCAGCCGCGCGGGTTCTGTGCCGGCGTCGATCGGGCTATCGAGATCGTCGAACGCGCGATCAAGCTGCACGGCTCGCCGATTTACGTGCGTCACGAAATCGTCCATAACGCCTACGTCGTCGAAGATCTGCGCAAGAAGGGCGCGATTTTCATTGAGCGGCTCGAAGAAGTGCCGCCCGGCAACACGGTTATCTTCAGCGCGCACGGCGTGTCGAAAGCGGTGCGCAGCGAAGCCGAATCGCGCGGGCTGCGCGTGTACGACGCGACCTGTCCGCTCGTGACCAAGGTGCACATCGAGGTCGCGAAGATGCGCCAGGACGGCTTCGACATCGTGATGATCGGCCACAAGGGCCATCCGGAAGTGGAAGGCACGATGGGCCAGGCGGGCGAGGGCATGCATCTCGTCGAAGACATCGAGGACGTGCAGGCGCTGCAACTGGCCGACCCGGAGCGGATCGCGTTCGTCACGCAAACCACGCTGTCGGTCGACGACGCCGCCGAAATCATCGGCGCGCTAAAGGCGAAATACCCGTCCATCCGCGAGCCGAAGAAGCAGGACATCTGCTACGCGACGCAGAACCGCCAGGACGCCGTCAAGTTCATGGCGCCGCAGTGCGACGTGGTGATCGTGGTCGGCAGCCCGAACAGTTCGAACTCGAACCGGCTGCGCGAACTGGCTGAAAAGCTCGGCGTGCCGGCCTATATGGTCGATTCGCCGGATCAGATCGATCCGACATGGGTCGAGGGCAAGCGCCGCATCGGCGTGACTGCCGGCGCTTCGGCGCCGGAAGTGCTGGCGCAGGCGGTCATCGCCCGATTGCGGGAGTTGGGTGTGCGCAATGTTCGCGCGCTCGACGGCATCGAGGAAAACATCGCGTTTCCGCTGCCGCGTGGCTTGGGTCTGCCGGCCTGACGGTTCGCAGCCACCATAGACCATAAGAAAGCGCGCCTTCGGGCGCGTTTTTTTTCATCCTGACGCCGCGAAGGCCATTCAAGAAACGGTGCCACATCACTGCGAAATGCGGTTTCCCACACCGACGCAGGCAATCTTTTTTGAAATTCGATCTGGCATTAAATCCCTTTTCGGATGATGCGTACCCGATTATTTGCGACCTATCCGCCCTGTCGCAATTTTGGCGCACTAAAATGGTGCTCGCCAAAGGCGGCTCAACAAAACCCACCATTTGACGTAAACCACGCTGTAGCGGGCCGCAGCGCCGTTCGGCCGCAACACTTGATGCCATGCGTTCCCAAGCCGGTGCAACTGATGCACGAAAAACAGTCGCAACCGGGTTGCGCCTTTTGCGCGAAAGCGGTCTCAAAATACGGTTGCAATGCAGGAAAACCCTGCCGGTTCAACAATATTGCCCGTCGCAAAATTGGAGTTACAATGCGCGCGTTCTCAAGGCCTTAGCGCCTTCAGACGATGGAATTTGCAAGGGCGGGAGACCTATTTAATGCGAGTCAAGTTTGCTTACGCCGTGTCCATCGCGGCCGCGGTTGCGATGTTGACCGCGTGCGGCAAAAAACAGGATGGCGAGGCGGGAGCAGGTGCGTCGGCGGCAGCAGCATCCGCGGCGCCGGCAAGCGAAGCAATCGTCGTGAAAATCGGCCATGCGGCTCCGTTGACGGGCGGCATTGCACATCTTGGTAAAGACAACGAAAACGGCGCGCGTCTCGCGGTCGAGGAAATCAACGCGCAAGGCCTGACGATCGACGGCCACAAGATCGACTTGCAACTCGACGCGCAGGACGACGCCGCCGATCCCAAAACGGGAACGGCCGTCGCGCAAAAGCTGGTGGACGATCACGTGGTGGCCGTCGTCGGGCATCTGAATTCGGGCGTGTCGATTCCGGCTTCCAAGGTCTATAGCGACGCGAGCATCGTGCAGATGTCGCCGTCGTCGACGAACCCGGCTTACACGCAGCAGGGTTTCAAGACGACCTACCGCGTCGTCGCCACCGACGCGCAGCAGGGTCCCGCGCTCGCCAATTACGCGACGAACGCGCTGGGCGCGAAACGCATCGCCGTCGTGGACGATGCGACCGCCTACGGCAAGGGACTCGCGGACGAATTCGCGAAGACCGCCGAGGCGAACGGAGCGAAAGTCGTCACGCGCGAAGCGACGAACGACCGGGCCACGGACTTCCGGGCCATCCTCACGAAGATCAAGAGTGTTCATCCGGACGCCATCATGTTCGGCGGCATGGACGCAACGGGCGGGCCGTTTGCCAAACAGGCGGCGGCGCTCGGTATCAGGGCAAAAATCCTTGGCGGCGACGGCGTGTGTACCGACAAGGTAGGTGAGCTGGCGGGAACCGCCGTGCAAAACCTCGTCTGTTCGGAAGCGGGACTCGCGCTTTCGAAAATGGACAGGGGAGCGGACTTCGAGAAGAAGTACGTCGACCGCTTCCACACGCCGGTGCAGATTTACGCACCGTTCACGTACGACGCTGTGTACGTGATTGTCGATGCAATGAAGCGCGCTAATTCGATCGAGGCGCCCAAGGTGCTGGCTGCGATGCCGTCCACCGATTACCACGGGGTAATCGGCCGCATCGCGTTCGACGACAAGGGTGATTTGAAAGAGGGCGCCATTACGCTTTACGACTTCAAGGACGGCAAGAAAGCGGTTCTCGACGTCGTGAAGATGTAATGACGGGACGTTCAGCCTGACGGCACCGAACCACCCGACGGTGCCGTTTTTGCATCCGCTGAAGGCTAGCCTGCGACTGTGACCCAGTCGTGAAGGTGAATCGGCGGCGGATAAACCCTTACCGGTCTTTTACATCAGTACCCGCAGTGCCGTTGAGATTGCGTGACGCATCACCGCCCACCGGCTGATGAAGAGCGCGAATCCAGCCGCACGGGCTAAGGAGCATTAAATGGATATCTTCATCCAGCAGGTCCTCAACGGGCTGGTGCTTGGCAGCGTTTATGCCATCATCGCACTGGGCTATACGATGGTTTACGGCATTCTGGGCATCATCAACTTCGCTCACGGCGATGTGTTGATGGTCGGCGCGATGGTTGCGCTGTCAGCCATAGGCGTGCTGCAGAACCACTTCCCCGGCTTGGGCAATGTGCCGACGTTATGCATCGCGCTGGCGATCGCCGCCGTGGTCTGCGCGGTCGTCGGCTACACAATCGAGCGCGTGGCATACCGGCCGCTGCGCAAGGCGCCGCGTCTCGCGCCGCTGATCACGGCGATCGGCGTGTCGATCCTGCTGCAGACGCTCGCCATGATGATCTGGTCGCGCAATCCACTGCCGTTCCCGCAGCTTCTGCCCACCGATCCGCTGAACGTGATCAAGGCCACCGATACGACGCCCGGCGCCGTGATCTCGATGACTGAAATCGTGATCATCGTCGTCGCGTTCCTCGTGATGGCGGGCCTGCTGCTCCTCGTGCACAAGACCAAGCTCGGCCGCGCAATGCGCGCAATTGCCGAGAACCCCGGCGTCGCCTCGCTGATGGGCGTGAACCCGAACTTCGTGATCTCGGCCACCTTCATGATCGGCTCGGCGCTCGCCGCACTCGCCGGCGTGATGATCGCCTCCGAATACGGCAACGCGCACTTCTACATGGGCTTCATCCCAGGCCTGAAGGCGTTCACCGCGGCGGTGCTCGGCGGCATCGGCAATCTCGGCGGCGCGATGGTCGGCGGCGTGATTCTGGGGCTCATCGAACAGTTGGGCGCGGGTTATATCGGCAACCTGACAGGTGGTGTGTTCGGCAGTAACTATCAGGACGTGTTTGCGTTCATCGTGCTGATCATCGTGCTGGTGTTCCGTCCGTCGGGTCTGCTCGGCGAACGCGTTGCGGATCGCGCTTGATCCAGGCCAAGGAGTAAATCAAATGACCTCAATTCAACCGATCGAGCCGTCCACGACGCTCATTCCCGAGAAGAACCTGGCGAAGACGCTGACCGTCGGCATCATCACGGCGGTGCTCGTGATCGCCGCGCCGATGATCATCGGCACCGCGGGCGGCAACTACTGGGTCCGCGTGCTCGACTTCGCGATGCTGTACGTGATGCTCGCGCTCGGCCTCAATGTCGTGGTCGGCTTCGCCGGCCTGCTCGACCTGGGCTACATCGCGTTCTACGCGGTCGGCGCGTACACGGCGGCGCTGCTGTCGTCGCCGCATCTGTCGTCGCAATTCGAATGGATCGCGCATCTCGCGCCGAACGGGCTGCACGTGCCGTTCCTCATCATCGTGCCGTGCGCGATGGGCGTGGCCGCGCTGTTCGGCGTCTTGCTCGGCGCACCGACGCTGCGTCTGCGCGGCGACTACCTCGCCATCGTGACGTTGGGCTTCGGGGAAATCGTGCGGATTTTCCTGAACAACCTCGACCGTCCGGTGAACATCACCAACGGACCGAAGGGCATCACGGCGATTGCGCCGGTGCACCTGGGCGACTTCAGCCTGTCGCAGTCGCACTCGCTATTCGGCTTCCAGTTTCCGTCGGTGTACTCGTACTACTACCTGTTCGTGCTCGCCGCGCTGCTCGTGATCTGGGTGTGTACGCGTTTGCAGCACTCGCGTATCGGCCGCGCATGGGCCGCGATCCGCGAAGACGAAATCGCTGCGAAGGCGATGGGCATCAACACGCGCAACGTGAAGCTGCTGGCGTTTGCGATGGGCGCGTCGTTCGGCGGTCTGTCAGGCGCGATGTTCGGCGCGTTCCAGGGCTTCGTGTCGCCGGAATCGTTCACGCTGCCCGAGTCGATCGTGGTGCTCGCGTGCGTGGTGCTCGGCGGCATGGGCCACATTCCGGGCGTGATTCTCGGCGCGGTGCTGCTCGCGGTGCTGCCCGAATTCCTGCGCTCGACGATGGGTCCGCTGCAGCACATGATCTTCGGCCATGAAATCGTCGATACGGAAGTGATCCGTCAGCTCGTCTACGCATTGGCGATGGTGCTGATCATGCTGTACCGCTCGGAAGGCCTGTGGCCGTCGCCGAAGCACGAAGACAAGATTGCGAAGCTGTCGAAGCGTGCCGGCAAGAAGCCGGTGCGCGCGTAACGGACGCGGATAGGAGAAATCACATGAGCGATAAAAAGATCCGTCTGTCCGTGCAGGGCGTCAACAAGCGCTTCGGCGGTTTGCAGGCGCTATCGGACGTCGGTCTTCAGATCGAGGAAGGCACTATTTACGGTCTGATCGGCCCGAACGGCGCCGGCAAGACCACGTTCTTCAACGTGATCACGGGCCTTTACACGCCTGACTCGGGTGACTTCAAGCTCGACGGCCAGAACTACACGCCGACGGCCGTCTATCAGGTTGCGAAGGCCGGCATCGCGCGCACGTTCCAGAACATTCGTCTGTTCGGCGGCATGACCGCGCTGGAAAACGTGATGGTCGGCCGCCACGTGCGCACGAAGCACGGCCTGATCGGCGCGGTGTTCCAGACGCCCGCCGAGCGCAAGGAAGAGCGCGAGATCAAGGAGCGCGCGATCGAACTGCTGGAGTACGTCGGCATCGCGCAGTACGCGGACTACACGTCGCGCAATCTGTCGTACGGTCACCAGCGCCGGCTTGAAATCGCGCGCGCGCTCGCGACCGATCCGAAGCTGCTCGCACTCGACGAACCCGCAGCCGGCATGAACGCAACGGAAAAAGTTGAACTGACCAGGCTGCTCGACAAGATTCGCGCGGACGGCAAGACGATCCTGCTGATCGAGCACGACGTGAAACTCGTGATGGGTCTGTGCAACCAGATGACGGTGCTCGACTACGGCAAGGTGATTGCGCAAGGTCTGCCGCAAGACGTGCAGAAGGATCCGAAGGTGATCGAAGCTTATCTGGGTGCAGGAGTCCACTGATGTCCACGACGCAAACCATGTTGAAAATCAAGGGCCTTCAGGTCAACTACGGCGGCATCCAGGCAGTCAAGGGCATCGATCTCGAAGTCGCGCAGGGCGAGCTGGTCACGCTGATCGGCGCAAACGGCGCGGGCAAGACCACGACGATGAAGGCGATCACGGGTCTCAAGCCGTATGCCGCGGGCGACATCGAGTATATGGGCCAGTCGATCAAGGGCGTGCCGCCGCACGAGCTTTTGAAGCGCGGCCTCGCGATGGTGCCGGAAGGCCGCGGCATCTTCGCGCGCATGTCGATTGTCGAGAACATGCAGATGGGCGCTTATCTGCGCACCGACACCGACGGCATCAAGGCCGACGTCGATCGCATGTTCGGCTTTTTCCCGCGTCTGAAGGAGCGCGCCACGCAATACGCGGGCACGCTGTCGGGCGGCGAACAGCAGATGCTGGCGATGGCGCGCGCGATCATCTCGCGTCCCAAGCTGCTGCTGCTCGATGAGCCGTCGATGGGTCTGTCGCCGATCATGGTCGAGAAGATCTTCGAAGTGGTGCGCGCGATTTCGGGTGAAGGCATGACCGTGCTGCTGGTCGAGCAGAACGCGCGTCTCGCGTTGCAGGCGGCGAACCGCGGCTATGTGATGGACTCGGGTCTCGTCACGATGTCGGGCGACGCGAAGCAGATGCTGGACGATCCGAAGGTGCGGGCGGCTTATCTGGGTGAATGAGCTGGGTGAATGAGCTGGGTGAATGAGTTGGGCGAATAAGCCTCGCAAACTAAAGCCTCAATAACAAAGGCCGCATGCGTAACCAACGCATGCGGCCTTTGTCTTTGCGCGGCGCGGCGCAGCACACCGCACCACGAAGCACTCAACCCCGCGAAGAATCCGCCAGCTCGCCAAGACGTTTGCCGAAACTCACGACTTCATCCGCGCGATAACCGAGCGCCTCGTAAAACGCGCGCACGTCGTTCTTCGCGGACAGCACTTGCAGGTTCAGCTTCGGGCAGCCCAGCGCGGTCAGCGCCGCTTCGACGTGCGCGACCAGACGCGAGCCGATGCCATGCCGCCGCAACGACTCGTCGACGGCGAGCGAGTAGAGCCAGCCGCGATGGCCGTCGTAGCCGCCCATTACCGTGCCGACCACGCGTTCACCCAGCACGGCCACGAAGAACAATTCGGGCTGCGTCGCGAGCTTGTTTGCGATCGACAGACGCGGGTTGCGTTGCGGCTTCGTCGCGTCCCGGTACTCGGGAAACGCCTGTTGCCACAACGCGATCACGGCGTCGGTGTCGCGTGCGTCGAAACGGCGGATCGAAAGCGCGGCGATTGTGCTCATCATGCGTGGCCCGCTTCGATTACAGCGTGTCGAGGATCGAACGCAGCATCGCCATCATCTGGTCGATCTCTTCATTCGTGACGTTCAGCGCCGGCATGAAGCGCAGCAGGTTCGGACGCGCCGCGTTCAGCAGCAGGCCGTCGGGCTGCATGTCGCGCGCCTTTTCGACGATCTGGTTGCCGATGTCCTTGCCGAGCAGCAGCGCGCGCAGCAGACCTTCGCCGCGCTCGCCCTTGAAGCCGCGCTCTTCCGACAACTCCAGCAGCTTCGCGCGCAGATAGTCGCCGCGCGCGCGCACGCCTTCGAGGAAACCCGGCGCGGTCAGTTGCGAGATCACCGAATAGCCGACGGCCGTCATCAATGGATTGCCGTTGTAGGTGCCGCCCTGATCGCCCGCTTCGAAGATTGCAACTTCGGCTTTCGAGAGCAGCGCAGCCAGCGGCACGCCGCCGCCGATGCCCTTGCCGAGCGTCATGATGTCCGGCTCGATGCCCGACAGCTCATACGCGAACAGCGTGCCGGCGCGACCGCAGCCGCTTTGCACTTCGTCGACGATCAGCAGCAGGTTGTGCTTGCGGGTCAGTTCGCGCAGTTGCTGCATGAACTCGCGCGTGGCGGGAATCACGCCGCCTTCGCCCTGAATGGGTTCGAGCATCACCGCGACCGTCTTCGCGTTGATCAGTTTTTCGACCGACGCGATGTCGTTCAGATCCGCTTTCGGGAAGCCCGGCACTTGCGGCGCGTAGATCGTGTCCCAGCCCGGCTTGCCGCTCGCCGACATGGTGGCGAGCGTGCGGCCGTGGAAGCTGTGATCGAACGTGATGATTTCGAACGCGCCGTCCTTGTTCTTCTTGCCCCACTTGCGCGCGAGCTTGATCGCGCCTTCGTTCGCTTCCGCGCCGCTGTTCGCGAAGAACACCTTGTCGAAGCAGCTATGTTGCGTGAGCAGGCCGGCGAGCTTCGCCATCGGCTCGTTATAGAAAGCCGGCGACGGATTGATGAGCAGTTGCGCCTGCTTGTTCAACGCTTCGATCATGCCTTCGTTGCAGTGCCCGAGCGAGTTCACGGCCCAGCCCTGAATGAAGTCGAGATAGCGCTTGCCGTTGTTGTCGTAGATCCACGAGCCCTTGCCGTGCGTGAAAACGATGTCGGGCCGGTTCGTGATGTACATCAGCGACTCGATCGGATACTCATTGAAGTTCATGACGGCAGGCTCCAGGCAGCGGGTAACAAGTGGGTGAGGGAAAAACAAAAAAGCCACGGCATGCCGTGGCTTTCATGATTCGAACAGCTTGCGCTCTGTTGTAGCGCGAATCCGTGACGAAGCCGGCGGCGTCCCTAGGGAAGCGGCGAGCGGCGACGTCGAAGTTCGGACTGGATGCGGTTCATGCGCGAAAGAATACGACAAGGCAAGCGCCGGTGTAAACCACGAATTTGCACACAGCGCGTCGCGTCGGCGTTTTGCTTAGACGGCGTTGGCGAGATCCGCCGCGCTCGTGAACGAATCCGCGTAGAACTCGTCTTCGGGCAGGCGATGATGTTGCGTGAAATCGCGCTGCGCCGATTCGACCATGACCGGCGCGCCGCACGCATACACCTGATACGCGGACAGATCCGGCAGATCCTCGATCACCGCGCGATGCACGAAGCCGACACGGCCGGTCCACGCATCGCTCGCATCCGGCTCCGACAGCACCGGCACGAACTTGAAATTCGGAATCTCGCGCGCCCATTGCTCGGCCAGCTCGAGCAGATACAGGTCTTTCTTGCGACGCGCGCCCCAGTACAGCGTCATCGGGCGATTCAGGTTCTTGAACACCGCATGTTCGACGATGGCCTTCAGCGGCGCGAAGCCCGTGCCCGACGCGAGCAGCACGATCGGCTTGTCCGATTCTTCGCGCAGGAAGAAGGTGCCGAGCGGTGCTTCGAAGCGCAGAATGTCGCGCTCTTTCATCGTGTTGAATACGTGGTCGGTAAAGGCGCCGCCGGGCATGTGGCGGATATGCAGCTCGATCGGGCCTTCGGCGTGCGGCGCGTTCGCCATCGAATAGCTGCGGCGCTTGCCGTCCTTCAGAATGAACTCGAGGTACTGGCCGGCAAGATACTGAAGGCGTTCGTTCGCGGGCAGTTGCAGCTTGAGCACGACGACGTCGTCGGCCTTGCGCTCGATCGCGTTCACGCGGCACGGCAGCTTTTTGACCTGCACGTCGCCCACGCCGGCCACTTCGCGGATGTCGATTTCCAGATCCGAGCACGCCGTCGCGCAGCAGAAGAGCGCCATGCCGCGAGTCTTTTCATCGTTCGACAACGCCGACGACGAGTGCGCGCGCTGCTCGACCTGGCCGTTCACCACGGCGCCCTTGCATGAACCGCATGCGCCGTTCTTGCAGCCGTACGGCAGACCGATGCCCTGACGCAAGGCCGCGGTCAACACCGGTTCGTCCTGTTCTACCTGAAACTGCCGGCCGCTTTGCCGGAGCGTGACGTTAAATGCCATATGTGTTCGGAAATGGAAAGTCGGTAATCGTTAATAAGTCACGGCGAGGCTACGGCGAAGCTACAGCGAGGAGCAGCAAGGGCTGCGCCCACTGCCGCCCGATGCGCGCGGCGCGTGGCGGCTACAATGCCTGCACCATGAAAGCGACACGAAACTTCCGCCGTCCGCGCGTGTTGATCGTAGGTTGCGGCGATGTCGGCATGCGTTGCGTGCCTCTGCTGCTGCCGCACGCTCACGTCTTCGCGCTCACCAGCCACGCCGGGCGCTGCGCCGAATTGCGCGCCGCGGGCGTCTCGCCGCTGGTCGGCGATCTCGACGAGCGCCGCAGTCTGAAACGGCTCGCGGGTCTCGCGCCGACCGTGCTGCATCTCGCACCCCCGCAGAAAACCGGCGACGACGACCGCCGCACCCGCGCGTTGCTCGCCACCTTGAGCATGCGCCGCGACTTTGCTTTGGCACGCGCAACACGCTATGCAACCTCGGCGCCGCTTGGGCGCATGCGCCGCGCTCGCGCCTCGTGGGCAACAGCAGGCACAGCGGCAGAACCAGCCAATATTGTACCCGACGGCCTTCGCCGGACCGCGGCTTCGCGCGCGCCCGTGTGCTTCGTCTATGCGAGCACGACAGGCGTCTATGGCGATTGCGGCGGCGCGTGGATCGACGAAACGCGCAGCGTCGAACCGGCCAATGCGCGCGCGAAGCGCCGCGTGTCCGCCGAGCGCCAGTTGCGGCGCGCAACCGCGCGCGGCTCGATTGCCGCGAGCATCGCGCGCATTCCCGGCATCTATGCGGGCAATCGCCTGCCGCTTGCGCGGCTCGAAAAACGCACGCCCGCGCTCGTCGCTACTGACGACGTCTACACGAACCACATTCACGCCGACGACCTCGCCGCGATTCTCGTGCGTCTCGCGACACACGGCCGGCCCGCGCGCGTGATCCACGCGTCCGACGACTCATCGCTGAAAATGGGCGAGTACTTCGATCTTGTTGCGGATGCATTCGGTTTGGCCCGCCCGCCACGCATCACGCGGGAGCAAGCTGAAGCGCAGATCGAGCCGACCTTGTTGTCGTTCATGCGCGAGTCGAGGCGGCTCGTGAATCGCCGGCTGAAAGAAGAGCTGGGCGTGCGTTTGCGCTATCCGAGCGTCGAGGATTTTTTGCGGGAAGCGGGGCGTGGCGAGCAGCGCTCGAAGTGATGAACGACGCCAAACTGTGAAGCGCGATAGCCACGTCGCGTGGCCGCGGACAACAGAGAACCCGGCGCGACCGCTGCGCGCCATGCGCCGCTCGCTTCGCCGTTCAGGTCAGCGCCGGCAGCGCCTCAAGCAGCAAAAAGCACAGCATTGCGCCGACCAACGCGCCGATCAGATTGGGGTCGTACTTGTGCCGCCGCCGCATCACGATCAGCAATCCGCCGATCAGCAGCACCCCGAGACACACGAACGCCACCATCACATATGAGTTCATGATTCCGTTATGGACGATCATGGCGCCTCCTTGAACTCTTTGTAGTCTTTGTTTAGACGAGTATAGGGCGAGCCATGAGCAACCGCATGCTGCGGCGCAGCGTTCAACGCATGCAGGGCGCGAGCGAATGTGCGTCCGCGCGCATCGAATGTCCTGTGTCGTCAGACAGTTGCGTGCGCTATAGCGGCGCTGTTGTCGCGCTGTTGTCGTTTACCCAGTCCGTGAAGATCCCAACAGCTTGAGTTCGGTTTCGTCGAGCCATTGCCACGCGCCGGGCGCAAGCGTCGCGGGCAACGCAAGGCCGCCAACGCGCTCGCGATGCAGCGCTTCGCAACGGTTGCCCGCCGCGGCGATCATCCGCTTGACCTGGTGATACTTGCCTTCCATCACGGTAAGCGCGAGCGAATGCTCGCCGCGCGCGTGAGCGTCGATCGCGGCCACCGCTTTCGACTCGCCGTGCAACATCACGCCATCGCGCAACGCGCTCAACTGCCGGTCGTCGATGGGGTGACGCGTGGTCGCGACGTACACCTTCGGCACCTTGCGTTTCGGCGACGTGAACATGTGCACGAACTTGCCGTCGTCGGAGAGCAGCAGCAGGCCGGTCGTGTCCTGATCGAGCCGGCCCACGCATTGCACGCCGCGCTCGGCGAATTGCGGCGGCAGCAGACTGAACACGCTCAAATGATGCTGCGGATCGCGCGAGCATTCATAGCCCGCCGGCTTGTTGAGCAGCAGATACGCATGCTCGCGATACGGCCACGGCACACCGTCGACGCTGAAGCTGAACGACGCGTCGTCGGTTGCAAAGTCCGCATCCGGGTCCGTGCATACGATGCCGCCAATCGCGACGCGAGCGTCCGCAATCAGCGCGCGGCATTGACGGCGCGAGCCGAAGCCCTGGGAGAAAAGAATGCTTTCGAGATTCATGGCGAGCGAAGAATAACACCGCAAGAAGCGGGGCGTGCCGCGCGGCGATCGCGGCCACGATGGTCACTTCCTAATCCGTTGCAGGAGCCATCGATGCACGCCACGCCGTCCTCATCCCGTGTCGCTTTGCCGGCCGCTTTTCAGCGGCTCGCATGGTCGAATCTCGTCGCGCAATCGGCCGAGCAGATCAGTCTTGCCGCCGCGCCGCTCGTCGCAGTGTTCGCGCTCGGCGCCGACGCGCGCGGCACCGGCCTGTTGCAGACAGCGCAGACCTTGCCGTTCCTGTTGCTGTCGATTCCGCTCGGCGTCTGGGCCGACCGCCGCTCGCGCCGCACGTTGATGGCGCTCGCCGAAAGCCTGCGTGTCGTCGCGATGCTATGCGTTCTCATGCTTCTGCTGACTCATGCGCTCAATCTTCCCTTGCTCGGCGTGCTCGGTTTCATCGCCGCGACGGGCACGGTCGCCTACAACGTTGCCGCGCCGTCACTGGTGCCGTCGATCGTCTCGCGCGAAGCGTATGCGAGCGCCAATGGACGCCTTGAACTGGCGCGCAGCGTTGCCTATTCGGCGGGGCCGGCGCTCGGCGGGTTGCTCGTCGGCTGGATCGGCGCGGGCTGGGCATACGGCTGCGCGGCCGGCTTGTCGGCGTTGGCGGTGGCTTTGCTCGCGGGATTGCGCGAACCGCCTCGCGCGCCAGTGCCCGCGCGTCACTTCATGCACGAACTGCGCGACGGCATGCGTTTTGTTTGGCACGATGCCTTACTGCTTCCGATGCTCGCGACCGCGGTCTTTTTCAACCTCGGCTTCTTCGTGCTGCAAGCGGTGTACGTGGCGTATGCGGTGCATCGGCTCGGGCTCAGTGCGTCGGCGGTTGGCATCACGCTTGGCGCGTATGGCGTCGGCATGGTGTGCGGCGCGCTGGCCGCGCCCGCCACCGCGCGACGCCTCGCGTTCGGGCGCGTGCTGATGATCGGGCCGTCGTGCGGACTGCTGGCTTCGCTCGTGATGGTGGCGACGCTCGTCGCGCCGTCGTTCTGGCTCGCGCTGCTGAGCTTCTTCCTGCTCGGCGTTGGGCCGATCCTCTGGGTGGTCGGCTCGACCACGCTGCGTCAGGCCATCACGCCGCAACGGATGATGGGCCGCGTCTCGGCGCTCAACAGCACGGCCACCTACGGCGCGCGGCCTGCGGGCGCATTGCTCGGCGCGTTGATCAGCGCGCATTGGAGTGTGGACGCGTGCCTCGTCGTCGCGGCAGCGGCGTTTCTCGTGCAGGCGTCGATCATTGCGATGTTGCCTGCCGCGCGGCTCGCCCGCATTCCCGAACAGCAGCATGCCGCCGCTTGCTGAAGATCAATTCCATCGCGTGCAGGACGCCAGGGCAAACCCGTAAAAATGAAAATGAATTTTTTTCTTGGCCGATTCCATGTAAATATACTTTCATGCATTCCGCTTACACCACTAAAAACTCGCTGTTGCAAAGACACTACCGCGCTGCATCGCCCGCATGATTCATCAACCGTCCGTTGCATCCAGTCAGGCAGAGCAGGCCATTGCCGCGCGCATCGCAGCGGCGATGCCCACTCTCACGCCGATTCATCGGCGCATGGGCGAGTACGTGCTGGCCAATCTGTTTCGCGCGGCCACCATGCGGATCGACGAACTCGCGAGTGTGGTCGGCGCGTCGGTTGCAACGGCGAATCGCTTTGCGCGCTCGCTCGGCTTCGACGGCTATCCGCAGTTCCGTGAGGCGCTCGTGCGCGGCTTCGAGGCGACGCTCGCGCCGGTCGAGCGGCTACGCAGCGCGCAAGAGTCGCTCGCCGCGGGCGACGATGTCGTCGACGCGTCGCTCGAACAGGCGGCCAGCAATCTGCATTTGACGCGCACCGCGATCGACAGCGCCGCCGCCGAAGCCGTCGTCGAAGCCATTCTCGCCGCGCGCCGCGTGTTCGTGCTCGGCGCGGGCACGAGCGCGTTTCTCGCCGGGCTGATGGAGCACAACCTGATGGCCTATCACGACAACGTGCAGTCGCTCGCGTTCATCGGCGGACCGTCGCATGCCGCGCGGCGTCTGTTCAATTGCGATAAAGGCGACCTGGTGATCGGCATCGCCTTCCCGCGTTATGTCGACGACACCATCGAACTCGCGCGCCGTGCGGCGACGCGCGGGGCACGCGTGCTTGCGCTCACCGACGGTCCGCGCTCGCCGCTCGCGCAATTCGCCGACCTGTCGTTGTATGTGCGCTCCGAACGCCGGCTTGCGGCGAACGCGGACGCGGCCGTTCTCGCGGTGATCGAAGCGCTGTGCGACGCGGTTGCGTATCGCGCGAAACGCTCGGTGAAGGCGGCCGCCGAAGTCACCGAATTTGTCCTGCCGTGGCTTACCGATCCGCTCTCCGCGTCGGCGTTGGCGAGTACGGTCGCGCAAGCGGCCGGCGCTGCTGTCGCAAAACCTCGCACTGCAAAAGCCCAACCCAAACTCAAACGATGAACACCAACGCAGTCATTGCCATTCATGGCGGAGCGGGCACGATCCTGCGGGCGTCGCTCGCGGCGAGCGCCGAAGCCGAATATCACGCGGCGTTGCACGCGGTGCTGAGCGCCGGTCAACGCGTGCTCGCGGACGGCGGCAGCGCGCTCGACGCGGTGAGCGAAGCGGTGCGGCTGCTCGAAGACTGTCCGCTGTTCAACGCGGGCCGTGGCGCTGTGTACACCGCGGCGGGCACGCACGAACTCGACGCGGCGATCATGGACGGCAGCACGCTCGAAGCCGGCGCGGTCTGCTGCGTGAAGCGCGTGCGCAATCCGGTTCTGGCGGCGCGCAGTGTGCTCGAGCGCAGCGAACATGTGCTTTTCACCGGCGAAGGCGCCGAAAGTTTCGCGGCCGCGCAGGGACTTGAATTCGTCGAGCCTGCGTACTTCGATACCGAGGCGCGTCATCGTCAATGGCTGCTTGCGCGCGATCAGCAACGTGCGATGCTCGACCACGACGGCGCGAGCCTCGCTGCTTCGTCATCGTCAACGTCAACGGCTGCTCACGAGCCCACGCCGCACGAACCGATCGATCCGAACCGCAAGTTCGGTACTGTCGGCGCGGTCGCGCTCGACCGGCACGGCCACGTGGCCGCGGCGACATCGACGGGCGGCGTCACCAATAAACAGGTAGGACGCGTGGGCGATACGCCGCTGATCGGCGCGGGCTGTTATGCGGACGACGCGACCTGCGCGGTCTCGACAACCGGCTCCGGCGAAATGTTCATGCGCATGGTCGCCGCCTACGACGTCGCCGCGCAAATGGCCTATCGCAACGTGTCGTTGCACGACGCCGCGCACGACGTTGTGATGAACCGCCTGCCGAAGATCGACGGCCGCGGCGGCCTGATCGCCGTCGACGCGCGCGGCAACATTGCGCTGCCGTTCAATACCGAGGGCATGTACCGCGGTTTCGCGCGCGTCGGCGAAACGCCGGTGACGGCGATCTACCGTTAGTTCGTCATCCAGAATAATATTGCAGAACCGCCCGCGCGTTCGAATTTAAAGGAACCACCGTGCCGACTTCATCGCACACCGCCAGCCCGCTTATTGAACCCTTGCCGCCGCAGCGCGTGCTGTCGGTCGACAACCTGTCGGTTGCGTTTCGCAGCGGCGAGACCACGTTTAACGCGGTGCGCGATCTGTCGTTCACGGTCGAGCGCGGCGAGACGCTCGCGATCGTCGGCGAATCGGGGTCCGGCAAATCGGTGACATCGCTCGCGTTGATGCGGCTGATCGAGCACGGCGGTGGGCGCCTTGCCGGCGGCAGCATCATGTTCCGGCGCCGCGACGGCAACGTGCTCGACCTCGCGAAAGCGTCGTCGGGCACGATGCGTTCGATTCGCGGCGCCGACATCGCGATGATCTTTCAGGAGCCGATGACGTCGCTCAATCCGGTCTTCACGGTGGGCGATCAGATCAGCGAGGCCATTTCGCTGCATCAAGGCAAGAGCCGTTCCGCGGCCTTCGCCGAGACGTTGCGCCTGCTCGAACTCGTGCGCATTCCCGAGGCGCGGCGCGTGGCCGCGCGCTTTCCGCATCAACTGTCGGGCGGCATGCGCCAGCGCGTGATGATCGCGATGGCGCTGTCGTGCAAGCCCGCGTTGCTGATCGCCGACGAACCCACCACCGCGCTCGACGTGACCATTCAGGCGCAGATTCTGCAACTGATCCGCGGCTTGCAGGACGAGATGAACATGGGCGTGATCTTCATCACGCACGACATGGGCGTGGTCGCGGAAGTCGCAGACCGCGTGCTCGTGATGTATCGCGGAGAAAAAGTGGAAGAGGGCGCGTCGGATACGATTTTTGCCGCTCCGTCGCATGCTTATACGAAGGCGCTGCTCGCGGCCGTGCCGCGTCTCGGCGCAATGCAAGGCACCGATCAGCCCGCGAAGTTTCCGATTCTGACCGTCGAGCAGGCGAGCTTGAGCGGCGCCGATGAACCCGTGCGCCCCGCGGCCGCCGTCGCGAAAGAAGAGCAGCCGCGCGTCGATGAAAGCACGCCGCCTATTCTGCGTGTGCGCGATCTCGTCACGCGCTTTCCGGTGCGAAGCGGTCTCTTTGGCCGCCTGACCGGCCGCGTGCATGCCGTCGAAAAAGTCAGCTTCGATTTGCGGCCGGGCGAGACGCTCGCGCTCGTCGGCGAGTCGGGCTGCGGCAAGTCGACCACGGGCCGCTCGTTGTTGCGACTGGTGCAAAGCCAAAGCGGCTCAATCGAATTCAACGGCCGCGAAATCAGTTCGCTGACCGGCGCGTCACTACAGGCATTACGCCGCGACATCCAGTTCATTTTTCAGGACCCGTTCGCGTCGCTCAATCCGCGGCTCACGGTCGGCTTTTCGATCATGGAGCCGCTGCTCGTGCACGGCGTCGCGCAAGGTGCCGAGGCGCAAGCGCGAGTCGCGTGGCTGCTCGAAAAAGTCGGCTTGCCGCCCGAGGCCGCGCGCCGCTATCCGCATGAATTCTCCGGCGGTCAGCGGCAACGCATTGCAATTGCGCGCGCGCTCGCATTGAATCCGAAAGTCGTGATCGCAGACGAATCCGTTTCCGCGCTCGATGTCTCCGTGCAGGCGCAGATCGTCAATCTGATGCTCGATTTGCAGCGCGAACTGGGCGTCGCGTATCTGTTCATTTCGCACGACATGGCGGTGGTCGAGCGCGTCAGTCATCGCGTGGCCGTGATGTATCTCGGACAGATCGTCGAGATCGGGCCGCGTCGCGCGGTGTTCGAGGCGCCGCAGCATCCGTACACGAGAAAGCTGATGGGCGCGGTGCCGGTTGCCGATCCGGCGCGCCGTCACGCGAAACGCATGCTCGCCGCCGACGAAATCCCGAGCCCGATCCGCGCATTGAACGATGAGCCTGTGGTAGCGCCGCTTATCGCGGTCGGACCGGATCATTTCGTCGCGCAGCATCGCGTGGGCGGTGCGTATTGAACGAGTCGTCAAAGCAGAACGATTGAACCAAAAGCAGCACAGCAAAAAGCGCCGGCCCGACACGCCGAAGCAAGTCGTCAAACACAACCTAAACCGTTTCAACTCGCAGCCTGGAGCCAACTCATGAACCTGCTGGTCCCGTCTTCTCCGTTTCGTTTGCGCGCGCTGCTCGGCGGCGGCGCAGTAGTGTTCGCCATGCTCGCGGGCAACGCCGCGCACGCCGAAACGACTGCAGTGATGGCCGTCGCCACGAACTTCACGACGCTTGATCCCTACGATGCCAACGACACGCTCTCGCAAGCCGTCGCGAAGTCGTTCTATCAGGGCCTCTTCGGCTTCGACAAGGACATGAAGCTCGTCAACGTGCTCGCCGACAGCTATGAAGCGAGCCCCGATGCGCGCGTCTACACGTTCAAGCTGCGTCATGGCGTCAAGTTCCAGGACGGCACGGACTTCAACGCCAACGCTGTCAAGGCGAACTTCGACCGCGTGACCGATCCGGCGAACAAGCTCAAGCGCTACAACATGTTCAACCGTATCGAGAAGACCGAAGTGGTCGATCCGTACACGGTGAAGATCACGCTGAAGGCGCCGTTCTCGGCATTCGTGAACGTGCTCGCGCATCCGTCGGCGGTGATGATTTCGCCTGACGCGCTGAAGAAATACGGCAAGGACATCGCGTTCCATCCGGTCGGCACAGGTCCGTTCGAATTCGTGAAGTGGGACCCGGCAGGCGACCTGACGGTGAAGAAGTTTGCCGGCTACTGGAAGAAGGGCTACCCGAAGATCGACGCGATCGACTGGAAGCCGGTGGTCGACAACAACACGCGCGCCGCGCTGATGCGTACCGGCGAAGCGGACTTCGCGTTTCAGGTGCCGTTCGAGCAGGCCGCGCAATTGCAGTCGAGCCCGAAGGTCGATCTGATCGCATCGCCTTCGATCATTCAGCGCTATATCAGCCTGAACCTGAATCAGAAGCCATTCGATAACCCGAAGGTGCGCCAGGCGCTCAACTACGCGGTCAACAAGGAAGCGCTGACGAAGGTCGTGTTCGCCGGTTATGCAACGCCGGCTGACGGCGTGGTGCCGCAGGGCGTCGACTATGCGGTGAAGCTCGGGCCGTGGCCGTACGATCCGGCGAAGGCGCGCGCGTTGCTGAAGGAAGCCGGCTATCCGAACGGCTTCGAAACCACGCTGTGGTCCGCGTACAACTACTCGACGGCGCAGAAGGTCATTCAGTTCGTGCAGCAGCAACTCGCGCAGGTCGGCATCAAGGCGCAGGTCGAAGCGCTTGAAGCCGGTCAGCGCGTCGCCCGCGTCGAAAGCGCGCAGGACGCCGCCACTGCGCCGGTGCGCATGTATTACGCGGGCTGGTCGTCGTCGACGGGCGAAGCCGACTGGGCGATCACACCGCTGCTGGCAACCGTCTCGTTCCCGCCGAAGATGATGAACACGGCGTACTACAAGAACGATACCGTCGACAGCGATCTGAAGCAGGCGCTCGAAACCACCGACCGCGCGCAGAAAGCCGCGCTCTACACGGACGCGCAAAAGCGCATCTGGGCCGACGCGCCGTGGATTTTCCTCGTCAAGGAAAAGGTCGTGTATGCGCGCAGCAAGCGTCTGTCGGGTGCGTATGTCGCGCCGGACGGTTCGTTTAACTTCGACGAAATCGCCATCAAGTGACGAGCCGGGCGCGCGGCGCTGCACGTCGATCAGGACGCTTCAGGACGCGCGGCGCCGCGCGCTCGCATGAGCAGTACATGGTATTTCGTTGCCCGAATCATTGCCGGATTGAGCTTCAATGCTGAATTTCATCGTCAAACGTCTCTTTGGTCTGCTGCCGACGCTCGCGATCGTCGCGGTGCTGGTCTTTCTGTTCGTGCATCTGCTGCCGGGCGATCCGGCGCGGCTCGCGGCCGGTCCCGATGCCGACGAAGCGACCGTCGCTCTCGTGCGCGCCGACCTCGGACTCGACAAGCCGATGCCGCAGCAATTCGCTCGCTTCTTCGTGAAGATCGCGCACGGCGACTTCGGCATTTCCACGCGCAGCAAGCGGCCCGTGAGCGAGGAGATCGCCGAGCGCTTCATGCCGACGCTGCTGCTCACGCTCGCGAGCATGGTGTGGGCGGTGGTGCTGGGCATGGGCATCGGCATCGTGTCGGCGGTGTGGCGTAACCGTTGGCCGGACCGGCTCGGCATGACGCTCGCCGTGTCGGGCATTTCGTTTCCTGCCTTCGCGCTCGGCATGCTGCTGATGGAAATCTTCTCGGTGAAGCTCGGCTGGCTGCCTATCGTCGGCGATGGTTCGTGGCAGAGCTACATCCTTCCTTCGCTGACGCTCGGCGCCGCCGTCGCGGCAGTGATGGCGCGCTTCACGCGCGCGTCGTTCGTCGAGGTGATGAACGAAGACTTCGTGCGCACCGCGCGCGCGAAGGGCGTGCCCGAGCGGCTCGTGATCGTCAAGCACTGCCTGCGCAACGCGATGATTCCCGTCGTCACGATGATGGGGCTTCAGTTCGGCTTTCTGCTCGGCGGCTCGATTGTCGTCGAGGTCGTATTCAACTGGCCGGGCCTCGGGCGCCTGCTGGTGGATGCGGTGTCGATGCGCGACTATCCGGTGATTCAGGCGGAGGTGCTGTTGTTCTCGCTCGAATTCATCATCATCAACCTGGTCGTGGACGTGCTGTACGCCGTGATCAATCCGACTATCCGTTTCAAGTGAGGCCCGCATGAGCACGACAGCCACCGAGCCGAATGCGGCCAAAACCAAGAACGCCGAGCGCACGATCCGCACGCCGTGGAGCGAATTCTGGCGCAAGTTTCGCAAGCAGCATGTGGCGCTGGCCGCCGGCATTTTCGTGCTGCTGCTGGTCGTGGTCGCGATTGCCGCGCCGCATATCGTGCCCTACGACCCGGAGAATTTCTTCGATTACGACGCGTTGAACGCGGGGCCTTCCGCTGCGCACTGGTTCGGCGTCGATTCACTGGGCCGCGATATTTTCAGCCGCATTCTCGCGGGCTCGCGCATCTCGCTCGAAGCAGGCTTTCTTTCCGTTGCGATAGGCGCTGTGATCGGCACGTTCTTCGGGCTGCTCGCCGGTTACTACGAAGGCTGGTGGGATCGCATCACGATGCGCGTGGCCGATGTGCTGTTCGCTTTCCCCGGCATTCTGCTCGCGATCGGCGTGGTCGCGATTCTCGGCAACGGCATGGTCAACGTGATCTGCGCGGTGGCGATCTTCAGCATTCCGGCGTTCGCGCGGCTCGTGCGCGGCAATACGCTGATGCTCAAGCAGCTTACGTATATCGAAGCGGCGCGCAGTATCGGCGCGTCGGACTGGACCATCATCGTGCGTCATATCTTGCCGGGCACGATTTCGTCGGTCGTCGTGTACTTCACGATGCGTATCGGCACGTCGATCATCACGGCCGCGAGCCTGTCGTTTCTCGGACTTGGCGCGCAGCCGCCGACGCCCGAGTGGGGCGCGATGCTCAACGAAGCGCGCGCCGATATGGTGACCGCACCGCATATCGCGCTGTTCCCGAGTCTCGCGATTTTCCTCACCGTGCTGGCGTTCAACCTGCTCGGCGACGGTTTGCGCGATGCGCTCGATCCGAAACTCGATCGCGCATGAGTTCGATGCAATCGCAACCTTCGCAGGCTGATAACAACGCGCCGCATATCGGCACATTGCCGAGCGGTGCGCTGGGCACGATCGCCGATGTAGAGGGCGTCACCGTCGGACATTGCACGCTCGCTGAAGGCGCGCTGCAAACCGGCGTGACCGTGATTCGTCCGCATGCGGACGATCCGTTTGTCGACAAGGTGCCTGCGGCTGTGTCGGTGATCAACGGCTTCGGCAAGAGCGTTGGTCTCGTGCAGATCGACGAACTCGGCACGCTCGAAACGCCGATTGCGTTGACCAACACGTTCGGCGTGGCCGCGGTGGCGCAGGCGCAGATTCGCGCGGCGATTAACGCGAACCCAGGCATTGGGCGCGAGTGGCCGACCGTCAATCCGCTGGTGTTCGAATGCAACGACGGATATCTCAACGATATTCAGGCGCTTGCGATCGGCGAACAGCATTTCAACGATGCGTACGCGGCAGCCGGAACTAAGGTGGCAAGCGGCTCGGTGGGCGCGGGCCGCGGCATGTCGTGCTTCGATCTGAAGGGCGGCATCGGCACTGCATCGCGCGTGGTGAGCGTTGCGGGGCGAGAGTACGTCGTCGGTGCGCTCGCGCTCGCTAACTTTGGACGTTTGCCGATGCTGGTTGTCGACGGCCATCCTGTCGGGCGCATCCTGGCTGAACGCGCAGCGAAAGCGAAAGCCGATGCCGATGCAACAAAGCCCGAGCAAGGCTCGATCATCATGATCGTCGCCACCGATGCACCGCTCGACGCGCGTCAACTCAAGCGCCTTTCGTTGCGCGCGGCAGCGGGCCTCGCGCGGACGGGTTCGGTGTATGGCCACGGCAGCGGCGACATAGCGCTCGCCTTTTCGACGGCCTACACGGTGCCGCATCTCGCGCAATACATTGCGCTGCCGCCGCTCGTCGCCGATCAATGCATGGACCCGCTTTTTCGCGCCTGCGCCGACAGCGTCGAGCAGGCGATTCTCGACGCGTTGTGGAGCGCGCAATCCGTCACCGGCCGCGATGGCCATCGACGTCTATCGCTGCGCGAGAGCGTCCCCGACCTCGCTCATTTACTCAAGCAAAGTCCCTGATGAAAGTCCTTATTTCCGCCGACATCGAAGGCATAGCCGGCGTATTTCACCCCGAGCAAACGCGTGCGGGCAACGGCGAATATGAGGCCGCGCGCCGCTGGATGACGCTCGAAGCGAACGCCGCAATCGAAGGCGCCTTTGCGGGCGGCGCGACGCAAGTGTGGGTCAACGACTCGCACGGCGGCTTTCGCAATCTGCTGCCCGATCTGCTCGACGCACGCGCTCAGGTGGTGCTCGGCAAACCGCGCACGCTCGGCATGATGGCGGGCCTCGAATACGGTGCGTCGCTCGTGTTCATGATCGGCTATCACGCGATGTCGCAAACGCGCGGCATTCTCGCGCACACCATCAACAGCTTTGCGTTCGCGCGCGTTTCGCTGAACGGCGTGGAGGTGGGCGAGGCCGGTTTGTACGGTGCGCTCGCTGAAGAATATGGCGCACAGGTAGCGCTTTTATCGGGCGACGATGTATTCGCCGAGGAAACCGCGCCGCGTTTTCCAGGCGCGCGTTTTGTCGTGACGAAGAGCGCGACGGGGCACGCGAGCGGCGTCACGCAATCGCCGGCAAACGCTCGTGCGGCGATAGAGAGCGCGGCGCGCGAAGTCGTGCAGCAGCATCTCGCCGAAGGACGCGCACCGCAAGCAACGCGCGCCGCCGCAGCAAAACCCGTCGAGTGCGAACTGCGCGTGCAGACCAGCGCGCTCGCCGATCTCTTCTGTCAGTGGCCGACCATGACGCGCGTCGATGCGGTCACGCTGCGCTTTAGCGCGGCGTCGGCGGAACATGTGGTGCGCATGCTCAACTGCCTGTCCGCGATGTCGTTCATGCTGCGGTAGCGAGTGTGTTGCGGGCCTACGCCTACTGCTGCCGGCTCAATTCGCGCGCGGCGCGGTCGATCACGTCCGCGATCGCGCCCGCGTGCGAGACCGGCGCGAGATGGCTCGACGCAATCGGCACGACCTTCGCGCCCATCCGCTCGGCCATGAATCGCTCGACGTCCGGCGACACGGCGCGGTCTTTCGTCGTCAGCACGTACCACGAAGGCTTCTCTTTCCACGCGACCTGACTGACCGTTTCGCCGAAGGCCGTCGCGGCGATCGGCACCTGCGCCGCGGACAGCACGCGCGTCACGTTCTCGGGGACGTCGGCGGCAAAATCCGCGTGATACTTGCTGCGATCGAGCCACAGGAAGCCGCTTGCATCCTTCGTGATGCCTGCGCCCGCCGGCATCGGCGCGGCGCGCTTCAGCAGGTCCGTCGTCGACTCGTGCAAGTCCGGCGCAACGGCCGCCACGTAGACGAGGCCCGCGACGTTCGGCGCATTCGCGCCCGCTTCGGTAATCACGACGCCGCCCCACGAGTGACCGACGAGTATCGTCGGCCCTTGCTGGCGAGCCAGCACGCGGCGTGTCGCGGCGACGTCGTCGGCGAGCGAGGTCAGTGGGTTCTGCACCGAACTCACGCGATAGCCCTTTTGCTGCAGCTTCGCGACCACGCCGTTCCAGCTCGAACCGTCGACGAATGCGCCGTGGACCAGCACGACGTTGCGCACGGGACCGGTCATGGGCGCGGTGGCGGGCGGCGCGGCGGCGGCTTTGGCGGGTGGTGCGGACGGTGTGCTCGGCGCGCCTGAAGCGGGAGCGGGCGCGGCGGCGGCGCTGGCTTCGGCGGCAGGCGCCTGGCCGGGCATCCGATCCCGTACAGCGGGCGCGGAAGATTCGGCAGCCGGGCCCGGCATGGGCACCACGCCCGGTGCGGCAGACGTTGCAGGCTCGGGCGCCGGAGCCGGCGTGTAAGTCTGCGCGAACGCGCCGCGGCTCGCAAAACAAAGACACAAGACGGCAGCGCAAACGAGGCGTTTTTTGGGCGACATGCTGAATCTCCGGAGACGGCCAACCCGACTACGGCAACATACCGAACCGGCGCCGCAGTGACAATCACATTCGGCGGAGGCAAGTGCGGCGCGGCACGAAGCGCGGGTTGACACCAGTATTTGGGCAATATCGGCCGGGGTAAAATTTTCGGTTCTGCCGGGGCGGGCCACAAGTCTGCTGTCGGGCGATCGAAATCCATACACTGGGGCGCAATTTGAACAATGCACTACAGCAAGAGGGCCTGAAGCGCGGGCTCAAGAATCGCCATATTCAACTCATTGCGCTCGGCGGCGCGATCGGCACGGGCCTTTTTCTCGGCTCGGCGAGCGTGTTGCAGGCCGCCGGCCCGTCGATGATTCTCGGCTACGCCATCGGCGGAATCATCGCGTTCATGATCATGCGGCAGTTGGGCGAGATGGTTGCGCAGGAACCGGTGGCGGGCTCGTTCAGCCACTTCGCGTACAAGTATTGGGGCGACTTTCCCGGCTTCCTGTCGGGCTGGAATTACTGGGTGTTGTACGTGCTCGTCAGCATGGCCGAACTGACGGCGGTCGGCACGTATGTCCACTACTGGTGGCCGGGTGTGCCGACGTGGGTATCGGCGCTCGTCTGCTTTGCCGGCATCAACGCGATCAATCTCGCGAACGTGAAGGCGTACGGCGAAACCGAGTTCTGGTTTGCGATCGTCAAGGTCGTGGCCGTGATCGGCATGATCCTGTTCGGCGGCTATCTGCTTATTTCCGGCCACGGCGGACCGCAGGCGTCGGTCACGAATCTCTGGAGCCACGGCGGATTTTTCCCGCATGGTTTTCATGGCCTCTTCACGATGCTCGCGGTCATCATGTTTTCGTTCGGCGGACTGGAGTTGATAGGCATCACCGCAGCCGAGGCCGACGAGCCGCAAAAGAGCGTTCCGAAGGCCGTGAATCAGGTCATCTACCGGATTCTGATTTTCTACATCTGCTCGCTGGCGGTGCTGCTTTCGCTGTATCCGTGGAACGAGGTCGCGGCCGGCGGCAGCCCGTTCGTGATGATCTTTTCGCAGATCGGTTCGACGCTGACCGCGAACGTGCTCAACGTCGTGGTGCTGACGGCGGCGCTGTCCGTGTACAACAGCGGCGTGTATGCGAATAGCCGCATGCTGTACGGTCTCGCGGAACAGGGCAATGCGCCGCGCGCGCTGATGAAGGTCGATCGGCGCGGCGTGCCGTATATGGCGATCGGCCTGTCGGCGCTCGCCACGTTCACGTGCGTGATCGTCAACTATCTGATTCCCGCGGAAGCGCTCGGCCTCTTGATGGCGCTCGTGGTTGCCGCGCTGGTGCTGAACTGGGCGCTGATCAGCCTGACGCATCTGAAGTCGCGCCGGGCGATGGTCGCCGCGGGCGAGACGCTCGTCTTCAAGTCGTTCTGGTTTCCGGTGAGCAACTGGATCTGCCTCGCGTTCATGGCGCTGATCCTCGTGATTCTCGCGATGACGCCCGGTTTGTCCGTGTCCGTGTGGCTCGTGCCGGTGTGGCTTGTGGTGATGTGGGCGGGTTATGAGTTCAAGCGCAGGCGCGCGGCGGCGCATGGGAGTGCTGCGCGGGTGGTTGGGCGGCAGAGTTGACGATCAGATGGCGCGACGGGTTGCTGTCGCGCTGCTCAAACCGCGCGACAAGATGGCGAAAGCCAAAAAACGAAAAACCCGCGAAGCGTTCAGCCGGCGCGGGTTTTCTTTGTGTTGCTTGGGTATTGCTCGGAAACTTGATGGTGCCCAGGGCCGGAATCGAACCGGCACGCCTTGCGGCGGGGGATTTTGAGTCCCCTGCGTCTACCAATTTCACCACCTGGGCAGATCTTGCGGCACACGCGTTAAAAACTCTCGCGCGGCGAAGACGCAGATTATGGCCGAAAATCCGCCGACGGGCAAGCCGCCCCCAGCCGCCATTCGCCAGTCGTTCAGACAGTGCGCGAAAACCGTTCGAGCGTCTGCTGGCCGAGATAGCGGTCGAACACCATCGCAATGTTGCGCACGAGCATGCGCCCGGCGGTCCGCACTTCGAGCTTGCGGTCCGTGACCGACACGAGGCCGTCCTGCTCGAAGCCGCGCAAGCGTTCGAGTTCCGGCTCGAACGTATCGGCGAAGCGAATGCCGTACATCGCTTCGAATTCGTCGAAGCGCAGTTCCAGATTGCACATCAACTGGGTGATGATGTCGCGCCGCAAACGGTCGTCGGCGGTGAGGCGCACGCCGCGCGTGATCGCGAGTCGGCCCGCGTCGATCGCGGCGCCATACGCCGGCAGATCTTTTGCGTTTTGCGCGTAGACGTCGCCGACCTTGCCGATCGACGACGCGCCGAAGCCGATCAGATCGCATTCGGCGCGCGTGCTGTAGCCCTGGAAATTGCGGTGCAAGGTCCGCTGTGCCTGGGCGCGCGCGAGTTCGTCGGTGGGCAGCGCGAAATGATCCATGCCGATGTACACGTAGCCGGCCGCGGTCAGACGCTCCACGACGCGTTGCAGGATAGCGAGACGCGCGGCAGGCGAGGGCAGCGCCGCGGCGTCCATCTGACGCTGCATCTTGAAGAGCTTCGGCATGTGCGCGTACGCGAACACCGACAGGCGATCGGGCGCGAGCTCGATCATCGTGTCGAGCGTGCGGCTGAAGCTCGACACCGTTTGATGCGGCAGTCCGTAGATCAGATCGACGCCGATCGAGTGAAAGCCCACGTGCCGCGCAGCCTGCATGACTGACGCGGTCATATCGAGCGGCTGGATGCGGTTGATCGCCTGCTGCACGAGCGGATCGAAATCCTGCACGCCGAGACTCAGCCGATTAAAGCCGAGCTTGCGCAGATGCGCGATCGTATCGGGCGAGGCCTCGCGCGGATCGACTTCGATCGAATATTCGGCTTCGCTGTCGGGCAGCAAGGTAAAGTGCTCGCGGGCCGCGCTCATCAATTCGGCGAGTTCGTCGTTCGACATGAAGGTCGGCGTGCCGCCGCCCAGATGCAATTGCGACACCGGCCGGCGCGTGTCGAAACACGCTGCCTGCAAGGCGATTTCGCGCTTCAACTGTTCCAGATACGGGCGCGCGCGCCCGCGGTTTTTCGTTGCGATCTTGTTGCAGCCGCAATAGAAACAGACGGTGTCGCAGAACGGAATATGGAAGTACAGCGAGAGGTCCGCAGCGGACGCGCCGGGATCGGCTGCCGCGCGCAGATAGTCGGCGAGGTCGAAGTCGTCGCGGAACTGAAGGGCCGTTGGATAGGACGTATAGCGTGGGCCGTTCGCGCTGTATTTGGCGAGCAGGTCGGGGCGAAAGAGCGAATTGGCGTTGGTCATGAGTGGCTTGTATTCGACGGCCGCGATAAGAGGCGCGAGTCGCGCCGGTTGCGCATGGTTTTTTGCGGACCGCGTGGGAACTGCGTGCGACGTACTCGGGCGCCTCGTGAGCGTGGCCTTTATTTAGATCCTTCGGATCCTCAGATCGAGAGCCAGTGTAGGGGAGCCGCCTCGCGCGCGATTGTGTAAAAAGGTCGCACGCGACACGGTGGCACAATGCGGGACTGGCGCTGCGGCGCCGTTGTTCGAATCCAGGAATTTTCGTCGTGAACGATGTGTATGGGCGCGTTGCAAAACGCGAGTCTCTGACCGATCATGCGTGCCGGCCCGATTGCGGCGCGTGCTGCATCGCGCCGTCGATTTCGAGCCCCATTCCGGGCATGCCGAACGGCAAACCGGCAGGCGTGCGTTGCGTGCAGCTTGGCGACGATTTGCGTTGCGCGATCTTCGGACAGCCCGAGCGTCCCGCGTGCTGTTCGGGACTGCAGCCGCAAGCCGAGATGTGCGGAGACGATCGAGGGCAAGCGCTTTTGTGGCTCACGCAACTGGAGGCGCAGACGCAGCCCGCGCGTTGAATCAAACAAGTGCGATGAAACAAGTGCTTTGACAGAGGGCTAAGCCCTCAACTGTGGTCGATTGGAGAAACCGTATGGCTCGATTGGTTGCGCCGGCCCGGCGCCGTTTTTTATTCGCCGCGCTGGCAGGCGCGAGCGCGCTTGGCGCCGTCTCGCTCGCGGCGTGCGCGACGTCGACTTTTCCGTTCATTCCGTCGCACTACACGTTTTCGCAGCAGCAGGTGCAGGACGCCGTGCAGCGGAAATTTCCGTATCAGCGTACGGTTTCTCAGGTGTTCGACGTCGCGTTGAGCCATCCGGTGGTCGGCTTGCTGCCGGACGCAAATCGCGTCTCCGTGAAGCTCGACGCGCACCTCGCGAGCCCCTTCATGCCGCAGCCGGTCGACGGCGTTTTCACACTGTCGAGCGAACTCGCGTACGATGCCGCGAGCCGGTCCGTCGTGCTTAAATCGCCGAATGTCGACAACGTCAGCGTGAGCGGCCAGGCGCAGGCGTACACGCAACAGATCAATGCTGCCGCCGCCGTCCTCGCGACGCAGTTGCTGAGCAACTACCCGATCTACACGTTCAAGCCGGAACAGTTGCAATTTGCCGGAGTGAACTACGAACCCGGTACAATCACGATCCTTACAAACGGTATACGCGTGCAAATCGTCGAGAAATGACGCTGTGCGCGGCCGGCAGGGCCGCGCGTCGCCGTGCTGCTCCTGCCAGTTCCGGCATTCGACAATCAATAGCGATGAGGGGCACGGATGGACTGGTTATTGGCTTGCAAGGCGTTGATTCTGGGCATCGTCGAAGGTCTGACGGAGTTTTTGCCGGTGTCGAGCACCGGGCATCTGATCGTCGCGGGCAGTCTGCTCAATTTCACCGACGAACACGCGAAGACCTTCGACGTCGTGATTCAACTCGGCGCGATTCTCGCGGTGTGCTGGGAGTTTCGCCGGCGCATCGCCAGCGTCGTGACCGGCTTGCCGAGCCGTCCTGAGGCGCGGCGCTTCACGCTCAATGTAATCATCGCAACCATTCCAGCGATCGTGCTCGGACTGCTGCTCGAAAAGTCGATCAAGGCGGCGCTCTTTTCGCCGGTGCCGGTCGCGTTCGCGCTCGTCGTGGGCGGCGTCGTCATCTTGTGGGCCGAGGCTCGGCAGCGCGGGCAAGGCGGCGAAGGCAAGGCCGCCCGCGTGCACGACGTGGACGACATGACGCCAATGGACGCGCTGAAAGTTGGCCTGGCCCAATGCTTCGCGCTCATCCCCGGCACGTCGCGCTCGGGGTCGACGATCATCGGCGGGATGCTGTTTGGTCTCGACCGCCGCGTGGCGACGGAGTTTTCGTTTTTCCTCGCGATTCCGATCATGTTCGGCGCGACGGCCTACGAGTTGTACAAGGACTGGCATCTGTTGTCCGTCGACGCACTCGGCATCTTCGCGCTCGGTTTCGTGGCCGCGTTTGTCAGCGCGTTTCTGTGCGTGCGCTGGCTGCTTCGCTATATTGCCGGGCACGATTTCACGGCGTTCGCGTGGTATCGCATCGGCTTCGGATTGCTGATTCTGCTGGTCGGCTATAGCGGCGCGTTGAGCTGGACGGATTGACGCCGGCGCGCTCTTTTGCGCGAGACAAAAAAGAAGGTCCGCCAATTATGTTGGCGGACCTTTTTTATTGGCCGAGGCCGATGTCCAGGCCGTGAGCGCTTTCGCCTTTACGCGATCTCGCGCTTGCGGAACACGAGATCCCACACGCCGTGGCCGAGCCGCAGACCGCGCCGCTCGAACTTCGTCACCGGACGATAGTCAGGCCGCGGCGCATAGCCGTCGACGGTGTTCTGCAACGACGGCTCCGCGCTCAGCACTTCGAGCATCTGTTCGGCGTAGTTTTGCCAGTCGGTCGCGCAATGCAGATAGGCGCCGGGCTTTAGCCGTGAGGCGAGCAGGGCGACGAACTTCGGCTGAATCAGGCGGCGCTTGTGATGGCGCGCCTTGTGCCACGGGTCGGGAAAGAAAATGTGCACGCCGTCGAGGCTATCGGGCGCGATCATCTGTTCGAGCACCTCGACGGCGTCGTGCTGAATGATGCGGATGTTGGTGAGCGACTGCTCGCCCATCAGCTTCAGCAACGCGCCGACGCCCGGCTCATGCACTTCGACGCCGAGAAAATCGTCGGCCGGACGGTGTGCGGCGATCTCCGCCGTCGTCGCGCCCATGCCGAAGCCGATCTCGAGCACGCGCGGCGCTTCACGACCGAACACGCTGTTCCAGTCGGGCTGCTGCGGCGCGAACGGCACGACGAAGCGCGGACCGAGTTCGTCCATCGCGCGGCGCTGGCCGGTCGACACGCGGCCCGCGCGCGTGACGAAGCTGCGGATGCGTCGGCGGTGCAGGGTTTCGTCTTGCAACGCTTCGGCGTCGGTCTGGTGCGCGTCGGTGTCGCTGGAGGGTGTCGGGAGTTCGTCGGGCAAGCCGGCGTCGTGGGTATCGTGGATCATGGTCGATGCTGCTACAAGGTGAAGGTCGCGGTTGGCGTGGGCATGGGGCATCGGGCGCTTGGGCGCTTTGTGACGCCGCCGCCGCGCGCGGCGCGTAGGCCGCGTCGGCGGCATATTGTGCGCGCCGATTGCCGCGTCGGCTGCCATGCGATCGCGCCGGGTTGCCGCGCCGGCCAGCCGTCGCTATAAAAAAGCCGCCTTCGTCGAGGCGGCTCGTGCTTGATTTCCGCCGAAGGCTCGGCAGTCAGGTGGAGCGGGCGTTGCAAGTGCGCGTAAGGTAGCACAACGCAAAAGGGCGCGTCCAGACAGAGTCCACTTGGCAGCAACGGCGAACCAGGCGACATTACGTTTCGATAACGGAAATCGCCGGTTATGTGATTTAATCGTTCTGTAAGCCATTTCTTCTTTCCAACGATTAATTCACGCGAATATCCGTTATGAGTCAGCACGCACACAGTCACCGCGAAGCAAAAGCACCGAAAACCAGCTGGATCGCAATTGAGCCGAACCGTGTTCCGGCTACTTCACGCAATGCGCTTCGTAAAGCGATGCTGATTGAACGCGTGCCGCTGACGCAATACAACGACCTGCTGTGGCTGATGGCGCAGGAGTCGGGCGGCGCGGTCAATCTGCGCAATTCGAAGTCGGGCGCGCGTGGGCTTTTTCAATTGCTGCCGTCGCAATATGAATTGAATCCGGGCGGCATCGAATCATTCGGCGATGCCGTGGAAGAATGCCGCGGCGGTATTCGATATATTCTCGGCCGCTATCACCATGCGGCGTCCGCACGGTTGGTGTGGCAAGCGAATCACTGGATTTGAAGTTTTGGGGAATGCAGATACTTTCCACGGAACAGCGGCAACGATTGGGCAACTGCCGGAAAGTATCTGGAGCGGGCGATGGGAATCGAACCCACGGCTCTAGCTTGGGAAGCTAGGGTATTACCATTATACGACGCCCGCAGAGCGCGCTATTTTACTCGCGAAAGGGCAGCAAGCGCAAATTGCGCCGCTGCCTTGCTTAGCTCATGGGCCGCGCGAGCGCGCCTCAGATCACGAAGTAAGTGAGCTGAACCGCAGCACGCGTGACCACCATCAACAGAACCTGCACGATCACGAACAGCAGAATCGGCGAGAGGTCGATGCCGCCCAGTTGCGGGATCACTCGCCGCAGCGGGTTCAGAAACGGCGCGGTCAACTGGTACAGAATCGGCATGGCCGGCGAACGCGGATTGAGCCAGGACAGGAGCGCCATCAGAATCGTCAGCCAGATGATCAGGTTCAGCGCCCACTTGATCAGCGTCAGCACCGCGACGATCAGCAGCGTGGGCAGCAGCGTGAGCGGATCGGCGCCGGTCAGCACCACCATCAACACCACGTAGATGATTGCCGCGATCAGCGCTGCGACGAGACTCGCCCAGTCGACGTTGCGCGTGGTCGGCAGAATTCGCCGCAACGGCAGAACGATCCAGTTGGTGGCTTGCAGCACGGCGTTCGTGACCGGGTTGTACGGCGGCATGCGCACGACCTGCAGCCACGCGCGCAGCAGCAGCGCCGCGCCGAACAACGTGAAGAGGGTATTGAGCAGAAAACGGGCGATATCGCCAAACATCTCGTGTCCTTATGCTTCTGATGGCAGCCGTTCAATGGCCTGGGCGCCGGCGCTTCGGTGGGGCGCACGGCGGTTTGTCATGTCGCATGCGCCGCCGATGCGGCCGCATGCGTTGTGCAACGTTGCTAAGACAGCTACGCGGAACACAGTTGCCTCGACGCAAGCGCAACGACTGGCCGCACGAATCGGCCGCCAGCAGTGCCGCTCCGGCTCCGCGTCACGCGTCCGCGTCACTACACCGAAACCTTGATCTCGCTGATGAAAATCGCGCCGTTGCCGCCGTCGGTGTAATTCGGAATGTCGGCAAGAAGCCGCTCCGACGCCGGCTTGAAGACCTTGTAGAAATCCTCGGTGCTGTCGAACAGGAAATGGCCCGCGGCCACATACGGCGGCGGCGTGCCCGGCGGCCCGGCGTTGATGCCCACGTCGACGGACCAGCCCTTCAGCGACGGGCCGAACAGCTCCGCCGCAAGCGGCATATGCGTGGCGCAGTAATACTCCACGTCGAAGTGGCCGTTTTCCCGGTACGGATAGAGGATGCTGACCTTGATCATTGTGCGTTCTCGTCTGTTGGTCCCGAAGCGAGGCGCCGGCGGATTGCGCGCGGCGCCGGACGTCACATTATCACGGCTTACTTGACGCTTGCACCTGCTGCCGCCTGATTGAGTGACCGTCCCAACGATTCTTCGACGGCGTCCGAGATGGCGTCGATCGCGGCGGGCGGCGTGGCGCGGCGTTGCGCCAGCGCGACCGCGCGCCGCGACAGCAAGCCGTACAGCGCGGCATGGTCGCCGCCGAGGCTCTCGAACAGCGCCAACTGTTTCTGCACGACCCCGGTGTCGCCACGCGATATGGGTCCGGCGAGGGCGTTCGACAGCCCCTTGTCGCGTGCGGTTTCGATGGTGCCCGCGAGCATCGGCAAGAGCGCACGCAACGCGTCGTCTTCGGCAAAACCGAGCGTGCGCCACAGCGCGACGCATTCGGCGAGGCTGCACAGCGCGAAGCTCGCCGCGTAGTGGGCGGCGCCGTGGTACAGCATGCGGCTGCCTGGCGGAATCGACAGCGGATGGCAGCGCAGCGCGAGGGCCAACGCGGTCAGCGTGTCCTTCAAGGCGCCGTCGGCCTCGATTGTTATCGAACAGCCGGCGATACGGTCGACGTCGCTCGCCTCGCCGCCGAAAAGGTACAGCGGATGAAACCCGCCGATCGACGCCCCCTGGTCGCGCGCGGGCGCCAGCAGCTCGACCGGCGATGCGCCGCTGCAATGCACGAGCGCCTTGCCGCCGGCTTTGTCTCGGTCCTGGTCCTGGTCCTGGTCCGGCTCAAAACGCAGTATGTGCGCTGACGTACCGATGCTGTCGTCCGGAACGGCTAAAAAGACGACGTCGGCGTTGTCGATGACCTGCTGAGGGTCGTCGAGCGCCAAGCAGCCAGGAATCTGGCTGGCGAGCCGGGCGGCGGATGCTGCGGTACGGCTTGCCACCGCCGTCACGGGATAGCCCGCGCGGGAAAAGCCGAGCGCGAGGCAACGCGCGAGCCGGCCCGCGCCGATAAAACCGAGGCGGGGCAGAGGACGGGACTGGGACATGTCGGCGGGCTCCAGACGGGGCTTGGACGGGAAAGCAGCAGTATCGCGCATCGGCCGGCGGGTGGAGCAAGCAGGCGGAGCAAGCAGGTGGAGCAACTGGCGACGACTGTCGTCAGATGAGTTTGCCGGCGATATGACGCGCACAGCCGGTCATGGCGGCGCGCCGGCCCCGCGGGCTTGAAAACTGCTCACAATTTCCGCATGGCCGATGTGGCCGTGGCTGTTTCATGGGTACGCGCTTAGCAATGTTGCAATCGAACTCGGGGAGGTCACGATGAGCATTTTTTCTTACCGGAAGCATCTGCGGTTTCTGACGCATGCGCAGCGGCGTCGCTGGTGGGACCAGAAAAAACGTCTGAGTCCGCGCGTGCGGATCAGCGTCGCGTACGTTCCGCCGAATGTGTCCCGCGAATTTGCCTACGTGAAAGTCGGCTGACGCCGCACCCAACCTCGGACGAGACAATGCCCGGCCTGCGCGCCGGGCTTTTTATTGCCTGTTGCGCGCCGCCCTCGGTATTAAAGCTAATTTGTAATTAAAGATTACCGGGGTGACGTCCGTTGAACCGGCATGCGCCTGTGGAAACCGTTCGCCGCGTGCGCGACACGCGCAATCGCTTGATTCTGCACGACCTTCCCGCATATCCAACTGCGCCGCCGACGCACCACCGACGTAATTTCTTTTCGCCTATTGCAATTTGCAACAAATGCGAACAGCGTCGCGCGGGCTTTTTAGATAAATTGATTTCGTAGCATGCAAGGCATGCGCAGTCGGCGACCTTGAGTGGGCCGCGCCAGGAGAACAAAGTGAAAAAGATCGTCCCGTTTGTTGTTGCTGCCGCACTCGGCGTGGGGCTTGCCTCCGTCGCGCAAGCGCACGTTTCTGTCGGTATCGGTATCGGGGTACCGGTCGCGCCGGCGTACCCGGTCTACGCGGCGCCTCCGCCGGTGTACTACCCGCCGCCGCCGCCCGTCGTCTATGCACCGCCCGTGGTCTATGCGCCGCCGCCGGTGGTGGTCGGCGGATACGGTGGTTATTATGGTTATGGCCGACCGTATTATCGCCACGGCTACTACCGTGGTGGATATGGCTACGGACACGGCTACTATCGGCGCTAAGCGAGTCAGCTAGCAAGCTGAAGCCCGATGAACGGCGTAACGCCGGCTTGATTGCCGGGTTACGCCGTTTTGTTTTTTGACTAGCTTTCGACGTGTTTTTTCATTGCCTCGCGCGAATGTTCGCCGGCGTTCCAAAGCGGCGGCGAAGCTGGGAGAATGGCCGTCTCGCCACCGCTCAGGAATCTCCGCCGATGCAGCCGAAGCAGCCACTCCCCGCTCCCACATTCGACGACGTACTCGACGCCGCCGCGCGCCTCGAAGGCGTCGCGCACCGCACGCCGGTCTTGACCTCGAGCACCTTCAACGAGCGCACCGGCGCGTCGGTGTTTTTCAAGTGCGAGAACTTTCAGCGGATGGGCGCGTTCAAGTTTCGCGGCGCCTATAACGCGATCTCTCATTTCGACGCCGAGCAGCGCAAGGCCGGCGTGCTGACCTACTCGTCCGGCAATCATGCGCAGGCCATCGCGTTGTCGGCGCGCCTCGCGGGCATCCGCGCGACGATCATCATGCCGCACGACGCGCCCGCCGCCAAAGTTGCCGCGACCAAGGGCTACGGCGGCGAAGTCATCACCTACGACCGCTACAAGGAAAACCGCGAGGAGATCGGCCGGCGGCTTGCCGAGGAGCGCGGCATGACGCTGATTCCGCCGTACGATCATCCGCATGTGATCGCGGGGCAGGGCACGGCGGCCAAGGAACTGATCGACGAAACCGGCCCGCTCGACCTGTTGTTCGTCTGCCTGGGCGGCGGCGGGCTGATTGGCGGCAGCGCGTTGTCGGCGGCGGCACTGAGCCCGGAGTGCGCGGTGATCGGCATCGAGCCGCAAGCAGGCAATGACGGTCAGCAATCGCTCGCGCGCGGCGAGGTCGTGCATATCGACACGCCGCGAACCATCGCCGATGGCGCCGCGTCCACCCATCTTGGCGACTACACGTTCGCGATTATCCGCAAGCTGGTCGCGCGCATCGAAACGGTCACCGACGAGCAATTGATCGAGACGATGCGCTTTTTCGCTCAGCGCATGAAGATCGTGGTCGAGCCGACCGGCTGCCTCGCGGCGGCGGCAGTGCTCAACGGCGTCGTGCCCGTGAAGGGTAAGCGGGTGGGCGTGATCGTGAGCGGCGGCAACGTCGACCTTGAGAAGCTCGCGCAGTATCTGGCGTGATCGCTTGATCGCCCGGCGGCGCCCGCCCGCCGTTGATGTTTGCGAAAACGGCCTCGCCTCGTTGCCGGCGCGCGCCGTTTTTTATCCGCTCGCTGCTTGCGCAACGGGCGAGTGCTGCGCCGTTTGCAATATCAGATCGCGATAGCCGTTCACGATCACGCTATATGAGAAGTACGCGAACAGCAGCGCGGACAGCACATGGCAGGCGCGCAGCAAACCGGTGCCGGCGCGTTTGCGGCCGTGACTGCCCAGACCGCAAATAAACACGGTCCAGCACAAGCCGCCCAGAAAGAAGCCGCCCAGGAACACTGGCGCGGTGGCCGCACTGGTCGCGCCGGCCTTGGCAATCAACGCGCCGCCGACTGCGGCGAACCACAGAATCGCCGACGGCGACGACACGGCGAGCAACACGCCGCGCAAGAAGCCGCGCCACGCCGAAAGATGCGGCGCGTTGACATCGGCCTCGCCGGCGACCGGCGGCGCCGACGCCGGGAACATCGCTTCGCGCGCCATCTTCCATGTGAGAAACAGCAGGATGGCCGCGCCGCCTATCCACACGACCCACCGCACCGACTCGAACTGCAGCAGCGCTGCCATGCCGGCGAGCGCGAGGGCCGCGTAAATCAGATCGCCGACACACGACCCGAGGCCGAGCCAGAAGCCGGGTTTGAAACCGTGCGACAGCGCCAGAGAAATCATCGCGACGTTCACGAGGCCGATGTCGAGACACAGCGACAACGACAGGAAAAACCCGTCGGACATCATCGAAAAGGCATGCATCCGCAGTAACTGCTCCATCGATCTCGTTAGTAGGTTGTTCGGTTATGCGGGGCGGCGCTCAGAGGCCCAGCTCGTTCCACAAACTGTCGATGCGCTGCTTGACCGCCGCGTCCATCTCGATCGGGCGGCCCCATTCGCGATCCGTTTCGCCGGGCCATTTGTTGGTCGCGTCGAGTCCCATCTTCGAGCCGAGTCCAGCGACCGGCGACGCGAAGTCCAGATAGTCGATCGGCGTGCGATCCACGAGCACGGTATCGCGCGTCGGGTCCACGCGCGTCGTGATCGCCCAGATCACTTCCTTCCAGTCGCGGATGTTGACGTCTTCGTCGACGACAACGATGAACTTCGTGTACATGAACTGCCGCAGGAAGCTCCAGACGCCGAACATCACGCGCTTGGCGTGGCCCGCGTAGCTCTTCTTCATCTGCACGATGGCCATGCGGTAGCTGCAGCCTTCGGGCGGCAGGTAGAAGTCGGTGATCTCGGCGAACTGCTTTTGCAGCAGCGGCACGAACACCTCGTTGAGCGCGACGCCGAGCACGGCCGGTTCGTCGGGCGGTTTGCCGGTGTACGTGGAGTGGTAGATCGCGTCGCGGCGCATCGTGATGCGCTCGACGGTAAACACGGGGAACCACTCCTGTTCGTTGTAGTAGCCGGTGTGGTCGCCGTAGGGGCCTTCCAGCGCGTGCTCGTAAGCCGCCGACGCGCCCTTCACTGGCCGCGGCGGCGCGCCAGCAGGAGCAGGCGAGGGCGCGCCTTCCTGCGGGTGGATGAAGCCTTCCAGCACGATCTCCGCGCGCGCGGGGACCTGCAGGCCATCAACGCCGGGCGTGAGGCACCTGGCGAGCTCGGTTCGTCCGCCGCGCAGCAGGCCGGCGAACTGATATTCGGAGAGCGTGTCCGGCACTGGCGTGACTGCGCCGAGGATAGTGGCCGGGTCCGCGCCGAGCACGACGGCGACCGGATACGGCTTGCCCGGGTTCTTCAGCGCGAACTCGCGAAAATCGAGCGCGCCGCCGCGATGCGCGAGCCAGCGCATGATCAGCTTGTTGCGTCCGATTAGCTGCTGGCGATAGATGCCGAGGTTTTGTCGGCTCTTGTTCGGGCCTCTCGTGACGGTCAGGCCCCAGGTGATCAGCGGGCCGGCGTCGCCTGGCCAGCAGGTCTGAATCGGGAGTTTTCCGAGGTCGATGTCATTGCCTTCCCACACGATTTCCTGGCAGGGCGGCGCGCTCACGGTTTTCGGCGCCATGTCGCAGACCGCCTTCGCCAGCGAGAACAGCTTGCCCGCGTCCTTCAGCCCTTTTGGCGGCTCCGGTTCCTTCAGCGCCGACAGCAAGCGGCCGACGTCGCGCAGCGATTCGAGCGCCGCGCCATCGCCTTCGCCGGCCTGCGCGTCGACGCCCATGCCGAGCGCGACGCGCCGCGGCGTGCCGAACAGGTTGCCTAGCACCGGGAACGCATGCGCCCCCTTGTTCTCAAACAGCAAGGCTGGCCCGCCGGCTCTCAGAACGCGGTCGCACAGTTCGGTCATTTCCAGGACCGGCGATACCTTTTGCGGAATGCGGCGCAGTTCGCCGATCGTCTCGAGACGGCCGATGAAGTCGCGCAAGTCTTTGTATTTCATCTTTGCGGTTCAGTGCCGCGAACGGCGAAAAAAGGGAACGGCTGGAACGGCGTGACGCTATTGGCGGCGCCGAGGCGATTGTCGATTTTACCTGCGTTGGTTAGCGCACGTAGATCGGCCGAACGTCATAAGACTCGCGGACGCGGCAAAATCGCCCGAAAAGCGCTTCGCGCGGTGGTTCGCGGGCTCCGAAGGGCCGTCGTTATTACAATTAGTTATACATTTGCCTGTTTGTAGTGTTGACGATCTATAAAACCGTGCCCTAGAATCCGTCCACATTGGTTGCAGGGCGTGGAGTTTTTTACCGCCGCCCCCGGTCCCATCTGACGCAACGCGTCACCGCTTACCGAAGCCCTGCACGGTATTCGTCGGTCTTATTGATGTCCTCGCCAGCGCCATCTGACGCTGGTTTTTCGCGTGGGAGCCACCGCCCGCATGCTTTGCAGCCTGCCGCGGACCGCTTTCAAGATGGCTCCCCACAACGGTATTTGCCGTTTTCCCGACGTCGCTGCTGCCCTAACCAGACAGAGCGCGCGATGTCTTGACTCTGCGAATGTGTGTTGCCGCCTGTTTGTTCAGCGGAATTCGCGGATCATGCAACATGGGAGATCTGAATGAACGCCTGGTTATCGTGGCGTCCTGATGAACGTATCGCGCAGATCGTGCGCGGTGCCGTGCGTCGTGGGACGCAATTGAGTCATCACCTGTTCAGCATTGTCGGCGGCATGGCCGTCGTGCTGGCAATCGCGCTGTGGCTGATGCCGACGTGGCGCGGCACGCTCGCGGCCAAACTGATGCCGGTCCTCTCGGCCGCTGTCCAGGCCGGACCCGCGCGTCTGCTGCAGGGCAATCCGCTGCCGGCTTTCGGGCCGCCGGGGCGCACGTCGTCAGACGAAACGCTGTCTTCGAACACGAACACGAACGCCGCCGACGCGGCCAACGGCAACGGCGCCAGCAACGCCGGCGTGGCCGTCAGCAATACCAGCTACGACGGCGCGTTCGACGGCACCGGCTCGGCCGGCGGCATGGGGATCGCGGCGCTCAACGGCCTCGATCCGCGCACGATGCAAAGCGTCACCGCGCTTGCCCGGCTGATTCCGGCGCAACGCGTTTCCGCCGACGCCCGCGATGACCGCGTGCTGGTCTCGTCGCGTGAACAGGCGCTCGTCGCGTCATACCTTGCCCGGCGCTACCGTGTCGCTCAGGAGCCCGTCAGCGAGCTCGTGAAGGCCGCCTTCGACACCGGCCGCGAAGTCGGTCTCGACCCGCTGCTGCTGCTGTCGGTGATGGCGATCGAATCCGGCTTCAATCCTTACGCCGAGAGCGGCGTGGGCGCGCAGGGTCTGATGCAGGTCATGTCCAAGGTTCATTCGGACAAATTCCAGTATTTCGGCGGCGAGAGCGCGGCGCTCGAACCGGTCGCGAACATCAAGGTCGGCGCGCTGGTGCTGAAGGACTGCATCGCGCGCGGCGGTTCGTTGCCGGGCGGTCTGCGTCTCTATGTCGGCTCGACCTCGCCGGACGACGGCGGCTACGGCGCCAAGGTGATGGCCGAGCGCGGGCGTCTGCGCGACGTCGCGCGTGGCCGCAAGGTGCCGATCAATGCGCCGCAGGCTCCGGTAATCACGGCGTCGAACAATGCGTCGGCTTCTTCTGCGCCGGCTGCTGCGAATAGCAACAATGGCAAGCGCGTGCAGGTGACGCTCGAAGGAAGCCATCCTTTGAGCGCTGCTACGCCGCCGGGCAAGACGCCGGGTTCGTCGGAGCAGGACGATGCCAGCGTGAATGCGCCTAAGCATGTGGCTTCGAATGCGGAGCTGGGTGCGTGAGGGGTTGACGGCTTAAGTAGCTCTCGGCGAAAGCTGAGGGCAGAAAAAAGGACACTTGCGAGTGTCCTTTTTTGCGTTTGGAGGGCTGGTTGTGGGGTTGGCGGTTAGATGGCTGCTGCCACTGGCCTCGCAACTACGCGACCGACGCGCCTACATCAGCCGCCACACCTCGCTACTTTCGCCCAAAAAGCCCCGCAAGGCGCTCGACCGCTTCCTCGAGCTTCGGATACGCGGTCGCATACGACAGCCGGATATATTGCTTCGGCGCATGCGTGCCGAAGTCCATCCCCGGCACCAGCACGACGCCTGCGTCGTGCAGCATCGCCTTGGTGAGCGCCGAACTGTCGCCGGCGGCAGGGTGATTGACGGTCCCGCAGTCGGCGTACACGTAGAACGCGCCGTCGGGCATGACCGGCACCGTGAAGCCGAGCGATTGCAAGGCCGGCGCGATGAAATCGCGGCGTCGCTTGAACTCCAGACGGCGCGCTTCGTAAGTCGCGATGGTTTGCGGTTCGAAGCACGCGAGCGCCGCGTGCTGCGCCAACGCCGACGCGCAGATGAAAAGGTTCTGCGCCAACTTCTCGAACGCGCTCACCATGCCCGGCGGGACCACGAGCCAGCCGAGGCGCCAGCCTGTCATGTTGAAGTACTTGGAGAAGCTGTTGACGGTGATCACATCCTCGCCGTATGACAGCGCGGAGATTGGCTTCGCGTCGTAGCTCAAGCCCTGGTAGATTTCGTCGACGATCGTGAAGCCGCCGCGCGTGCGCACCGCCTTGACAATGCGCTCGAGTTCGGCCGGTTCGATCGAAGTGCCGGTCGGATTGGACGGCGACGCGAGCAGCACGCCGCGCGTGCGCTCGTTCCACAGCCGTTCGACGTCGGCGGCGGTCAACTGGAAGCGTTCGGCAGGGCCGCTCGGCACCATCACCGGCTTGCCTTCGGCGGCGATCACGAAATGGCGGTTGCACGGGTAGCAGGGGTCGGGCATCAGCACTTCGTCGTCGCGATCGACCAGGGCCGCGCACGCCAGCAGCAACGCCGCCGACGCGCCCGCGGTCACCACGATTCGCGCAGGATCGACGTTGACGCCGTAGACCTCCGCGTAGTGGGCCGAAATCGCTTCACGCAGTGTGTGCAGGCCGAGCGCGCTGGTGTATTGCGTGACGCCGCGGCGCAGCGCGTTCGCGGCTGCCTCGATGACCGGTTCCGGCGCGGTGAAGTCCGGTTCGCCGATCCCCATGTGAATGATGTCGCGCCCCTCGCGCTCGAGAAGCGCGGCCTCTTTGGCCAGCTCCATCACGTAGAAAGGCTGAATGGAGTCGACGCGTGCGGCGAGCCGCATAAGAGGTTCGGTCACGGAGTTCATTCGATTAAATCCAGTTCAAAAGCAGAAACCGGACGGCGCCTTGCGCGTTGACACATGCGCACGGCGGCGTCCTTACAGCGATTCGTTCCAATCCGGCCGATGCGCGGCTGCGGCAGCGGCGTTGCGCACCTGAGCCCGCCGCACTCTGACGCCTAGCGCTTGCGAGCCGCTTCGATCTCCGCCGCGCGCAGCTTGGCAGCCAGCTTGTCCAGCACGCCGTTCACGTACTTGTAGCCGTCCACGCCGCCAAACGTCTTGGCGAGCTCGACGGCTTCGTTGATCACCACGCGATAAGGAATGTCGACGTGATTCTTCAGCTCGAATGCGGCGACCAGCAGCACCGCGCGTTCGACCGGCGACAACTGCTCGATCGGACGGTCGAGACACGGAGCGATGTCGGCCGACAGCGCCTCCGAATCGCGGATCACGCCATGCAGAATCGCGTCCAGATGCTCATGATCCGCTTTGTCGAAGCCCTGCGCGCCGCGCAGTTGCGCGTCGATCTCACCGCCGGGCGAACCCGACAGCAGCCACTGATAAAGCCCCTGCGTGGCCAGTTCGCGGGAGCGTCGGCGTGCGCTCTTCATGCCTCTTCCTCTTCTTCGTCTTCTTCTTCGTCGTCGCCGCCCAACTGTTCGAGCGCGACCGCCAGATTCGCCATTTCGACGGCGACGCGCGCCGCGTCACGGCCCTTTTCGGTCATGCGGGCGACCGCCTGTTCGTCGTTTTCCGTGGTCAGCACGGCGTTGGCGACAGGGATGCCGAAGTCGAGGCCGATGCGCGTGATGCCCGCGCCGCTTTCGTTCGACACCAGTTCGAAGTGATACGTCTCGCCGCGAATGACCGCGCCGAGCGCGATCAGCGCGTCGAACTGCGCGCTCTCGGCGAGCTTCTGAAGCGCGAGCGGGATTTCGAGCGCGCCCGGCACCGTGACGAGCAGCACGTCTTCGCCCGTCACGCCGAGGCGCTCCAGTTCCTCGATGCACGAGTCCGCGAGGCCGTTGCAGACCGGTTCGTTAAAACGCGCCTGGACGATGCCGATGCGCAGTCCGTCGCCGTCGAGGTTCGGTTGGTATTGTCCGATTTCCATGTGAATTCCGTAGTGTTTGAGTGGGCGCGAGGCGCGTGAATGGCCGGATCAGCCTTGTTGCGGAGTCTCTGCGATACCGCCGGGCATGGGTACGAAACCGGTGACTTCGAGACCGTACCCCGACATGCTGCCCAGCTTGCGCGGGTTCGACAGCACCTGCATCTTGCCGACGCCGAGCTCGCGCAAAATCTGCGCGCCGATGCCGTATGTCTTGAAGTCGACTGGCCGCCGTTTGAGCGCGTCTGCTTTTTCCTTCGAATCGAACGCCTTGAACACGTCGATCAAATGCTCTTTCGAGTCGCCGCAATTGAGCAGCACGATCACGCCGAGTTCGCGCGAGGCGATCTCTTTCATGGCTGCGTCGAGTGTCCAGGAATGCGTGGATTCGCCGACTTCGAGCAGATCGAGCACCGAAAGCGGCTCATGCACGCGCACGGGCGTGTTCTGCTCGGGCGTCGGCGTGCCGCGCACGAGCGCGATGTGCGGCTGGCCGCTCGGCTGGTCCAGATACATGACCGCGCGAAACGCGCCGTGCGCCGTCTGCATGGTGCGCTCGCAAATGCGCTCGACGATCGACTCCGTGCGGCTGCGATAGTGAATCAGATCCGCGATCGTGCCGACTTTCAGGTTGTGCTGTTTTGCGAACTCCATCAGGTCGGGCAGGCGCGCCATTGTGCCGTCGTCGTTAATGACTTCGCAGATCACGGCGGCCGGCGTGAGACCGGCCAGCGCGGTCAGGTCGCAGCCAGCTTCCGTGTGGCCCGCGCGCACCAGCACGCCGCCCGGCTGGGCCATGATCGGGAACACGTGGCCCGGCTGCACGATGTGCTCGGCCTTCGCGTCCGGCGCGACGGCCGCGGCGATGGTGCGGGCGCGGTCGGCGGCCGAAATGCCGGTCGTCACGCCTTCCGCCGCCTCGATGCTCACGGTGAACGCGGTGCCGTACTGCGTGCCGTTGCGATACGTCATGAGCGGCAGATTGAGCGACTTGCAGCGTTCCTGCGTGAGCGTCAGACAGATCAGGCCGCGGCCGTAGCGGGCCATGAAATTGATCGCTTCCGGCGTGACGAATTCAGCGGCGAGCACGAGGTCGCCCTCGTTTTCGCGATCTTCTTCGTCGACGAGGATCACCATACGGCCGGCTTTGAGTTCGGCGATGATCTCTGGAGTGGAGGCGAGCGTCATGGTGGCGAGTTTTTCGGGAAAGCGCGTATTTTACGCCACGCGCGGTCCCAAGTCGCCTCCGCCGGATGGCATAGGCCGTTTGGCCGACTGGCGATGCGGCGTCGACAGTTGTTATGCTCGGCGAAACGATGGAAGACCGTCCTGGGGACCCTCTTTAGCGAGGCATACGTAGGTGCCAACGCTGAAAGGTTCACCATCCGCCAAATAATCGGTCTAGCGCCGACATGATTTCGTCTTGCCGATGTACGAGCGAGCTAACTGGCTTGGTCAGCGCGCTCCGTGGGACTGCAGCGAGTGTCGGCGTATCGAGCATGCACTCAATACCCTCGATGATGAACACGGGGATCAGATCCGGCGGAAGCGGTACCGGGGCAATCCGGTCCAAGCGGCGTAGCGGGACGACCACGCGGGTCGCCAATCCAGACAGATGATTTCCCTGGACCTCGACGACATATGGCGTACCCAAGTGTCCACTCGGGTTTGAGAAGACGTCGAAGCGGGCCATCAGAACGTCCGGTACTGCGCAAGCGGGAGGCCGTCGCGCTCGACCATGTCGTTATAAGCCTGAATAAAGTCCGCAAATTTGATCGCCCACTGGCGGTCCTTTTCGGCCTGTACCGCCTGCCGGATGGCTCGCTCGCATGTCTGCGAAAAGTTGATGCCCAGTTCCTTGGCGTCCTTGTAGACGTCCTCGGGGAGGCTGATGTTGGTGGCTCGGCGCGGGCTGGTGTCCGTTGTCATGTGTCGCATGTCGGTCCCTCTCATGTGGGAGTTTATGCGCATTGTAGCCCACACGAACGTGTTGTGCTCCCGGTGCTCATGCCGACTTGGCCAAGGTCCGCCGCGTAGCAACCAGCAGCCCTTCTTTCATCGCGACTTTGCACTGCACCAAAGTTAGTGGCCGAGCGGGTGAACAAAGGCTGGCGACGAACTTTTGAGCCTCGTGGGGCTAGAAAGCCGTATGGCTGCGCGAAGCCAACGTCGTGCTCGCCGGCCGTGCTCATCGTGATCCATGACGCCACTGCCACTTACTTCGGCGCGTTCAACATCCGCTCCACATACCGCGCAATCAGATCGATTTCCAGATTCACCGGCGTACCTTCACGCAGATGCTTGAGCGCGGTGACTTCCACCGTGTGGGGAATGAGATTGATCGAGAACTCGCAGCCATCGTCGCGATCTTTAACCGAGTTGACGGTCAGGCTCACGCCGTTGACAGTGATAGAACCCTTGTACGCCAGATAGCGGCCGATCTCGCGCGGCGCCAGCACGCGCAGTTCGTGAGACTCGCCGACCGGCGCGAAGTGGGTGACCGTGCCCAGGCCGTCCACGTGGCCGGAGACGATGTGGCCGCCCAGCCGGTCATGCGCGCGCAGCGCCTTTTCGAGGTTCACTTCGCCGACTTCGCCGAGACCCGCCGTGCAGTTCAGGCTTTCGCGCGACACGTCCACTTCGAACGAATGGTCGGTTTTCGCGACCACGGTCATGCACGCGCCCTGAATGGTGATGCTGTCGCCGAGCTGCACGTCGGCGAGGTCCAGGCCGCCGGCTTCCACGCTCAGACGCACGCCCGCGTCGCCGTTCGTGCCGAGCGGCTTGACTGACTCGATGCGGCCCACTGCCGCGACGATTCCTGTGAACATCGTACTAATCCTCGATCAAAACGAAACGGGTGGGGACGCGGCGTCGGTGTCGCTTGCCGTGGCGCCGGCGGGCACGAGGCGCGCGAGAATCCGCAGGTCCTCGCCGATCCGCTCGACGTTGTGAAACGCCAGCTTGACGCGGCCTTCCAGGGTTTCGGGCGCGCCCAGATTGAACATGCTCATGGAGTCGATGCCGAGCAGGCTCGGCGCGAGATACACGAGCAGTTCGTCGACGCAGCCTTCGCGCAGCAGCGAGCCGTTCAGCTTGTAGCCTGCCTCGACGTGCAGTTCGTTCACCTGGCGCTCGCCAAGCACTTTCAGCATGCCGGGCAGATCGACCTTGCCGGCTGCGTTGGCCATCTGGACGATCTCCGCGCCGCGCTCGCGCAGCGCCTCTGCGCGTTCGCGATGCCGTTCATCCAGGTTGCCGCAGAAAATCAGCGTCGGCGCGCCGGCGAGAATCTGCGCGTGCGGCGACACCTCCAGCTGACTGTCGATCAGCACGCGTTGCGGCTGGCGGGGCGTGTCGACGGCGCGCACCGTCATGCGCGGATCGTCTTCCCTGACCGTGCCGATGCCCGTCAGAATCGCCGACGCACGCGCACGCCACGCATGGCCGTCGGCACGCGCTGCTTCGCCGGTGATCCACTGGCTGACGCCGGAAGGCAAGCCGGTGCGGCCGTCGAGCGAGGCCGCCACTTTCATGCGCACCCACGGCCGGCCGCGCGTCATGCGCGACACGAAGCCGATGTTCAACTCATGCGCTTCGTTGGCGAGCAGGCCGCAGCGCACCTCGATGCCCGCATCGCGCAAAATCGCGAGGCCGCGTCCCGACACCTGCGGATTCGGGTCTTCCATCGCGGCGACCACGCGCGCGACCTGCGCTTCGATTAGCGCGTTCGCGCAAGGCGGCGTGCGGCCAAAATGGCTGCACGGCTCGAGCGTGACGTAAGCGGTTGCGCCGCGCAGATCGTGACCGCGCGAACGCGCGTCTTTCATCGCGCGGATTTCAGCGTGGTCCTGGCCGGCCGGCTGCGTGAATCCTTCGCCGATGACTTCGCCGTTCTTGACGATCACGCAACCCACGCGCGGATTCGGGTCGGTCGTGTACATGCCGCGCCTGGCCAGCGCGAGCGCACGTTCCATGTGGACGAAGTCGGTTTGCGAGAACATCGGTGCCTGGTTGAGTGCGGGTGACGGGGCGGTGGCGTGTGCGGTCAGTACGTTCAGCTCAGGCAGTCAGCGACGCAAATGCGCCACGCGCTGCTTCGATCGTGGCGTCGACGATAGCGTCGTCGTGAGCAATCGAAACGAAGCCCGCCTCATATGCGGACGGCGCGAAGTAGACGCCCGCGTCGAGCATCTTGTGGAAGAACGCGTTAAAGCGCGGCACGTCGCTCTTCGTGACTTCGGCGAAGCTCGTCGGAATGGACTCGGTGAAGTAAAGCCCGAACATGCCGCCGAGCGAATCCGCCGCGAACGGCACATTGGCTTCGCGCGCGACTTTCGTCAGACCTTGCGCGAGACGGGCAGTGCGCGCGGCGAGCGTGTCGTAGAAGCCCGGCGCCTGGATCAGTTGCAGCGTTTTCAGGCCCGCGGCCACCGCGATCGGATTGCCCGACAAGGTGCCCGCCTGATAGACGCCGCCGAGCGGCGCGAGGTGAGCCATGATGTCGCGCCGTCCGCCGAAGGCCGCCGCCGGCATGCCGCCGCCGATCACTTTGCCGAGGCACGTCAGGTCCGGCGTGATGCCGTAGACCTGTTGCGCACCGCCGAGCGCGACACGAAAGCCGCACATCACTTCGTCGAAAATCAGCACCGAGCCGTACTCTGTGCACAGGCGCCGCAATGCTTGCAGGAACTCGGGCGTCGCGCGCACGAGGTTCATGTTGCCCGCGACCGGCTCGACGATCACCGACGCGATTTCGTTGCCGAACGCCTTGAACGCTTCTTCGAGCGCCGCGACGTTGTTGTATTCGAGAACCGTGGTGTGCTTCGCGATGTCCACCGGCACGCCCGCCGACGTCGGATTGCCGAACGTCAAAAGGCCCGAGCCGGCTTTCACGAGCAGGCTGTCCGCGTGGCCGTGATAGCAGCCTTCGAATTTGACGATGCGGCTGCGATTCGTGAAGCCGCGCGCGAGACGCAGTGCGCTCATGGTTGCCTCGGTGCCGCTCGACACCATGCGCACCTGTTCGATCGACGGCACGAGCTTGCAGATTTCCTCGGCGATTTCGATTTCCGATTCGGTGGGCGCGCCGAACGAGAAGCCATTGGCCAGCACGCGCTGCACGGCTTCGAGCACTTCCGGGTGAACATGACCCAGGATCATCGGGCCCCAGGAGCCGATGTAGTCGATATAACGCTGGCCGTCGGCGTCCCAGAAGTAAGGCCCTTGCGCGCGTTCGATGAAGCGCGGCGTGCCGCCGACGGAGCGGAATGCCCGGACCGGCGAATTCACGCCGCCGGGAATGGTGCGTTGCGCGCGCTCGAAAAGGGTTTGATTTTTGGACATGGCGATGACTGGATTGGGTTGCGCGGCGGCGCGGTTTGCTTGCGGGCGAGTCGCGCGGCGCCGGAGTAGGTGAGGAAATTGTACCGGAGTCGGTGTCTGAAGGCTTTGGGCGGCTGTGCGGACTTTGCGCGGCTTTTGCGCGCGGGCGCGGCGTTCAGGCGCACTCTCAGCGCTGCGACGGGCGCTTACGGGCCGGCGCCCTGGCAGGCTCGCTGGCAGGCGGCGCGTTGGCGCCGGCTAGCTTCGCGTGCGCAGCATGCGCCGTTACCTTGCTCGAACGCACTGGACCGGATGGCGCGTCGACTGCAGGCGGCTTGCGCTTTCCCGTGAGTTCGGCCCAACGCTTCTCGAGCGCGCCTTCGGCAATCGGTTTGATCACTGTGCCGGAACTTTGCGCGTCCCACGTCTGCACTGAGAATGGATGTACGCGCAACATGTCGCGAGGAATCACCACGTTCTGATGCGCATCCACAAGCCAGTCATACACGAAGTCGATGCACAGACGATAGCCGCGCTTCGTCGCGGAATCGGGGACCTCGTAGGGCGCGCGCGTCACGTAGCCCGAGCCGAAAATGCCCTTCGGTTCCATCGCGACGCGATGCAGAAACACGCGATCGCCACGCAGGATGCCGCGGGCAAATCCGCAGCCCCAGACGTCGGCGACCGCGATGCCCGCGGCGACGCGTTTCGCCACGTCGGGCAACTCCGGCCACGGCCATTTTTTGGGGCTCCAGATCAACAGAAAGGCAGTCATTTCAGCGTTGCAGATCAGTCACGTTTTGAAGGCGTCGAGGGAATTTCGTACGACGCTCAAGGGTTCACGCGGCAGCTTAACCGATCGGCGGCACGCTTGCCGCGAGGCTTCGTCGAGTGCGAATTGCCGCGCGCTTCGTTTGCCAGGCGCGGCACACGCGGTAAGCGTCGCGTACAATTCATCCGGTCAATGCCGGTCTTTCGTATCACCGCGCCGCCTCGTTAAGGACGCGCGCTTCACCTGGATTCCCATGTCTCATGTCACCGGACGCCGGCCAGATGGCCGGCTGATTCTGTTGCTCGGCGCGCTTGCCGCCTGCGGACCGATTTCGATCGACATGTATCTGCCGAGCTTGCCCACCATCGCGCAGGCATTTGCGATCGGCACGAGCGCGGCGCAGACCACGCTCACCAGTTTCATGTTCGGCTTTTCGATCGGCATGCTGCTTTATGGGCCGCTGTCGGATACCTATGGCCGCCGGCCCGTGCTGCTCGGCGGCATCATCATGTATGCGCTCGCGAGCATTGCGTGCACGCTGTCGTTCTCGATCGGCGCGCTGGTCATCTTTCGCTTCGTGCAGGCGCTCGGAGCAGGCGCGGCCTCCGTGCTCGCTCGCGCCATTGCGCGCGATGCATATGGTCCGACCGACGCGGCACGCGTGTTGTCGATGCTTGCCATCGTCACGTCGATCGGTCCGTTGCTCGCGCCGCTGATTGGCGGGCAATTGCTGCTGCTTGGCGGCTGGCGCATCGTGTTTATCGCGTTGACGCTGTTCGGCACCGTCTGCGCGATAACCGCGTTCCTCAAGGTGCCGGAAACCTGGCCGCGCGAGAAACGCGCGCACTCGGTGCTTCACAAGTCGTTTGCCGCGTATGGCCGACTGTTGCGCGATCCCGTCGCGTGGGGGCACATGTTGTGCGGGGGCATGGCGTTCGCGTCGATGTTCGCGTACATCACGGCGACGCCGTTTGTGTACATCGAATATTTTCACGTGTCGGCGCAGCACTATGGCTTTTTGTTTGCGCTGAACATCGTCGGCATCATGTTCGGCAACTTCATGAATACGCGGCTCGTCGGCCAACTCGGGTCATTGCCGATCATTTCGTTTGCCGCGACCGTGAGTTGCATCGCGTCGCTGTTCGTCTGCCTCGTCTCGTTGACGGGCTGGGGCGGGTTGTGGTCGATCGTAGCGGGGCTCTTCTTCGTGGTCGGCGTGGTGGGTTTGCTGTCGGCCAATTGCACGACCGATCTGATGCATCGCTATCCGGCCAACGCGGGCGCGGCGGCCGCGGTGTTCGGCGCGATGCAACTGGCGCTCGGCGCGCTGTCGAGTCTCGCGGTCGGCCTCTGGACCGATGTCTCGCCGAAGGGCATGGGCATTGTGGTCGGCGTGGCGGGGACGCTGTGTTATGTCGGCCGCATTCTGGTCGTCAGATGGCATGGAACGAAGGCGCCCGTGGCTGTCGTTTGAATGCAGCGTCATGGTGACGGCGTGTTATTGACTTTGGCTGTGTGTCGGCGGGGCCGGCGTGCAGCGTGCATCTAGCGGAAAACACCAGGTGTTGCGCGCACGCGACCTTGCGTTTGAATTTGCATTGCTATGATGAGGTCACTGTTCCTCGGAGCGGCAATCATGGCGATCAGAGATTTGATGAACGGCGAGCGGCAACATGCGGCATTCGCCGAAGCGCAGAAGCTGGCCGACAGCGGCGCCTATCACGATTACACGGACATCGAATACGTATTGCGCTTTGATTATGGCTTGACCGATGTATCGACGCTGCTCGACAGTCAGTTGATGCATCGCGATCTCAACCGGCGTTGTGCGGACGCGCGGGAGAGGGTCGAGGCGGTGAGTGTTTGATGCGAGGATGACGCGAGGCGGCTTCAATCAGATCTACGCGCGTTGGATCGGCGGGTGCTGGAGGTCTTCATTCGCAGATATTGACGCACGCGTTCCAGGCCGTACTGAATGCCGATGTGATAAGGATTGTACGGATTGGTGTATCTGTCCTTCAATTTACGTTTGTCGATAACGACACCAATCACCGTTAAGGGTAAGTCGTCGATTATCGAGGTCAAACGTTCAAGGAACGTTTCTCGTGGCTCCTTGCTGAGTCGGGCAAACGCCCCGCGCTTGCGGCGAATGTCGGACTCATGCAGAACGACGCAATCGTGGCCGAACGTCTCGAACTTCAACCTCTTGATCCGCGGAACCAGGATGTCTGCATAGTCACTTTTCTTGATGAGCAGAAACACAGCACGAATAGTGGGTAATCCGTGTCGATAGACGTACGGCTGTGGTCCCCGCTTTCGTCAACGAAAACGATATAGTCGCTATGCATTCGGCAATGAGATCTTTTATCGGCGCAAACGAAAAACGGGCCTGGCGGCCCGTTTCGTATAAGACAAGTCCTGGCGGAGGCGGTGAGATTCGAACTCACGGAAGGATCACTCCTTCGCCGGTTTTCAAGACCGGTGCCTTAAACCACTCGGCCACACCTCCAAGCCGCAAATTGTAACCTGAAAAAACCTCGCTGCGGCGCTCGAGCCATCCGCATTCACTGCGGATCTTTCAGAAACAACGCCTGTAGATCGTTCAGAAACGCTTGTCCAAGCGGCGTCGGCGCAATCTTCTCGTGATCGCGCGTGATCAGCTTGCGGCGCTCCGCTTCCTGCAAAGCCGGCTCGATCGACGTCATCGGCAAACCCGTGCGTTCGATAAACCGATGCACCGGAAAACCTTCCACCAGCCGCAGCGCATTCAGCATGAATTCGAACGGCAGATCGCGCGGTCCGACTTCATGTTCTTCCTGCACCGCCGCGCCGGCTTTGGCCTGCTCGATAAACGTAGCCGGATGCTTATAACGCGCCTGGCGCAGCACGCGATTCGGAAACGACAGCTTCGTATGCGCGCCGGCGCCAATGCCCAGATAGTCGCCGAAACGCCAGTAGTTCAGATTGTGCTTGCTCTGCCGATGTGGCTTCGCATACGCGGACACTTCGTAGCGCTCATATCCCGCAGCCGACGTGCGTTCCTGAATCCAGTCCTGCATATCGGCGGATGCATCGTCGTCGGGCAGGGCGGGCGGAAACTTTGCGAACAGCGTGTTCGGTTCGAGCGTCAGGTGATAAAGCGAAAGATGCGGCGGCGCGAACGACAACGCGGTATCGATATCGGCCTGGCACTCGGCAAGCGTCTGCTGCGGAAGCGCGAACATCAGATCGAGATTGAAGTTATCGAACGTAGACGCGGCCACCTCGACGGCACGACGCGCTTGCGTCGAATCGTGAATCCGGCCGAGCGCCTTCAGATGCGCTTCATTAAAACTCTGAATGCCCACCGACAACCGGTTCACACCGCTCGCGCGAAACTGAGCGAACTTCGCGGCCTCGAAGGTGCCGGGATTGGCTTCGAGCGTGATCTCGGCATCGGCGTCGAGCGGCAGCAGCGCGCGAATGTCCGACAGCATGCGGTCGAGCCCCGCCGCCGACAGCAAGCTCGGCGTACCTCCGCCGATAAACACCGTATGCACCTGCCGCCCCCACACCAGCGGCAGCGCCATCTCGAGATCGGCGCGCAACGCATCGAGATAATCGTTCTCGGGGAACGTGTCGCCCTTCCATTCGTGCGAGTTGAAATCGCAATACGGACACTTGCGCACGCACCACGGAAAATGCACATACAGCGAAAGCGGCGGCAGCGACGTCAGCCGTATGCTGCCTGGCGACGTGAATGCCTTGATGACGCCATTGCCGACATCGGCGGGCGTCGGCTTGATCGGAATCACGCTTCCTCCGTCAGACGCGCGAGCAGTTGGCGCAACGCAATCGCGCGATGGCTGCTGGCGTTCTTCGCCGATGGCTCGAGCTCGGCGGCACTCGCGTTCAGCGACGGCAGGAAGAAGTACGGGTCGTAGCCGAAGCCATTCGAGCCGCGCGGCGCATCGAGAATCTCGCCGTGCCAGCGGCCTTCGGCGATCAGCGGCTCGGGGTCGTCCGCGTGACGCACGAGCGCGAGAACGCAGTAGTAATACGCGCGTCGATCGCTCTCGCCTTGCAATGCCGAAACCAGCCGCGCGTTATTCGCCGCGTCGCTTTTCTCGCCGCCGGCTAGCTGTGCGTAACGTGCCGAATAAACGCCCGGCGCACCGCGCAGCGCGCGCACGCAAAGACCGGAATCGTCGGCGAGGGCGGGCAGGCCCGTGAGCTTCGCGGCATGCCGCGCCTTGGTCAAAGCGTTTTCTACAAACGTGGGATGCGGCTCTTCCGCTTCCGGCACGCCCAACGCGCCTTGAGCAATCAACTCGATGCCGGCCGCGTCGAGCAGCGCTGCGAACTCGCGCAGCTTGCCCGCGTTATTCGACGCGAGCACGACCTTGTTCAACGACGAACTGGAACTAGCCGCGCCGTTGGCTTCACGAACTTCATTCACCTCGATACTCCAATGCTTCTTTCTGCTTCGCGATCAACGTGGCAATGCCGTCGCTCGCTAGATCGAGCAGCGCGTTCATTTCATCGCGCGAAAAAGGTACGCCTTCCGCGGTTCCCTGAATTTCCACGAAGCCGCCCGCGCCGGTCATGACGACGTTCATGTCGGTGTCGCATTGCGAGTCTTCGTCATAATCGAGATCGAGAACCGGCAGACCGTCGTACACTCCGACCGAAATGGCCGCGACGTAATCGCTGATCGGCGAGCTTTCGATGCGGCCCGCGGCCAGCAGTTTGCTCACCGCGTCGTGTGCGGCGACGAAAGCGCCGGTGATGCTCGCCGTGCGCGTGCCGCCGTCGGCCTGGATCACGTCGCAGTCGATATGCAGCGTGCGTGCGCCGAGTTTTTCCAGATCGAACACCGAGCGCAGCGCGCGGCCGATCAGACGCTGGATTTCCTGCGTGCGCCCGGTCTGTTTGCCGCGCGCGGCCTCGCGGTCGCTGCGCGTATGCGTGGCGCGCGGCAGCATGCCGTATTCGGCGGTGAGCCAGCCCTGGCCGCGATCGCGCAGAAACGAAGGCACGGTCTCGGCGATGCTCGCCGTGCAGATCACCTTGGTGTCGCCGAATTCGACCAGCACCGAGCCCTCCGCGTGCTTCGTGTAGTGGCGCGTGATGCGCACGTCGCGCAACTGATGGGCGAGGCGTCCGCTGGGGCGTTGAGTGGTGTCGGTCATGTGGATTGGGTCAGGAAGAAAGCGGGAGGGGAAAGCAGGATTTTACAGCCGATCGGGGCGCGCATGCGTCCGGCGGCTGGGCGCGTCGGCCGGGGCTCTACAAGGGGTCTCATCGACAAAAATGGGATAATGCCTGTTCACCGCCTCGCGTCTCGTACACGCCGGGCGATTCGACTCTTCGGCCATGCTTTTACGCAAGGCCACCATCGCGAGAAATACGATGATCTACAGCATGACTGGCTATGCGAGCGCGACACGCGAACTCGTCGCGGCTTCGGGCACGGGCGGCGTGAGCGTGTCGGTCGAACTGCGCACGGTGAATTCGCGCTTTCTCGACCTCAACTTCCGTATGCCGGAAGACGTGCGTGTGTGCGAACCCACGCTGCGCGAAATGCTGATGAACAAGCTGTCGCGCGGCAAGGTGGATATTCGCATCAATCTGCAGCGCAGCGAACAGACGGCGAACGCAGGCTCGATCAATCATGACGCACTGACGCAACTGGCGCTGCTCGAGCGCACCGTGCTCGCGACGTTTCCGGAAGCGGGCCGTCTGCGCAGCGGCGAAATTCTGCGCTGGCCGGGCGTGCTCGCCGAGACGGGCGTGGCACCGGACGTGTTGCGCGACGCCGTGCTCGCGTGCGGCAAGCAGGCGATTACCGATCTGATCGACGTGCGGGCCCGCGAAGGCGCGCAACTCGCGACGATGCTGCTCGCCAACGTCACGGAAATGGAAGCGATCGTCACGAAGATCACGCCGCTCGTGCCGGAGTTGATTACGAAGCATCAGCAGAAGATCGTCGAGCGCTTGCAGGAAGCGCTCGGCATTGCGGCGCCGGATACGGCCGCGACCATCGTGTCGCGCGAAGAGATCAACGAGCGGATTCGCCAGGAAGTGACGATGTACGGCATCCGCATCGACATCGCCGAAGAACTGTCGCGCCTCACGGCTCACCTGAACGAAACGCGTCACGTGATCCAGAAGGGCGGCAAGGTCGGCAAGCGGCTCGACTTCATGATGCAGGAGCTGAATCGCGAAGCGAACACGCTCGGCTCGAAGGCGGCGGCGAAAGAACTGGCGGATTCGTCGATGACGCTCAAGCTGCTCATCGAACAGATGCGCGAGCAGGTACAGAATCTGGAATAAGGCGGGAGCATCACAACATGACCGATCATCACACACGCGACAGCGGCGCGCCGCGCAACCCGTATGCCGGCGCATATCCCGGCAACCTGTTCATGGTCGTCGCGCCTTCGGGCGCCGGCAAGTCGACGCTCGTGAATGCGCTGCTCGCCCGCGACGAAGCGATCCGTCTGTCGATCTCGTACACGACGCGCCCGCCGCGTCCGAAGGAGCAGGACGGCGAGCACTATCACTTCACCACCGTCGACGATTTCATGCAGCGTCATGATGCCGGCGAGTTTCTCGAAAGCGCAGAAGTGCACGGCAACTACTACGGCACGTCGCGCGTGTGGATCGAGGAGCAGATGAAAAGCGGCCATGACGTGCTGCTCGAAATCGACTGGCAGGGCGCGCAGCAGGTGAAGAAGCAGTTTCATAACGCGGTCGAGATTTTCATCTTGCCGCCGTCGCTCGAAGCGCTCGAAGAGCGCCTGAAAAAGCGCGGCCAGGATGAGCCGAACGTCATCACGCGACGTCTGCTTGCGGCGGGCAGCGAGATGGCGCATGCGGCCGAAGCGGAGTACGTGGTGATCAACGAGAACTTCGATCGCGCGCTCAGCGAACTGCAGTGTCTCGTGGCCGCGACGCGTTCACGCTTCGCCTCGCAATACGCGCGTCATACGCAGCTTTTTGTGCAACTCGGCATTCACCTTCCGCACCCCTGAGCGCGGCGGCGATTCGAGCACATAAGGTAGAATAAGCAACATACTGAGAAGGAACCCAACATGGCCCGCATTACCGTCGAAGACTGTCTCAAACAGATCCCGAACCGTTTCGAACTCGCGCTTGCCGCGACCTATCGCGCGCGTCAGCTCGCTCAAGGTCACACGCCGAAGATCGAAAGCCGCGACAAGCCCACGGTCGTCGCGCTGCGCGAGATCGCTGCCGGCCAGGTCGGTGTCGAAATGCTGAAGAAGGTGCCGGTTTAAGGCGCGCTTTCCCCGCTTCTGATTATTGATTCGCCACATGTTTCTGGCGCGTTTTCCAGTCACACCTGCTTTACCTGATTGCATCAACGTGCAGACCGGCGTCCACTCCTAACCGCTACGGAGGCGAACATGAGCACCACCCCGCCCACCGCCACGGAAGCGGAGCACGACGCCGATTCACCTTCGTCCGCACGCAAGTACATCGACGCGGTCCTCGAACAGTCGTTTCGCCATCTGTTCGGCCCGACCGCCACGCCGGAGCAACCGCGCCGGCATGACGTCGTTTCCATTGCCAAGCTGACGTCCGCTTTGTCCGGCTATCTGCAGCCGGAGGAAATCAAGGACGTCAAGGCGGCCTTCCATTTCAGCGACGAAGCTCACCTCGGCCAGTATCGCCAGAGCGGCGAGCCTTACATCACGCATCCGGTTGCCGTCGCGGAAATCTGCGCCGGCTGGAATCTGGACGGCCAGGCCATCATGGCCGCGCTGCTGCATGACGTGATGGAAGACCAGGGCGTGACCAAGGCCGAGCTCGCCGAGCGTTTCGGCGCGAAGGTCGCTGAACTGGTCGACGGTTTGTCGAAACTCGACAAGATGGAGTTTCGCAATCGCGAGGAAGCGCAGGCGGAAAACTTCCGCAAGATGCTGCTCGCAATGGCGCGCGACGTCCGCGTGATTCTGGTCAAGCTCGCCGACCGGCTGCACAACATGCGCACGCTCGGCGCGGTGCCGCCGGAAAAGCGCCGCCGCGTGGCGCGCGAAACGCTCGATATTTACGCGCCGATTGCACACCGGCTCGGTCTGAACAATACGTATCGCGAGCTGCAAGACCTGAGCTTTGCGAACTTCAATCCGCATCGGTACGCCACGCTCGAAAAAGCCGTCAAGGCCGCGCGCGGCAACCGGCGCGAAGTGGTCGGGAAGATTCTGGAATCGGTGCAGCGCGCCATCGCCGACGCGAAGATCGACGCGGAAGTCACCGGCCGCGAGAAAACCATCTTCAGCATCTATAAGAAGATGCGCGACAAGCAGTTGTCGTTCTCCCAGGTGTTGGATGTGTACGGCTTTCGCGTGGTGGTCGACAGCGCGCTCGAGTGCTACACCTGCATCGGCGCGCTGCATGCGTTGTACAAGCCCGTGCCGGGCAAGTTCAAGGACTACATCGCCATTCCGAAGGTGAACGGCTATCAGTCGCTGCACACCACGCTCGTCGGCCCGTTCGGCGCGCCGATCGAGTTTCAGGTGCGCACGCGCAAGATGCACGAAATTGCCGAAGCCGGCGTGGCCGCGCACTGGCTGTACAAGAACGGCAGCGCCGATCTCAACGACGTGCAAAAGCGCGCGCACCAGTGGCTGAAGTCGCTGCTCGACATTCAGAGCGAAGCCGGCGATTCGAGCGAATTCCTCGAACACGTCAAGATCGATCTGTTTCCGGATGCGGTCTACGTGTTCACGCCGAAGTCGAAAATCATGGCGCTGCCGCGCGGCGCCACCGCGCTCGACTTCGCGTATTCGATCCACAGCGACCTGGGCAACCAGTGCGTCGCGGTCAAGATCAACAACGAATTGCTGCCGCTGCGCACGGAGTTGAAGAGCGGCGACATCGTCGAAGTCATTACGGCGCCGTATTCGAAGCCGAATCCCGCGTGGCTCGGTTTCGTGCGCACCGGCAAGGCGCGCTCGGCGATTCGCCATTATCTGAAGACGATGCGCCTGAACGAATCGGTTCAGCTTGGCGAGCGCCTCGTCGATCAGGCGCTGAAGGGCTACGGTCTCGCGCTGTCGGACGTGACGCCCGAGGCATGGGAAAAGCTCGTTCAGTGGACCGGCAACAAGAACGGCCAGGAAATCTTCGCGGACATCGGTCTCGGCCGGCGCGTGGCGGCGGTCATGGCCAAGCGCATCGAAGTGCTGATGAGCGGCCGCGACGCCGACGACGACTCGCGCTCCGATTCGGGCTCGGCGCCTCATGCGCCGCCGGTCGTGATCACCGGCACCGAGGGCATGTCGGTGCAACTGTCCGCCTGCTGCCGTCCGATTCCCGGCGACGACATCATGGGCTACATCGGCATCGGCCTCGGCATGGCGATCCACACCACCGACTGCCGGGTTGCCCAGCGCATTCACCGGCGCGATCCGGCGCGCTGGATCGACGTGGCCTGGGCGCCGCAGCCGGGGCGTCTGTTCGACGTCGCGGTGAAGGTGCTGGTCAAGAACACCAAGGGCGTGTTCGCCCGCGTGGCCGCGGACATTACGTCGGCGGACGCCAACATCGTGCACATCGCGATGGACGAAGATCTGTCGCAGGAATCCACGGTTCTGCGCTTCGTGATCCAGGTCAGCGACCGCGTCCATCTTGCCAACGTCATGCGCCGCGTGCGCACGAATCCCGACGTGATGCGCATTGCGCGCGAACGGCCGAGCGACGACGGGCATCATCGGCATGACGGCGGCAGCGGCATGCGGATCGAGCGCGAGCGGGCCGATTACTGATCCGGCGCGTGCTGGTGAAGCAAATGTCGTTTCTTCTGCAGGAACACACCGGCGATAGGCGAGTCTGACCTGAAAACTCAGGGAGAACGCTGATGAAAGTAGCTGACCTAGAGGGCCTCGCACTCGACTATTGGGTGGCCCGCAGCCTGCACGACTTCGTGCGCGAAATCCAGTTCACCGACAGCGGCGAAACCGTCTCGATTCGCGGCAACGACCGCGGTCGTCCGTGGGACGGCCGCTTCACGCCGAGCAAGTCGTGGGATGCCGCGGCAGTGGTGCTGGAGCGCGCGCGTCGGATCGAAATGCGCGAACGCAGCGAAGAGGGGCCGGCACAGTGCGTCGCGGAATTCGAAGGCGGTCGCGGACCGGTGGAAGGGCGCGCGGACTCGGTGCGCGTGGCACTGCTGCGGGCGTTTGTCGAAAGCCGGTTTGGCGATAGCGTCGGCGACGTGCTGCATGAACCGCAGTTGCTGATGGGCGTTAGCGCGCGGCGCATTGCCGAGGCGACGGCGGGCGATACGTTCGAAGACGTTCCTAGCCCGGACGGACATATCGGCGATATTCAGTCGCCGCCGCGGCCGTAAATAAGCGCGCCGCGGCCACGAGTGGCTGGTCGAATCGAATAATCGGAGTAAAACGGCGGCGTCGAAAAACGTCGTCGAAAAAACAAAGGGCCTTCCGATTGGAAGGCCCTTGAAAAGTGGTGCGGCTGGCAGGATTCGAACCCACGACCCCTTGGTTCGTAGCCAAGTACTCTATCCAACTGAGCTACAGCCGCACGCGAAACTGGTAAAGCGAAATTGGGTAAAACGTAAGGGCCTTCCCGGAGGAAGGCCCTCGAATAAGTGGTGCGGCTGGCAGGATTCGAACCCACGACCCCTTGGTTCGTAGCCAAGTACTCTATCCAACTGAGCTACAGCCGCACGCAGAAACGAGATTATAGCAAAGGTTTCAAAAAAGGGAAGCGTGTAACTGCGATTTGTCTCATTGCCATGATCGTGTACCCTAGTGAGGCAGTCGTTTGCTGCAGCTTATGGATCATCATGAACAAGGCCTTTGTCAAAGAGTCGAGCGAAGATAACGACGACGATCTCGACGTCGCCCAGCCGGACATCCCAGCGGGTACCAAGAACTACATCACGCCGGCGGGCTACCGCCGCATGCGCGACGAACTGCTGCATCTTATCGACGTCGAGCGGCCGGAAGTGGTCAAGCTCGTGTCGTGGGCGGCGTCGAATGGCGACCGCTCGGAGAACGGCGATTACATTTATGGCAAGCGCCGCCTGCGTGAGATTGATCGGCGCATTCGTTTTCTGACCAAGCGTCTCGATCTCGCGGAGATCGTGGACAGCAGCAAACAGGAGAATGTCGATCAGGTCTTTTTCGGCGCCACGGTCGAATACGCGACGCAAGACGGCGACGAGCATACGGTGACGATCGTCGGTATCGACGAAGTCGATCTGGACATCGGGCACGTGAGCTGGATTTCGCCGATCGCGCGAGCGCTGCTGAAGGCGAAGGTCGGCGATACGGTGACTTTGTATACGCCTGCCGGACCGCAGCCGATCGACATACTCGACGTCAAATATCCGCCGCCCGATAACGGCGGCTAGTGTTCCATCCGGGCTGATTCCGCCGCGTCCGTCGCGTCGGTGGCCTTCGCGGCGTTCCAGGCAGGGCAGGCAATAAAAAAGGCGCCGCAAGCGGCGCCTTCCCTGTCGCGAGTCCTGTCTGCCGCTTTAGAAGCGGTGACGCAGGCCTGCCGTGACAGCGATCTGCTTGTTGTTGCTCGAAGCAGCCAGACCGTTGATGTCCGCATTAACAACCGCGTTCTCGTTGACTTGCTGGTATTCACCCTGCAGGTAGACGTCCGTGCGCTTGGACAGTGCGTATGCCGTTTGCAGGTTGAACTGGTTCCAGTGCGGACGGGTGCCGGCGAGGCTGGCGCGCGTGTACGTGTACGAACCGGCGATGCTGACAGCCGGCGTCAGAGCGTAGCGAGCGTTAGCTTCGAAGTTCTGGAAGTGCGCGCTGTCACCACCGAAGGCGACGCCGCCCGTCTGGCCCGACGCGCCTGCGCCGATGCCGGCGAGGCCCGACAGGTTCGTCTGCGAGTACACGAGGCCGACGGTCGCCGGACCGAACGCGTAGCTCGCGCCCGCGCCCCACGTCTGCTGACGGCTAGCGAAGAAGGTGTTGTCGCTCGACACTGCGCCGCCGGCGTTGAACGCCGCAGCCGCGCCCGTCGCGCCGTTGTTATTCAGTTGCAGGTACGCTGCGCCGACATTCAGGCCGCCCCAGTTGTACGATGCGCCGGCGCTGTAAGCGCGGTTGTTGGCGAAGCCGTCAGCCTGGTTCGAGAAGCCGTACAGGCCGCCGAACTTGAAGCCGCCGTAGTTCGCGCTCGTGTACTTGACCGAGTTGTTGATGCGGAACGAGTTGTTCAGGTTGTCGTTGTCGAACGGATGGGCGAACTGCGTGCCGCCGTACTGCGTGCCGGTCAATGCGAGCGGGCCGACGAAATCGACCATGCTGTCATATTGACGGCCGAGGGTCACGGCGCCGAACTGGTTGCTCGACAGACCGACGAATGCCTGACGGCCGAATTCGCGGCCGCCTTGCTTCAGCGAACCGTCATTGATGCCGAAGCCGTTTTCCAACGTGAAGATTGCCTTCAGGCCGCCGCCGAGGTCTTCAGCGCCGCGCAAGCCCCAACGGCTGCCGTTCACCGAGCCGCTGGTTTGCTGCCAGTTGCTGTGACCGTGCTGGTTGTTGGTGTACGTGATGCCGGCGTCGATCAAGCCGTACAGAGTGACGCTGCTTTGGGCGTGCGCCGCGGTGGCAAAAACGCCCGTCAGGGCTGCGACCATGAGAGTCTTTTTCATCTTGTTACTCCGAAAGCAAGAATTGGCGGTGAATGCTGCTTCGGAAAACCTTCACGCGGACGCTGCGAGAGGCGTATCCGCGAGAAGAGCGTCTGAATGCGGCGCTGTTTTCCGGTTACGCAAAGTGTAGAGAGACCGTCTAATCAATGGGCGTTTCTGTTTTCGCAATAGAGTATTACGCCGTTCGAAACGATATGTGGACGCGTTGAAAGCCCCGCCGGTTAAGGCTTTCGAGAGTACCAAGGGCTCATGCAAGGGGTGCGGAGGAATTGGCGTTGCTTATATACGACGCTTATCCGATGCGAAAAAACAACAAGAGCGGCTATGCGAAGTTATTGTTGTTGTTAATGCAATAGACGATTGTTATTTGTGTGAATAATCGGACTCGGAAATAAGCGCTATACTGAATTACCGCTTTCCGAAGCGGACTTTTTCGTTGTCGAAAAAGATCTCCAAACCTTTGTCAGCGCGACTTCCCAGTCGCGCTTTTTTTTGCGCGCTCAGAACTGCGAAGCCCGATTTGGCGCGTGACTTCCGCTCAATGCGCCGGTGCGGCGTAGTCGGTGTTCCACCGTTCGGTCGGCGTCGAGGAACTCCAGTCCTCCATGACGTAGCGCCGGGCGTCCATCGGCGACGACAGCAGGTTTTGCCAATGATCGCCGTGCCATACCGGGTCGAATTCGAGGGCCGACGAGTTCTGCCGGTCTGCTTCGGCACTGGAAGTGCGAGATGCTTGCGACGGTGATTGAGCGAAATGAGGAATGAGCCGGGCAAGAATGAGGCGGATGGTATGGAACTGCATGGCAATCTCCTGATGCGCATTACTGCAAATACATAGCTTCATGATGCGGTTCGTTCGGCGAGGCGAACAAGTCGGAGAAACACTTACCAAAGTCACAAATCGTTACAAACGTCGCGTGCATTTCGGGAAGTCTTTCTCTTTTCCTGTGCTCGCGTTAAAGGAGGAGTAAATTTGACGCGAGCGCGAGCACCCAAACGCCGGTTATTTCCGCCATTCGGCTAACTTTTCGCTTATCCAATGTCGTACTTAAGGACTATTAAAAATTCACTTGACGGTGATTCACCGCGCCCGTATAACGGCAAAGCTGAATTCAGTAGCCGCTCCGAGTGCGCAATGCCTCCGGGATATTCCTTATGGATAAGATGGCAATGGATTGAGGCGTTGAGGGCATTGCCCGATTTGATAATTCGTTGAGGGAAACTGGAAAATGGAAACAGGTATCGTCAAATGGTTTAACGATGCTAAAGGTTTTGGCTTCATTACGTCCGATTCGGGTGGCGAAGATCTCTTTGCGCATTTCTCGGAGATTCGCAGCGAAGGCTTTAAATCGCTGAAGGAAAACCAGCGTGTATCTTTCGACGTCAAGGCCGGCCCCAAGGGCAAGCAGGCGGCGAATATCCAGCCGCTGTAAGCGGTAGTGCCGCTGCCCCGTAGCGTGCGGGGCGGGGTCCGCTGCTAAAGGCCCTCGCGATTCATCGCGGGGGCTTTTCTTTTTATTCGCTTCGGTCGGGCGTGTGGTCCCGCTGGCGCGATCTACGCACGGTCGGCGGCCGCCAACTAGTGCATACTTGGCGCAAAGTCACGCGTCCAAGCATTCTCTCCATGTCCGAACAGTTTTTGGCCGAACCGGCCTTCGCAGAGCCCATCGTCTTTGTCGATCTTGAAACCACCGGCGGCTCGACCAGCGAGCACCGCATTACCGAGGTCGGCGTCGTCGAAGTCGGGCCGGCCGGCGTCACGCGCTGGAGCAGCCTCGTCGATCCGCAGCAACCGATTCCGTCCTTCATTCAGCAGCTGACCGGCATCACGAATGCGATGGTGCGCGGCGCGCCGACATTCGACGCCATCGCGCCCGAACTCTTTGCCCGCCTGAACGGCAAACTGTTCGTCGCGCATAACGCGAGCTTCGACCGGGGTTTCTTGCGCGGCGAATTCCGGCGCGCCGGTATTTCATTCGACCCGGACGTGCTGTGCACCGTGCGCCTGTCGCGCGCGCTATTTCCGTCCGAAAAGCGTCACGGACTCGATGCGCTGGTCGAGCGTCATTCGCTCGTGCCGTCGGATCGCCACCGCGCGCTCGCCGACGCCGATCTGATCTGGCAGTTCTGGCAGCGCCTGCATGGCCTCGTGCCGCTCGACGTTTTACGGGCGCACATCGAGCGCACGACCCGGCGCTACCGGCTGGCCGGCAACATCACCGAAGATCTGCTCGACACGGCGCCTGCGGGCTGCGGCGTCTACGCGTTCTATGGAGACGACGACTTGCCGCTGTATGTCGGACGAAGCGTTCGCGTCCGTCAGCGGCTTCGCGCGCATCTGACAGGGGAGCGCCGTTCGTCGAAGGATATACGGCTTGCGCAGCAGGTTCGGCGTGTCGAATGGCGCGCGACGGGCGGCGAGCTGGGCGCAATGCTGACAGAGGCACAGTGGATTGCGGCGCTGCGGCCGGGGCACAATCGCGCGCCGCGCGTCGCCAAGAGCGATCCCATCGACGCGCCGTGGCCGTTTGTCGGGCCTGTCGTTTTCGAGGAGCGGGAACAAGCGTCAGAGGCGTGCGCTTTTCATGTTGTCGACCGCTGGTGTTATATCGGCCATGCGCCGTCGCTGGAGCAGGCGACCGAGTTGCACACGTCGCGTCTGGATAGCAGCGGCTTTGAGCTTTCGACGTATCGGATTTTGCAAAGCCATCTCGCACGCGGTTTGCGGATGACGCCGCTGACGGTCGTGAACGCGGAGCCTGTCGTGGGCGTTGCCTGACCGCTTCGCCTGCACATTCACCCGCTCGTTCCGCCCGATCGTGCAAGCCCCGCAGCGCGATCAGTCCACGCCTTCCTCCTGGCGTCCGCCGTCAGCCCGTCGCGCCGACGCCGCCGCTTTCGCACACGTGTCCAAGCGCATCAGTTAGCGCATTCGACCGGGTCGAGTCATAGCGGGTCAGCGACTTCCAGTTAGCGAGCGCTTGCGCGACGCGCGACGGACAGTCCGGCGCCGCGCGCAGCGGTTGCACGCGGGCGAGGCCGGCGACGAGCGCCTGCGTCAAGCGGTCCAACTGAGGGCGCGTGCTCGTCGCGAGGTCCGGCGCCGGTTCTTGTGGCGGCTGAGTCGCGCGCCAGTTCGCGAACAGCGCGTTTTGCACCTCTTTGCTGGCGTCTATCTGATCCTGGAAGAAAGCGCGCGCGAACGCCGGATCCACGTTGGCCGCCGCGGCTCGCTTTTCCACATCGGCGAGCAGCGCCTGTTCGCGCGGCGTGTCGGTGATCGCTTGATGGTTGGCCCACTTCCAGCGCGCCACCGGCTCGGCGAGCGCAAGGCGTTGCCACGCAAGCGCGATCACGTTGGTTAGCGCGGTATCGTCGCCATCGGCAAAGGCGGGGGCTGGCGCGAACGCGGCACAGGCGAAGAGCGCCAGCGCGCACGGCGCAGCGAAGCGAAACAATCGATTCATGGGATCAACGGTCGGCCGGGTGGCGCAGAAGGAAAAACCAGAAGAATAGACGATCTACGATCGCACAGGCGCGCTCCCGGGCGGAGCCGCTGCTGGGAAGCAGAGCACAACCGATGCTCGCGCAAGCAGAAGCGCGCAAGCGCAACGACAGGCGCCGGCACTACGCGGCGGCAGTCCGTCTATTGGTAGCGTCCAAACGAAAGCGATCGGGGAGCGCGCGAGCCACCAGACCTCATGCACGAGACACGAAGACCGCTGCTGCGTTGCGCCACTGCACAGTTACTTTGCGTCGCACGACTTACGTTGTTCGTCGAAAAAGGCGCGCACGTGCTCCGGCAGTTCCGCACCCAAAAATTCGACGCCGACAGGTTCCGGATCCGGGCTAAAAACTTTATCCGGGGTCGGAATCTTCGGTGGTTTGGCATCCATGATCTTTCTCCTTTACAAACTCATTATTCCCTCGGGCCCCGATTAGCACCAGTGCCCGATTAACATCACGCGTTCTTTGTTGCTTTAACGGCACAGCGCACCATTTCAGCAGAGTCTTCTGATTAAATTTATAGGTTCGCAGCTTGTGTTGTTCTGTGGGCTTGCGTACGTTCAGCGCATCAATTCATCGGTAGATTCCCTGGCGCCTTGTCAGGCGGGCCGCCCAAGCACTGCCGCCTCTCGGTCTCGCGAGTCCGCTCCTGTTCATTCCGGGTATTCCCCGATTCAAAGCTTCTTGTGCGCCGCCGCATCGGAATCGTTTTCCGCACTAAAAGGCGAACGTTCGTTTATTACCGAGCCGGACCTTATATCGCGAGAAAGCTTTACCTCTTTGTAAACGAGCGACGTGTCGCGCCGTTGACGATCAACGGCCTCTTTTTTCAAACGCGACTTAAGACTTTTTAGGAGTTTCACTGAATGGTTTAAGCATTCGGCCGGCGTTGCATTCCAGCTCGCGCATTTCGCGACAAAACATCATCGCTCGATGACAACGCCGGCAGCCGCGATCCTGGCTTCTATGATGTGAAGACGTATCGGCAACCGAGAGTGCGTTGGGCAACGGACGCGCGTCTGCCGATGCGGAAGATGGTCGTCTTCGCCTTCAGAGAGTGGGTCATGGAAAACGCTGTGTACTGGAAGGGACGTCAGGTTGGCATCGAATGCGACGGCCGCATCTCGTGGTTTCCGTCAGCGCCGCAGGAAGCGGTCGCTGCGTATTGCGGCGAGAAACGCAGCAACGTCGAGCAGGGCGTCGCGACAAACGATTCCGTCGTCGCGCGCAACCTCGTCACGATCGCGCGCTTGCACGGCGACTGAGCGGACTTCTGCGGATAGCCAAAGCCAACTAGTAACCGCAGACGCGTGTTGTCCCAACCTCGATAAACGCATCGCCAAAACAAAAAGCCCAGTCGCGAGGACTGGGCTTTTTGCTTGAATCTTGATGGTGCCGGAAAGAGGAATCGAACCCCCGACCTTCGCATTACGAATGCGCTGCTCTACCGTCTGAGCTATTCCGGCATCAGGAGAAGCGAGATTATAGGGACTTCTTTATTGGCTTGGCAAGCCCCTCGGTCAATTTTTTGTTTCGAGATGGTAGCGGGTCACGCGGTCCACTTCGTTCTTCGAGCCGAGGAACACCGCGACGCGCTCATGCAGGCTCTTCGGCTGAATATCGAGAATGCGTTTCTCGCCATTGGTCGCGGCGCCGCCTGCCTGTTCGACGATAAACGCCATCGGGTTCGCTTCGTACATCAGACGCAGCTTGCCCGGCTTGTCCGGCGTGCGCTTGTCGGCCGGGTACATGAAGATGCCGCCGCGGTTCAGGATACGATGCACGTCCGCGACCATCGACGCGATCCAGCGCATATTGAAGTCGCTTTGACGCGGACCTTCCTTGCCTTGCTTCAATTCGCCGATGTACTGCTCGACGGGCGGATACCAGTGCCGCTCGTTCGACGCGTTAATCGCATATTCGCGCGTCTCGACCGGAATGCGCATGTCGCTTTGCGTAAGCACCCATGAACCGAGCTCGCGGTCGAGCGTGAAGCAGTTCACACCGTTGCCGGTGGTCAGTACCAGCACCGTTTGCGGCCCATACACCGCGTAACCCGCGGCGACCTGCTGCGTGCCCGGCTGCAGGAACGACTGCTCGGTAGGCTGCTGGCCGTCCGGGCAGCGCAGCACTGAAAAGATGGTGCCGATCGACACGTTCACGTCGATGTTCGACGAGCCGTCGAGCGGATCGAACACGAGGAGATATTCGCCCTTCGGATAGTTCGCGGGAATAGGGAAGAACTGCTCCATTTCCTCCGATGCCATGCCTGCCAGGTTGCCGCCCCATTCATTCGCTTCGAGCAGGATCTCGTTTGACAGAATATCGAGCTTCTTCTGTACTTCGCCCTGCACGTTCTCGCTGCCCGCGGTGCCGAGCGCATCGCCCAACGCGCCCTTGCTGACGTGATAGCTGATCGCCTTGCATGCCCGCGCGACAACTTCGATCAAAAGGCGCAGATCGGCCGGCAGGTTATTGGTTTCCCGCTGCTGCTCGATCAGGTACTTCGTGAGAGTGGTACGACGTTGCAAGGACATTGCTGTACTCCAGGAGGCTTGAGGAATATCCGGATTTTAACCGCTCGGTGTGTCTGCCCCGTGCTTTTGCTGTGGGCGGAGAGATGAAAAACGCGCGCGACGCGGCCAGTGAGCAGCAACGAGCATAACCGGCGGCCAAAGCACAACCCAAACCACAACCGGCGGTCAGCCTTTGCGCCGGACCTTGCCCGCCGTGGCGCTGCCGCTCACGCTCGCTGCGAGCGCCGCGGCGCGCGCATGTTCCGCGGAAACCTTGGGGAGCTTCGGGCGATCGGCCTTCGGCATGGGTTCGATCTCGCGTTCGATCTGCGCGCCCGCCGCAGCCGTGGCGACGCGCAGGTCGTAGGCGATTTGCAGATTGAGCCAGAACTGCGCGCTCGCGCCGAAGTAGCGCTCGAGCCGCAGCGCGGTGTCAGCCGAGATCGCGCGCTTGCCACGCACCACGTCGTTGATGCGCGGCGCCGGTACGCGCAACGCAAGCGCGAGCGCATTGACGGACATGCCGAGCGGTTCGAGGAATTCGCTGCGCAAAATCTCCCCCGGATGGATTTCCTCGATGCTGTCTCCGGTGTCGATGCCGGAGAAATCGGTGCTGGCCAGATCGGAGCGTTTGATGACCATGTCGGTCTCCCAATAATCAGTGATAGTCGACAATCTCAACATTCAGCGCCTCGCCGTCGATAAAGTGAAAACAGATGCGCCATTGCGCATTGATCCGGATGCTCCACTGCCCGCTGCGCTGCCCCTGCAATGCTTCGAGCCGGTTGCCGGGCGGCGCATGCAAACTATGGACGGTGTCCGCGGCGTCGATCATCAGCAGCTTGCGGTACGCGAGCGCCTGGATATGACGCGGCAGCGCATGCACGAACCTGCCCTGAAAAATTCTTGCCGTAGCCTTGTCGCCAAATGTCGTGATCATGGGAATGATATAACGCATCGCGTTAAACGTAAACCGTTAATTGAATGCGTTTACTTTCCCTCAATGCGGCGCTTAAGAACAGTCGGCCAAATGGCTAACGTCGACGTGAACCTGCCACCGGGTCGTCGCAACACAAGGGCGAAAAAAAGCCGGCAACGCGTGCCGGCTTTCGGGGTTGAGAACCGCTCAAACGCGCATCATGCGAGCGCCTTCTCGACGATTTCGCGCACGTCGCGCGACTTCACTTGCGACGCCACTTTCTCCAGCGCCGCACGCATGCCATCGCGCAGCGTCGGCGTGAAGCGGCGCCACAATTCGAGCGAGCGTGCGAGGCGGGCGGCCACTTGCGGATTAATTGCGTCGAGCGCGATCACCTGGTCGGCCCAGAACGCGTAGCCCGAGCCGTCTTGCGCATGGAACTGCGCGGGGTTGGCCGCGCAGAAGCTGAAGATCAGCGAGCGCGCGCGGTTCGGATTTTTCAGATTGAAGGCCGGATGCGTCATCAGCTTGCGCACGATTTCGATCACCGGCCGCTGCGCACTGCCGCGCTGCGTGGCCTGCAACGCAAACCACTTGTCGATCACGAGCGGCTCTTTCTCGAAACGCCGGTAGAAGTCGTCGAGCGCATGCTGCGCCTCGGCGCTGCCGCCATTGGCCGCTGCGGCGTTGAGCAGCGCGGACAACGCCGCGGCGCGGTCGGTCATGTTGTTCGCGGCCTCGTATTGCGCCGACGCGAGCCGCACGGCTTCGGCCGGATCGTCGAGCTCGGTCAGATACGAGAGCGCGAGATTCTTCAGAGCGCGATGTCCGGCCGCGGCCGGCGTGGCTTCGTACGGACCCGCCGTGCGATGCTTCTCGTAAATGCTCAGCCATTCGCCCTTGAGCGCATTCGCGAGACGCTTGCGCACGAACTGCCGCGCCGCATGCACGGCCGCCGGATTCGACTCCGTCATCTGCTCGGCCAGATAGGCCTCCGACGGCAGCATCAGCGCGAGTTCGCGGAACGCCGGCGACAGCGATTCGTCCGTGAGCACGCGCGCGAACGCGGCGACCACCGAGTCGTCGAGTTGCAGTTGCGCGCCGTTCGCCGCCTGGCCGGCGAGCGTCAGCAACTCGCGCGTGGCAAGGCGTTGGCCGGCTTCCCAGCGGTTGAACGGATCGCTGTCGTGCGCGAGCAGGAACGCGAGCTGTTCGGCCGGATAATCGTATTCGACGATCACCGGCGCCGAGAAATTACGCAGCAGCGACGGCAACGGTTCGTCTTCGACATTGACGAACGTGAACGTCTGCTCGGTCTGCGTCAATTCGAGCACGCGCGTGGTCGAGTCGGAAGCGCGCGCTTCGCCTTCGAGTTGCAGCGGCAGATCGTTGCCGTCCTTGCCGATCAGGCCGATGGCGAACGGAATCAGCAGTGGTCCCTTCTGCGTTTCGCGCGCGGCCGGCGCGGCGTCGCCATAACCCTGCGTGAGCGTCACGCTGTAGCGGCGCGCCGCCGCGTCGTAACGGGTGCGCACCGACACGCGCGGCGTGCCCGCCTGGCTGTACCAGCGCTCGAACTGCGCGAGGTCGCGGCCGTTCGCGTCGGCGAGCGCATGACGGAAATCGTCGCACGTCACGGCCTGGCCGTCGTGACGCTTGAAGTACAGGTCCATGCCCTTGCGAAAACCGTCGCGGCCGAACAGCGTCTGATACATCCGCACGACTTCCGAGCCTTTTTCGTAGACGGTCATCGTGTAGAAGTTGTTGATCTCGACGTAGCTCTCCGGGCGCACCGGGTGAGCCATCGGGCCGGCGTCTTCGGCGAACTGCATCTGGCGCAGCACGCGCACGTCTTCGATGCGCTTCGTCGCGCGCGCCGCTTCGTCGCCGCTGCTGGTCAGTCCGGCGGCCATGTCGGCGGAGAATTCCTGATCGCGGAACACGGTCAGCCCTTCCTTCAGGCTCAATTGGAACCAGTCGCGGCAGGTCACGCGGTTGCCGGTCCAGTTATGGAAATACTCGTGGCCGACCACCGCCTCGATGTTCGCGAAGTCCGTGTCGGTCGCCGTTTCCGGGTTCGCCAGCACGTACTTCGTGTTGAAGATATTGAGCCCCTTGTTTTCCATCGCGCCCATGTTGAAGTCGCTCACCGCGACGATCATGAAGCGGTCGAGATCGAGTTCGAGGCCGAAGCGCTGTTCGTCCCAGCGGATCGAATTGATCAGCGAATCCATCGCGTGACGGGTCTTGTCGAGATCGTGCGGCTCGACCCACACCTGCAGCAGCTTTTCCTTGCCCGAGCCGGTTTTCAGACGCTCTTCGAGCGCAACGAGCTTGCCGGCGACAAGCGCGAACAGATAGCTCGGCTTCCTGAACGGATCTTCCCAGCGCGCGAAATGACGGCCGTCCGGCAGATCGCCTTCCTCGAGCAGATTGCCGTTCGACAGCAGCACCGGATAATCGGCCTTGCTGGCTCGCAGCATGACCCTGTAGGTCGACATCACGTCCGGCCGGTCGAGGAAATAGGTGATGCGCCGAAAGCCCTCGGCCTCGCACTGCGTGAAGAAGTTTCCGCTCGACACATACAGGCCCGAGAGCGTCGTATTCGCCGCCGGATTGCAGATGCTGGTGAGCGTGAGCTCGAAGCTGTCGGGCACGTTGTCGAGCACCAGCCCGTGCTCGTGCGGATGCGCGTTGGCGAACGGCTGACCGTCGAGCGTCGCGCCGACGAACTCCAGTTGTTCGCCCATCAGTTCGAGATGCGGCGCGCGCGCGGCGTCCGGGTTGCGGCGCACGCGCATCGTGTTCTTTACGACCGTGCGTTCGGGCAGCAGATCGAACTCGAGCGCGACGGTGTCGATCAGAAAAGCGGGCGGCGCATAATCGGCGCGGCGGATCACATTGGGCGTTGCGGTATCGGCCATGGCGTTCTGTAGTGATGGGACTCGAGCGGCCGGCGCACGAAGACGCGCGAGCCGGGCTTGTCGAGCCATTGTACAAAGCCTCGGGCAATCGTGCGGCGCGCGCTTTTCAGATAGCCGTTCGGCCGATGCGCGCTCGGACGCCCGCACCGCTCTTGCTCACGCTCAAGCTCCTGCGGCGTGGGAGCGGAAGGGAGCGGAACGGCGCGGCGCGATCGACGGTCATACGTACAATCAAAGACGAACGAACAGAAACGCTTCACGAGGTAGACCATGACAACGAATATCTGGACGCGCCGGGCCATGCTGCTGCTCGCGGCACTGAGCGTGCTGCTGTCCGGCTGCACGACCTACGTGACCACGCAGGTCACCGCGTTCTCCGACTGGAGCGGCGGCGACGCGGCCCGCACCTACGCGTTCACACGCGAGCCCGACCAGCGGAACAATCTCGAGCTGACCACCTATGAGCGCATCATCGCCAACGAACTCGCCACGCATGCGTTCCGCCAGGTTGACGGCAACGACGCGCGCTATCTCGTCGGGCTCTCGTATGGAATCCGCTCGGACATGGTGACGGTGGCCGAGCCGGTCTACTACAACCCGTGGCCGGCGCCTTACTGGGGCTGGGGCCGTCCGTACGATCCGTGGGGGCCGTGGGGTCCGTTTCCCGCAGGCTACGTGAACCAGAGCTATCCGATCTTCACGCATCTGCTCGGCGTGCGGATCACCGAGCGCGCGACGGGCAAGGAGGTCTACAACGTGACCGCGCGCAACTCGGGCGGCGAGTCGTCGCTGGTGAGGGCCATGCCGTATCTGGCGCGCAGTGCGCTTGCCGACTTCCCGCTCGGCAACGGCGTCGTGCGCACGGTGAAGATTCCGCTTGGCAACAGCGCCGGTGCTTCCAACGAAACGGCGGTGCCGGCTGCCGCCGCGTCCCCGGCTGCAGCGTCGGGCGCGAAAGCCGTGCAATGACCGCGACGCAACCGCAAGCGCGATAAAAGCGTGACAAGAGCGCGATCCGGCAAATGCCGGCATCGCGCACCTTCGTCAGAGCCCGCCGCCGAACAGCGCCATCGTTCCGAGAACCACGAACAGCACGGCGGCGATGCCGTGCACGATCCCGGTCGGCAGACGGTGCGCGAAGCGGTCGCCGAGCAGGATCGCCGGGACGTTGGCGATCATCATGCCGAGCGTGGTGCCCGCCACCACGCCGAAGAAGTCGTGAAAGCGCGCGGCGAGCGCAACCGTCGCGATCTGCGTCTTGTCGCCCATTTCCGCGAGGAAGAAGGCCACGACAGTCGCGCCGAACACGCCAAGATGCGTGCGGTTCGTGTTGGCTTCTTCGTCGTCGAGCTTGTCGGGCACGAGAATCCACAAACCCATGCCGATGAATGAAATGGCCAACGCCCAGCGCATGATGGCCGGCGTGAGCAGCGAGCCGAGCCACGCGCCGAGCGCGCCTGCGCCCGCGTGATTGACGAGCGTCGCGACCAGCACGCCGAGGATGATCGGCATCGGCTTGCGATAACGCGCGGCGAGCACGAGCGACAGCAGCTGCGTCTTGTCGCCGATTTCGGCGAGCGCGACCGCTCCGGTGGAAATGAGGAAAGCGTGGAACACGTGGGTTGGAATCCGCGGGCCGGGAAATGAACGAGCGACGACCCACGACACGCCGGGCCCAATTGCGGCGGGGTGTGGGTCATCGGTCTCGCCAGGCCAGAGGCTGCGGCTGCCACGGCCATGACGGCCAAGTCTGTTGACAGGCGCCCCCGCGAGCGCACGTTGTTGCGAGCCCGGCTAGATGCCGGGCGAACGTGGCGCGGGGCGGCTACTCCCCAATGAGGGACGGATTATAGCAGGCGTCGCCGCGCGACCGTTCTGCCGGGAGCAGAATTCGCGTGAAATCGGATCGCATGTATTCGACTGCAACAGTCGTCGCAGAAAGTTAATTGAAAGCATTCGCGGGATCCTCTTTGCGAACGCGACCACTGACAGTCGAATTCCCAAAAACCTACAGATGTAGGGATATTCCCAGGCCCAGATGGGAAATTTCTGCAAATCGCCATAGCGCTCAAATTAGCGTCGTAAACGCGAGACGGATACAGATGGATACGTCTTTTGTGGCTGATTTAATTCAGAATATTCAGTATGATTCCGGCGACTAAGGAAGCCTGAGCCAAACTACACGGCCAATCGTCAATGGCCTAAATAATCGGGCCAAAGTGCCGTTAATTCGCTGAACCCTACAAAAGAAGTCTGGATTGTCCCCCGGCTGGAAATTGCCGGTCCGCGCGGCGCGCATACGCTGTGACGGCTGCGTATTCCGTCAGGCGCTTCAGCCTCTCCTTGCTTCAACGCGCGAACACCGATATGCCCGATCCGCACTGGACCATTCCGGTCGCTCGCTGGTCTAGCTGGCCTGCTGCCACCACCGCCGCACCCGACATCGGTTTTATCGAACCGATCGTGCGGCGGCGTCTCAGCACGCTCTCGAAAGCCGCGCTGAAGGTGGCGCACGATTGCGTCGGGGCCGACGAGGCGCGCGTCGTCTTCGCGTCGCGGCACGGCGAACTGCGCCGCACCACGGAGATTCTGCGCGCCATCAGTTCCGGCGAGCCGGTGTCGCCGACGGCCTTTAGCCTCTCGGTGCTCAATGCGATGACGGGCGTGTTCGGCATCGCGCGCGGCGACCGCTCGGCGGCAAGCGCCATTTCGGCGGGCCCGGAAACGCTCGGTTATGCGCTGCTCGAGGCGTATGCGCAACACGCAACGCAATTGGCGTCACCGGTCCTGCTGGTCTACGCCGACGAACCGGCCGACCCCGCATACGGAACGATCGACGATGAAGTGCAGGGCGGCGCGATCGCGCTGCTCTTGAGTAACGAAACGGCGCTCGGCCATCTGGTCTGTACACAGTCCGCGTCGCCGCGCCTGCACGATTCGGAGCCCGCAGCAACCCGCTTCGCCACGCAAAGCCAGGCGCTGCTGCATTGTCTTGAAACCGGCGAGCCCGCGGCCTGGCAAGGCGCCGGCGTCCTTTGGCAGTGGGAGTGGCATGACCGCGCGGCTTGACTACACGTGGCGATTCTTCGCCACGGGCATGGCTTTCGTCGTGTTCGGCATCTGCGGCGTGCTGTTTTCGGTGCTGGTGTTTCCGCTCGCGTGGCTGTGGCCGCATCGTGCGTCGCGGCAGTTCGCGGTGACGAGCATCATCCACTGGTTTTTCCGCGCGCTCGTCGGCGCGTTGCAGCTGATCGGCGTGATGAAGCTCGAAGTGTCGGGCGGCGAGGCGCTGCGCGCGCGCGGTCCGTCGATCGTGGTGGCCAACCACCCGACCTACCTCGACGTGATGGTGCTGCTTTCGCTCACGCCGCACGCATGCTGCGTCGTGAAAAACGCGCATTGGAGCAACCCGTGTTTCTGGGGCATCGTGCGTTCGGCGGAATACGTGAGCAACGCCGATCCCGCGGAGCTCGTCGAAGCAGGCGCAAGGCAGCTCGCGGCAGGCTATACGATGATCATTTTTCCCGAAGGCACGCGCAGTCCCGCGCGCAACCGGCTGCATGCGTTTTCGCGCGGCTTCGCGCACATGGCGCTGAAGGTGGACGCGCCGATCGTGCCGGTGCTGATGGATTGCGATCCGCCCGCGTTCACGAAACAGATGCGCTGGTACGACGTGCCGGCGCGAGCGTTCCGCATGCGCGTGAACGTGCTGGAGCCGCTCGGCGTCGAGCGGCTCGCGGCAGACGACACAACACCGGCTCTCGCTGCGCGCAGCGTGACGAGCGCCGTCGAAGCACACATTACCCGGCACCTGTTCGATTATGGATTCTTTAAAACTGGAAATTAAGCAGCTTCTGATCGAGGCACTCGATCTGGAAGACCTGAGCCCCGCCGATATCGACGACGATGCACCGTTGTTCGATACCGACGGTATCGGTCTCGATTCGATCGACGCACTGGAAATCGGCATCGTGCTGCGCAAACAATATCAATTGACCATTGCGGCAAACGACGACCGCACGCGCGAGCACTTTCGCTCCATCAGCACGCTGGCCGCGCTGGTGGCAAGTCAGCGCGAAGCGGCGCACGCCGCGAACGAAACCAACAGCAAAGGGGAATGACCGTGTCCGAGGCAGAGATTCTTGAACGCATCCGCGCCATCTTTAAAGAGAACTTCGCAATCGAGCCCGAGCGCGTGACACCCGACGCGCATCTGTTCGAAGACCTCGATCTGGACAGCATCGACGCGGTCGATCTCGCGATCAAGCTCCAGGAAATGACCGGGCGCCGCATCAAGCCGGAAGAGTTCAAATCGGTGCGCACGGTCGGCGACGTGATCGGCGCGGTCGAATCGCTGCTGGCGGCTCAAGGCTGATGCCGGCAGTGCGTTCGCGCACACGGGCGGCCGATCAGCCCGCCGCAAGCGCTTCGTCCGCGGCTGAACGCCATTGGCTGAAGGCGGTCGTGCAAGTGCTGGTGAAGCTCGCGTATCCCGCGTTGATTCTGTGCGCGTGGCGTTGGGACACGCCGCGTTACGTCGGCTGCATGCTGTTTGCGATTCTGTGGCTGCAGCGCTGGGCAGGCAGCGGTCCGGTCGCGACTTCGCTGCGGCGTCTTTCCGCCATCGACTGGACCGTGGTCGGCTTGCTGAGCTGCGCGTCGGCGGCCATCGTGCTCACCAACAGCGAGCTGCTGTTGCGCCTCTATCCGTCGCTCGTCAATCTCGGGCTCCTGATCGCGTTCGGCGCGACGCTCGTGCGCGGTCCGTCGATGGTCGAAAAATTTGCGCGCCTCGGCAAGCCCGACTTGCCGCCGGGCGCAGTGCGCCACACGCGGCGCGTCACTCAGGTGTGGTGTGTGTTCTTTCTACTGAACGGTGCTTTTTCCGCGTATACCGCGCTCTACTGGAGCCGCGCAAGCTGGTCGCTGTATAACGGCGCGATTGCCTATCTGCTGATCGGTGTGCTGCTGATCGCCGAGGTCGTGTGGCGCTATCTCGTCGTGCTGCCGCGAGCCGCGCGTTCGGAGGCGGCGTGATGATCGCGTTGCACGACCTGTTGTCCATTCCGCTCGATGCCGCCGCTTCACGCGTTGCCGTTTGCCGCGATCGCACGGCGCTGCTCGATCGCGCCGCGTTTCGCGCGCGCGTCGCGGCGCTCGTTGCGCTGGTGCAATCGCAAGCGGCGCAACGCTATGCACTGTGTATCGACGATCCGTTCGATTTCGCGTGCGCGTTGTTCGCGCTCTTCGCGTGCGGCAAGGAGCCGGTGATTCCGGCGAACGCGACGCCCGGCTATCTTGCCGATCTCGCCGACGCGTACGACGTCGTGCTGACCGACGCGACGCTGCAGTTGCATGCGCAAGCCGATGCGCAAGCCGAGGCAGCCGCGTCCGCGCTCGACAAAAACATCGACCCCCAAGCGCCGCTCACGCTCTACACCTCGGGCAGCAGCGGCCGTCCGAAGCCGATCCGCAAAACGCTCGCGCAGTTCAACGCCGAAGTGCACACGCTCGAGAAGCAGTGGGGCGCGCTCGTCGGCGACGCAACCATGCTCGCGAGCGTGCCGCATCACCATATCTACGGTCTGCTGTTTCGCGTGATGTGGCCGCTTGCCGCCGGCCGCGCATTCGATCGCGAGATCAGCATTGAACCGCTGCATCTGCAAACGCAGATCGCGCAATGCGGCGCGGCCGTGATCGTATCGACGCCCGCGCAGTTGTCGCGCTGGCCCGCGCTGCCAGGCTTCGCCGCATTGACGCCCGCGCCGCGCGCGTTTTTTTCGTCGGGCGGTCCGCTCGCGCTCGAAGCCGCGCAGCAATATGCGGCGGCTTACGGCGCCGCGCCGCTCGAAATCTACGGCAGCACGGAAACGGGCGGCATTGCATGGCGTCGTCAGGACCAGACCAATGCATGGCAAGCGACGACCGGCATCGAAGTGCGTTGCGACGAAGACGGTGCGCTCAATGTGCGCTCGCCGCATCTCGATCATAGCGGCTGGCATCGCACCGACGACAAAATCACGTTCGACGCGCAAGGCCGTTTCCGTTTGCAAGGCCGTCTCGATCGCGTGCTGAAGCTCGACGGCAAGCGTGTGTCGCTGCCGGAACTCGAAGCGCGTCTCGCGCTGCATCCGTATGTGATGCAAGCGGCAATCGCGCCGCTCGAAGGCGGCGCGCGTGAGCGCGTCGGCGCGGTCGTCGCGTTAACCGAAGCGGGCAACGACGCTTTGCGCGACGAAGGCCGCGTGGTCCTCGCACAAAACCTGCGTCGCCATCTCGCCGACTACTTCGACGCGGTCGTGTTGCCGCGCCATTGGCGCTTCCGTCTCGCGTTGCCGTTCGACGCGCGCGGCAAGCTGCCGGTGTCCGCGGTTGCCGCGGCGTTCGAGCCGCGCGCCGAAGGTTTCGAGCTGCTCGCCGAAGCGCGCGCAGGCGACACGCTGCACTACGAACTGCGCGTGCCGCCCACGCTGATTCATTTCGCCGGCCATTTTCCCGGACTGCCGATTCTGCCGGGCGTCGTGCAAGTCGATTGGGCGGTGCGTCTGGCCGCCGAACAACTGCCGTGCGCGCACAGCGTCGCGTCCGTCGACCGGTTGAAGTTCATGGCGCCGGTGTCGCCGGGTTCGGTGTTGAAGCTCACGCTCGCGCACGATAGCGCGCGTCAGCGCGTGCAGTTTGCGTACCGCGTGAACGAGCGCGATTGCGCATCGGGCGTGATCGTTTATCGGGAGAGCGCGTGATGAATTTCGCTCCCTGCATCGTGATCCCGATCTACAACCACAAGGAAGCGATCGGCGCGACCGTCGCGCATCTCGCGGTGCACGGCTTGCCGATTTTCATCGTCGACGACGGCAGCGACGAAGCCACCCAACAGGTGCTCGCCGAGCTTGCACAGCAATACGTGCAGCAAGTCTCGCTGCTGCGTCTGCCGGTCAACGGCGGCAAAGGCGCGGCTGTGATGGCGGGCCTGCGCGCCGCGCGCAACGCGAAGTACACGCACGCATTGCAGATCGACGCGGACGGCCAGCACGACGCCAATGACGTGCCGCGTTTCATCGAAGCCGCGCGCGCCGAACCCGGCGCAGTCATTCTGGGCCGTCCGGTGTATGACGAGAGCGTGCCGAAAGCGCGCCTCTACGGCCGTTATCTGACGCATGTGTGGGTGTGGATCGAAACGCTGTCGCTGACCATCCGCGATTCGATGTGCGGCTTTCGCCTCTATCCGCTTGGGCTCGCGTGCGAGTTGATCGACAGCGTGCAGTTACCCACGCGGATGGACTTCGACATCGAGATTCTGGTGCGCCTGTATTGGCGGCGCGCCGCGTTTCGCGCGATTCCCACGCGCGTCACGTACGCAAGTGACGGCGTCTCGCATTTCGACGTGCTGTGGGACAACGTGCGCATCAGCCGCAGTCACACGCGGCTCGTGTGCGGCATGCTGCTGCGTCTGCCGATGCTCGTCGCGCACAAGTTCATGCCGCGCCGCGCGGTGCTCGCGGACGTGCAAAGCGAGCCGAACGCGCAGGACTGGTGGCGTATCGCGGAGCGCGGCAGTCACCTCGGCATGTCGTTGCTCGCGCTCAGTTGCAAGCTGTTCGGCCGACGTTTCACCGCGCTATGGCTGCATCCGATCGTCGCGTATTTTCTGCTGACGGGACGTGCCGCGCGCGAGGCCTCGGCCAATTACTTCACGCGTTTGCGCGAGGCCGCGCCGCATGGCGAGACGCCGCGACCCGGCTGGCTGTCCGCGTATCGACACATGCTGGCGTTCGCGCAATCGGGCTTCGACAAGCTCGCCGCGTGGTCCGGCCGCGTCAACAATGCCGACGTCAAGTTCGAAGATCCTTCGGCGTTCGAAGCATTGGTCGCGAGCGGCAAGGGCGCGCTCGTGATCGGCGCGCATCTCGGCAATCTGGAGATGACGCGTGCGCTCGCCGCGCAGGGCGCCTACGCGAAAGTCACGGCCGTCGTCTATACGGAACATGCGCGGCGCTTCAATAGCGTGCTCGCGTCGGCGAACAGCGAGTTCGCGCGGCATCTGCTCGAAGTCGCGGACTTCGGGCCTGAAACGGCGATGCTGATGCAGCAGCGTGTCGACGCCGGCGAACTGCTCGTGATTGTCGGCGACCGCGTGCCTGCGCACGAAGCGGGCCGCACCACCCAGGCGCGCTTTCTCGGCGCCGATGCGCCTTTCGCGCAGGGCCCCTACGTGCTCGCGCATGCGCTCGGTTGTCCGGTGTATCTGTTCTTCTGCCTGAAAGAGCAGGGCGGTTATCGTCTTTACTTCGAGCCGTTCGCGGAGCGCATCGAGTTGCCGCGGCGCGAACGCACGCAGCATCTCGCGGCGTGGGCGCAGCGTTATGCCGCGCGTCTCGAACATTATTGCCGCAAGGCACCTTATCAATGGTTCAACTTCTTCGATTTCTGGGCCAGCCCCAAGCGAGGCGCGAATGGCCGAACATGATCTGATCGACGCGCCGGATGCCGGCGTGCAAGCGGTTTCAAATCGCGGCGGCAACGCGGCTCCGGTGGTGATCGGCGCACGCAAGCTGACTATCGAGGACGTCGTCGCGATCGCGCAGCATCGCGCGCCGGTCGCATTGAATACGGACCCCGAGTGGCGCGCGCGCATTCAACGCGGCGCGGATTTCCTGCGCCGCCATCTCGCGGCGGGCGCGACGGTCTACGGCGTCAACACCGGTTACGGCGACGCCTGCGTGGTCGATGTGCCGATGGAACTCGTCGAAGCCTTGCCGCTGCAACTCACGCGTTATCACGGCTGCGGCATGGGCCGCTATCTCGACGACGGCGAGACGCTTGCCGTCATCGCCGCGCGTCTGAACTCGCTCGCGTATGGTTTTTCGGGCGTGCGCCCCGTGCTGCTCGAACGTCTCGCGGACCTCGTCAATCATCGCGTGCTGCCGCGTATTCCGGCCGAAGGATCGGTCGGCGCGAGCGGCGATCTCACGCCGCTTTCATATGTCGCCGCCGCACTCGCGGGCGAACGCGAAGTCATGTTCGAAGGACGTCTGCGCGACGTGCGCGAAGTGTGGAGCGAACTCGGACACACGCCGCTCACGCTCGCGCCCAAGGAAGGCCTCGCGCTGATGAACGGCACGGCAGTCATGACCGGACTCGCGTGTCTCGCGTTCGCGCGCGCGGATCATCTGACGCGGCTCGCCGCGCGCCTGACCGCGCTGTGCACCGTCGCGCTCGACGGCCGCGCCGCGCATTTCGACGCGACGCTCTTCGAAGTGAAGCCGCATGCGGGCCAGGCCGAAGCCGCCGCCTGGATTCGCGCCGATCTCGAAGGACGCGACGATACGCCGGGTCATCGCTTGCAGGACCGCTATTCGATTCGCTGCGCGCCGCATGTGATCGGCGTCGGGCGCGATGCGCTGAGCTGGGTGCGCCGCGACATCGAAAACGAATTGAACAGCGCGAACGACAACCCGCTGATCGACCCCGACAACGAACGTGTTTTGCATGGCGGCAACTTCTACGGCGGCCATATTGCGTTCGCGATGGACTCGCTGAAAGTGGCCGTCGCGAATCTCGCCGACCTGATGGACCGGCAACTGGCGCTGCTCGTCGACGTGAACTTCAACAACGGTTTGCCGCGCAACCTGAGCGGCGCAGCGCCCGCGCGTGCGGCCATCAATCACGGCTTCAAGGCCGTGCAGATTTCGTCGTCCGCGTGGACGGCGGAGGCGCTGAAGAACACGATGCCCGCCAGCGTGTTTTCGCGTTCGACCGAAGCTCACAATCAGGACAAGGTCAGCATGGGCACGATCGCCGCGCGCGACTGCCTGCGTGTGCTCGAATTGACCGAGCAGGTCGCGGCCGCGCATACGCTTGCCACCGTGCAGGCGGCGCAGTTGCGCCTGCGAATCGACAGTGCGACGCCGGTGCCCGCGCCGTTGCAAACGTTCGTGGAAAACGTCGGCGCACAATCGCCTTTCGTCGACGAAGACCGCGCGCTCGAATCCGACCTGCGCGCACTGACCGCGCGCATCGCCGCATGCGAGTTGCTGCACGACTATCGCGGAGGCTCAGAAGCATGAGCGCCGCCCGCAAGGTATTGAGCGCGAGCGCGACGGTCGAAGTGCCGTTTCACGACGTCGACGCGATGAACGTGTGCTGGCACGGCCATTATCTGAAGTACTTCGAGATCGGCCGTGCGGCGCTGTTGCGCGCGTTCGATTACGACTACCGCGAAATGCAGGCGTCGGGTTATCTGTGGCCGATTGTCGAAGCGCACTTGAAGTACGTGCGTCCGGCAACCTACGGCCAGAAACTCGACGTGCGCGCGCAACTGCTCGAACACGAAAACCGCCTGAAAATAGGCTATGAAATCGTCGATTGCGCGTCGGGCGCGCGGCTCACGAAGGGCTACACGATTCAGGTGGCTGTCGATGCCGCGACGCAGGAATTGCAATTCGTGTCGCCGCCCGTCGTGTTCGAAAAACTGGAGCGCGTATGGGCAGCATGAATTGCTACGGGCGACTAAGCAAAGCGCTATGCAACGCGCTATGCGCTCTCGCGCTTTCGGGCGCATTCAGCGTGGCCGCATCGCCGGCTTCGGCAGCATCCGCGGACGGCAACCCCGCACTCGTCTCGCAGATCGCATCGCACCTTGCCGCGGCCAAGGGCGTGCGCGCGCAGTTCACGCAGACGCAGACACTCGCCGCGATGAAGCAGCCGCTCGTCAGCACGGGCTCGCTGCTGTTCGTGCGCGAGCGCGGCGTGATCTGGCAAATCGCGACGCCGTACAAAGCCACGTATGTGATTACCGATGCAGGCGTCGCCGAAGTCAACGCCAACGGTCAGCGTGTCACCGCGCACAGCGCGCAGGGCACGCGCGGCGTCGCGCAAGTCTCGAAGATGATGCGCGCGATGCTCGGCGGCGATCTGTCCGCACTGTATTCGCAATTCGACGTAGAGGCCGAAGGCAGCCCCACGCACTGGCGCATGCAGCTCACGCCGAACCAGCCGCAAATCGCGCAGTCCATCAAAGGCTTGCAGATGAGCGGCGGCGATTATCTGCAGAACCTGCGCATTGCGCTTGCCAACGGCGATACGACGCAACTCGAGTTCAGTAAAAGCGAGGCGGTGAGCGAACTCGCGCCGGCCGAACGCAGCCTGTTCGGGACGCCGTAATGGATTTGCTGCGACACAGATCCGCGAGACAGACATGGGGCGTGCGCGCCGCGTGGCTCGCGCTCGCGCTCGTCGCAGCGCTGTATTGCGGCTGGCGTTTCGCGGGACCGTCACCGTTGCAGACCAATTTGCTCGCGCTGTTGCCCGCGACCGAAGCGGACCCCGTCGCGGAAAAAGCCGTCGATATGCTCGCGAGCGCGCTCGGCGACCGCACCGTTTTTCTCGTCACGAGTCACGACGACGCGCACGCGAAAGCGGCGGCGAAACAGCTCGGCGCATCGCTGCGGACAAGCGGCGCATTCGCTTCGGTGACGGCGGAATTGCCGCCGTTCGATCTGTCGCAAATCGCGGCGTTGTACATGCCGTATCGCTTCGGCTTGCTGACGCCTGCCGATCGTGCGGCAATCGCCGGCGGGAACGCAGCGGATTCGACGCTGCGCGATGCGCTGGCTCAGCGCATCTACAGTCCGCTGCGCGGCGGACTCACCACGTCGCTATCGGACGACCCGTTCGGCTGGCTCGAACATTGGCTCGGCAATCTGCCGCTTGCCACGTCGAACCTCGAACTCGAGGACGGTCTGCTCGTCTCGCATCGAGGCAATGCGACAAGCGTGCTGATCGTCGCGACGCTGCCCGGCTCGGCCTATGAAACGAAGACGCAGCACGCGGTGCTCGGCGCGTTGGCGCAAGGCGAAAGCGCGCTGAAGCACGCGTTCCCCGATGTGTCGGTGGCGCGCACCGGCGCCGTGTTCTACGCCGAATCGGCGCGCAGCGCATCGGAGCGCGAAGTGCACGCGATCGGCATTGCGTCGCTCGTCGGCATTGCGTTGCTGATGATGTGGGTGTTCCGCTCGCCGCGCCTGCTGCTGCTCGGTTTCGTCTCGACCGCGCTCGGCATTGTCTGCGCGCTTGCGGTCACGTTGCTCGTATTCGGCAAGCTGCATCTGCTGACGCTCGTGTTCGGCGCGAGCCTGATCGGCGAAGCCGTCGATTATTCGATTCAGTATTTCGTCGTCTATCTCGGCGCGGGGCGAGACTGGGATGCGCGGCGCGGCGCACGCGCGGTGCGTCCCGCGTTGAGCGTCGCGCTGGCCACAAGCCTGCTCGGCTACGCGATCCTGACATGGGTGCCGTTTCCCGCGCTCAAGCAGATCGCGTGCTTTGCAATGGCGGGCATCGTGACGGCGTTCGCTTCGGTGATGTGGCTGTTGCCGGCGTTGCTGCCGCACGCGCCGAAGCGCAGCCCGCGGCGTCTGTTCGAGCGCGCCGCGCGCCTGCTCGGCGTGTGGCATCGCATGATCGGCGGCAAGCGCGCGTGGTTCGTCGCCGCGCTGCTGCTGATTGCCGCGATTCCTGGCTGGCTGCGCCTCACGAGCGACGACGACATCCATCTGCTGATCCAGCGCGATGCGTCGCTCGTCGCGCAGGAAGACAAGGTGCGCGAAGCGGTCGGCGTGGATAACAGCGCGCAGTTTTTCGTCGTGCGCGGCGCGACGGCGGACGTCGTGTTGCAGCGGGCCGAAGCGCTCGGCGCGAAACTCGACGCGTTGAACGGCACGGCGGACAAGACGGGCGGTTATCAGTCGGTTGCGCAATTCGTGCCGTCCGCGCGTCGGCAGAATGAAGACCGTGCGTTGCTCGCGCAACATCTGTTTAACGACCCCGCCGCGTTGCGCGCGACGCTGCTGCAAGCAGGCTTCAAAGACGAAGTCGCCGATGCGTGGATCGCGGCTCAAGCGAAGCGGCAAGCGCTGTTGAGTATCGACTCATGGCTCGCCGCGCCGTGGTCGCAACCGTATCGGCATTTGTGGCTCGGTCAGGTCGACGCGGCGAGCCATGCGTATGCGGCCGTCGTGATTCCGCAAGGCGTGACGCCGCGCAACGAGTCCGCGTTGATCGCCATCGCGCAGGCGCTGCCGGGTGTCGCGTTCGTCGACAAAGCCGCGAGCGTGTCGAAGCTGTTCGGCGCGTATCGCGTGGATAGCGGCTGGTGGCTCGGCGGCGCGCTGACGCTCGTTCTGGTTCTGCTGATCGTGCGTTACGCTGCGCGTCGCTGTGTCTCACCGAATGCAGGCGGCGCAGTCTCTCTGCTTGAGCGCGTGCGCGGCGGCGTCGCGGTGACGTTGCCGGTGCTGCTCGCTGTCGGCGTCACGCTCGCCGCATTCGGTTATGCGCGGGTGCCGCTCAATCTGTTCAACTGGCTTGCGCTGATGCTCGTGCTCGGCGTGGGCGCAAACTACGCGGTGTTTCTGCGCGAAGGATGCCTGCGCGCGGACGCCGACCTCGGCGCGGTGTGGACCGGCGTGTTGTTGTCGGCGGCGACCACGCTGCTGTCGTTCGGCATGCTCGGCATGAGCGCGATGCCCGCGTTGAAGAGCTTCGGCGCGACGCTCGCGCTCGGCATTGCGGTATCGGTGCTGCTTGCACCGATCGGCATGCCATCGGAAACAAGGAGGGCCGCATGAAAGCGCCATCAGTTTATTTGCACGCGCTCGGCATGATCAACGCGCTCGGCGGCGACCTCGACAGCATCGTGCCGGCGCTCGCGGTGGGCGACGCGCGCGGCATGGCAAGCGTGCACACGGGTATCGGCGACGCGTTTGTCGGCAGCGTCGTGACGCCGCTCGAACTCGCGCCGTCCGCGGATCTTGCGCGCTACGACTGCCGTAACAACCGCTTGCTGCTCGCGGCGCTTGCGCAGATCGCGCCTGCCGTCGACGCAGCGCGCGAGCGCTATGGCGCGCATCGAATCGGCGTGGTGCTCGGCACGAGCACGTCGGGCATCGAAGCGGCCGAAGCCGCGTTCGTCTATCAGGCACAAGCGGGCGCGCTGCCGTCGAGCTTCAATTACCGGCAGATGGAGATCGGCACGGCCGCGCCGTTCGCGGCCGCGGCGCTCGGGGTGAAAGGGCCGGCGTATACGATCTCGACCGCCTGCACGTCGAGCGCGAAGGCGTTCGCATCGGCGCGGCGCTTGTTGCAGTTGCAACTATGCGACGCGGTCGTGGTGGGCGGCGTCGATTCGTTATGCGAGCTCACGGTGCAAGGCTTTGCGTCGCTCGAATCGACGAGCAGCGCGCGCAGCAATCCGATGAGCCGCAATCGCTGCGGCATCAATGTCGGCGAAGGCGCAGCCGTGTTCCTGATGAGCCGCGACGAAGCGGCGGTGCGTCTTGCGGGCGTCGGCGAATCGAGCGACGCGCATCACATTTCGTCGCCCGATCCGCAAGGCGTGGGCGGCGAACTCGCGTTGCGCGAGGCGCTGGCCGATGCGGGCATTGCGCCGTCGTCTATCGGCTATGTGAATCTGCACGCCACGGCGACGCGCAAGAACGACGAGATGGAAGCGAGCCTGATGTCGCGCGTCTTTCCCGAAGGTGTCGCGACGAGCGGCACAAAGCCGCTGACCGGTCATCAACTGGGCGCCGCGGGCGCGACGGAGCTTGGCTTCGTGTGGCTCACGCTCGCGCGTCAGGACGTTGCGCTGCCGCGCCATCTGTGGGACGGCGAGGCCGACCCGGCGCTGCCCGCGCTCGACCTCGTGGAAACCGAACGTTTCTTGCCGCGCGAGGCGGCCACGCAGGGAGGCACCCGATACGCGATGAGCAACTCGTTTGCATTCGGCGGCAGCAACGTCAGCCTGATTCTTGCAGGATGAGCGCGATGAACGACACGCTAACTATCGACGAACTGCTGCAGCAACCGATCGAAGCGATCATCCCGCATCGCGGCACCATGCTGCTGATCAACGGGGTCAACACGTTCAGCGAAGAGACGCTGACCGCGCGCGCGACCGTTCACGCCGACGCATGGTACGCCGACGCGCAAGGCGCGATGCCCGCGTGGATCGGCATCGAACTGATGGCGCAGACCATTGCCGCGCATGTCGCGCTGCTGGCCATGCGAGGCGGCGGCCGTGCGCGGCCCGGCGTGCTGCTCGGTTCACGCAGCTACAAGGCGTTGCAGCCGAGCTTCGCAGGCGGCGCACAACTGCTGGTTCACGCAACGGAACTGCTGCGCAGCGAGGAAGGCCACGGTGCGTACGAATGCACGATTCAAGACGGCGACGTGTGCTGCGCCGAAGCCGTGATCAAGGTGTTTCAGCCAGCCGATTTTCAGTCATTCATTGAGGGGAGTTTCAGTTCATGAGCCGGCGTGTTCTCGTTACCGGCGCAAGCCGCGGCATTGGCCGCGCGATTGCGTACCAGTTGGCCGCCGACGGCTTCGCGGTGTCCGTGCATTGCCGGACCGGACGCACCGAGGCCGAAGCGGTCGCAACGGGCATCGCCGCGCAGGGCGGCACCGCGCGCGTGCTGCAGTTCGACGTGCGCGAGCGCGCGGTATGCCGCGAAGTGCTCGAAGCCGATGTCGCGGCGCATGGCCCGTACTACGGCATCGTATGCAGCGCCGGCGTGACGCGCGACGCCGCGTTTCCCGCGCTCAGCGACGAAGACTGGGACATCGTGATCGAAACCGGCCTCGACTCGTTCTACAACGTCGTGCATCCGTTGACGATGCCGATGGTCCGCGCGCGCAAGGGCGGTCGCATCGTGACGATCGCGTCGGTGTCGGGCGTGATGGGCAATCGCGGCCAGGTGAACTACAGCGCGGCGAAGGCGGGTCTGATCGGCGCGACCAAGGCGCTCGCGGTCGAACTGGCGACGCGCAACATCACTGTCAATTGCGTGGCGCCCGGTCTGATCGAAACCGGCATGCTCGAAGAGATGCAGCTCGAACACGCGCTGAAGACGGTGCCGATGAACCGCGTCGGGCAGCCTGCGGAAGTCGCGTCGGTGGTCAGCTTCCTGATGTCGGATGCGGCCTCGTATGTCACGCGCCAGGTGATCGGCGTCAACGGCGGGATGATCTGATGAAGCGAGTCGTCATTACCGGCATGGGCGGCGTCACCGCGCTCGGCGATAGTTGGGACGCCATCGAAGCGCGCCTGAAAAGCGGCGTGAATGCCGTGCGGCGCATGCCCGAGTGGGACTACTTCGAATCGCTGCATACGCGGCTCGCGTGTCCGTTGCCGGGCTTCGTCGCGCCCGCGCATTATCCGCGCAAGAAAACGCGTTCGATGGGCCCTGTGTCGCTGTATTCGGTGCGCGCAAGCGAACTCGCGCTCGCCGATGCGGGCCTCGCCGACGACGCCAGCATCAAGGACGGCCGCATGGGCGTCGCCTACGGTTCGTCGTCGGGTTCGGTGCAGCCGATCCGCGCGTTCGGCACGATGCTTGAAACCGGCTCGATGAGCGACGTCACATCGAACAGCTACGTGCAGATGATGCCGCACACCACGGCCGTCAACGTGAGCCTGTTCTGGGACCTCAAGGGGCGCATCATTCCGACCTCGTGCGCGTGCGCGTCGGGCAGCCAGGCGATCGGCTACGCGTATGAAGCGATTCAGACGGGCAAGCAGACGCTGATGCTCGCGGGCGGCGCCGAAGAATTGTCGGGGCCCGCCGTCGCCGTGTTCGACACCTTGTACGCAACGAGCACGCGCAACGACGAGCCGCATCTCACGCCGCGTCCTTTCGATGCCGCACGCGACGGCCTCGTGGTCGGCGAAGGCGCGGCCACGCTCGTGCTGGAGGAATACGAACACGCGGTGGCGCGCGGCGCGCGGATTCACGCCGAGATTGTCGGCTTCGGCTGCAATTCGGACGGCGCACACATGACGCAGCCGACCGCGGAAACAATGGCGCTCGCAATGCAGCTCGCGCTGAACGACGCGCAGCTTCCGCCCGACGCAATCGGGTATGTGAACGCGCACGGCACGTCGACGGATCGCGGCGATGTCGCCGAAAGCCACGCGACCCTTCAGACCTTCGGCGAACGCATGCCGATCAGTTCGCTCAAGAGCTATGTCGGGCATACGCTCGGCGCGTGCGGCGCGCTCGAGGCGTGGTGGACCATCGAGATGATGAAGCGCAACTGGTACGCGCCCACGCTGAACCTGAACAATGTCGATCCGGCTTGCGCGCCGCTCGACTACATCGTTGGCACGGGCCGCGAGATCGACGCCGAACTCGTGATGAGCAACAACTTCGCGTTCGGCGGCATCAATACGTCGCTGATCTTCAGGCGCGTTCGATGAGTGTGAAGCTGCAACGCGTCGTGGTCACGGGCATGGGCATCGTGTCGTGCCTCGGCAATACGCTCGACGAAGTGTCGGCCGCGTTGCGTGCAGGCACGTCGCGCATCGAGCGGATCGACGCATGGCGCGAGCGCGGTTTCGGCTCGCAGGTCGCGGGCGTCGCATCGGTCGATAGCGAGCCGCCGTTCGAGCGCAAGCTCGAGCGCTTCATGGGCGATACCGCGCGTTTCGCGTGTCACGCCGCGAAGAAAGCGATTCACGACGCCGGCCTCGACGCCGCCATGCTGCGCTCGCCGCACGCGGGCACGGTGATCGGCTCGGGCGTCGGCACCATGTCGAGTTACGACGCGGCGATGGCCGTTGCGAACACGCGCGGCGTCGAAAAAGTGCCGCCCTATACGGTGCCGCATGCAATGAGCAGCACCGCGTCGGCGAATGTCGCGCAGGTGTTCGGGCTCGAAGGCGTCAGCTATTCGCCGTCGTCGGCGTGCACGACGTCCGCGCTCGCGATCGGCCAGGCAATGCAACTGATCCAGACCGGCCGTCAGCAGATCGTGCTCGCGGGCGGCAGCGAGTCGTTGCACGACAACATGACGCTGATGTTCGACGCGATGGGCGCGCTGTCGCGCCGCTTCAACGATACGCCGCAGCGTGCGTCGCGTCCTTATGACAGCGAGCGCGACGGCTTCGTGATCGCGTCGGGCGGCGGCGTGCTCGTGCTGGAGGCGCTGGATCACGCGTTGGCGCGCGGCGCACGCATCTACGCGGAGCTGACGGGATTCGGTGATTGCACCGACGCCGGCATGGTCACGCCGCGCGCGGCGGGCATCGCGAGGGCGATGCGCGGCGCGCTGAACGAAGCCGGCAAGGCACCGGATTACATCAACACGCACGCACCATCCACGCCGCTTGGCGACGTCGAGGAATTGCGCGCGTTGACGCAAGTGTTCGGCGCGGCTTCGGAGCGAGGCATACCCGCGTTTTCGTCGACGAAGGGCATGACCGGGCATCCGCTTGGCGCTTGCGGCGCGCACGAGGCGATCTACACGCTGCTGATGATGCGCGACGGTTTCATCGCGGGGACAACGGGGATCGAAAGCGCGGGGATTGAAAGCGCGGAGCCGGCAATCGACGGCATGCCGCTCGTGCGCGAGACGCGCGACGCGCGCATCGATACGGCGATGTCGGTCTCGTTCGGATTTGGCGGCAGTTGCGCGAGCTTGATGTTCGAGGCGTGGCGGGGCGGCTGAAACGGCCGCGATTTTAAAAACGAGGGTAATAAGAATGACAAAAGCAACGAAGAGAATGGTGAAAGCAGCGCTCATGCTGGGCACATTGACGATGGCAGCCGCAGCGCTGACGGGCTGCGCGACGCAAGTCAAATCGCTGCCGCTCGCGGCTGCGGGCGGCGAATCGCGCGGCGCCGTGCCGGTGTATTTCGGCGAGCAGAATCATCCGGCGGTGAAGCGCGACCTCGGCGACGTTTCGTACTCGGTGCGCATTGCGCGCAAGGTCGCCGATGCCGACGACGCATGCCGCGACGCGCTTACCGAAGCCATCGGCAAGCTGCGCGCGGCGGCACGCGAACGCAGCGCGAATGCGGTGATCGACATCAAGACGCGCTTTCACAGCAGCGAGAGCAATTCGTCGCGCGAGTTCACCTGCGGCGTAAGTCAGAGCGCCGCGGCGATTGCAGTGAGCGGCAGGCTCGTCGTGCTCGAGGCGAACTAAGGCGCGCTCGCTCGTGAGGCAATAGTAGATACGTCAATCGTAAAACGGATAACAACCAGCAAAGGAGTATCAATGAAACGCCATCTGATGTCTGTCACACTCGCCGCTTCGTTCACCATGCTGAGCGCTGCACCGGCTTTCGCACGCGACACGGTGGAAAACTATCCGATCGAACCGGCGTTGCATAGCGAGCCGGGCAAGGTCAGCGACGACATCGCATTGTATTTCGCGGGCCAGCGGCATCCGGCCGTCGCGAAGAAGATCGGCGAGTTCGCCACCAACAAGAAGACCAACGCGTTCGGCAAGAGCGATACCGACGCGTGCCAGCATGTGTTCCTGTCGGCGGTGATCGAGTTGCAGGACCGCGCGCGCAAGGAAGGCGGCAACGCGGTCATCAACATCAAGAGCAACTACAAGAACGAAGTGCGCGAGAGCGCGACCGAGTTCACCTGCGGCGCGGGCGCCGTGATTGCCGGCGTCGCGCTGAAGGGCGATGTCGTCACGCTGCGTAAGTAAGCAGGCTAAGTAAGCCAAATAAGCGGGCTGCGGAGCACCTGATTCAATCGGCCTTGACCGCCGCGACATTGACGAGCGTCTCGCGGCGCTTGCCGGGTTGCGGACGGTAAAGGCCGAGCCGTTCCAGCAGACCGAAGTCTTTGGCGCGGCTCCACCAGAGGTAGGGCAGCGAGACGTTGCGTTCGGTAAAGCTGAAGCCGCCGCGACGGATCATGTCGAGATAGCCATCCGCGCTTTTTTGCACCTGCATAGGATGGCGAAACAATAGCCGGATCACCCACGATCTGATGTACGCGTCGGTGGATTCGGCGAACAGCAGTACGCCGCCTGGCTTCAGCACGCGGCGGAACTCGGCGAGCGCGCGGTCCTGCTCGACGAGATGATGGAAAGTCTGATGGCAGAACACGATGTCGGCGCTTGCATCGGGCAGCGGCAATTCGGCGCAGTCGCCGTGCAGCAGCTCGATGTCGGCGACTTTATCGCGGCAGGCTTGAGCCGCATTCGCGGCGAGCGCGAGAGACGGCTCGTGATAGTCGATGCCGACAATGCGGCGCGGCTTGAACGCATCCGCGAGCAGACGAAACGAAATGCCTTGTCCGCAGCCCACGTCGACGATGACGGGCGCCGCGGGCAACGGTGTGTCGATCAGACGCTTGAGGTCGTTGATCGCGACACGCAGCACGTGGTGTTCCCACGTATGCGTGCGCAGGAACCAGATTCCGAATGCGGTTTCCGGCACGAAGGGCACGGTGGATGGATGAGACGGCGGCACGCTGGGCTCCCCGGAAAAACGGTTCTTTCTGTTAGAGATGCAATGTAACAAGGCGTAAGGATGCAGCGTAATGCTGCGTCGAGCAAGCAAACGATTGAGGCAAACTTGAGTACACATGTCATGAAGCATACGGCGGCCGATGTCGTCATCATCGGCGCAGGGCCGGCCGGGGCAGTTGCCGCGGCGTTGCTGCGCAAGGCGGGCCGCTCGGTGCTCGTGCTGGAGCGTCAGCACTTCCCGCGCTTTTCGATTGGAGAGAGCCTGTTGCCGCAAAGCATGGCTTATCTCGAGGAAGCGGGCATGCTGCAAGCGGTGGTCGAAGCAGGGTTCCAGTACAAGAACGGCGCACAGTTTGTGTATCGCGACCGGTCGTCGTCGTTCGATTTCCGCGACAAGCATTCGGCGGGATGGGGCACGACGTATCAGGTCGAGCGCGCGGCGTTCGACGACATCCTGATTCGCTGCGCGGCCGCGCAGGGCGCCGACGTGCGCTTCGGCCACACGGTGCAGGCGGTTCATACGGACAGCGTTGCGCCGCGCGTCGACGTGACCGACGAGGCCGGTCATGCGTATCAGATCGAAGCGCGCTTCGTGTTCGACGCCAGCGGCTTTGGCCGCGTGCTGCCGCGTCTACTCAATCTCGAAGCGCCCACGCGCATGCCGACGCGCGCGGCGCTGTTCTCGCATGTGTACGACGGTCTGCCGGCCGGCGCGCATGATCGCAACAAGATATGCGTGGCCACGCACCCCGAGCGTCGCGACGTGTGGTTCTGGATGATTCCGCTCGCGGGCGGACGGTCGTCGGTGGGCTGCGTCGCGGAGTCGAGTTTTCTCGACGTGCCGGAAAACGAACGCGAGGCGATGCTGCGCGCGCTGATCCAGAAGGAGCCGACGTTCAACCGGCTGATCGGCGATGCGCCGTTCCTGATGCCGGTGCGTCACATCGGCGGGTACTCGGCGAATGTCGAGCGCTTGCATGGGCCCGGCTATGCGCTGCTCGGCAACGCGGGCGAGTTTCTCGATCCGGTGTTTTCATCCGGCGTGACGATCGCGCTGCGCTCGGCGCATCTCGCGGTGCAGACCTTGAACCGTCAACTGGACGGCGAGCAGGTCGACTGGTCCGCGCAATACGATGTGCCTTTGCGCAAGGGCATCGACACGTTCCGCGCGTTTGTCGAGCGCTGGTATAGGGGCGAACTGCAGGACATCATTTTCTATCCGGACCAGACGCCGTCGATTCGCCGCATGATCAGCTCGGTGCTCGCGGGCTACGCATGGGACGAATCGAACCCGTATGTCGCCGATCCGGTGCGCAGGCTCAACGCGTTGCACGAGGTGTGCACGCAGCGTTGATTGGGCGTTAGCTTTTACTGTAGCTGTCGCGCTTCGTCAGGCCACAACCGGTGCCATGTGCGCCACGCGAGGCGCATGCTCGCGCACATCGTCGCGGCGATGCACGCGCTTGCCCGCCGCATACGTTTCATAGACAGCGCGGTCGTCGCCGAGCAGCGCGAACGCGAACAGCAACTCTTCGAGCGATTCGGTGCGCGCCGTGCGGCGCGCCAGCAGCGGCGTCGCTTGCGGATCGAGCACGACGAAGTCCGCTTCGGACTTCGGCTTCAACGTGCCGACTTTATCCGCGAGATCGAGCGCTTGTGCGGCGCCCGCGGTCGCGAGATAAAACATCCGCGTGGCCGTCAGATGATGCCCGGTCAAGCGTGCAACCTTGTGCGCTTCGTTCATCGTTTGCAGCATGGAGAACGACGTGCCGCCGCCGACGTCCGTTGCGAGCGCAACGGGCATGCCGGCTTCGTCGGCCTTGTCGAAATCGAACAGACCGCTGCCGAGAAAGAGGTTCGACGTCGGGCAATGCGACGCGACCGTGCCGGTTTGCGCCATGCGTTTGCGGTCTTCCGCGTCGAAGTGAATGCAATGGCCGTAGACCGCGCGGCGGCGCAGCAGACCGTAGTGATCGTAGATGTCCAGATAGCTGCGGTGGCCCGGAAAGAGGCTATTGACCCACTTCACTTCATCCAGATTTTCCGCGACGTGGCTCTGCACGAACACATCCGCATGTTCGCGCGCGAGCACGCCACACGCTTCGAGTTGCGCTTCCGTCGAAGTCGGCGCGAAACGCGGCGTGAGCGCATACATCTGTCGGCCGCGGTTGTGCCAGCGGCCGATCAGTTCGGCGCTGTCGTCATAACCGGATTGCGCAGTGTCGCGCAGAAACTCCGGGCAGTTGCGATCCATCAGCACCTTGCCCGCGACCATGCGCAGATTGCGAGCCTCGCTCTCGGCGAACAACGCGTCGGCGGATTGCTTATGCACCGTGCAATACACGAGCGCGGTCGTCGTGCCGCAAGCCAGCAGTTCCTCGAGGAAGAAGGCCGCGGTGTCGCGTGCGTAGGCTTCGTCGGTGAAACGGCGCTCGGTCGGAAACGTGTACGTGTCGAGCCACGGCAACAAACCCGACGCGGGCGACGCGATCATGTCGGTCTGCGGATAGTGAATGTGCGTGTCGATGAAGCCCGGCACGATGAGTTTGTCGCGCATGTCCTGCACGGACGCGCCCGGCGCGAGTTGCGACGCGAGCGCGGCATACGCGCCCGCCGCGACGACATGGCCGTCTTCGACGATCAGCAGGCCGTCCTCATGGAAGACCGCCGCATCGGGCGAGCGCGACGGATCGCCGTTAAAGGTCAGCAATTGCGCGCGAAATGCCGATTGCGCCGGCGCCTGTGCAGAATGAGTCATGGGAAAACCGTCTCCGAAATGAAAGCTAAGCAGCGTGTGCGGCGCTTGATTGACGCCGCGCGCGCTGCGATACATCGGCCCTTTATCGGCTTTAGTGCCTTTTTAAGTGCCTTTAATGCGGGCCGTTTTGATTCCAGTACGCGTCGAGCTTCGCGATCAGTTCGGCGCGTTCGTCGGGCGTCACGAACGACGCCTCGAAGCCGTTGCGGATAATCGTGTAGACGTGGCTGTCGTCGAGCTTCAACGCGTCGATGGTGGCCGCGTAGTTCGCGTTCACGTAGCCGCCGAAATACGCGGGGTCGTCCGAATTCACCGTGACCGCGACGCCGCGATCGAGCAAATCCTTCAGCGTATGTTTGGTGAGATCGTCGAACACACAGAGCTTGAGATTCGACAACGGACACACAGTCAACGCGACGCGCGTGTCGGCAAGACGCGCGACGAGCGCCGGGTCTTCGATGCTGCGCACGCCGTGATCGACACGGTCGACCTTGAGCAGATCGAGCGCTTCATAGATGTACGACGGCGGTCCTTCCTCGCCCGCATGCGCGACGAGCTTGAGCCCAAGTTCACGCGCCTTTGCGAACACACGCTCGAACTTCGACGGCGGATGGCCGCGCTCCGACGAATCGAGTCCCACGCCGATCAGGCGATGCTTGTACTGCTCGAACAAAGGCCGCGCTTCCTCGAACGTGGCGAGCGCGTCTTCCTCGGATAGATGCCGCAGGAAGCACAGAATCAGCTTGCTCGTCATGCCGCGCTGTTGCGCGTCGGCGAGCGCGCGTTCGATGCCGGCCACGACCGTCGCGATCGGCACGCCGCGCTCGGTATGCGTCTGCGGATCGAAAAAGATTTCGCTGTGAATCACGTTGTCGGCGAGGCAGCGCTCGACGTACGCCATCGTCATGTCGTAAAAGTCCTGCTCGTGCAGCAGCACGCTCGCGCCGGCGTAATAGATGTCGAGGAACGATTGCAGGTCGGTGAACGCATACGCCGCGCGCAGCGCTTCAATCGAGTCGTACGCGAGCTTCACGCCGTTGCGCTTCGCGAGCGCGAAAATCAGTTCGGGTTCGAGCGAGCCTTCAATGTGGATATGCAACTCGGCCTTCGGCGCGAGCAGGGTTTTTTCAACGAGAGTGGCAGGGCTTGTTCTATTCATGGTCGGTCAGAATGTGTGTGTGTTGTTGCTCGCCGTCGGTCGAAACAGTCAAACCGTTTGCGCCGTGCGATGCAGGCTCGCGTTGGCTTCGACGGCTTGAAGCAACTGCGCGGCCGCGGAAATCGCAATGATTTCCGGCGATTTGTCGACGATGCCGTCCACCCCGAGCGGGCACTTCATCCGCGCAATCCATGCGGGATCGATGCCGCGCGCGGCGAGCCGGTGCTCGAACTGCTTGCGCTTGCTGTGCGAGCCGATCATGCCGAAGAACGCGAAGTCGCGGCGCCGCAGAATGCGCTCGGCCAGTTCGAGATCGCGCGTATGGTTGTGCGTCATCACGATGAAGTACGTATTCGGCGCGGCCTCGTCGACGGCTTCGTCGGGCGCGTCGTTCGCGTCGATCTTCACGTTGTGCGCGTGCAGCGATTCGACGGGCGGAAACTGCGCGTCGCGTTCGTCGACCCAGCGCACCGTGCAAGGCAGCGTGGCGAGCACGCGAACCAAAGCGGCGCCCACGTGGCCCGCGCCGAACAGCACGACCGGGAAGTCGCCCGGCGCGATGGTTTCGGTGAGCAGCGCGCCGCTGTCGTCGAAACCGGCGCCGTCCCACAGCAGGCAGTCGGCGGCATCCACGCCCGGCTCGGGATCGGAGAGCATCACCGCGTCCGGCGCGGGGCCGAATGATACGCTACGCACCGTCGATTGACCGGCCGCGAGGCGCTTCGCAATCGACGTGATCCAGCCGAGGTCGCCCACGTCGAGCCGCTCGAATGCGAGCACCACTGCGCCGCCGCAGCATTGACCGAGGCTCGGGCCGAGCGCGAAACGCTCGAGCCGGCGCATGTGCGGCGAGCGCATGCCATCGCGCAACACCTGGCGCGCGGTCTCGATCGCTTTCCATTCGAGGTGGCCGCCGCCGATCGTATGCTTCGCCGAATCGCGCGTGACGATCATCTTCGTGCCGGCTTCGCGCGGCGCCGAACCTTCGACGCGCGCGACCGTCACCAACACGGCCGCGTCGCCGTGTGCGAGCAGATGTTGCAGGTCAGGTAGCCAGGCTTGCATCCGGCGATTCTCCGTGGAGTGCCGCGCGCGGTGTCCGCGCGGCCGGTTGAGCGTGGCGCGATGCGTTGGGGTCGCGTCGGGCTGTGGCGTTGTTCATTGCGTTACTCATTGTTTTGTTCAGTGCTTTGTTGAGTGCGGTTCGGCTCAAGCCGTGGTGTCCGTGATCGTCGCATGATTCGCAGTGCGTTGCGCCGATGCGGCCTCGTTCGCTTCGTCGACACTCGATGCACTCAACGCATCCAACGCATCGAGAATCGCTTCGGGCGTGGCCGGCGCACGCAATGACGGCGCGCATCGCGCGTTCGGCACAGCGGCCGCAATCGCATCGCGGATCGCGAGAAACACCGAGAACGGCAGCAACAGCGGCGGCTCGCCGACCGCCTTCGAGCGGAACACCGTCGGTTCCGCGTTCTGATTGTCGTAGAGCCGCACGTTGAATGCGGCGGGCGTGTCGCTCACCGCAGGAATCTTGTAGGTGGACGGCGCGTGCGTCATCAGGCGGCCGTCGCGATTCCACCAGAGTTCCTCGGTGGTGAGCCAGCCCATGCCCTGAATGAAGCCGCCTTCGATCTGGCCGAGATCGATCGCCGGATTGATCGACTGACCGGCGTCGTGCAGCACGTCGGCGCGCAGCAGTTTCCATTCGCCGGTCAATGTATCGATCGCGACTTCGGACACGGCCGCGCCGTACGCGAAGTAATAAAACGGATGACCAGTGAGCGTCTTCGCATCCCAATGCACTTTCGGCGTCGCGTAGAAACCGTCCGACCACAACTGCACGCGCGCGAGATACGCGGCGCCGACCAGTTGCTCGAAGGGCATTGCGCCGTCGTTGACCGACACCTCGCCGCTCGCGAACCGCACGTCGTCGGCATGACCGCCCAACTGCTTCGCCGCGAGTTCCGCGAGCCTCGCGCGGATCGTGCGCGCCGCGGCTTCGGCGGCCTTGCCGTTCAGATCGCTGCCGGTGGAAGCCGCGGTCGCCGATGTGTTCGCGATCTTCGACGTATCCGTTGCGCTCACACGCACGCGCGAGAGCGGCAAGCCGAATTCGCCGGCGACGACTTGTGCGACCTTCGTGTTCAGCCCCTGGCCCATCTCGGTGCCGCCATGATTGACGAGCACCGAGCCGTCCTTGTAAACATGCACGAGCGCGCCTGCCTGATTCAGAAACGGCACGTTGAACGATATGCCGAACTTGACCGGCGAGAACGCGAGGCCGCGCTTGAGCACCGGACTCGTCGCGTTGAACGCGGCGATCGCTTCGCGGCGCGCGCGATAGTCGCTCGAGTCGAGTAGCTCGTCGGTCAACGGCGCGAGGATGTTGTCCTCGACGCGCTGTCCGTAGGGCGTCGTATGGCGTTCGCCGATGCCGTAGTAGTTGGCCGCGCGCACGTCGAGCGGATCGCGGTTCAATTGACGCGCGATGCTGTCGAGCATCACCTCCATCACGAGTGCGCCTTGCGGTCCGCCAAAGCCGCGAAACGCGGTGTTCGACTGCGTGTTGGTCTTGCAGCAGAGCGCGACGATGTCGACATCGGACAGGTAGTACGCGTTGTCGAAGTGACAGACGGCCCGTGTCGCGACGGCGCCTGACAGGTCCGCGGAATAGCCCGCGCGCAACGCGATTTCCACGCGTGCGCCGAGAATGCGGCCGCTGTTATCGAAGCCGGCCTCGTATTCGTAGATCGCGTCGTGACGCTTGCCGGTAATCATGAAGTCGTCGTCGCGATCGGCGCGCAACTTCACCGGACGGCGCAGCAGCTTCGCCGCGAGCGCGGCCACGCACGCGAACAGCGCCGACTGCGATTCCTTGCCGCCGAAGCCGCCGCCCATGCGCCGGCATTCGCACACCACGTTGTGCGCGGGCCAGCCGAGCATATGCGCGACGACCTGCTGCATTTCGCTCGGATGCTGCGTCGAACTGTAGACGAGCATGCCGTCCATCTCTTTCGGCACCGCATACGCGACCTGGCCTTCCAGATAAAACTGTTCCTGGCCGCCGACTTCGAACGTGCCGCTGATCCTGTGCGGCGCAGCCGCGATCTTTGCATCGGGATCGCCGCGCTTCAGATGCAGCGGCGGCAGCACGAACTGCTTCGCGGCCTTCGCGTCAGCCGGCGTGAGAATCGCTTCGAGCGGTTCATAGCGGATCACGTCATCGCTTTTGGCGAGCGCGGCCGCGCGGCGCGCAAGATCGTGGCTTTCCGCGATCACGGCGAACACGGGCTGGCCGAGATACAGCACTTCATTCACGGCGAGGATCGGATCGTCGTGCAGCACCGGGCCGCAATTGTTTTCACCGGGGATGTCGTCGGCGCTCAGCACGGCGATCACGCCGGGCGCTTTTCTGACCGCGTCGAGATCCATCCACACGATGCGCGCATGCGCGTGGCGCGAGAGGCCGAGCGCCGCGTGCAAGGTGCCGTGCAATTCGGCGATGTCGTCGGTATACGTCGCTTCGCCGCTTACGTGCAGCGCGGCCGATTCGTGCGGCAGCGCGACGCCGATCGCGGCCTCGCTTTCGCGCGCGGCGGCCTGGCGTTCAACGGGATGCGCTCCGGCGTCCGCGGCGCGTTCGACAAAAGCATCGGTGCGGTTCATCACGACGGCTCCTTCGCAATCGCGTCCGGCGTGCCGGCTTCGAACGCGAACACATTGACGTCGAAGAGCGCGAGCGGCGCGTCGTCGCGCGTTTCCAGATAGCAGCGCCACAGCAGGTTGCGCGCGACCTTCAGCCGATACGCGCTCGACGCGCGCATGTCGGTGAGCGGCTGGTAGTCGGCGGCGAGCACGTTCATGGCCTGCCGCGCCGTCGCTTCGTCCCATGTCGCGCCGGTTAGCGCGGCCTCGGTTTGCACGGCGCGCTTAGGCGTGGCCGCCATGCCGCCGAACGCGACGCGCGCCTCGCGGATCGTGCCGCTATCGTCGATATGCAGCGCGAATGCCGCGCACACCGCGGAGATGTCCTGATCGTAGCGCTTCGACACTTTGTACGTGCGAAAGCGCAGCGTGCCGCCAGGCCGCGGCACGCGCAGCGCGGCGACGAATTCGCCCGCGGCGAGCGCCGTCTTCTGATAGCCGAGATAGAACGCGTCGAGCGGCAGCGTGCGCGTTTTCGCGCCGTGACGCAGCACGACTTCGGCGCCGAGCGCGAGCAGCGCGGGCATCGAATCGCCGATGGGCGAGCCGTTCGCGACGTTGCCGCCGAGCGTGCCGGCGTTGCGGATCGGCAGCGACGCGAAGCGCGTCCACAGTTCGGCGAGTTCGGGGTAGTCGGCGGCGAGGGCCGCGTACGCGTCTTCGAGCGTGACGGCGGCGCCGATGGTCAGCGTTTGCGCGTCGTGCTCGACCGTCTTCAGTTCGCGCACGTTGCCGATATACAGGATGTCGCCGAGATCGCGGAATTGCTTCGTGACCCACAGGCCGACATCGGTGCTGCCCGCGACGAGCCGCGCTTCGGGATGCTCGGCGCGAAGCTGCGCGAACGCGTCGAGTGCGACGGGCCCGTAAAACGCCGGCGAGCCGAACGCAGCGCCACGTGCATCGGCGGCGCGGTATTCGAAGGTGTCGTTGCGTTGCAGTTCGCGCAGTGCTGTTTCAATTGCCTCGCGGTCGAGCGTCGTGCGCGGGTATTGCGCGTAGTCGAACATTTTCTGCGCGGCGTCGACGATCGGCCGGTAGCCCGTGCAGCGGCACAGGTTGCCGGACAGCGCAGTGTTGATTTCGTCGCGCGTCGGCAGGCCGGCCGCGGCCGGCTGGTTTTCGTACAGCGCCCACATCGACATGACGAAGCCGGGCGTGCAGAAGCCGCACTGCGAACCGTGGCAGTCGACCATCGCCTGTTGTACGGGATGCAGCGTGCCATCGGCGGCGCGCAGGTCTTCGACGGTGAAGAGCGCCTTGCCGTCGAGCGTCGGCAGAAACTGGATGCAGGCGTTGACCGCTTTCAGCGCGAGCGCGCCGCGCGCGTCGAGTTCGCCGATGACCACGGTGCAGGCGCCGCAGTCGCCTTCAGCGCAGCCTTCCTTGGTGCCGGTGCAATGCAGGTCTTCGCGCAGATGCTGGAGCACCGTGCGCGAGGCGGGCACGCCCGCGACCTCTTGGACGGACCCCTGGCGATAAAAGCGGATGGTTTGCGTTGTCATGGCGAATCCAGAAGACAGTGCGGACCGGGCGCGCGTTACGCATGGGGTCGCGCCAAAGCCGGCCTCGCGCACGTAGATCGCCATCCAGAACCGAAGATAGCACTCCCGCGCCCCAAAAATATTTCCGATGCCGCATGAAGCTTATGCGGAACAAGCAATGAGATAAGTCCGATTTGTGTCGGATTCGTGAGGGGCGGGGAAGTTGCGTTGGGGCGCGGTGTTGCCTGCCAGGCGGTGGGCGGCGCTGCGGTGGCTGTGGCGCTCGCGGTGCGTGTGCCCGGCTTCGAAAGCGCCGGTGTTTTCGCACTTGCTGACGGCGCCGCCGCGCGTCTGGGGTGGCGGCACGCGACGCGGCGGAGAGCGGCGGTGGGCCGTGCCGGACGGCGCGCTATGGCGGAGGCGCTGCTCGGTAGGGTAGTGTGCGGTGCGGTAGCACTAGCGGGCTGCCCGCGCGAGGCCGGAGCCCAGCGGCAGCTCCAACCCCGCCCCAACCAGCGAATCCCCCCTACGCGATCCGTCGACGATTGCGCACCAGACTCAGCGCCAGCGGCACAAAAGCCAGCACAAAGCCGACGAGCGCCCACATCGGCAGCGTGAGCCCGAGGATAGGCGGATAAGCGGTTTCGCACAGCCCCGCGACCTTGAACACGCCCGGCAGCCAGTGCGCGGGCGGCAGGCTGTCGACGATCGGCTGCAGCGCGTCGAAGCCGCAGCTAAAGCCCGGATTCGCCTGCACATACACGTGGCGGACGGCGGTCACAATGCCGGCCAGCGCCGACAGCGCAGCCATGACTTCCAGCAGACGCACGCCGCGCCAACTGTTAAAACGCGCGCCGAGGAACGCGAAGATCGCGATCAGCAGGAAGAAATACCGCTGGATGATGCACAGCGGGCACGGGTCTTCGTGCTTGAAGTATTGCAGGTACAGTGCGCCGGCCACGAGGCCGACGCAGATCAGGCCTAGCAGGACCAGCAGGGAGCGCTCGCGGCGCAGCATCGCGTTGTCGTTGTTCATGGATCGTGTGGCTGTGTGCGTGTGTTGTGCGGCTGTTGTGGGCTGTCAGGCGGTCGTTATGGCCGTCTGTCAGCGAAAAGGGCAGGTGCCCGCGATTCTAGCGCGAACCCCCGCCCCCACGGCGCCACGCACTCAGGCGCGCTTCGATGCCGCAGGCGCGCGTCAGCGAATCGCGTTGAGCACTGCCTCGGCGCCGCGGCCGATGGCGAGCAGCGCGTCGTCGGCGTGCGGCGCGCCAGCCAGCATCAGGCCGACCGGCGCGTCGCCGCGCAGGTGGCACGGCAGCGACAGCGCACACGCGTCGAGGAAATTGAACACGCCTGGATTGCGCAGGATCAGCGCGTTGATGCGGCCGAACAGGTCGTCGTCGGAAACCAGTTCAGCGACGCGCGGCGGCACCACCGGCACCGTCGGCGCGACGACCGCGTCGAAGCGCTGCCACAGCGTGCGGGCGGCTTCGGCGAGCATTGCGTCGCGTTCGGCGAGCAGGTCGAGATAGTCGGCGGCGCTGGCGGGCTGGCCCTTCAGAATGCGCACCAGCACGCGCGGATCGTATTGTTCGCGATGCTTTTCCAGCAACGGACGATGCCACGCATATGCCTCGATCGGCGAAAAGCCGAAGCGGTTGATCTCCGGCAGACGGTCGAGCGGCGCAAAGCGCACTTCGCTGACAATCGCCCCGGCCGCTTCGAGATGCTTGAGCGCCGTGTCGATGGCGGCGGCGACCGCGGGCTCGACGCCGTCGGTGACGTAGTTCGTGAGCACGCCGAGGCGCACGCCTTCGAGCGGGCGCGCGGCCGGCACGCGCGGCTCGAGGCCGGCGAGCATGCGGTCCACCAGCGCGCAACACGCCACGGAAACGCCGATCGGCCCGAACGAATCGAGCGTCGACGAAAGCGGCACGCCGCCTTGCTTCGGAATTCGCGTGGACGTGGGCTTGAAGCCGGTCAGCCCGCATAGCGCGGACGGAATGCGGATCGAGCCGCCGGTGTCGGTGCCGAGCGCGACGGCCGCCATGCCGTCCGCAACGGACGCCGCCGCACCCGACGACGAGCCGCCCGAGATGCGCTCGTCGCCTTTCACGTCGCGGCGGTACGGCGACAGCGGGTTGCCGTAATGCGGATTGAGGCCGAGCCCGGAGAACGCGAACTCGCTCATATTGGTGCGCCCGACGATCACCGCGCCCGCGCGTTTGAGGCGCGCGACGGCCACCGCGTCCTGCTTGGCGGCGGGCGCGTCGGCCAGCACCGTCGAGCCGGCGCGGGTCGGCTGGCCTTCGATGTCGAACAGGTCCTTCACCGATACCGGAATGCCCGCGAGCGGCGACAGAACCGTACCGGCGGCGCGCAGACGGTCGTGCGCGTCGGCGGCCTGGCGCGCGCCGCCGGCGTCGACGTGCATGAAGGCGACCGCGCCCTGGCCGGCCGGATCGGCGATCCGTTCGAGCGCGGTTTCGACGAGCGCGCGGCTCGTGGTCCGTCCCGCGGCGAGATCGGCGGCGAGTTGGGCAAGCGGCGGGAAGGGCGTGAATTCGGTGGCCATGATGTCGTTCGATCCGGTTGGACTGTATGAAGCCGCTTCGCTAGCGTGACTCGCAAGCGGCTGGGTCAAATGCGTGTCGATCAGATGCGGTTGAACAGCGTCGCGCGGAATGCCTCGATATGTTTTTGCACCGAGCGGCGCGCGCCTTCGGCGTCGCGCTCGCGCAGCAGGCGGAACAGTTCGAGATGTTCGTCGTGCACGTCTTCCAGATGATGCGGCTCGGACAGCGAAATGAACCAGAAGCGCAGCGAGCGCTCGTGCAGCCCGCGCAGAATGTCGGCCAGCACGGCATTGCGCGAGGCCGCCGAAATGGCCAGATGGAATTCGCGGTCGATGTCCATCATGCCTTCGATGTCGTGCGCGGCGACGCACACGGCCGAGCGTTCGAGCAGCGCCTGCATCGCGTCGTAGTCGTGCTGCTGCGCATGGCGCGCGGCCAGCTCGACACAATAGCTTTCGTTGACGAGGCGCACGTCGATGATCGACAGCACGTCGTCGAGCGAAACCGGACGAACCATGATGCCCTTGCGCGGCATGATGGTCAGCATCCCTTCGTGCACGAGCCGGTGCAACGCCTGGTGCACCGGCGTTCTGCCGATGCCGGTCAGCGCCATCAGCTCCGCCTCGTTGAGCACCTCGCTCGGCCGCAAACGCATCGTGATGATCTCGCGCTTGACGAACGCATACGCCTGTTCGGCGAGACTCGCGTTGGCGGTCGCTCGGGTGGGGCGCGGAGGGCGGGCGGTCTGCAAAAGCGTCATGTGAAAGAGTGCGGACTAGGTCGTCCGGGCATTGTAGAGCAAGGTTTTATGCGCACGGGCGGGTTGGCCCGTGCGCTATCACGCGCGTCCCGGCACCGCCGCTGCGGCGTGCTCGACTTTCACGCGCGGCATCATCAGCGTGACGAGGCCGCCTACGATCAGCGCGCCCGCGATCAGCACGAGCCCGAACGTCACGCTATGCGTCGCGTCCTTCACGATGCCGAGCACATACGGGCTCACATAGCCGGCGAGGTTCGCGATTGAGTTGATCACCGCAATGCCCGCGACGGCGGCCGTGCCTTGCAGGAAGCTTGTCGACATCGACCAGAAAATGCCGAAGCCCGCCAGAATGCCGATATACGCAATCGACAAACCCGTGACCGCAAGCGGAATCGAATTCGTGACCGACGCGCTGCCGAGCAGCCCCGCCGCGCCGATGAAGCAGCACACCGCGTAATGCCAGCGGCGCTCGCCCGTCACATCCGACGAGCGGCCAATCAGGATCATGCCGATGCCCGCGGCCAGATACGGAATCGCGGTGACGAAGCCATTGCTGACGAGGTTCGTCACGCCGAGGTCCTTGACGATCTGCGGCAGCCAGAACGAGAAGCCCGCATTGCCGGTGACGAGGCAAAAGTAGATCAGCGTGAGCAGCCAGAAGCGGCCCGAGCGCAACGCCACCGCGAGGCTATGCTCGGCGCCTTGCGCGGCGGCCGCGGCGTTCTCGCGCGAGAGGCGGGCGAGGATCACGCGCTTTTCATCGTCGGTGAGCCAGGCGGCTTCGGCGGGCGTGTTGCGCAACACCGCGAGCGCCCAGAAGCCGGCGAGAATCGACGGAATGCCTTCGATCAGGAACATCCACTGCCAGCCGCGCAAGCCGTGTGCTTCGTGCAGCGCCGACATCAGGAAGCCCGACAGCGGCGCGCCGATGATGCCCGCCACCGGAATCGCGGCCATGAACACGGCGACCATCCGCGCGCGCCGGTCCGACGGAAACCAGAACGTCAGATAGAGCACCACGCCCGGCACGAGCCCGGCTTCGGCGACGCCAAGAAAGAAGCGCAGCACGTAGAACATGGTTTCGCTGCGCACGAACATCATCAGGCACGACAGCAGGCCCCACAGCATCGTGATGCGCGCGATCGTGGCGCGAGCGCCGAACTTCTTCAGCAGCAGATTGCTCGGCACTTCGAACACGAAATAGCCGAAGAAGAAAATCCCTGCGCCGAGTCCGTACGCCGCGTTGGAGAGCCCGAGGTCGCCGGTGAACTGCAGCTTCGCATAACCGATGTTGACGCGATCCAGATACGACAGCACATAGACGAGAAACAGGAACGGCATGATGCGCCACGTGATCTTGCGGATGGCGGCGGCTTCGAGCGAGGCGTCGGTGGACGCATCGGCGGACGGGTGCGCGGCGGACGGCGAGGGGTTGCTCATGAGTGCCTCATTCGACGATGGACAACGCGCGCACGCGATAGGCGTGGCGCAGCGTGCGGTTCAGGACGGGGTCGTGCAATTCGAGTTCGAGCGCGTCGCCGTCGGCCATGCCGACGATGCCGCCTTGCACCGCGAGCGTCCCGCAGAACATGGCCGCGCCTTCGCTAAGCGGGGCGCGCGCGAGCAGATCGGCGGCGGACAGCAGCGACGCGACGCTGCCTTGCTGATAGACGCGCCGCTCGCCGTTCGCGAGCGCAAAGGCGCGCAATTCGAGTTGGTCCCAATGGTCGCGGACATCGTCGAAACGCCATGCATCGCGCGCGATGGGTTTCGGGCACACCTGCTTCGAGACCGTCACGCCATACGCTTCGACTTCGCGGTCCGTGTGGTCGGAGCCGACGGTGACGAGTAACCCTTCGTCCGATTGCACCAGCACGCATTCCGCTTCGCCGCTCGACTTCGTGCCGACCACGTCGATCTGTTCGGCTTGCGTGAGCAGTTCGGAGCCGAGTCGATAGAAACAGGGCGTAGTGGACGGGCGCTTCACGCCCAGTTCGGCCAATTCGGCAATGTGATGCTCGATCGCGGCCTGGTCGCGGCCGGCCCAACCGGCAATCGTCAGACGGTCCACTTTGATCGACGCGGTGCGCGCGGCGCCCGAACGATCTACAACTTGAAAAGACACCTGCTGCATCACTTGGCTCCAAAGAAATATGCGGCAAATATTATTGTGATATTTCACAGGCGTCCAGCGTGTCAAAAACATTTGCAACTCGGACGAGCGAGGTGTCGCGCTTTATTTGGCGCGGGTCCGACGTTGAGCGCGCGTTTGTTACACTCTTCGTTGACATTACTTTTTGTAAGGGATCGGACGCATGCATGAAGGCATCGGCTTCATTCAGGATCTGGCGGTCGTGATGGCGCTCGCCGGCGTCGTCACGGTGCTGTTCCATCGCCTGAAGCAGCCGGTGGTGCTCGGCTATATCGCGGCGGGCGTGATCATCGGGCCGTACACGCCGCCGTTTCAGTTGATCCACGACGAACAGACCATCAAGACGCTCGGCGAACTCGGTGTGGTTTTCCTGATGTTTTCGCTCGGTCTCGAATTCAGTCTGCGCAAGCTGTTCAAGGTCGGCGCGACTGCGATCGTCGCGGCGCTTTCCGAAATCGTGCTGATGTTGTGGCTCGGCTATGAGATCGGCAGCGCGTTCGGCTGGAGCCCGATGGATTCGCTGTTCCTCGGCGCGATACTCGCGATTTCGTCGACGACGATCATCGTCAAGGCATTGTCCGAACTCGGCCTGAAGCGCGAGAGTTTTGCGCAACTGGTGTTCGGCATTCTGATCGTCGAGGACATTCTCGCCATCGCGATGTTGGTGCTGCTGTCCGGCATCGCGCAGACGGGGGAGTTGAGCGCGGGCGTCGCCGTCGTCACGCTCGGCAAGCTGCTGCTGTTCATGACGGTGTCGCTGGTGGTCGGCATTCTCGTCGTGCCGCGGGCGCTCAACTACGTGGCGCGCGCCCGCAGCGACGAGATGCTGCTCGTCGCCGTGCTCGGCTTCTGCTTCGGCTTCTGTCTGCTCGTCGTCAAGCTCGATTACAGCATTGCGCTGGGCGCGTTTCTGATCGGCGCGATCATGGCCGAGTCGCGGCATCTGCATCGCATCGAGCATCTGATCGCGCCGCTGCGCGATGCGTTTTCCGCGATCTTCTTCGTGACCATCGGCCTGATGCTGAATCCGGCCGTGCTCGTCGATTATGCGTGGCCGATCGCGGTGATCACGATCGCGGTGATCGTCGGCAAGATCGTGTCGTGCGGACTCGGCACTTTTCTCGCGGGCAAGGACGGACGCACGGCGATGCGCGTCGGCATGACCGTTTCGCAGATCGGCGAGTTCTCGTTCATCATCGCGTCGCTTGGTTTGACGCTCAAGGTGACGAGCGCGTTTCTGTATCCGATCGCGGTCGCGGTCTCGGCGCTCACCACGTTGTTCACGCCGTATCTGATTCGCGCCGCCGATCCGCTGACGCGCCGTTTGGCTCACGCTATGCCGCGCACGCTGGTCAACGTGTTCGGCATGTATAGCCAGTGGCTCGGCAGCCTGAGCACCGGAAGCGGCGAGCCGACGCTTTTCAGCATGACGCGGCGAATCATCCTGCAGATCGCGGTGAATCTGGCACTGGTCGCTGCGATCTTTCTGATGGTGTCCTACGGCGCGCCTTACATCAGCAGCTTGCTGACGCACTGGATCAGCGCCGAGCCGATGCAGCGTGTGGTGCTGTGGAGCGCCGCCTTGCTTGTGTCGATGCCGTTTCTCGTGGCGGTTTATCGCAAGACCAAGTCGCTCGCGTTGCTGCTTGCGGAAGTGAGCGTGCAGCCGGCGACGGCGGGGCGCTTCACGAGCGCGCTGCGCTATGCGATCTCCGATCTGGTGCCGGTGGTTTGCATGGTCGGCGTGTTTTTGCTCGTGGCCGCGCTGTCGGGCGGGATTCTGCCGCCGACCGGTCTGCTCGCCGTCGTGCTGATCTGCGCGGCGCTGCTGCTCGCGCTTGTCTGGCGCTGGTGCGTGAAGATTCACGCGGCTATGCAAATCGCGCTGCGCGAAACTTTCGACGAACAGCCTGATCCTTAAGTTTGACGGCAGTGGGCGGCGCGGCCGGACAATGTGAGCAATTGTGTGCGCGTTTGCCCGGTCCGGCACGCTGGCGGATAATCAGGGCATATTCATTCGTTCGCGTGGAAGGCGCCCCTCCGACAGTCATGAGCGAAAACAAACCTGAAAACGCCGGTCAAGCCGGTGGAACTTCGACGTCTTCGGTGACGGCGGGGATGGCGGGAACACCTGGAACGCCGGGGACTTCGGCAACGTCGGGAACGCCCGCGACGTCCGCAACGCCTGGCACCACAACAACGCCTGGTCAAGCGCCCGCCGAACCGGCGGCTTCCTTGCCCCTCTCGCATGAAGATGCCATTCAGTCGCCGGTGAAAGACCCTGTGACTTCGACTGCGGTGTCATCCTCATCGACGGCGGGGCGTGCGGCGGCTCTTTCGTCCGGGGGCGGTGCGTCGGTGTCATCGCCGATTTCCGCGCCTCCAGGCTCGTCGGAAGCCGCGGCGAGGTCGTCGACGGACGCTCCCGAAAGCGCGTCCACCGTGACGCCCGTCGACAGGCGCACGGCCCAGCAACGCGACGCCGCCGAAGCGCGCAGTGCCGCTGCGGCGTCGGTCGCGAAGCAGGAAGCGGCCGTCCACGAACGCGATGCGCGCACGACGCGCGGCCGCGACGCCGCGTCGTCCATTCCTCCCGCGCCGCCCACGCAGTCTTCACAGCCTCGCGGCGCGGCGCCGCTCACGAGCGAACCGATCGAAGGCGAACTGATCACCTCGACCGACGAAGTCCTCGACGCCGAGGCCACCACGGCGTCCACCGCGCGTCCCGCCGGCTCGCCGCCGCCGGGCTTCGGCGCGGCGCCCGATTTCAGCGCGACCAATCCGCCGCCGCCGAATGCATTGCCGCCTTCGCCGCCGCGCTATCTGAAGCAGACGGATTCGGCGTGGTCGGTGTTCGGCCGCATCATCGCGGCGCGCGCGCGGCAGCTATTCGACCGTGCCGGCCAGCGGATCACGCAGCGCACGCTGCGCATCGGCGTATCGGCGCGCATCTTTCACCCCGAGCCCGGCGCGAAAGGGCTGCGCGGCAAGACGCTGCAATACCTCGAGGAATCGATTGCGCATTGGGTGATGTCGCGCGACGTGCTGGTATTCATGATTCCGACGGTCGGGCACCAGGGCATGCTGCATCCGAGCAATATCCGTTTGCGCGATTACGCGAAGCATCTCGACGGGCTGCTGCTGCAAGGCGGCGCGGACGTGTCGCCGCAGTCGTATGCGGAAGCGGCGACCCGCCCCGAATGGCCCGGCGACCGCGTGCGCGACATGTACGAGCTGGAACTGCTGCATGAATTCATCGAGTCGGGCAAGCCGGTGCTCGGCGTGTGCCGCGGCTGCCAGCTCATCAACGTGGCGTTCGGCGGCACGCTGTATCAGGACATTGCGACCGATGTGCCGACGGCGGGCGCGCACGTCAACGAAGATTACGATCAGCACCGCCATGCGATCCATTTCCCGGACGGGTCGACGCTCGCGAACATGTTCCCGGCGCGGCGCGATGTGATTGTCAATTCGATTCACCATCAGGCGGTCAAGACGCTCGGCCGCGATCTGAATATCGAGGCGGTGTCGGCGTCCGACGGCATCATCGAAGCCGTGCGCTATCGGCGCGCGCCTTTCGTGATGGGCGTGCAGTGGCATCCGGAGTTTCATCGCGCGGGCGGGCCGGAGCTGCTGGATTGCACGCCGCTGCTCGATACTTTCTTGCGGGTGGCGCGGGAAACGCGGTTTTAGGCGAGTGCGCCGTAGCTGCATCCAGCCTGCGCGTCCGCGCTCGTCGCCACTTACGCGGCACGCCCGGCGCGCCGACGGACATCCTGGGCGCTTCGCCCGCGCGGCTATGCGACGTAACCTGACCGGACCGCGGCCCGGCCGCTAGAAAATCTGATTCGTTTCGAGGCGCTACTGTCCAGGTGGCGCCTCGTTTTTTATGCCGTTGACGGTTATTTACACATCTTGCTTTTGGCCGCCCCGAGTCGGGCGATTAGCGCTTTTCTCACATCCGGCTCTCTTCAGATTTCGCGATAAGCGTCTTTGTCGCCTAATTCGGACACCATAGTTTTATCTCGATTTAAAGTCCAATTTTGCGACGCTTCAATGCTTCGCTTAAGCACAAATCCGCGCGATAATTCAAGGCTGTTTTTTGGATCCGCATGGAGCATGCAGATATGAAGCACCCCTTATTGGTACGGCGCGCCCTGCTGCTCGCGGCGTCGTGTCTGCTGTTGCAGCATGGCGGGTCTGTGCTTGCCGCGCAGGGCGAAGAGGCCGCGCCGATCGTCGGCACACGGCCGGCCCTCAATACGCTGACGCCGCAGCCTGTCGCCGACGCGCTGCGCGATGCGGCGTCGGGTTCGTCGGCTTCATCCGCGTCGTCGGCTTCGGTTTCGGGTTCGTCGTCGGCGGTGGAAGTGCAAGGCAATGTCGCCGAGTTGATGCAGATGATTCAGGACACGAAGCTGAGCGAACTGCGCACCACTTACAACGGCAGCTACGGCGCGAGCCTGTTTTTCTATCCACGCGAGTTGACGTACTACGTCGCGTTGTTTCAGAACAAGCATTTCTGGCGGGTGATCAAGTCGGCGGATGCGGGGCGGGCCGAGGCGATTTACGCGGGCTTCGCGCAGCAAACCGCGCAGCTTGCCGAGGTCGAGATTCGCCGCACGCAGTTGCAGGCGCAGAAGCTGTACATTGAAGACGTTATTGCGTTGTCAGAAGACCGGGCGAAGCGCCTGCAAGCCGATCTGGAAGTCGCGCGCACACAGCAGGCGAAGGTCAACGACTATCAGCGCCAGACGCAGGACGAAGCAGCCGCGTTGCGTGAAGAGAAGGAACGCGCACAGGCGCAACTGCGGCAGGTGCAAGGGCAGGTCATGCTATTGCAACGGCAGATGGAGATGGGTCTGCCAGGCCAGAAGTAAAGGCGCGGTTGGAGTGCGAAAAAACCCGGCTTGGATAGCCGGGTTTTTTTATGGCGCGCGTTGCAGGGCTATCGAGTGAATTGGTCGGGGACTTCGGTCACGCGGCGCTGCGAGAGTCGGTTTATCCATTGCGGGCTGGTGTTCGGCGATGGATTCGCGGATGAGGGTGGTTGGGGTTGTTGCGCTTGTTGCGCCGGTTTCGCTTGTTGCGCAGGCTGCGCCGGTTTCGGCTCCTGCGCTTGCTGGATCGGTTTCGCCTGCTGCGCTTGTTGGATGCGTTGTGCGTCCTGGGCGTCTCGCGGGTGCTGAGCGTCTTGGGCCTGTTGGGCGTCCTGCGCCGGCTTCGCCTGTTGCGCAGGTTGCACTGGTTTGGCCTGCTGCGTTTGTTGCGCAGGTTTCCCCCGTTGCGCTTTTTCTATGGGTTGCGCGTCTTGAGCGTCTCGGCGGCGTTCGGCGTCTCGGGCCTGTTGGACTTCTTCCGCTACTTGCGACCATTGCGCCGACTGCGCCATTTGCGCCGCTTGCGCGCGACCGCTGCTACCGACGCCCGCGCTCATGTCCATCGACGCGTAATCGTGCGTGCCCAACTGCGCCGGCCGAAGCGGTGAGTATGCACCCGCAACGGACGGCTTGACGATCGTTCGCGGCGCGGTCGCTTGCGCTGCGATGCTCGACGCGTCGACGGCTGCATACCGCCGATGGCTCACCGCGGCGCCATCTGCAAGATGCCGTTGCATGTCCACATGACGACCGTCTTTCCTTGCAGCAAGCTGGTCGCGTGCGCGTGTGATCGACCTGTCTGCTGACATGCGCCGCTCGATAGGCTTTGCTGTTTCCGGGCGTCCAGCGGTCGCGCCGACGACAATGCCTCGGCCCGCTTCCGGCACCGACGCGGCGTGCGCAAGCTGCGTCGCGGAAGCTGCACTCGCGGGCTTCGCGCGCACGGCTTCGTGGGTCTTGTTGGAACTGTCGGCGCCGCGGCGCAACGGAGTTTGCGCAGCCATCGTGTTGGGGACGGCAACGGCTCCTTCCGCGGATTTCATGTCGTGACCGTTGCGCGGATGCGAGGCGCCGTCATGGGTGGCCATCCACGTAAGCAGTGCCGCGCCGCTCACAGCGCAGACGCCGCCCGCGAGCGCCCACCGCGGCGGGAATAGCGCGCGAGGCGCGCGCTGTGCGGCTTCTGAAGGATGTGTTGTCTCGGTTGCGCAAGCATCCGGCGAAACGGCAGCTTGTGCGAAAGGCAATGCGTCGGCGAGCACCGGCGCATCCGTCCAAGCCGAACCCACCGGCGGCATCAAATCCACCGAGCGCGCAGAAGCCACCGAAGCCACCGAAGCCACCGAAGCCACCGAAGCCACCGAAGCCACCGAAGCCACCGAAGCCACCGAAGCCGCAGGACCCGCAGGACCCGCAGAACCCGCAGAACCCGCAGAACCCGCAGAACCCGCAGAACCCGCAGAACCCGCAGAACCCGCAGAACCCGCAGAACCCGCAGAACCCGCAGAACCCGCAGAACCCGCAGAACCCGCAGAAGCCACCCCCCACGGAACCTCCAACGCCTCTACCTCCACCCCTTCGCCAATCCGCGACGCCCCCTCGCCACCCACCGACCCTGCACCCATCGCAACCACCGCGTCGCCTCGCCGACCCTCCGGCGCCACCCATCGACAAAACGAGCGAATCGGCTGCTGGCTCAAATCAAACGTTTCGAGGACCGCGCGGTATAGCCCGTGTAGCCCCCTGTCCAGCGAATAGCATGGCGCGAGCAAGGTCCAGCCGCGGCCAAATGGCGCCGGCACATCATTGAACGGGCGCGAGCGCGGCAACGCCATCGCGCCTTCGACTACGGTTAACGGTGTGGTGGACATCGCTCTCTTGCAGCGCCTCGGGGAGGGACGCCGCCTGGGCATCCGTGGGTCGGTGACGAGGGGCTCGGCGCGCTACGCAAAAACGCTACGCAAAAACATCACGCGAAAGCGCCTCGCGCGTGCATGCGAGGGCAACAGCGCAGAGGCGCAGCAACCCACCAACACGCGCTCGCACGCATGCGGAAGGACGCATCGGCGCCGTGCGTGGAAAGCCATCGTCGGGAAGAGAAGATGATGCGCTGGAATGAAACGCCGTAACGCTCGGAAGCTTCGCAAAGTACCTGCGGATACTTCCTGGATCTGCGCTAACGGACACGACAAACGTCGGTCAAACGCGGATCAAACGCCAGCCCCGTCCAATCGATAAACATAACGCAGCGCAGTGATGTCCACGCCGCCCATGCGGTCCGGTTCCGCGCCGGCGAACTGCCAGCCTTGCCGCTCATAAAAGCCGATCGCGGGCATATTGCCTTCGAGCACATACAGATGCAGCTGCGTCTCACCTTGCGTACGAGCCCAGTCTTTGGCGGCGCGCATCAACAGCTTCCCGACGCCGATTCCCTGGGAGCCCGGCAGTGCGTGAAGGTTATCGAGCAGCACGCCCCACGCGGACTCCGGCTGACGCTCGACACACACGAAGCCGATCGGCTCGTCGTCCAGCACCGCGATCAGCACGATGCGGCGCTCGCCGCCCGGCGCGCGCATGCGCGCCTGCCACCAGTCCGCGCGTTCCTGCGCGACCTCGCCGTCGAGAAAAGCGTCGGGCAGCAGGCCACGGTAAGTGGCGCGCCAACTCGTGGTGTGAATCGACGCGATGAGCGCGGTGTCGGCGACGGTGGCGGTGCGCAGCGACAAGGCAGGGGCGGTCTGCATGAGAGGCATGGGAAGCGTGGGAAGGATGGGAACGGCATCGACGGGAATGGCTGAATCGCAATTTTAGCGGCCGCCCGCCGCCGCGCTGGTTGTAATGAAAATGTAGGGAATACGCAACAGTGCCATCGACGGTAACATGTGGCGGCGCGGCTCCCGGCGGTTCACAACGTTTACCCTGATACCGCTCCAGCGCCTTCGCTTGCAAAATGCTGCGCCCCTCGGCGCGGCGCTATCCGCAGCGGCCGTTTGCCTGTGGCATCCGCCAGTTCGACAAGGCGGCCCGTTTCAACTGCCAGATCGCCGTCGTTCGCGCGGCGTGGGCTTATCAGAGAACGTCAATGTCAACAGCGTCCCACGCTATTTCTTCGTCGGAAGAATCCAAGGTCAAGACAGTGTTCCGCGTGGTCAGCGGCAACTTTCTTGAGATGTACGACTTCATGGTCTACGGCTACTACGCGTCTGCGATCGCCAAGACCTACTTTCCGAGCGGCAGCGAATTTGCGTCGCTGATGCTCTCGCTGTCCGTGTTCGGCGCGGGCTTCCTGATGCGGCCGCTCGGCGCGATCGTCCTCGGCGCGTACATCGATCATCATGGCCGGCGCAAGGGGCTCATTCTCACGCTCGGCCTGATGGCGCTCGGCACGCTCACGGTGGCGTCCATTCCAGGCTACGCGACGATCGGCGTGCTCGCACCGGTGCTCGTGCTGTTCGGCCGGCTGCTGCAGGGCTTTTCCGCGGGCGTCGAACTCGGCGGCGTGTCGGTGTATCTGTCGGAAATTGCCACCAAGGGAAACAAGGGCTTCTATTGCGCGTGGCAGTCGGGCAGCCAGCAGGTCGCCGTGGTGTTCGCCGCGCTGATCGGCGTGATGCTCAACAAGACGCTGCCCGCCGACCAGATGAGCGCATGGGGCTGGCGCGTGCCGTTCCTGATCGGCTGCCTGATCGTGCCGTTCCTGTTCATAATCCGCCGTTCGCTGAAGGAAACCGCGGAGTTCTCCGCGCGCAAGCATCGTCCGCGCATGGGCGAGATCATGAAGAGCATGGCCGCGAACTGGGTCACGGTGCTGGGCGGCATGGGCATGGTCATCATGACGACGGTGTCGTTCTACATGATCACCGCTTACACGCCGACGTTCGGCAAGGAAGTGCTGAAGCTGTCGGCGATCGACACGCTCGTCGTCACCGTGTGTATCGGCCTGTCGAATCTGATCTGGCTGCCGCTCGCGGGCGCGCTGTCGGATCGCATCGGCCGTCGTCCGGTGTTGCTGGCTTTTACCGCGCTGACCATCGTGAGCGCTTATCCGGCGCTGCAATGGCTCGTCGCCGAGCCGTCGTTCGCGCGTCTGCTCACGGTCGAGCTGTGGCTGTCGTTCCTGTACGGCAGCTACAACGGCGCAATGGTCGTCGCGCTGACCGAAGTGATGCCGGTCGAAGTGCGCACTGCGGGCTTTTCGCTGGCTTACAGTCTCGCGACGACGATCGGCGGCTTCACGCCGGCCATTTCGACGCTGCTGATTCATTCCACCGAAAACAAGGCGGCGCCGGGTCTCTTCCTCGGCGTGGCGGCGATCTGCGGACTGATCGCGACGCTCGTGTTGTACCGCACGCCTGAATCGCGCAATCAATACAAGGGCGCGTGAGGCGTGGCGCGCGCTGACGTCTGCTGCGGCGTCGGCGCATAAAAGGAAACCCCGCGCTCGACGGAACGCGGGGTCGCATTGAGATGGTCATTAAAACCCTGCACGCGAGCTTCACTGCAGGGTTTTTGTTTGTTGGCTTGACTCGCGATTTCCGCGCGGATTCAACGCTTGTTCAGCGCTTTGTTCAACGCGCGACGCTAGCCGCGGCGCAGTTCTTCCGCGACGGCTTCCACCACTTCCCGCCAGGCACCCGGCCGCGGCTGGCGCACCAGTTTCGCGCTCGCGTACCACGGGCTGCGCGCGTCGTCGTGACACCAGCGCCAGTCGGCCGCGAACGGCAGCATCAGCCACAGCGGCTTGCGCAGCGCGCCGGCGAGATGCGCAATCGACGTATCGATCGACACCACTGCATCGAGCCGTTCGATGATCGCCGCCGTATCCGCGAAGTCGCCGATCCGCTCGTCGAACCGATGAATCGACCCGCCGCGCGGATGCCCGTCGAGCGCCGCGCGTTCTTCGGCGCTGAGGTGAGGCTGCAGCACAATCCAGTCGATGCCTTCGAGCGCGAAAAGCGGCTCGAGCGCGGCGAGCGGCATCGAACGCGTTTCGTTTTGCTGGATGCGCCCGGACCACGCGAGCCCGATCTTACGCTTCGCCTGGCCGCCGATCGAACCGCGCCATTTGCGCCGATACGCGGGCGGCGCGCTCAGATAAGGCGTGCGCTCGGGAATCGTGGCGAACGTCGTGCCGAGCGCGAGCGGCAAGCTCAGCAACGGGCATTGGACGTCGGCGGCGGGGCGCGGTGCGCCTCGCGCGATGAGCGTCACGCGCCACGCTTCCGCGACCGGCGCGAGCAGCGGCAGCAACGGCGGCTGCACTTCGAGCACGACGCGCGCGGCACGCTGCGCGGCGAGCGAGACGAAGCGCACGAACTGCAGCGTATCGCCGAAACCCTGTTCCGCATGGATCAGCAGCGTGCGCTGCGCGGCCGGCTCGCCGTGCCAGCGCGGCAAGGTCTCGATCGCCGGTTCGGCGACGGTTTGCAGACGCCATTCGTATTCCGGCAGGCCGCGCGCGAAATCGCCCAACGCGAGCCACGCGAGCGCGCGGTTCATATGCGCGGACGCGAGATCGGGCTGCAAGCGCAACGCCTGATCGAATGCGCGCAGTGCGGTGGCGTGCGCGCCCAGCGCCTGGTGCGCGGTGCCGAGACTCAGCCAGGCGAGCGCGAATTGCGGATCGAGCCCGACCGAGCGTTCGAGATACGGTATCGCCTCCGTGTGGCGCCCGAGCGCGGCCAGTGCATTGCCCATGCCGTAGATGGCGGGCGGCAGGTTCGGCTGCAACGCGAGCGCCGCTTCGAACGACGCGACGGCTTGCGCGTGGCGGCCGGTGGCGTCGAACGTATTGGCGAGGTTGAAATGCGCGGCGACGAAGCGCGGCTCGGCGGCCAACGCGGCCTTGAAGCAGGGAATCGCTTCGTCCGCGCGGCCGAGCGCATTGAGCGACATGCCCATGTTGTTCAGCGCGCCCGCGTGTCCGGGGCGCAGCTCGAGCGTGCGCCGGAACGACGCGATGGCTTCCTCGTGACGCCCGAGCGCGTGCAGCGCGTTGCCGAGATTGTTGTGCGAGGAGGCGTCGTCCGGTTGCAGGTGCAACGAACGGCGGAACGCGTCCGCGGCGTCCTCGTGACGGCCCGTTGCCGCATACGCGTTGCCGAGGTTGTAGTGCGCCATCGGGAACGACGGCGCGAGCGTCAGCGCGTTGCGGAACTGGTCGATGGCCTCGTCGATCTGGCCGAGGGCCTTCAGCGCGTTGCCGAGGTTCAGCTGCAGCGCGGCGTCTTGCGGGCGCAGGTTGACCGCGCGCCGCACCAGCTCGGCGGCTTCGGCGTGCTGGCCCTGCTGATGGCGCAGCACGCCCAGCAGATGCAACGCGTCGACGTGCGCGGGATTGCCGTCGAGCGTCGCGCGGTAGCCGCGTTCGGCGTCGTCGAGGCGGCCGTCACGATGCGCCGCGAAAGCGCGGTCAAATACAGGTTGCATGACGGGGGATGGTAGTCGGGTGAGGCAGAGGCCGCATTTTCCCACACTCGCGGAGGCTCGCTCCGGTTTGACCCGTTGCGCGGCTTTCGCTTAACCTGTGAATACCTGTTCATATGTACGCTGCCATGATTCCTGCTACGGTCTCTGCGCCATCGCCTGCGGGCTTCGAGCCGCACGCGGCAAAAAGCGTCGCGCCGCTCGCCGATCTGTTTCGCCTGCTCGGCGATCCGACGCGGCTGCGCATCGTGCTCGCTTGCGTCGACGGCCGGCGCGCGGTCGGTGCGATTGCCGACGAGCTCGGTTTGTCGCCGTCGCTCGTGAGTCATCATTTGCGGCTGTTGCGCGCGGCGCGGATCGTGCGGGCGCAGCGGCAGGGCAAACAGGTTTTCTATTTCGCCGCCGATCGCCACATCAGCGCGATGCTGGCCGGCATGCTTGAACACGTCGCCGAGCCTACCAGTGACGACGCATTGGATCTGCCATGAAGACAATCGAAGAAAGAGAAGATGGGCAACAGGACACGCATAGTCACGGTCACGGTCACGGTCACGGCAAACACCACCACGACGACCACGGCCACAACCACGGCACACACCACTCGCACTCACACAGCCACGACCACGGCCACGGCCATCATCACCACCACGCGCCCGTAGCCGGCCACGGCTTCGCGTTCGCGCTGGCCGTCGCGCTGAACGTCGCGATCGTCGTGATCCAGGCCGTGTACGGCGTGCTCGCGCATTCGACCGCGCTGCTCGCCGACGCCGGCCACAATCTCTCCGACGTGCTCGGCCTGCTGCTCGCATGGGGCGCCGCCTGGCTCGCGACACGCCGTCCTTCCGCGCGCTACACGTTCGGCTACGGCAGTTCGTCGATACTCGCGTCGCTGGCGAATGCGGCGCTGCTGCTGTTCGCGTGCGGCGTGATCGTCGCGGAAGCCATCGACCGGCTGATGAACCCGGCGCCCGTCGCGGGCCTCGCGGTGTTCGTCGTCGCGGCGGTGGGCATGGTCGTCAACGGACTGTCCGCGTGTCTGTTCATGCGCGGGCAGAAGGAAGACCTGAACATCCGCGGCGCCTTTCTGCACATGGCCGCCGACGCCGGCGTGTCCGCGGCGGTCGCGATCAGCGGCCTCGTGATTCTCTACACCAACTGGACGTGGCTGGACCCGCTGATGAGCCTGCTCGTGGTCGCGGTTGTCGTCTACGGTACGTGGGGTCTGTTGCGCGACTCGGTGCGCCTCGCGCTCAATGCGGTGCCCTCGGGCGTCGATGTCGAGCGCATCCGCGACTATCTCGCCGATCAGCCCGGTGTCGAGGACGTGCACGATCTGCACATCTGGGCGCTGTCCACCACCGGCAACGCGCTCAGCGCGCATCTCGTGATGCCGGCAGGCCATCCCGGCGACGAGCGGCTCGACGGCATCGTGCTCGCGTTGCGCGAACGTTTTTCGATGCAGCACGCGACGCTGCAAGTGGACCTCGGCACGACCGATCATCGTTGCGCGATGGAGCATCCGCACACTGCGCGCTGAAGCACGCGACGAAAGCGCGCATTCATGCATAACGCCGTCGCCGACGTACATCGCGGAACACGCAAGCGCGGACGGCCGCCGCGAGCCCGACCGCTATGCGCGATACGCCTCGCATCCGATGCAGCCCGCAGTCCGGCGCGCGGGCGCGGGTTGTACACTAGAGCGCACTGTGGTCTGCGGAGTTTCGCATGAACGCTGCTGCTAATAATGCGTCGCCGGTGCTGATCGTCGGGGCGGGGCCGACCGGGCTCGCCGCCGCCATGAGTCTCGCGCGCGCTCACATCCCCGTGCGTCTCATCGACCGCGCGATGCAGCCGAACCCATATTCGCGGGCCATCGGCATTCAGGCGCGCACGCTTGAACTGCTGGAGCAGCATCGGCTGGCCGAACGGTTTCTCGAACTCGGCCATCGCGCGCGCGTCGCCAATCTGTTTTCGAACGGCATGCGCCTCGCGCAGCTCGACTTCGATCCGCTGCACACGCGCTATCCGTATCTGCTGTTTCTCGATCAGTCGGTGACCGAGCGTTTGCTCACCGAGCATCTCGCGACGCTCGGCGTGACGATCGAGCGCGGCGTCGAACTCACGATGTTCTCGCAAGGCTCGGTCGGCGTTCAGGCGACGCTGCGGCGCGCCGACGGTCACACGGAAACGCTGCGTCCGTCCTACATGATCGCCGCCGATGGCGCGCACAGCGCGATCCGCCACGGGCTCGGGTTGAACTTCGTGGGCAAGACGTCGGAGCAGACGTTCCTGCTCGCCGATGTTCACGCGGAAACCGATTGGCCCGACGACGAATTTCACATCTTCGCTTCAGGCGAAGGTCTCGTTGCACTGTTTCCGATGGGACACGGCCGGCATCGTCTGATCGCGGATCACGCCGTCGAGCCGACGCCGGCCGCTGCCGCGCCGCTCTCGCCGGTGGTGCTCGGCGAGCCGCCGCTCGCACGCGTGCGAGCGCCGTCGCTCGACGAATGCAAGGCGCTCGTTGCGAGGCGCGTGCATGAACGCGTCGACGTATCCGAGCTTGCGTGGTCCTCGTACTTCCATGTGAACAGCCGGATGGTGGAGCGCCTGCGCGTCGGGCGCGTGTTCCTTGCCGGCGACGCCGCGCATGTGCACAGCCCGGCCGGCGCGCAAGGCATGAACACGGGCATCCAGGAAGCGTTCAATCTCGGCTGGAAGCTCGCGCGCGTATTGAAGGGCGCGGCGCCCGATCGTCTGCTCGACACCTACCATATCGAGCGGCATCCGATCGAGCGCGACGTGCTGCGGCAAACCGGCTTTATCACGCAGATGGCCGAGGCGGATCACGGTCCGCTCAAGCTGCTGCGCGAGCGGGTGATGCCGGTTCTTGCCGCGCTCGGTCCGTTGCGCGACGCGGCGCGGCTCACGATCAGCGAGTTGTCGATCCAGTACCGGCGCAGTCCGCTGACGCTCGAGCGCGTGCTCGACGGTGGGCCGCGCGCGGGCGAACGCGCGCCGGATGCGGTCGTGCATGTGGTCGACGGTCCGCTTGGGCGAGCGCCCGGCATCGGCTGTATTTACGATCTGCACGACCCGGCATTTTTCTCGCTGTTTCTGCTGGTGCCGCCGTTGCCCGCCGACGACAAACCGCTCGATCCCGACGCAAAGCACGCACCGCCCGCCGACGCCGAACTCGAGCGGCTGACGGCCGACATGGAGAAGCTATTGGAAGGGGCGGTGCGCATCTGGCGCGTGACGGATACGAGCGGCGACGGCGGGCCGTCGTTGGCCGAATCGTATGGACGCACGCGGCCGTCGTTTTATCTGCTGCGGCCCGACGGCTACATCAGCGCGCGCGGACGCACAGGCTCCGATCTGAACGGCCTGCTGCGGCACTGTGAAGCGTGGTTTACCGTCGATGGACAGATACCGGAGCAGACGGCCGTGTGAGACGGCCGTCATGCACCCGTCCTGTGCACTCATCACGCGATGGAAGGCTCAGCGGGCGTCAGACGCTCGCGGTTCTTCACGAGCGCTTCCTTCACGATTGCCGACATCTCGATGCCGCCCGCCTGCGGCGCATCGAGCGCTGCGAGCAGCGCGCGCCGCATGCGCGGCTCCCAGAAGCGGCGGATATGGTCGGCGACACCGGTGATGGCTTCTTCGCGATCCGGCATCGAATCGAAAAAATCGCCGATGCGGTTCGCCATGTCGATCAGATTCTGAGTGTCCATCGTCGCCTCACTTACCCGACGTCGCGTTGGCCAGCTCGCGCTGCTTGAGCAACTCGAGTTGCTCCGCGTTGAAGCGCGAATACTCTTTCTGCCACTCGGACGGCTGTTCGACCGGCATCACCTGCACGGCGGTCACCTTGTATTCCGGACAGTTGGTCGCCCAGTCCGAACTCTCGGTGGTGATCACGTTCGCGCCCGATTCGGGGAAGTGGAACGTCGTATAAACGACGCCCGGCTGCATCCGCTCGGTCACTTTCGCGCGCAGCACGGTTTGTCCCGCGCGCGATTCGATGCCGACCCAGTCGCCCGTCTTGATGCCGCGTTCTTCCGCGTCGTGCGGATGCAGTTCGAGCCGGTCCTCGTCGTGCCAGCGCGAGTTCTCCGTGCGCCGCGTTTGCGCGCCCACGTTGTACTGCGACAGGATGCGCCCCGTCGTCAGCAGCAGCGGGAACTTGCGCGTGACTTTTTCCGGCGACGCGATGAACTTGGTAATCACGAACTTGCCCTTGCCGCGCACGAACGTGTCGACGTGCATGGTCGGCGTGCCGTCCGGCGCCTCTTCGTTGCACGGCCACTGGATGCTGCCCAGCTCGTCGATCTTCTTGTATGACACGCCGTGGAAGGTCGGCGTGAGACGCGCGATCTCGTCCATGATTTCGGACGGATGCGTGTAGTCCATTTCGTAGCCGAGCGCGCGCGAGAGCAGCAGCGTGACTTCCCAGTCGGCGTAACCCGGCACCGGCGGCATGACCTTGCGCACGCGCGAGATGCGGCGCTCCGCGTTCGTGAAGGTGCCGTCCTTTTCGAGGAAGGTCGAGCCGGGCAGCAGCACATGCGCGTACTTCGCGGTCTCGTTCAGGAAAATGTCCTGCACGACGATGCATTCCATCGCCGACAACGCCGCCGCCACATGATGCGTGTTCGGGTCCGACTGCACGATGTCCTCGCCCTGGCAGTACAGGCCCATGAAGCTGCCGTCGAGCGCGGCTTCGAACATGTTCGGAATGCGCAGACCCGGCTCGGTTTGCAGTGAGACATTCCACGCGTCTTCGAACTGCGAGCGCACGATCGTGTCGCTGATGTGGCGATAGCCCGGCAACTCATGCGGGAACGAGCCCATGTCGCACGAACCCTGCACGTTGTTCTGGCCGCGCAGCGGATTCACACCGACGCCTTCGCGGCCGATGTTGCCCGTCGCCATCGCAAGGTTCGCGATGCCCATCACCATCGTCGAGCCTTGCGCGTGTTCGGTGACGCCCAAGCCGTAGTAGATCGCCGCGTTGCCGCCCGTCGCGTAGATGCGCGCGGCTTCACGCACGTCCTTGGCCGGCACGCCGGTCACGGCTTCCGTTGCTTCGGGCGCATTCTCCGGCAGCGCGACGAAATCACGCCATTGCTCGAACGCGCGGCCTTCGCAGCGTTCGGCGATGAACGCTTCGTTCAGCAGCCCTTCGGTGACGATCACATGAGCGAGCGCGTTGACCACCGCGACGTTGGTGCCGGGGCGCAATTGCAGATGATGCGATGCCTTCACGTGCGGCGTATCGACGATGTCGATGCGGCGCGGATCGACCACGATCAGCTTCGCGCCTTCGCGCACGCGGCGCTTCAGACGCGAGGCGAACACCGGATGGCCGTCGGTCGGATTCGCGCCGATCACCATGATGACGTCGGCTTTATCGACCGAGGCGAAGGTCTGCGTGCCCGCCGATTCGCCGAGCGTCGTCTTCAGACCGTAGCCGGTCGGCGAGTGGCAAACGCGTGCGCAGGTGTCGACGTTGTTGTTGCCGAACGCGGCGCGCACGAGCTTCTGCACCAGATAGGTTTCTTCGTTCGTGCAACGCGACGACGTAATGCCGCCGATCGAATCGCGCCCGTGCTTCGCCTGAATGCGGCGGAATTCCGAGGCCGCGTAATTGATCGCTTCTTCCCAGCTCACTTCGCGCCACGGGTCGGTGATCTTCGCGCGGATCATCGGCTTCGTGATGCGATCCTTGTGTGTTGCGTAGCCCCATGCGAAGCGGCCCTTCACGCACGCGTGTCCTTCGTTCGCCTGGCCGTTCTTGAACGGCACCATGCGCACGACCTGGTTGCCCTTCATCTCCGCCTTGAACGAGCAGCCGACGCCGCAATACGCGCAGGTGGTGACGGCCGAATGCTCGGCCTGGCCCAGCATGATCACGGTCTTTTCCTGCAACGTCGCGGTCGGGCAAGCGGCCACGCACGCGCCGCACGACACGCACTCCGAATCCATGAACGGCTGGTTTTCGCTCGCGGCCACGCGCGATTCGAAACCGCGCCCGGCGATGGTCAGCGCGAACGTGCCTTGCGTTTCCTCGCACGCGCGCACGCAGCGATTGCAGACGATGCACTTCGCCGGATCGTAGGTGAAGTACGGATTCGATTCATCCTTCTTGTCGTTCAGGTGATTCGCGCCGTCGAAACCGTAGCGCACTTCGCGCAGGCCGGTCACGCCCGCCATGTCCTGCAGTTCGCAGTCGCCGTTCGCGGGGCAGGTCAGGCAATCGAGCGGGTGATCGGAGATGTACAGCTCCATCACATTGCGGCGCAGCGATTGCAGACGGTCGGTTTGCGTGCGCACTTTCATGCCGGCTTCGACCGGCGTCGTGCACGAGGCCGGATAACCGCGCTTGCCTTCGATCTCGACGAGACACAAACGGCACGAGCCGAACGGTTCCAGCGAATCGGTTGCGCAAAGCTTCGGCACGTTCACGCCTGCTTCGACGGCGGCGCGCATCACCGATGTGCCGGCCGGCACCGTGACCGCCTGGCCGTCGATTTCAAGCGTCACGTCGACGTCCGCATGACGCGCGGGCGTGCCGAAATCGGTTTCGTCGAAGTACGAGCGCGGGGCTTGCGTTTGAGCCTGCGCTTGCGATTTGCACGCGCAGTTGCCGGATCCGCAGCCGCCCGCCGAGGGGACTTGCTTCGGGGCGCCGGCAGTAGAGTTGAGCATGTCTGACATAGTTGGGCTCCTCGTTCAGGCCGCAGCTTTCGGTGCATCGGCGCCAGCGCCGGCGAGGCCGAAGTCTTCAGGAAAATGGTCGAGCGCAGACATCACCGGATACGGCGTCATGCCGCCCATCGCGCAAAGCGATCCGGACACCATCGTGTCGCACAGATCGCGCAGCAACTGCACTTGCCGCGTCGACGTATCGCCGTTCCGCATGCGCGCGATCACCTCGACGCCGCGTGTCGAACCGATGCGGCACGGCGTGCACTTGCCGCACGATTCGATCGCGCAGAAGTGCATCGCGTATTGCGCGAGTTCGGCGAGATTCGACGTGTCGTCATGCACGACAAGGCCGCCGTGACCGACCACGGCGCCGACCGCCGCATACGCTTCGTAATCCATCGGAATGTCCCACTGGCTTTCCGGCAGATAGGTGCCGAGCGGGCCGCCCACTTGAACGGCGCGCGCCGGCCGGCCGCTTGCCGTGCCGCCGCCATAGTCGTAAATCAGTTCGCGCAGCGTCACGCCGAATGCAAGCTCCACGAGCCCGCCTTGCTTGACGTTGCCCGCGAGCTGAAACGGCAGAGTGCCGCGCGAGCGACCCATGCCGAAGTCTTTGTAGAACGCCGCGCCGCGCGCGAAGATGATCGGCACCGTTGCCAGCGTGATGACGTTGTTGATCACCGTCGGCTGACCGTAGAGGCCGACGAGCGCGGGCACCGGCGGCTTCGCGCGAACAATGCCGCGCTTGCCTTCGAGCGATTCGAGCAGCGCCGTTTCCTCGCCGCACACATACGAGCCCGCGCCTTTTGCGACGAACAGTTCGAAGCGATGCGCGGAGCCGAGCACGCTGTCGCCGAGCCAGCCGGCGGCGCGCGCCTTCGCGATTGCCGCTTCGAGCGTGGCGATCGAATGCGGATATTCGCTGCGCACGTAGATGTAGCCCGCCGTCGCGCCGGTCACGACGCCCGCGATGATCATGCCTTCGATCAGCACATACGGATCGCTTTCCATCACGAGGCGGTCGGAGAAGGTGCCCGAGTCGCCTTCGTCGGCATTGCAGACGATGTACTTCTGCGCGGCCTTCGCGGCGCGCACGGTGCGCCACTTGATGCCGGCCGGGAACGCGGCGCCGCCGCGTCCGCGCAGGCCGGATTCGATCAGCGCTTCGCAGGCGGCGTCGCCGTCGGTCTGCAGCGCATTGCGCAGACCTTCGAGGCCGCCGTGCGCGACGTAGTCGTCGGTGGAAAGCGGGTCGGTAATGCCGATGCGCGCGAACGTCAGGCGCTGCTGCTTCTTCAGATACGGAATCTCGTCGACCACGCCGACGCGGCGCGCATGCTCGCCACCGTCGATAAAGCCCGCGTCGAACAGCGCGGCCACGTCGCTTTCGTCGACGTTCGCGTAACCGATGCGTCCTGCGGCGGTTTGCACTTCGACGAGCGGTTCGAGCCACAACAAGCCGCGCGAGCCGTTGCGAACGAGTTCGATCGTGATGCCGCGGCGTGCCGCCTCGGCTTTGATCGCGTCGGCGAGCGCGTCCGCGCCCAGTGCGAGTGCCGACGAATCGCGGGGAACATAGATACGCGTCATGCCGTCACCTCCACGCATTTGCTGGCAGCCGCGAAAATCGCGTCGAATTTTTGCGGCGTGATTTTCGCGTGCAGCGTGCCGTTCACCATCATCGCGGGCGAAAGCGCGCATTGGCCGAGGCAGTACACCGACTCCAGTTCCACCGCGGCGCCGGCTTTGTGTTCGGCGTCGAAGCGGCAGCCCGTATGCGACTCGATGTGCTGCGCGAGCGCCTCGGTGCCCATGCTGCGGCAGGCTTCCGCGCGGCACAGTTGCACCGTGACGGGCGCGGCCGGCTGCGTGCGGAAATGGTGGTAGTACGTGATGACGCCGTGCACTTCCGCGCGCGACAGGTTCATCGTGCGTGCGAGAGGTGGAACGGCGGCGGGCGGCACGTAGCCGAGTTCGTCCTGAATCGCGTGCAGCACGGCCAGCAGCGACCTGCCAGGTTGTGCGTGGCGCGCTACGAGCTCTTCCGGCGCGATGGCGATGAGATCGTCCAAGTGGGGGCTCCTCCAAAGTCATATATGCACTTGTTATTCATAATGCGTGCACTTATGCTTCGTCTATTCGATATGGGATACCCGAACGATAGGCGGGCGAAACGGCCGATGCAATAGGAAATACCTGCACATATATGATCAGAATCGAGTGCCACGCTCAACTAGTATTGAAGTGCCCGGATGGCCGGGAGGCAAGCCTGTCGGACGTCGTGCCGCTGCTCGCTCTCGTGGACGAATCCGGCAGCATCGCGCAGGCGGCGACGCTTAAGGGTTTGTCCTACCGTCATGCGTGGGGTTTGTTGCGCGCAATCGAGGAGCGTCTGGGCGGTCCGCTGATCGCGAAGGAGCGCGGCCGCGGCTCCGTGCTGTCCGAACTCGGTCAAGCGGTGCTGCGTGCGCAGCGTCTGTGCGGCGAACGGCTCGACGGCAACATGCAGGCGCTCGCGAGCGAAGTGGCGAGCGATCTGAACCGCTGGCTTGCGCCGCCCGTCGATCACGTGCGCATTCATGCGTCGCATGGTTACGCGGTGGCCGCGCTCGTCACCGCCTTGGTCGCGCAGGAGCTTCCGGTCGACATCAAGTACCGCGATGGCGCCGATGCCGTGAGCGCGCTCGCTCGCGGCGAGTGCGAGCTGGCCGGTTTCCACTTGCCGCTAGGCGAGTTTCGCGCGGCATGTGCGGACACGTACCGGCGCTGGCTCGATCCACAGCGTCATGTGCTCGTGCATCTGACGCGGCGCAAGCAGGGGCTCTTTCTCGGCAAGGGCAATCCGAAACGGATTCTTGGCCTCTCAGATCTTTCTCGCGACGACATTCGCTTCGTCAATCGGCAGCATGGTTCCGGCACGCGCATGCTGCTCGATCTGGCGCTGCGCAAGCTGGGCATCGACCCGGATGGCGTGAACGGCTATGCGTCGGCGGAACTCACGCATTCGGCGATCGCGGCGTTCGTCGCGAGCGGGATGGCGGACGTGGGTTTCGGCGTGGAACCTGCCGCGCATCATTTCGGACTCGACTTCATCCCCGCTGTCGACGAAGACTATTATTTCGCGTGTGACCGCGCTCGGCTCGAGCGCGCGCCGCTGTCGGCGGTCATCGAACTGCTGCGAAGCAGCGCGTTTCATGCGAGCGTCGATCGGCTGCAAGGCTACGATCCGCGTGACTGCGGCAAGCTCGTGGATCTCGAAGCGGGATTGAGCGGAGCGGGCGCGTAAGCGGTGGTAAACAACGCGCCGCGCATCTCACGTGCTCGCCGCTGCGGATGGCTTTCGTTTGCGATACTCTCTAAGCTTCCGTTTTTTGCCAACCCCGCGCGTCGCCGCGCTTCGAATCGATATGAAAGTTCTTCTACATGCATGTGCTGCGGCCGCGTCGGCCGGCTTGCTGCTCGCGACCGCCTCGGTCGCTGTCGCGCAGAACTCGCCGGGCGTGCCGGGCGGCATTCTGCAGGAGCAGTTCCGGCTTGCTGAACATCCGCAAATGCCGTTCGCCGCGTCGGCGCCGTCGGACAAGTATCAGTCCGGCAAGAAATCGGCGATGCGCAAGCGCGGCGACCTGGGCGATCCGAACGGCTGCAATCTGCAATGTCCGAAGGAATAGCAGGCTTAGCGGCCTGCTCGAAGTGCACGAATCTCGATGACGCCGGCAATTTGCCGGCGTTTTTTATGGGCTCGCGGGTGTCGACGGTCAGGGCTTCGCGGTGTGCCACACGTCCTTGAAGCCGTCTCCTTTGGTGTCGCCCGCCTGCTTGTCGGCCGCGTAGCGATAGAGCGGATGACCTTTGTATGCCCATTGCTGCTTGCCGTCCGCGGACGGGATCAGCGTCCAGTCTCCCGACGGCTTGTCCGACGAACTCGCGACCGCGGCCGGCCAATAGCTCGTGCAGCCGCCGGTGCACGCGCTCACGCCGGGCGTGGTGTCCTTGTCGAAGGTATAGAGCGTCATGCCGTCGGCGCTGACGAAGCGGCCGTCGACTACTTTCGGAGGCTCGGCGAAAGCGCTCTGTTGCAAGGCGAGCAGGGCGAGGCAGAAGAGGGTCTTGCGCATGATGTCGGCTCCTGTTTGTTGTGTGGATTCGCGTGCGACGCGGCGTGCGTCGGCGCGTGAGTATTAACGGATGGGGTCGTGGGTTTATTCCGGGGGTGTTTCGTGGGTGTTTCGTGCGCGCGCGCGGTGCTGGCCTGAAGGGCCGTTCTGGGCAGCGGCGCGCGGTTGGAGCAGGCAGGCAGCGGGGGCGCGGTCCATCCGCCGATGCATCGGCGATGCAAAACAAAAAACCCCGAAAGGCTCACGCCGTCGGGGTTCTAGTTTAAGCGGTGCGCAAAGCACTGCACTTTGCTGCAAGGTGTGTGGTGGAGGCGGCGGGAATCGAACCCGCGTCCAGAAGCACTCTACGACCAGTTCTACATGTTTAGTTCTGTCTTTTGATTTAACCGTAGTGACGCGGACGAACACGCTGCACTACGGCGATTCACTAGATTTTCGACCCGGACGTCGTGACACCGTCAAGGCTTAACTGACGTATATGACCTCTGTCGGTATTGCTACCGGTCTTGCGACACTAGCCCGTCAGTGAACTAGGCAGAGGACGGCGGCCCTTAGGCTGCCAGTGCGAACGTATCGTCGTTTGCAGTTACGTTTTTCCCATTGATTAACGAGGTGACGGGTCCTCGACATGCCCTAGCCGCTTCGCAACCCCTGTCGAAACCAGGTCGCCCCCGCGGTTCGTTGCTCGGAACGTTGAGCCAAAGTAGATTTTACAATAATTTGACGGCCGTGTCTCGGCTTGCTTTCGGCGCGTTTCTGGGACGTTTCCGTGCGGTTCGAGCCGCGCGTAACGGCCACCCGCGCCGCACATCGATTGGGTTGTTAGCCGATATCGCGCAACAGCCGCTGCAACTCGGCTGGCGACTGCACAACGTGCTGCGCATGCCATTGCGTGGGCGGGATGTCGTCGCCGCAATAGCCGTATGCCGCGGCCACGGTCTTCATGCCGGCAGCGAAGCCCGCCTGCACGTCGCGCAGATCGTCGCCGACGTAGACGATGCGCTCCGGCGCCACATCGAGCGCCCTTGCCGCGTACAGCAGCGGCGCGGGGTGGGGCTTCGAGTGAGGCGTCGTGTCGCCGCTCACCACGCAGCCTGCGCGCTCCTCCAGACCGAGTTGTGCGACCAGCGGTTCCGTCAGCCGCGCGACCTTGTTCGTGACGATGCCCCAGCGCACGTCGCGCGCGTCGAGTTCGTCGAGCAATTCGGGAATGCCGGGAAACAGCGTGGTCTCGATGCAGAGGTCGGCTTCGTAGTTGGCGAGAAACTCCTCGCGCATCGACGCAAACTCGTGGTCGTCCGGCCCAATGCCGAACCCGCCGCAGATCAGCCCGCGCGCGCCGGCCGACGCCAGCGGGCGCAGCTTTTCGAGCGGCACCATTTCCAGTCCGCGATCGTGACGCATCTTGTTGACGGCGGCGGCCAGGTCGGGCGCCGTGTCGGCCAGCGTGCCATCGAGGTCGAACAGCACGGCTTGGCAAAGACCGAGCGAATCTTCGTTGTCTTCGCGCTGGGGCAGGGGCGTGGGATCGCTCATTGATTTTCTTGTCGGCAGTGGGGGATCACGCGTCGCGGCGGCAGGCGAGCATGTAGTTCACGCTCGTGTCGGCGGACAGTGCGAAGTGCTTGCTGAGCGGGTGGTACACGATACCCTTGATGTCCGCCGTACGCAGCCCCGCCGCGCGCACGAAACCGGCGAGCTCCGACGGGCGAATGAACCGCGCGTAGTCGTGCGTGCCCTTGGGCAGCATCCGCGCAATGTATTCGGCGCCGATCACGGCGAACAGGTACGACTTCACGTTGCGATTGAGCGTGGAGAAGAACACCCAGCCGCCCGGTTTGACGAGCGTCTTGCACGCCTCGACTATCGCCGACGGCTGCGGTACGTGCTCGAGCATTTCCATGCAGGTGACGACGTCGTAGGTGCCCGGTTCGCGGGCGGCCAACGCCTCCGCCGCGATTTCCTCGTAACTTACGGTTACACCACTTTCAAGGCTGTGAAGATCCGCGACACCGAGTGCCTCGCTCGACAGGTCAATGCCTTTGACGTGCGCGCCGAGGCCTGCCATGGATTCCGACAGGATGCCCCCGCCGCAGCCGATGTCCAGCACGTGCTTGCCGGCCAGATGCGCGTGGGCGTCGATCCAGTTCAGACGGACGGGGTTGAGTTCGTGCAACGGTTTGAATTCGGCGTTCGGGTCCCACCAACGATGTGCGAGGTCGCTGAATTTCTGCAGTTCGTGGGGATCGGCGTTGGTCATGGCAAAGCTGCCTCGATGAGAGCGGTGAGCGGGCGCTCGAGGATAAACCCGGAGTATATAGGCGACGGACCGGAGCGGCAAAATGCGGCCGGCAATAAAAAAGCCCCGCCGAAGCGGGGCTTTTGGTACTGCGTGTTTTGCAGCTTACTGCTTCGAAGTACCGACAACTTCGACTTCCACGCGACGATCCGGTGCGAGGCAGGCGATCAGTTGCTTGCGGTTCTTCTGGTTGCAGCCGGTCGTGACCGGGTTGCGCTTGCCCTTGCCTTCCGTGTAGATACGGTTGGATTCGATGCCCTTGCTGACCAGGTACGCCTTCACAGCTTGAGCGCGACGCAGCGACAGACGGTCGTTGTACTTGTCCGAACCGATGCGGTCCGTGTAACCCGTTGCCACGACGACTTCGAGGTTCAGGCCTTGAATCTTCGATGCCAGATCGTCCAGCTTTTCCTTGCCAGCCGGCTTCAGGACAGCCTTGTCGAAGTCGAACAGTGCGTCAGCTTGATAGGTGATCTTCTGGCTGGTGATGGCCGGTGCCGGTGCGACCGGAGCCGGCGGCGTCGGAGCCTGGGCAACCAGTGCGCCGTCGCACTTTGCGTTAGCCGTTGCCGGCGTCCAGAATGCATCGCGCCAGCAAAGCTCGTTCGTGCCGTTCATCCACACGTATTCGCCAGTACCATTCACCCAGTTGTCATTGGTAGCTTGTCGCGACGCCGGCACCGACTGTGCCATGGCGGATGCAGCCATAACCGCGGTAGCTGCAATGAACGCGAGCTTTGAAAGTTTATTCATATTTCTCCTCTCGAAATTGAGATTACCGCAGGTTTACTGCGAGCCTGTTGACGAAGACAAGTCATACATTGCTCGAAGTATAACATTGGTGCGGAACAAAAAACGTTGTGTGTAGACTTCGAGCAGCGTCTGACTCTTTGTGCGTTGGCATTTTGCCATATCGTTCCCTTCCGACGATAAAAAAATCCGCCCCCGATCAAATCGCCTTCCAATTGTGGTGCATGCGCAACAGAAGCAATCGCCCGCAGCGTCCCGCCAGTCATGGCTCGGCGGCGAATTGCCCCACGCATGAATCGAGCCTGATCCGCCCAAAAGAAGTGCCGCGCGGAACTTTTTCGGGACGGCTTGCTAATAGGTATACGTCGGGTGACGTGACGTGGTCGGGCGCGGATTCCCGGCATGTTAGAATCGCGTGATGCATTGCGCCTGCAATGCTTACGCGAGGGCGCCGGATTCTCGCCGCCTTCGCACGTAAAAGATACGGATAATGGATCAATTCGCCAAAGAGACTCTGCCAATCTCCCTCGAGGAGGAAATGCGCCGTTCGTATCTCGATTACGCGATGAGCGTGATCGTAGGGCGTGCGCTTCCCGATGTTCGCGATGGCCTGAAGCCGGTGCACCGGCGCGTGCTGTACGCGATGCACGAACTGAACAACGACTGGAACCGCGCGTACAAGAAGTCGGCGCGTATTGTCGGTGACGTCATCGGTAAGTACCACCCGCACGGCGACACGGCTGTTTACGACACCATCGTCCGCATGGCGCAGGACTTTTCGCTGCGCTACATGCTGGTGGACGGCCAGGGCAACTTCGGTTCCGTCGACGGCGACAACGCCGCGGCCATGCGTTACACCGAAATCCGCATGGCGAAGATCGGCCACGAGCTGCTCGCCGACATCGACAAGGAAACGGTCGACTTCACGCCGAACTACGACGGCAGCGAAAACGAGCCGGCCATTCTGCCGGCGCGCATTCCCAATCTGCTGATCAACGGTTCGTCCGGCATCGCGGTCGGCATGGCGACGAATATTCCGCCGCACAACCTCAATGAGGTTGTCGACGCGTGCCAGCACCTGCTCAAGAATCCCGAAGCCACGATCGACGAGTTGATCGAGATCGTTCCGGCACCCGACTTCCCGACCGCCGGCATCATCTACGGCGTGGCGGGCGTGCGCGACGGTTATCGCACCGGCCGCGGCCGCGTGGTGATGCGCGCGCTCACGCACTTCGAGGAAATCGATCGCGGCCAGCGCATGGCGATCATCGTCGACGAATTGCCGTATCAGGTGAATAAGCGCTCGCTGCTCGAGCGTATCGCCGAACTGGTCAACGAGAAGAAGCTCGAAGGCATTTCCGACATCCGCGACGAGTCCGACAAGAGCGGCATGCGCGTCGTGATCGAGCTGAAGCGCGGCGAAGTGCCGGAAGTGGTGCTCAACAATCTGTACAAGGCGACCCAGCTCCAGGACACCTTCGGCATGAACATGGTCGCGCTGGTCGACGGCCAGCCGAAGCTGCTGAACCTGAAGGAGATGTTGTCGTGCTTCCTGTCGCATCGCCGGGAAGTGCTGACGCGGCGCACGGTATACGAACTGCGCAAGGCGCGTGAACGCGGCCATGTGCTCGAAGGTCTGGCCGTTGCGCTCGCCAATATCGACGAGTTCATCGCGATTATCAAAGCCGCGCCGACTCCGCCCATCGCCAAGCAGGAATTGATGGCGCGTCCGTGGGATTCGTCGCTGGTTCGTGAGATGTTGTCGCGCGCCGAGCAGGAAAACGCGTCGGCGGGTGGTCGCGAAGCCTATCGCCCGGACGGATTGAATCCGTCTTTCGGTATGCAGGCCGACGGCCTTTACCGTTTGTCCGACACCCAAGCTCAGGAAATTCTGCAGATGCGTCTGCAACGCCTGACGGGTCTCGAGCAGGACAAGATCATTGGCGAGTATCGCGACGTGATGGCGCAAATCGCCGACCTGCTGGACATTCTGGCTCGCCCGGAACGCATTACGGCGATCATCGTCGACGAACTGACGTCGATCAAGTCGGAATTCGGCGACGCGCGTCGCTCGAAGATCGAACTGAACGCCACCGAGCTGAACACCGAAGACCTGATCACGCCGCAAGAGATGGTCGTGACCATGTCGCACGCCGGCTACGTGAAATCGCAGCCGTTGTCGGAATATCGCGCGCAGAAGCGCGGCGGTCGCGGCAAACAGGCGACTTCCATGAAGGAAGACGACTGGATCGACACGCTCTTCATCGCGAACACGCACGATCACATCCTGTGCTTCTCGAACCGCGGCCGCGTGTACTGGGTCAAGGTCTACGAAGTGCCGCAGGGCTCGCGCAATTCTCGCGGCCGCCCGATCGTCAACATGTTCCCGCTGCAAGACGGCGAGAAGATCAATGTTGTGCTGCCGGTTAAGGAATTTTCCGCAGACAAGTTCGTCTTTATGGCGACCGCGTTAGGAACAGTAAAGAAGACGCCGCTGGAAGCCTTCAGCCGTCCGTTGCGCAAGGGTATTATTGCGGTCGGTCTGGATGACGGCGACTACCTGATCGGCGCCGCCATCACAGACGGTCAGCACGACGTGATGCTGTTCTCGGATTCGGGCAAGGCGGTTCGCTTCGACGAAAACGACGTGCGGCCGATGGGCCGCGAGGCGCGCGGCGTGCGCGGCATGCAACTCGACGAAGGCCAGAACGTGATTGCGTTGCTGGTGGCGGGCGACGAGCAGCAGTCGGTGCTCACCGCAACGGAAAACGGCTTCGGCAAGCGCACGCCGATCACCGAGTACACCCGTCACGGCCGCGGCACGAAGGGCATGATCGCAATCCAGACGTCCGAGCGCAACGGCAGGGTCGTCGCGGCCACGCTGGTCGACCAGGAAGCGCAGATCATGCTGATCACGACCACGGGCGTTCTGATCCGTACGCGCGTGTCGGAAATTCGAGAAATGGGCCGTGCAACTCAAGGTGTTACACTCATCAGCCTTGACGAAGGCACCAAGCTTTCAGGTCTGCAACAGGTTGCCGAGGCGGAAGCGGAAGGCGATGTCGAAGGTGACGCCGAAGGTCCTGCTGAAGGTGGTAACGGCGGGGAAGACGGCGGCGCGGCTTGATCCCACTTGGATCCGCTGACCGTGCTTTCGCTTCACGCCCGGTGACTGATTGAAAGCTCCGCAGGACATATAGCGTGTCGGGCCGACACGCTTCTTGCGCGGCTGGCAGTTCAAGTTAATTTCTATTAGGGAGTAATGATGCAAAAACGATTCAAACAACTGATGTTGCTGGCTGCCCTCGTGCCGACCTTTGCCATGGCTCAAGCACTCCAGAGCCCGGGTTCGTCGGCTCCGGCTGCTGCTGCAGCACCGGTTGATCCGGCCAAGCAGGCTGCCATCAAGGACCTGCTGGACGCAATCGACGCGCAAAAGCTCGTCGGCGCAATTGGCAATAGCGCGCAAATGCAGGCAAAGCAGCTGGTTCCGGCAATCCTGTCGGACGCGCTGAGCGAAAACAAGACGCTGACGGACAAGCAGAAGCAGGCTTCCGTCCCGACGCTGCAAAAGAATGCAGTGCCGAAGCTGGTTGACGGCGCGGGCCAGGTGTTCGCGACGGACAGCTTCCGCCAGGACGCAATGCAAGCTCAGTACGACGCGTACGCGAAGTACTACAGCACGTCGGAAATCAAGGATCTGACTTCGTTCTACAAGAGCCCGACCGGCCGCAAGTTCATCCAGGTTCAAGACCAGGTTGGCCGCGACGTCGTCAATGGCTTGATGCAGAAGTACATGCCGCAATCGATCAAGGCAACGCGCGACCAGGCTGACAAGGAAGTCGCTTCGGTCAAGCCGGCTAAGTAAGCCCGACGCGAAAGCTGCACTGATACTGCGCTAGCGCGTCGCCCGGCGGTCTGATTCCAGGCCGCCGCGTTTGGCGGGTTAGCGGGGACAATGCGATAATGGCCGTTTGCGCGAGTGCGCAAACGGCCATTACTTTTTTCGGCGGGAAATGTCCACGCCGCAGCGGTCTGCCAGGCTGCAGCGGTCCAGTACCGCGATTCCCGTCGGCCAATAGATGTAGCCACTTTCCGGTAGTTTGTTTTCGCGGCGACCGACTCGCCGGCTCGCCGACCAGCGCCCCGGCTTTTCGTGTTCGCACCGCTTTCAGGATCTCACGATGCGCGTCTTTAATTTCTCCGCCGGCCCTGCGGCCATGCCCGAAGAAGTGCTGCGTCAGGCAGCCGACGAGATGCTCGACTGGCAAGGCAGCGGCATGAGCGTGATGGAAATGAGCCATCGCGGGAAAGAATTCATGTCGATCCACGAGGAAGCGCTCGTCGATCTGCGCGAATTGCTGGCCGTGCCGGCGAGCCATCGGATTCTGTTCCTGCAAGGCGGCGGTCTCGGCGAAAACGCGATCGTGCCGATGAACCTGCTGGGCTCCAAGCCCCGCGCCGATTTCATCGTCACCGGGTCGTGGTCGCAAAAGTCCTTCAAGGAAGCGCAGAAATACGGCACCGTGCACGTCGCCGCGAGCGGCCAGACGGCGGACGGCTTCACGCGCGCGCCGGCATTTGCCGAGTGGCAATTGTCGGACGACCCGGCTTATGTGCATCTGTGCACGAACGAGACGATCCACGGCGTCGAGACATTCGAGATTCCCGACCTCGGCAACATCCCGCTAGTGGCGGACGCGTCGTCGCACATCCTGTCGCGTCCCATGGACATCGCCAAATACGGTGTGCTGTTCGGCGGCGCGCAGAAGAACATCGGCATGGCCGGCGTGACGGTGGTGATCGTGCGCGAGGACATGCTGGAGCGCGCCATGCCCATCTGCCCGTCGGCGTTCGAATGGAAGACGGTCGCGGAAAACAATTCGATGTACAACACGCCGCCCACCTACGCGATCTACATCGCGGGGCTCGTGTTCAAATGGTTGAAAAAGCAGGGCGGCCTCGCTGCGATGGAAGCGCGCAATGTCGAAAAGTCGAAGCTGTTGTACGACGCAATCGACTCGAGCAGCTTCTATCTGAACAAGGTCGAGCGTGGCTCGCGCTCGCGGATGAACGTACCGTTTTTCCTCGCCGACGAGTCGCGCAACGAAGATTTCCTTGCCGGCGCGAAAGCGCGGGGAATGGTGCAGCTCAAGGGCCACAAGTCCGTCGGCGGCATGCGGGCGTCGATTTATAACGCGGTCCCGCTCGAAGGCGTCAAAGCGCTTGTCGAATACATGAAGGAATTCGAACGCCACAGCGCCTGAGTGCTTCGGCATTCGGCGCGCGTATCCTTTCAGCATGCATTTTTGCAGCAGCTACCGGCAGGACCGTTTTCACGCATGGACGACGAACTCAATAATCGACTCAAGCCGCTTCGCGAACGCATCGACGCGCTCGACGCGCAGTTGATCGCGCTTCTCAATCAGCGCGCCGCGGTGGCGCTGGAAGTGGGCGAGGTCAAGAAGCATTTCAACGCGCCGGTGTTTCGGCCCGAGCGCGAACAGCAGGTGATCGCGCGTCTGCAGGACATGAGCGAAGGCCCGCTTGCGAGCGAGCACATCAGCGCAATCTGGCGCGAGATCATGGCCGCCAGCCGCGCGCTCGAAAAGACCATCAAGGCGGCGTATCTCGGGCCGGTCGGCACGTACAGCGAGCAGGCCATGCACGAGTACTTCGGCCAGTCGATCGAGGGTCTGCCATGCCCGTCGATCGACGAAGTATTCCGCTCCGTCGAGGCGGGCGCTGCCGAATTCGGCGTCGTGCCCGTCGAGAATTCGACCGAAGGCGCGGTGTCGCGCACGCTCGATCTGCTGTTGCAAACGCAACTGACCATCGGCGGCGAACTTGCGTTGCCGATTCATCACAATCTGCTGACGCTGAACGGCGGCCTGACCGGCGTCACGCGCGTTTGCGCGCACGCGCAGGCGCTCGCCCAATGTCAGCGCTGGCTCGCGACGAATGCGCCGCATCTGGAACGCCAGGCGGTATCGAGCAACGCGGAAGCGGCGCGCATGGCGGCGGAAGATCCGAGCGTCGCGGCCATCGCCGGCGATCGCGCGGCGACTCACTACGGTTTGCAGGTCGCCTACGCGCTGATTCAGGACGATCCGCACAACCGCACGCGCTTCGTCATGATCGGCAAGGAGCGCACGGGCGCGAGCGGCAATGACCAGACGTCGCTGATCGTGTCCGTGCCGAACGAGCCGGGCGCGGTGTTCAAGCTGCTGGAGCCGCTCGCGCGCCATAGCGTGTCGATGACGCGCTTCGAATCGCGGCCCGCGCGCGTGGGCACGTGGGAGTACTACTTCTACATCGACGTCGAAGGCCATCGCGACGATCCCGCAGTGGCCGCCGCGCTGACCGAACTCGGTGAGAAGGCAGCATTCCTGAAGATTCTGGGCTCGTATCCGCGCGCCCGCTAACAACACTGCCACGCGGCGGGCAAGCGCGAGTCAGGCAGTATGCCGACGCGCTCGCCGCGACTTTTCCAATAATCGTTCGGAGATTTCATGACAACGTCCTTCGGTCCTTCTTACGTGCGCGCCATAGCGCCTTACATCGCCGGCAAGCCGATTTCGGAAGTCGCGCGCGAGTTCGGGCTGGACGAAGCGAAGATCGTGAAACTGGCGTCGAACGAGAATCCGCTCGGCATGCCCGAGTCGGCTCAACGCGCGATGGCGCAGGCGGCGAGCGAGCTGGGCCGCTATCCCGATGCGAACGCGTTCGAACTGAAGACCGCGTTGAGCGAGCGCTACGGCGTACCGTCGGACTGGATCACGCTGGGTAACGGCAGCAACGACATTCTCGAAATTGCCGCGCACGCGTTCGTCGAAAAAGGCCAGGCGATTGTCTACGCGCAGTACTCGTTCGCGGTCTATGCGCTTGCCACGCAGGGTCTTGGCGCGCGCGCGATCGTCGTGCCGGCCGTCAAGTACGGCCACGATCTGGACGCGATGCTCGCCGCGATCACCGACGACACCCGTTTGATTTTCGTCGCCAATCCGAATAACCCGACCGGCACATTTATCGAAGGTCCGAAGCTCGAAGCGTTTCTCGACAAGGTGCCGCGCCACGTGGCCGTGGTGCTGGACGAGGCGTACACGGAATATCTGCCGGCAGAAAAGCGCTACGACTCGATCGGGTGGGTGCGCCGATATCCGAACCTGCTGGTGTCGCGTACGTTCTCGAAGGCGTTCGGCCTTGCAGGCTTGCGCGTCGGCTTCGCGATCGCGCAGCCCGAGTTGACCGATCTGTTGAACCGTCTGCGCCAGCCGTTCAATGTGAACACGCTCGCGCAAGCTGCGGCGATTGCCGCGCTCAACGACCAGGCGTTCCTCGAAAAGACCGCGGCGCTGAACGCGCAGGGCTATCGTCGTCTGACAGAAGCGTTCGACAAACTCGGCCTCGAATACGTGCCGTCTGACGGCAACTTCGTGCTGGTGCGCGTCGGCAATGACGACGCGGCGGGCAATCGCGTGAATCTCGAATTGCTGAAGCAGGGCGTGATCGTGCGTCCAGTCGGGAACTACGGTTTGCCGCAGTGGCTGCGCGTGACCATCGGGCTGCCGCAAGAAAACGAAGCGTTCATCGCCGCGCTCGAAAAAACCCTCGCCACCGTCTAGGCGGCGAATTCTGACCCGCGCGCCCGTCTATATGAGCGGCGCGCTTTTTGTGTGACCGACGTGGCCGCGTTTTCTTTTGACAAGCTGGTGATTTTCGGTGTCGGCCTGATCGGCGGATCGCTTGCGCGCGCGCTGCGCGAGCGCGGCGAAGCCGACGGGGCGCGCACGGTGATCGGCGTGGGCCGTTCGGCTGCGTCGAGCGCGCGCGCGCTGGAACTGGGCGTGATCGACGGCGCCGCCGCATTGAACGACGACGCGGCGTTGCGCAACGCGCTCGCGGGCGCCGACTTGGTGCTGCTCGCGGCGCCCGTCGCGCAGACCCAGCCGCTGCTCGAGCGCATCGCGCCGTTCCTCGACGCGAACACCATCGTGACCGATGCCGGCAGCACCAAGTCCGACGTCGTGGCCGCGGCTCGTGCCGCGCTCGGCGCGCGCATCGGGCAGTTCGTGCCGGGGCATCCAATCGCCGGCCGCGAGTCGAGCGGCGTCGAGGCCGCGTTGTCCGACCTGTACGTCGGCCGCAATGTCGTGCTGTGTCCGTTGCCGGAAAATGCACCGCATACCGTCGAGCGTGTGGCGGCGATGTGGCGCGCGACCGGCGCACTCGTGCGCGACATGGCGCCCGGCCAGCACGACCAGGTGTTTGCGTCGGTCAGTCATTTGCCGCATGTGTTGTCGTTCGCGCTCGTCGAGCAGATTCTGAATTCGCCCGATGCCGCGTTGAAGTTTTCTTTCGCCGCGGGCGGTTTTCGCGACTTCACGCGCATTGCGGCGTCGAGTCCCGAAATGTGGCGCGACGTCTGTGTCGCCAACCGCGCCGCACTGCTCGACGAACTCGACGCCTACACGGCGGTGCTCGCGCGGCTGCGCACGGCGATAGAAGCTGGCGACGGCGCCGCGCTCGAAGCCGTATTCGCGCGCTCGCGCGTGGCGCGCACAGAGTGGCAGGAACAACGCGCGGGCGGCGCCGCGCAAGGCGAGGCATCGAAATAGCCGCGTCGAAATAACCGGAAACTGGACTCAATCATGGAATTCCTCGATCTCGGACCATTTTCTCGTGCGTCCGGCACAGTTCGTCTGCCTGGCTCGAAAAGCATTTCGAACCGGGTGCTGCTGCTCGCCGCGCTCGCCGAAGGCGAAACGACGATCACGAACCTGCTCGATTCCGACGACACGCGCGTCATGCTCGACGCGCTCGAGAAACTCGGCGTGCGTCTGAAGCGCGAAGGCGACACGTGCGTCGTGACCGGCACGCGCGGCGCGTTCACCGCGCGCACGGCCGATCTCTTTCTCGGCAACGCCGGCACGGCGGTTCGCCCGCTGACGGCGGCGCTCGCCGTGAATGGCGGCAATTACCGCATCCACGGCGTGCCGCGCATGCATGAGCGGCCGATTGGCGACCTCGTCGACGGGCTGCGGCAGATCGGCGCGAGAATCGACTACGAGGAAAACGAGGGCTATCCGCCGCTGCGCATCCGCCCCGGGCAGATTTCCGCCGAGGCGCCGATCCGCGTGCGGGGCGACGTCTCGAGCCAATTCCTCACGTCGCTTCTGATGACGCTGCCGCTCGTGCGCACCGCAAGCGGCGTGACCACGGTTCAGGTGGACGGCGAACTGATCTCGAAGCCCTACATCGAGATCACGATCAAGCTGATGGCGCGTTTTGGCATCAACGTTGAGCGCAATGGCTGGCATCAGTTCGTCGTGCCGGCAGGACAGCGCTATCAGTCGCCGGGCACGATCATGGTGGAAGGCGATGCGTCGTCGGCGTCGTATCTGCTCGCGGCCGGGGCGCTCGGCGGCGGGCCGGTGAAAGTGGAAGGCGTCGGCCGTTCGAGCATTCAGGGCGACGTCGGCTTCGCGGACGCGCTCATCAGAATGGGCGCGAACCTGCAAATGGGCGACGACTGGATCGAAGTGCGCGGCGTCGGCACCGACCACGGCAAGCTCGACCCGATCGACATGGATTTCAACCTGATTCCGGACGCCGCGATGACCATCGCGGTCGCCGCGCTGTTCGCCGACGGCACGACCACGCTGCGCAACATCGCGAGCTGGCGCGTGAAAGAGACCGACCGGATCGCGGCCATGGCGACCGAACTTCGCAAGGTCGGCGCAAAAGTCGAGGAGGGCGAAGACTTCCTGATGGTCACGCCGCCTGAAAAGCTGATTCCGAACGCGTCGATCGACACGTACGACGATCACCGCATGGCGATGTGTTTTTCGCTCGTGAGCTTGGGCGGCGTGCCGGTGCGGATCAACGACCCGAAGTGCGTCGCGAAGACATTCCCCGATTATTTCGAGCGCTTCACCGCGCTCACTCACCCTTGATTCGCTACGAATCGCCTGACGTGCGACCTTTTCGATGAAACCGATCCGTCCCTTTCACCAGACGCCCGTCATTACAATCGACGGCCCCAGTGCCTCCGGCAAAGGCACCGTGGCCGCGCTGGTCGCCGCGAGCCTCGGCTTTCACCTGCTCGACAGCGGCGCGCTGTACCGGCTCGCGGCGCTCGCGAGCATCCGCTACAACGTCGCGGCAGACGACGTCGACGCGCTTGTAAAGCTGATCGACGACCTGCATATCACGTTTCGCGAGGGTTTGGCGCAACTGGACGGCGTCGACGTCTCGGCGGAAATTCGCGCGGAGGAAGTCGGCAGCCGCGCGTCGGCGATCGCCGTGCACGCGCCGGTGCGCGCCGCGCTGGTGGCGCGCCAACGGGCTTTTCGTAAGGAACCGGGGCTGGTCGCGGACGGTCGCGACATGGGCACCGTCATCTTCCAGGACGCCGTTCTGAAGGTGTTCATGACCGCCAGCGTGGAGGCCCGCGCGGCGCGGCGGCATAAGCAATTGATACAAAAAGGCTTTTCTGCTAATATTGATGACTTGCTCCGGGATTTGCGCGAGCGTGACGAGCGCGACAGTCAGCGCTCAGCCGCGCCGCTTAAGCCCGCAGCGGATGCAAAACTGCTCGACACGTCCGCCTTGTCGGTCGATCAGGCGGTCGAGCAGGTGGTGCAATGGTACGAAGCCCTGGTCCATGCGTGATTGATTGCCTGACGCATGGCTGCCATGAAGCATGGCTCTCGCCGAACAGGCGGCCGCGGTCGTAGTTTCATTGATTGCTGGTGCTTCGCGATGGTCGCGAAGCGTTGTATTAACCCTTTAACCCCGCGTGGCATTCGCATTCTTGCCGTAGTTGCTGACCGTCCGGCCAGCCGGGCAGCGCGAGAACCATGCAAATTTCGATTTTTATGTCCGACCTGCAAACCTCTACCCCGAATACCGAATCTTTTGCGGCTCTGTTCGAAGAGTCGCTGACCAAGCAAGACATGCGCGCCGGCGAAGTGATCTCCGCCGAAGTCGTGCGTGTCGACCACAACTTCGTGGTCGTCAACGCTGGTCTCAAGTCCGAAGCCTACATCCCGCTCGAAGAGTTCCTGAACGACGCGGGCGAGGTAGAAGTGCAGGCGGGCGACTTCGTTTCCGTCGCGATCGACGCGCTGGAAAACGGCTATGGCGACACGATCCTGTCGCGCGACAAGGCGAAGCGTCTGGCTTCGTGGCTGTCGCTGGAAAAGGCTCTCGACAACAACGAACTCGTGACCGGCACGATCACGGGCAAGGTCAAGGGCGGCATGACCGTGATGGTCAACGGCATCCGCGCGTTCCTGCCGGGTTCGCTGGTCGACACGCGTCCGGTCAAGGACACGACCCCGTACGAAGGCAAGACGCTGGAATTCCGCGTCATCAAGCTCGACCGCAAGCGTAACAACGTCGTGCTGTCGCGCCGCGCCGTGATCGAAGCAACCCAGGGCGAAGAGCGCGCGAAGCTGCTCGAAACGCTGAAGGAAGGCGCGATCGTGGAAGGCGTGGTGAAGAACATCACCGACTACGGCGCGTTCGTGGACCTCGGCGGTATCGACGGCTTGCTGCACATCACCGACATCGCATGGCGTCGCGTGCGTCACCCGAGCGAAGTGCTGTCGGTTGGCCAGGAAGTCACCGCGAAGATCCTCAAGTTCGACCAGGAAAAGAACCGCGTTTCGCTCGGTATCAAGCAACTGGGCGACGATCCGTGGGAAGGCATCTCGCGCCGTTACCCGTCGGGCACGCGTCTGTTCGGTAAGGTCACCAACATCACCGACTACGGCGCATTCGTCGAAGTGGAATCGGGCATCGAAGGCCTCGTCCACGTGTCGGAAATGGACTGGACGAACAAGAACGTTGCACCGTCGAAGGTTGTGCAACTGGGCGATGAAGTCGAAGTCATGGTTCTCGAAATCGACGAAGACCGCCGCCGTATCAGCCTCGGCATGAAGCAGTGCAAGCCGAACCCGTGGGACGACTTCAGCCGCAACTTCAAGAAGGGCGACAAGCTGCAAGGCGCAATCAAGTCGATCACCGACTTCGGCGTCTTCATCGGTCTGCCGGGCGGCATCGACGGTCTGGTTCACCTGTCGGACCTGTCGTGGTCGGAAACGGGCGAAGAAGCCGTTCGCAAGTACAAGAAGGGCGACGAAGTGGAAGCGATTGTTCTCGGCATCGACGTCGAGAAGGAACGCATTTCGCTGGGTATCAAGCAGCTCGAAGGCGACCCGTTCAGCAACTTCGTTGCAATGAACGACAAGGGTTCGATCGTCGACGGCGTGGTCAAGACGGTGGACGCGAAGGGTGCAGTGGTTCAGTTGTCGACGGAAGTCGAAGGCTACCTGCGCGCTTCCGAAATCGCACAAGACCGCGTGGAAGATGCTCGCAACGTGCTGAAGGAAGGCGACAAGGTCAACGCGATGATCATCAACATCGATCGCAAGTCGCGTGGCATCAACCTGTCGATCAAGGCGAAGGACTCGGCTGAGCAACAGGAAGCGATCCGCGGCCTGGCTTCGTCGGATTCCAGCGCGGCTGCTACCGGCACGACGAACCTCGGCGCGCTGCTGAAGGCCAAGCTCGACGGCCAGAACCAGTAATTGAGGAACGCCCCCAACCTGCCGTTCGCGGCAGGTTCCCCAACGGGGAAGTTTTGGGGGTGGCTCGGCGTTTTCTTGAGAGGTCTGCTGCAGTATGACCAAATCGGAATTGGTCGCCCAACTGGCTACGCGTTTTCCGCAACTTGTATTGAAAGATGCGGATTTCGCGGTCAAGACGATGCTCGATGCGATGTCTGAGGCGCTTGCCAAAGGTCACCGCATCGAAATTCGAGGTTTCGGCAGCTTTGGCCTGAACCGCCGTCCTTCCCGCGTCGGGCGCAATCCGAAGTCGGGCGAAAAAGTGCTGGTGCCTGAGAAGTACGTACCGCATTTCAAGCCGGGCAAGGAGTTGCGTGAGCGGGTCGATCGTCGTGCGGGCGAGCCGTTGAAGGCCGAAGAGCCGGATGACGATCTGTAAAAGACCGCTCTGTGCGCGTTATGCACTCTGCAGCGGTCGGCAAAAGACCAGAAAAAGCGCCTTTAGGCGCTTTTTTTTCGCCCGTGCGCTTTGTCGACACGCAGGCATGTACTCCACTAACGGCGCCCCGAGCCGCGCTATCAGTCGCGCTCGAAACCGCGCTTCCGGCGAGCCGCGCTTTTACTCCAGCTTCCTGTCCCGCTCCCAGCCGCATTTCGCATCGCGTTTCGCCGGCACATTCTGTAAGCCCGCGATCCGCCAGTTCCTGCCCAGCCGCGAGGGCTTCAATTACAATACGGGTCACTTCGGCGCGGGCAAACACCGTGGCGCGACGCGTCATCAAGCCGGCGTCACCCCGCAACTGCCGTCAAGAGATCTATTCATGAAATTTATCGTCTGGCTGATCCGTGTACTGGTGTTCGTGCTGCTGCTGGTGCTCGCACTCTCCAATACACAACCCGCTACGCTGAATTTCCTCGCGGGTTACGCCTGGTCGGCACCGCTCATCCTGATCGGCCTCGCGTTTTTCGCGGTCGGGCTTGTCGCCGGCCTCGTTTCGTCGATGCCGGCCGTGGTCCGCCTTCGCATGGAAAACGGCCGCTTGAAGCGCGAGTTGCGGGTGGCTCGCGAGGCGCCGGTGGTTGTCGAACAGCCGCCCATGCCGCCGTTGATCTGATTGTGCCGTTCGCCGCGCGCCCCTTGCGCGGCATCCCGTTCCCGCCTTCCGGCTCATTTGCATTCATCGCATGGATCTAGACTTCTGGTGGCTGCTCGTCATTCCCGTCGCTTTCGCGTTCGGCTGGATGGCTGCGCGCTACGACCTCAAGACGCTGCTGTCAGAAAGCGCCAATCTGCCGCGTTCCTATTTCCGCGGCCTCAACTTCCTGCTCAACGAGCAGCCGGACCAGGCGATCGACGCGTTTATCGAAGTCGTCAAGCTCGATCCCGAAACCGTCGAATTGCATTTCGCGCTCGGCAACCTGTTCCGCCGCCGCGGGGAAACGGATCGCGCGATACGCGTGCATCAGAATCTTCTCAGCCGCGCCGATCTGCCGGTCAGTGAGCGCGATCACGCGCTCTTCGAACTCGGGCAGGACTTCCTGAAGGCCGGTCTGCTGGACCGCGCGGAAGAAACCTTCCGTTCGCTCGAAACCGGCGACTACGCGTTGGGCGCGCAGCGCGCGCTCCTCACCATCTACGAAATCGAGAAGGACTGGATCAAGTCGATCGACACCGCCCGGCATCTCGAAACGATGGGCGCCGAGTCGCTGGACAAGGAAATCGCGCAGTTCCATTGCGAGCTCGCGCAGGAAGCGCTGCAACATCAGAAGCCCGACGAAGCGCGCCGTCAACTCGGCTTCGCGCTGAAGGCGAACCCCGGCAACGTGCGCGCCACGATTCTGTTCGGCGATGTCGACGCAGCCGGCGGCGCGCAGGAAGCCGCGATCGCGCAATGGCGGCGCGTCGAGGAGCAGAATCCGGCGTATCTGCCGCTCGTCGCCGAAAAGCTGATGAAGGCCTATGAAGCGCTCGGCCGCGCGCAGGAAGGCGCCGATCTGCTGACCACGTGGGTCGACCGCTATCCGAGCAACGATCTGCTCGACGTCGCCTATCAGCACGTCGCGTCGTTGCGCGGGCCGGACGCCGCGCACGCGCTGGCCCGTTCGCAGATGCAGAAGTCGCCGAATCTCGCCGGCATGACGCGCCTGCTTGAGGCGCAGCAGGCTGTCGCGGAAGAGCCGCGGCGCAGCGAGCTCGAACTGATGCGCACGCTAATCCGCCAGCGCACCAAGAATCTGCCGCGCTATACGTGCCAGAATTGCGGTTTCAGGGCGCGGCTTTTCTACTGGCAGTGTCCCGGCTGCAGCGGTTGGGAAACCTACGCGCCGCGCCGGGTCGAGCCGATCACTGCGTCGAACTGAGGTCGCCCGCGGCTTCGGCAGCGTGTTCATGACCGGGATCATCACCGGAACTTTCAACCGGAAAGCGTATGAAAATCACCATTATCGGCACTGGCTATGTGGGCCTCGTCACGGGCGCATGTCTCGCTGAAATCGGCAACGACGTCTTCTGTCTCGACGTCGATCCGCGCAAGATCGAAATCCTCAACAACGGTGGCGTGCCGATCCACGAGCCGGGCCTGCAGGAAATCATCGCGCGCACGCGCGCGGCCGGGCGCATCACGTTTTCGACGGACATCGAGGCGAGCGTGGCACACGGCGACGTGCAGTTCATCGCGGTAGGCACGCCGCCCGACGAAGACGGCTCGGCGGATCTGCAATACGTGCTCGAAGCGGCGCGCAATATCGGCCGCACGATGAACGGCTTCAAGGTGATTGTCGATAAGTCGACGGTGCCGGTCGGCACCGCGCAGCGCGTGCGCGCGGTCGTCGAAGAAGAGCTCGCGAAGCGCGGGCTCGCGGGCAGCGAAAAGCATCGCTTCTCGGTCGTGTCGAATCCCGAGTTTCTGAAGGAAGGCGCGGCGGTGGACGACTTCATGCGGCCCGACCGCATCGTGCTCGGCAGCGACGAAGACCAGGCCGGCCAGCGCGCGCGCGAACTGATGAAGCGCCTCTACGCGCCGTTCAATCGCAACCACGAACGCACGCTCTACATGGACGTGCGCTCGGCCGAATTCACGAAATACGCGGCCAACGCGATGCTGGCCACGCGCATCTCGTTCATGAACGAAATGTCGAATCTCGCGGACCGCGTCGGCGCCGACATCGAGGCGGTGCGCCGCGGCATCGGCTCCGATCCGCGTATCGGCTATCACTTCCTGTACGCCGGCTGCGGCTACGGCGGCTCGTGCTTCCCGAAAGACGTGCAGGCTTTGATTCGCACCGCGAGCGAAGAGGGCCACAATCTGCGCATTCTCGAAGCCGTCGAGGAAGTGAACGACAAGCAGAAAGACGTGCTCGTGCAGAAGATCACGCACAAGTGGGGCAACGATCTGGCCGGCCGCACGTTCGCCGTCTGGGGCCTCGCGTTCAAGCCGAATACCGACGACATGCGCGAAGCGCCGAGCCGTCGCGTGATCGCCGAGCTTCTCGCGCGCGGCGCGCAGGTGCGCGCGTACGATCCGGTGGCCGTGACCGAAGCCCGCCGCGTCTTCGCGATGGATCTGCACGACGCGCCCGACCAGCTCGCGCGTCTCACGTTCACGAGCACGCAGGACGAAACGCTCACGAACGCCGATGCGCTTGTGGTCGTCACCGAATGGAAGGAGTTCAAGAGCCCGGACTTCGTGCATCTGAAATCGGTGCTGAAGTCGCCGGTCATTTTCGACGGCCGCAATCTGTACGAGCCGGATGCGATGAACGAACTCGGCATCGACTATCACTCGATTGGACGCCCCTATGCCCAACCCACTGAACTTGCGACCGATGTCTGAGGCGCGGCCCGGCTCCATCACACCATCGCCGTCGCTGTCGCCGGCACTGACGGTGGTGCCGCGCGCGCAACTCGCGGCCGCGCGCGTGCTTGTCGTCGGCGACGTGATGCTCGATCGCTATTGGTTCGGCGACGTCAATCGCATCTCGCCGGAAGCACCGGTGCCGGTCGTGCACGTGCAGCGCCAGGAAGACCGCCTCGGCGGCGCGGCCAACGTCGCGCGCAATGCGGCGGCGCTCGGCGCGCAAGCGGGCCTGCTGTGCGTCGTCGGACATGACGAGCCCGGCGAGCGCATCGTGCAGTTGCTCGGCGAGAGCGGCGTGAATCCGCATCTGGAACGCGACCCCGCGCTGCTCACGACGATCAAGCTGCGCGTGCTGTCGCGTCAACAGCAGTTGCTGCGTGTCGATTTCGAGAACTCGCCGGCGCACGAGGTGCTGCTTGCAAGCCTCGCGCGCTTCGACGAATTGCTGCCCGCGCACGACGTGATCCTGATGTCCGATTACGCGAAGGGCGGGCTGACGCACGTCACGCAGATGATCGCGAGAGCGCATGCCGCGGGCAAGCCTGTGCTGGTCGATCCGAAGGGCGACGACTGGGAGCGTTATCGCGGCGCCACGCTCATCACGCCGAATCGCGCGGAGTTGCGCGAGGTGGTCGGCCAGTGGAAGTCGGAAGAAGACCTGATCGAGCGCGTGAACAAACTGCGCGCGGATCTGCAGTTCAAGGCGCTGTTGCTCACGCGTTCGGAAGAAGGCATGACGCTCTTCTCCGACGACGGCATCCTGCACGCATCGGCCGTCGCGCGCGAAGTGTATGATGTTTCGGGCGCGGGCGACACCGTGATCGCGACGCTCGCGGCCATGCTGGGCGCGGGTCTCACGCTGGTCGAAGCAGTCGGTCTAGCCAATCGCGCGGCCGGCATCGTGGTCGGCAAACTGGGCACGGCCACCGTCGACTACGACGAACTCTTTCACTGACGCGGCCCGCCCGATCCTGCACCGCAAGCCGACGGCAGCGCGCAAGAAGGATCGGCGGAACGCCAACCAGACCTGCCGATCGAGGCCGGCGTCTCGTCGTCCGCTTCGATCCTACACAAGGCTCATTACCGCGGGACCATCATGACTCTCATCGTCACCGGCGCGGCCGGCTTTATCGGCAGCAACCTCGTGAAAGCGCTCAACGAGCGCGGCGAACAACGCATCATCGCCGTCGACAATCTGACGCGCGCCGACAAGTTCAAGA